>Ga0067045_1004130_pt1 | contig 13438 bp, 12 predicted proteins | sample TerdegcTABiofilm_FD_59184 | JGI IMG/M metagenome (GOLD analysis project Ga0067045, IMG submission 59184) | Combined Assembly of (Gp0054472, Gp0054536) Wastewater bioreactor microbial communities from Singapore -Terephthalate degrading...
ATCTTGTGCCTCAGATTCCGAAACAAGCCTGCCCTGAACTTGTTTCACGGGTTCGGAATGACGGGGGGACTGAATGAATACGTAAGTGTTAAAAAAGGAGGAACAACATGGCGGTTAAAAAGGTGGATCATATAAGTATTCTGGCAAAAAATCCCCATAAGGTCATTGATTTTTATCAGACTTTTTTTGGTTTTCAGATAAAATCCGAGATAGAAGTCCCCGACCGACACATGAATATCTATTTTCTCACCAACGGCGGCGATACCCTGGAAATCATCCAACCCACCGGCGACGAGCTGAAAATGACCGACGGACTCAAACATATCGCCTTTGTCAGCGATAATATCGAAGAGGATTTTAATTTCTTTCAGGAAAAAGGAGCAAAACTTCTCCACAAGGAAGTCCAGACCCACGAGAATATGAGCTTCTTCTTCGCCCGCTCCCCCTCGGGAGAGTTTGTGGAAGTCATCCAGTATAGAAGTTAGAAGAGGGAAGTTGGATGTTAGAAGGCGGTTTGAAGGGAGGAGAGCAGCCCTCTGACCTCCGACATCGGATTTCTGACTTCTAAACCCGGATATTATCTGGCACCAGAGCGAATCTGATATAGGGGGCTTCCCCCTCCTCGATGATCTGTTCCATTTCGGCGATAAAGTCGTTAAACTTTTTCAACGGCAGGGGTTCCTTCCTGTCATATTCATAATAGACTCCCCGCAGTTCGCCGTCGGTTTCGGGATCCGCCCAGAACATTTCGGGAATCTCCTTGAAACCCATATTCTCCAGAGCCGGGATCACCTGGTCATACCATTCGCTACTGCCGATGACCTGTATTTCCAATAACATATTCTCACTTCCTTGATTACAATGTAGGAGGGTTCTCCCGAACCCGATTATCTTCCTCACTGGCACTGTAGGAGGGTTCTCCCGAACCCGATTCTATTCCACACTGGCACTGTAGGAGGGTTCTCCCGAACCCGATTCTATTCCACACTGGCACTGTAGGAGGGTTCTCCCGAACCCGATTATCTTCCTCTCTTTTTCAGGCGATTTTGGTGTTGCCTTTGGTTTCCGATATATTCATGGGGAGTTCCTGCATGGTGAAGGGGGAGGGATTGGAGTTTTCTTTTTTACGGGCAAGGGCGACGCTCATGGATTCGGCGGGGTCGATGACGCCTTTTCCCTGATCTCCCGGAGTGGCTCCCGGCAGATACTGGTCGGCGGTATTGACGATGATTTCCTTGAGTTGAGCCGGGGTCAGATCGGGGTTTGCCTGGATCAGGAGTGCCGCCAGTCCCGATACCAGGGGGGTTGCCATGGAAGAGCCCGATATGGCGATATATTTGTCTCCTATGTGGGGAAGATCCGATGTATCCAGGGTGGATTGGGGTGAAAGGGGCCCGTAGAGATCCACGCCGGGGGCAATTACATCGGGTTTTTCGATGTTGTCGGGGAAGGTGGGTCCTCGGGAAGAGAACTGGGTCAGGGTGTCGTCGCTTCTTTCGGGGGTATTCTTGTCGTCGAAGGCCCCCACGGTGATAATATTGGGATTGATGCCGGGGGTACTGATGGAACCTGCGTTGGGCCCCTCGTTACCGGCGGCGACGATGACGGCGATACCTGCGTCCCAGGCTTTTTGAGCGGCTTGAGACCAGGGATCTTCCTTGTAGGATTTCAGGGGAAAATCTCCCAGGGACATATTTAAAACACGAATATTATATTTTTCCTTATTTTCGATAGCCCACTGGATTCCCTTGATGGCATCGGTTACCGAGGAGATGCGAATACCCACCAGATCCGCGTCGGGAGCCACTCCCCGGTATTTGCCGGCGGATTCGGCGCCGTCTCCCGCGAGGATCCCCGCTATGTGGGTTCCGTGTCCGTAGGTGTCGTAGGGTTTCATCTGACCGTCGGCCATATCCACCCAGCCCTTGATTCTGTCGCCGAAATCCTTGTGGGGATAAATGCCCGAATCGATGACGCAGATTCCTATCCCTTTTCCTGTATAGCCCTGTTCCCAGAGTCGGTTAATCCCCAGGGTGGAATTGGCGATGTCCAGACTGGGCCGTTCCTCTTTATTGGTTTCACCGTCGCTGCGGGGTTTCAGCTCGATAGGGGAGGGGAATTTGATCTTGCTGTCCAGAACCACGCTAACATCCTCAGGAAGAGATTTCATCAATTTTTTAAAGTTATAGGGGTCGATTTCCACCCGGAATCCACCCACCAGTTCCAGGTCTTCCTTTACGTATGCCTGATCCATGGTGAACTTCTTCATTATTTTCTGCCGGAGTTCCTGAGTGGCTTCGCCGTCCTTGCCGGAAATGATGACGGGAACCTTTCCGTAGGGGGTCAGGTCGTCGGCGGTAAAATGCCAGAATCCGAAATTATCCCTGGGAACACCGGGAGAGGAGATCTGGGGTGCATTGGTTTCTTCTTTTATCGCAGGCTTGCGGATGCTGCCCATGGATGTCTTGAAATTACCCGAATTGATGCGACTGATCATATCGAATCTCCTACTTCTTAAAAAATAATACAAACATAAATAAATCCGTTCCGCCGCCGACTCCTTCCGCATAACCGGATTCTCTGCCAATTATAGGCAATTCTGAAAATAAAACGGATTCGGGTTCAGGAGAACCCTCCTACGGGATTTCAGATTTTGTGTCCCGGTCCGTGGGGTGGTCTGATGACCTTTCTATCGGCGGTTACCACCACTCCTTCGGGGAGGCTTTCTTTAAACTTTTTGAAATTATAGGGGTCCACTTCCACTTTCATTCCCTGAATCAGTGGTAGATCTTCTTTTACCGAGGCTTCTTCCGGTTTGAAATTCTTCCTGTTCCCCTCTCTTATAGAGTAACATCCCGTAGTGAGGAGCGTCAACGCCGACAGGAGTGCCGGGGTGTTAAAAAAATGTTAAAACATCCCCTTTTGTCGGAGTCCATTCGAAGTTGGGGGGATGTTTTATTTTTATTCAGGACTTACGCCATTTTATATCAAAACCCAGATTTCATACCGTTTTCCTCGAATTTGAGCGTAACTCCTGTTTATTGCTATTGACGATTATTTCTTTTCTTCTTCGTCCTCTTCCTCGTCGGCGTCCTCATCGCCCAGGATTCTGGCTATGGAGATGGCTTCATCCTGTACTGCATCCATGGAATTGAGGACTTCCTCCACCATTTCCAGTCCCTCGATAGCGGGGGTGAAATCGTCTCCGCCTTTATATTCCAGCATTTTGGCGCAAGCCTGATAATATTCGTTAAAGAGTTCGGCAGTTTCGGTGGCCAGTTCTTTTTGGTCTTTTGGGAGTTTTTCGATTTTTTTCTTTACGATGTCGGTATCGAAGAGTTCGACCCCGCTCTGGGCAATCCGCAGTACCTTCTGGACGTTGGCTCGATAAAATTCAATGGTAATTTCTTTGGTCTTGATTTTTTCCACCATATCTTTAAGTAATAAAAGATTTTTGGCTTTTTCCAGGGGAACCTTGCTCAGTTCAGCCTCTTCCTCTACTTCCCTGACTCCCTCCACCACCGACAGAGAGGGATCTTCTTCTGTTCTGGGCAGTTGGGCTCCGCAGTCTTCACATATTTGGGCATCGGTGGCGCTGACGGCTCCGCAGTGGGGGCAATCCTTTCCGATGGCATAGGCGATGTTTTCCAGTATGACTTCCGGTTCGCTGACTTTTTCCTGACTCATATCAAACCTCCATAAACTTAAAGGATCCTGATTTTATCCATTTCACAGAAGATTCCAGACTTTGCCCAAACATCCTTTTTTATTTCCCGATTTTATGCCCCGAAAAACTCATCCCACCTCTGTGGGTGGGACGATTTTATCAAAACTTTTCGGTTATTACAAGACTTACGCCATTTTCTACCCAAATCCAGATTTTATGCCGATTCCCAAAGATCCTGAAACAAGTTCAGGATGACGGGTTCATGCCGTTTTCCTCGAATTTGAGCGTAACTCCTGTTATTATTTTTCCGGATCCCTTTGTTCTTACATTCCGCCGCCGGTTATGCCTTTAGCCTGATTCAGAACCTGAGATATGATTTTCATGGGATCGGCTTTTTTGGCTTTCTTCTTCTTGCCTTTCTTCCCCAGTCCCTTTACTCCGTCGGCGATTCCCTTGGCTCCTTCCACTCCTTTAGCAACTCCACCGATAGCTTTTACGGCTCCTCCGATAGCACCCATAATGCGTCTCCTTTCGAATGTTGGTTAGATTGCTATCATTATCCCACAAGGGAATCCATAAGTAAACCGATCAAATGTTAAAGATATGTGTTCTATGTTACAACCGGGTTAACAAAATGTTAAAAAAGTATTAAAATTCTCTCTGGTTATAGTCTGTTTTCAAACTGGTGACAGGAGTTATACCAATTGGCGTTCGAATCTGATACAACTACGCCAGGAAGCCTGGGCTACTGTCAGTAGAACCGGTTTCCAGTCGGTTACACTTTTGATGGCGACTTGGTATTACGCTCAAATTCGAGGAAACCGGCATGAACCCGTCATCCTGAACTTGTTTCAGGATCTCTGGCAATCGGCATGAAATCTGGGTTTTGATATAAAATGGCGTAAGTTCTGAGAATAAAACCCCTCCCGCCTCCGCTTTATTATTAAAAAGTCCTCTGCCGCAGGATTTCTTCGGACTTTTTTGAATTGTCTCTGAAAATATCGGCTTTTTTGTCATAAACGGAGTTCTTTCATTGAAGGAGCAGCCCTTTTTCCGTTTTCAATCTATAAAGAAGGAGATTTTTTTTATCGTGAATGATTCCGTTTTCAAATACAGTCCCCATAAGCACCAACTTCCCGTCAATCCTGAAAAAGTGGGAAGACTCCTCTACAGGGACGCCCCGGAAAATAAAATTATGGAAAAAATCGGGGAGAAAAAGTTTATTGATAATGTAAAAAAGATAGAAGATAAATATCTTCATATATTGAGTCCGGCTGCGTTTGCCAGGAATATTGCCATAGACCATTTCAAAAGCCTCTTCTATCCCTTCTTTCAGTCTGATTCCCCCATTAAAAGAGCCGTATCCCAGTGGAAAAAAACCGCCCTTTTCATTCTCACCCTGGGTTCCGAACCCGAATCATCGGTGGAATCCTGCCTGCAAAGAGGAGATCTCACCGATGCCCTCTTCCTGGACGCCATAGCTTCCTCCCTGGCGGAACAACTGGCGGACGAAATTCAAAACCGATGGGAATCCGAAAACCCCCTCGACGACATGGACTCCCCCGGTAATACCCATGAACCGGACTCCCTCCATAACACTCCTGGATCGGATCCCCCCGGCTTGATGGGGAATAAACCCGTCCACCTATCTCCCCCTCCGCCTTTTAAAACCGTGCGCTACAGTCCCGGCTATTGCGGATGGGACCTAGCCTGCCAGGAGATCCTTTTCGGTTACATGGCGGATCTGTCTCTGCCTGTCAGCCTAACTTCCGGGGGGATGATGTACCCTCGAAAATCCATATCCGGCGTGATGGTATGGGAAAAGACCCACCCCGTGATCAACCTGACCGCCTCCTGCCGTTTCTGCCCCCACCCCTGCCCCAAAAGGAGGTAAGAAGTCAGAAAATGGAACGAGAAAGTCGGTTTGAACTGCAGATAAGGACTTCAGTCTTTCCCATGATTTACGGCTTTTCACACCTTCCGGGATCCCGTTGAGTTAGTGTATAGAAAAAAATTACTCATTTTTTTGATTTTGTGTCTATTTTTTGTGAAAGTGGGTATAATTATAATAGCAAGTTTAAAAGTCTTAGGTCAGCAGGGGTAGGAGTGACAGGAAAATCTACCCGGCGTTTTTCGGAAACAGGGGTTCCTGGGAGGTGTTAGCGGATACCAGCGGGAAACCCAATTAATCCCCTGAGTCCGGGAGTCCGGCGGGAGACACGGAATAGAGGACTTATCCTCTGAAAGTTTCTTTCAAATCCTATGTCCGTCCCGGAAGACTCTACGGTAAAATATCCGAAAATCAAAAGGAGATTCCCCTGTCGGTTGACGGTGAATATTCCGGAAGTTAACGTCCGCCCGCGCAAGGGGCTGGAATGGGGAAAGACCCATCATTATTAAGATGTCAAACTTCCGAATCCTCGCCGGAAACCCAACTCCTCCCTCGTTTTTATTTCGGGGATCCCACTCACCTCATACTAACTTCCCTTCTAATCGACTCTATCCTTATAACATCGAGTGGCTGCCGGTGTCGTTTTGATGTCAATCCGGTATCAGTTCCGCCCGGACTCCGACTCCGATTTAAGGATTAATAACAAACATAAACCCTTCTCCTTCATTCAAAGTTTGGTTTTTATTTCAGGGATTCCAGTATGGAGGCGATGGATAAGCTAATCACCTCCACCACCCGATCACCTCCGCCGCAGAAAAGGAGGAGGTTTTCGCCTGTTTCATCCATAACCGCCCCTGTGGGGAAGACCACGTTGGGGACAAATCCCTCGGATTCCGATTGAGAGACGGGTTCCAGCAGGGGTTCCCCGGAACGGGCGATGACCTTGCCGGGATCCTTCAGGTCGGTCAGGACGGCGCCGGCGCAATAGACCCCCACAGAATCTTCCGGATTTTTTCTCCTGACTCCGTGATATATTTCCAGCCACCCCTCTTTTAACCGGAGGGGAACCGTACCTCCCCCGATGCGGATGTCGTCCCACAGGCCTTCCCTGGGAGTGAGCAATAGCCCGTGTTCCCCCCAGTGGAGCAGATCCGGCGAATAGGCGATCTGCATATTGGGTGGGTTGAACTCCATTTTGGATACGGGCCGGTGATAGGCGCAATATCTGTAATTATTTTCAACTGCGTCTTGATTTCCCCTCCCGTTCTCTCTTCTGAACTTCTCCGGCAGGATCACCACATCTTTATTTTCTGTGGTAAATATTATACCCATGCGTTGAAATTGTCTGAAATCCTCTGTAGATGCCAGAGCGGTACATACCCCCATGGTAGAGGAGACCGCCACATAAGTGATGTAAAACCGACCGTCGATAGCCGTTATGCGGGGATCCTCGATGCCGAACTCCTCGTAAAACTCCCTGGGATAAAAAGTGGGCGAGGGATCGATGAAATTCACGTTAAACCCTGTGGAGTCCAGTCGGATCAACTTCAGATGGGATATAAACGAAAGACGGGAAAACCGACGGGGGGAAGAACTGCATCTTTTGTCCCCGTTACGGCAATCGGCGTTGTTCTCCGTGGGAATCCGGTCTATTTCGATTTCACCTTTTTCCGTCAGTCGGGGAGAATTCCAAAATCCTGGGGTTTCCTCCTCCGCTCCTTCGGCAACCCTGACAAGAAGACATATTTTATCCCCCCATCGTACGGCTCCCGGATTAAACACCCCCACCACCCGGAGTCCCGGTCTTGAGGGTTTTATATCCTCCGGTCGGAGTAACACCTTCTGTTGTAATCGTTTTATAGCCATAAAATAAAATAGTAATCCTTTCTGCTTATCAGATTAACGCCAAGACCAGACCCGCTACCGGGAGATCCGGTCAGGGAATCGCTACCGCTTTCTACACAGTCTGACCTCTGACTTCCGACTTCCGACTTCCAGAGCGTCATCCTCTGTCGTCCCAGAGGGTGAAGATACTGCCGCATTTGTGGCATTTGAACAGGTATGCCACCACGGGAGGAAGAGAAAATATATCGTTGATTTCATCGGGAAGTCGGCTCCATATTTCATCGACGTCGGTTTCGTTGATCAGATCGCCGTAGAGGGTCCATTCGAAGACCTGTTTTCCGTTGCCCGATTCGGAAAGACTGTTGTAATCTTTTTTGCCGGCGATGCGGATGAAGCGGCAATAGTCTCCGCAGTGGGCGGGCCAGAGCCAGGGTTGGTGAGAGGGGACGGGAGGGGTGGAGAACTCCAGTTTGTCGGTTATGTCCCGGACTCTCTGGAATATCTGTTGTTCGGGGAGGTTGGGGTGAAGATCCCGGATCTGGCTTTCCAGTTCGATGACGTCGGGGAGGACTCCGCCGGTGCCGGTTCCTTTCAGGAGTCCCTTCTTGATACATTCCAGGCAGACCCTTTGCAGGTTATGGTTTCCGGGGAAATATTTTCCGGGAATACAGAATTGAAGTTGTCCGCACAGGGAGCATTCTTTTTTTTCCATTTCCAGACGGGTAAAGTTTACGGGATCCATAAAATATCTGAAGCTGTTGGACATAGCATACCCCCTTGAATTTCAAAAACTTTTAATACCGTAGCAAAGATCAAAATACGACCGAAGGCAAAACACCCTGAAAATTCAGTTGAAGTAAAAAGTCCCGTTCATCCTGTATCAGTCGGGGTTCCCAGAGAATTTTCCTCCGGTCTTCCACCGGTTCTCCCGGAGTATAGATGCGGTTCAGTTCCTCCTCCCAGGGATAGGGGGAAAGTCGGCATGAAGACAGGGAGGAAACTACCTGAAGAAGAGGTTCCTCTTGCCATAAATCTCTTCTTATAAATAAAATAATCCGGTTATTGGATGTTTTTATATCATAATCATAGTCTCTCAGGCGGGAGGATATATCCCTGTAGTTGACGTTATCCCAGAAAAGGGACGGGCGATATAAGGATAGAATATCAATGATATATTTCCCTTCAGGATCTCCCGTGAGGCCGTTGCTCTCTATCACATAAAAGACCAGTCGGGGTTTCAGTCGTAGTACGGCTTTTTCAATTTCCATATCTCTCTGGCACCAGGAAATGAACATGCCGGAATAATTTCCTTCATCAACATTTCTTATATCCTGTTTTACATAGGTATAACCCTGGGAATCGGGGATCTCCTCCATAATATCCATGGCGGTTATCCGGAGTCCTTCCTGAGACAGCAAACGGGAGAAGAAGCCGTAACCGCACCCTCCGTCCAGGACATCACAACAACCCCATTGCCGGAATATTTCCGCCATAAGAAACATATCCCGACGACGGGGACACCAGAAAGCCGCCAGTTTATCACCCTTCTCTTCATGAAAGTCGTCGAAAACCGGCTCTTTCCTGAATATTAACTTTTTAATGCTGTTATCCGTCATAAAAGAAGCTGGATGCAGGAAGCGGGAAGTTGGATAACCTTCCGAGTCCTGCTATCAAAACCGTTGAAATCCCGCCGGTAACGATAAGTAAAAGTAAAAAGTCCCTGAAAACCGTTTTCAGTCTTTCTCGCCGCCCTGACTTCAGAGCGTGTAAAAAACCCGGAAATCGGCGAGAATCTCCGTAGATCATACCGCCGGACGAGTCTGTTAGATCTGCATTATATCCGGATTGGCTGATCTACAAAGCCGTTTTCAACCTTTCCACACAGTCTGACCTCTGACCTCTGACTTCTAACTTCTAACCTCTAACATCCTTATTGTTGCAGGTTATCGTATCGTTCTTTGGCGTCCTGATAGAATTTGTTATCTTCGGAAATGCCTTTGTCATCGCAGAATTTCATGATTTCCTGATATTTTTCTTCCGCTCTGCCGTAGTTTTTGCTGTCCTCCAGGATGACGCCCTGGTTGTAAATTACTTCCAGGTAGAGATCCTGCTGGGTTCTCTTGTCGATATACCGGACGGCGTTGTTGAACTGTTCCATGGCGTTGTCGGGTTGTTGACGCCGCAGATACATCTTGGCGAAGCGGAAATAGATCTGTTCCTTGTGTCGGTCGAATTCGGGGAGTTTTTCCGATTCGCTCAGTGCCTGTTTGAAGGAGGCTTCGGCGTCGGGTATCTTTTTTTCCTCTCCCAGGGATTCTCCCAGGAAGGTTAGGAGTTCAACTTTTTTTTTGATATTTTTTTTGAAAGCGGGCAGGGCTTCCTGGGCCAGTCGGGTGGACTTGGCATATTCTTCCTTTTCGTAGGCGGTTTTGGCTTCGCTGAATTTGAGATCCCCGTCCTTTTCACTGGGACCGCAGGATGAGAAAGACAAAACAAAGATAAACAGGATAAAAAGACAGGCGATTTTTTTCACATTTGCACCCCCGATATTAAAATTTTATCAAAAAATGGCACTTCGATCAACCCCCTGGCTAATCGAGAATGGATCTGATTAACTTTTCAAGAAAACCTTCCTTCTTGTCCTTGAACAGGTTGGGATCCAGCCGACCGGCGATACGATATTCCTTCTGGGCTTCAGTGGCGTTGCCCATGCGGGCGTAAGCCTTGCCCAGGTAAAGATGGCCCGTGGCGCTGGAGGGCTGGAGAGATACCGCTTTATTCAGATGTTTCACCGAATCCTGGAGTTTTCCCAGTCTCATCAGCACGTATCCTAAAAGAGTCAGGGCTTCGGTCTGTTCGGGATTAACGGCCAGAGCCTTTTCCAGTTCGTTTTTCGCCTTTTTGAAGTTACTTTTTTCGATATAACCTTTGGCCGATTCGATATTCTTTTGTGGATCTCCCGATGAAGAGCTTTTCCTTCCCCTGGGGGGAGTCCCTCGGTCATAGACGGGGGGAGAGGGAGGAGGGACAACGGGTGGAGGGGGATTAACGGATCTTGCCGGCGGAGTGGAAACGGGCTGGATGGGAGTTCTGGGGGAAACCGGAGGAGGGGTCTGAGGGGAAGAGCTGCCGTAGGGTTGGGTTGTTCCTCCCGGCTTTCCTCCTCGTGCCAGTTCCTCATAGACCTCTTCCAGATCCCGTTTCAGTTCCAGGGCGGTGTTGTGCCTTTTTTCCGGCAGGTTGTGGAGGGACCGGAGTATAACCTCATCCAGTTTTGCCGGGACATCCTGTCGATAGCTTCTCATGGGTTTGAAATTGAAGGGAACTCCCTGGGTGGGATCGTTGCCGGTGATCAGGTGGTGGAGGGTGGCGCAGAGGGCATAAAGATCCGACTTGGGTTCGGTATTTCCTTTATATTGTTCCGGTGGGGCATAGCCGTGGGTTCCTATCATGGTACCGGGTCTTCTGGGGGAGAAGTGGCGGGCGATGCCGAAATCCACCACCATGACGTGATCCCTCTCGCATATCATTATATTGGAGGGCTTCATATCCCGGTATATGATGGGGGGGTTCTGGGTATGAAGATAATATAGAACATCGCTGATCTGGATAGCCCAGTTAACGACGTTCTCCAGGGGAAGTCCCTTGCATCCGGCGTCTTTCTGCATTTTTTCCGCGCTCTTGCCTTCCACGAAATCCATGATCAGGTAATAGCGGTTCCGTTCGATGAAGTTGTCGGTAACCCTGGGAATATTGGGATGCCGCAACTGGGACAGAAGGAGGGCTTCCTCCTGGAACCGTTTTATGGCATAGTCCCTCTCCTCGCCGGTCTGGAAAAAGTCCAGCATCTCCTTGACCGCCACGATGGTGTTCAACCGGGTGAACCGGGCTTTATATATGGCTCCCATGCCTCCCGTGGCGATGTGGGAAATAATCTCATACCGGTTATCCAACACCGTTCCCACCACCAGACTCCCTGTGGGGATGAAAACCTGGGATTCCTGCACGGGATTCACCGCTACGGGAGGATTCACCCTGGGTTTCTCCTGCACGGGGGGAACCGCAGGAGGGGGATTCAGTACAATTTTGGGGACAACGGGACTTGGCGATCCTCCACCGGAAGCGGGGGGGGTTCCTTTAACCAGGGAGAACCCGCAACTGGTGCAGAATCGGGCATTGGGACGATTTTGGTATCCGCAGTCGGGACAGAACATCTGCATCATTCTCCAGACAATCATTTCTTCCGGGTATTTCCACAGCGATACGATTTATCCTTTTTTCCTCCCGATTCGGAAGAAGTCCGTTGACTTTTTAACGGTGATAATATATAATTAGCGTGATTGATTTTGCCGATCCGGTGAAGACGGGCTGGAATTAAACTCGATTCCCCGTCGAGAGAGGAATGGCAAAAGTCTGAACTGTCAAAGCAAACCGACAGGAGAACGGGAGGTGTCTTTATGAGTAAAAATAAGAGTGTTCTTGAGGACGTCCTGAAATTTCCGCCGTAAACTTATCAGCCTGATAAGCCATCCTTGTCTTGTGGTAAGTTGACGGTGGGTTTAAAACTCACCTTTTTTATTGTATATATTCAGTCCTCTGGCGGAGAACCACGTCATCCTGAACTCGTTTCAGGATCTATACAATATCTTGTTCCTCAGATTCCGAAGCAAGTTCGGAATGACGGGGGGACTGAATGAATACTTTTTATTTATATTCAAAACCCACAAGAAAGGAATCAAGACATTGGAAAAAATTACCCAGAGACGATTAAAATCCGTTCAACGCACTTTCCAGGAAAAGGAAAAGTGGCATAAACTCAGGGAAAATCCTGATCAGATAAAAAATCCGAATTTAAAAAAAATCAAATTTCTTCACCGTGCTCCCTCGGGAGATGCCCGGCAAAAAGAATCCCTGTTGAAACTCATGATCAACCGGGTGGATATAATCCTGATCATCACCTCCTTTGTGGCTCCTCCCCTGAAAACGGGTCTGGTGGATCGGATGCTCGTCATGGCGGGGATAGAAGAAGTGGAACCCCTGATCCTCCTCAACAAGACGGATCTGCTGCCGGACAGAACAGAGGGAGAAAAGACCGCCAGCCTCTACCGTTCCCTGGGGTATCAGGTGATATGCACCTCCACCGTAACGGGCGAAGGCATGGACTACACAAAGGATATGATAAGAGGCAGAATTTCACTGTTGGCGGGACATTCGGGCGTGGGCAAGAGCAGTATCCTCAACTTTCTGGAGCCTCGTCTGGCGGACAAACCCGATGTTAAGGAAGTCAGTCTGGCCAATATGAAAGGACGGCATACCACCACCACCCTGAAACTCTATCGCCTCTCCGACGGTTCCTTCATCTACGATCTGCCGGGATTGAAATACGCATCCCTTTACGATCTCAAAAAGACGGAGATTCAGAACTACTTTCCCGAATTCGCCACCCCATCGCGACACTGCCGTTATCCCGACTGCATCCATAAAGACGAACCCCATTGCGGTGTCAAGAAGGCGGTGGAAGAAGAAATTATCAACGGCGAAAGGTATGAATCCTATCTGAGAATACTGGAAAGTCTTTAGCCCCCTCATGAGTTACGCTCAAATTTGCGGAAACCGCTGTGAATCCGTCATGTTATGTTATAGTCAACATTTCCTCCTGAACTTGTTTCTGGCTCTCTGATAATTAGCATAAAATCTGGCAGGAGTTACGCTCAAATTCGAGGAAACGGGCATGGAATCGTCATCCTGAACTTGTTTCAGGATCTTTGGGAATCGGCATAAAATCTGGATTTTGGCAATAAAAGGCGTAACTCCTGTCTGGATTTTGGGAACAAAAAGATTAACTTCTGACCTTTAATGCCCATTGGGTATTAACGGGTTTGGTTGTTGGTATATATTCAGTCCTCTGGCGGAGAACCACGTCATCCTGAACTCGTTTCGGGACCTATACAATATCTTGTGCCTCAGATTCCGCAACAAGCCTGCCCTGAACTTGTTTCACGGGTTCGGAATGACGGGGGGACTGAATGAATACG
>Ga0067045_1004015_pt1 | contig 13435 bp, 10 predicted proteins | sample TerdegcTABiofilm_FD_59184 | JGI IMG/M metagenome (GOLD analysis project Ga0067045, IMG submission 59184) | Combined Assembly of (Gp0054472, Gp0054536) Wastewater bioreactor microbial communities from Singapore -Terephthalate degrading...
CCGCGACACGATGGTTCACAGACTGGCTCTGTGCCAGCTCTCGCAGAGTGTCTCGATCGATCGACAACCAGATCGGCGAAATCCTTGCGCGACCATCGGTAGGGGCAATTCATGAATTGCCCCGACCTGTGAATTGCCGTCCCGACCAGCACCAGTCAAAGGGGTTTCTATTTTTGAACACGCATCACGCGAGGAGAACTGCCCCTGCCGGCAGCGACCAAAACCATCGCACACGACAGCGCGATGAATCGCCGCACTCCAAATCCAATGCAATGCGGAGCGTTGCCCCTCATATGGGGGACATGAAAAGCGGTGTTCCGCCTCAGACAGAGTTTCGCTACAATATGCAATTTACCATTCCCTGGGGAAACCGCGCGATCGTCCAGGGGACGCATAGTCCTGCTGTGCCTCTTGCCGGTGATCTCTCGGTTCAGAATGCGGAGAAACCGTGGACTTGTGCGGATCGCGTCTCTGGGGATGCGGTGTTTCGAAGGTAATTGGCTCCCGGGGCAAAAAACTCCCATCCATAAGTGTGGAGTTGCCGCGTTTGGCGGACAGATGACGTAAAACAACCTGCCCAGTGACCATCTGGGTAAGTCAGTGAAGCTGCCCACGCTACGTTTTAACCAGCATAGGTAAAGCGACACGGAGATTGAGAACGTGCCATACGACGTTATTGTCTGTGTTAAGCAAGTTCCCGATACGGCCAACATCACGGCCGAGGCCATGAAGGAAGATGGGACCGTCAATCGGGCCGCTCTACCGGCCATTTTCAACCCGGAAGACCTAAACGCCCTGGAAACGGCCCTGGAAATTCGCGATCGCTTCGGCGGGACGGTGACCGTTATCAGCATGGGGCCGCCCAAGGCGGGGGACGTCCTCCGCGATTCCCTCTAGTCGGGGGGCCGACCGAGCCATTTTGATCACGGACCGCCGGGCAGCGGCCAGCGACACTCTGGCAACAAGTTACATCCTGGCCCAGGCGATCCGCACCGTTGGACGGTACGACATCGTCCTTTGCGGTCGTCAGGCCATTGACGGGGATACGGCCCAGGTCGGACCCCAGATCGCAGAGAAGCTCGGTCTTCCCCAGGTGACCTATCTGGAACAGCTTGTGGACATTCATGACCGTCGGGCACGGGTCAGACGCAATGTTGGGCGTGGTTGGGAAATTGTGGACGTTAACCTCCCGGCCCTTTTCACGGTAATTTCCACGGCGAATGAGCCTCGCCCCCCGGCAGCCCGCAAAGTCATGCGTTTTAAGCGGGCCCGTGTCCCTGCCGAAATCGAGGCGGAGGTCCGTTCGGTCCTTGGCAATGCCTCCGACGAGGAAATCCTCGATGCGGTCGGCAAACGGACGGAAGAACTTCGCCGACAGGGGTTGCTCCTTGAGCAGTGGAATCTTGATGATATCCACGCCGATTTGAACCGCTGCGGTTTGCCCGGCTCTCCGACCAAGGTCTTTCGTGTTCAGGCGATTGTCTTGACCAAGAAGGGCTTTACCGAGATTCCACCGACCGAAGAGGGCATCCGCCAACTGATTCACGAACTGGTTGTGGACCGCACACTCGGCTGAGCCGGGGCGGGATAAGGGGACGTGTTGTTACTCTCGTGTGATAACCTGCGCAAAACGTTTCTGGAATAACAGGACAGAAGAAACAGAAGAAGTTGAGATCATGATTGCACCAAATCGCCAGGGTGAAGTCTGGGTCTTTGCAGAACAGGAAGACGGCTCGCTGCATGATGTCGTCCTGGAGCTGTGTGGCAAGGCGCGTCAGCTGGCCGACACATTGGGCGTTCCTGTGGGCGTCGTTCTCCCGGGACATCAGGTTCGGGGTCTGGCCAGCAAGTTGATTGCCCAGGGGGCGGACCGGGTTTATCTGGTCGAGGATTCCCGGCTGGCCCATTTTCAGACCATCCCGTATGCCCGTGTCTTGTGCACGCTCATCGAGAAATATCGGCCCCAGATTGTCCTTTATGGGGCGACTCCCCTGGGGCGGGACCTGGCGCCGCGGGTGGCCTCGGCCATGCAGGCCGGTATGACGGCGGATTGCACCGATTTGCAGATCAGCGATGTGACCGACCCCAAGACGAAGGAATTGCACAAGAACCTTCTCTTGCAAATCCGGCCGGCTTTCGGCGGAAACATCATCGCCACGATCGTCAATTACGACCGCTGGCCGCAGATGGCCACCGTTCGTGAAGGTGTGATGCCCCTTTTGCCGCCGAATCCTTCGCGGAACGGGGAGATCATCGAGGAAAAAGTGGAAATCGACGAGTCGCTGCTGGCCCTTCGCCTGGTCGAACGGCACATCGAGCCGCGAAAGGTCAATTTGAAGGCCGCCCGCGTCATCGTGGCCGGTGGCGGGGGTGTTGGAAGCAAAGAAGACTTTCGTTTGATTTACGAGCTGGCAGGCGTCATTGGCGGGGCGGTGGGGGCCAGTCGTGCTGCGGTGGACAGCGGTTACATTGGGAAAGAACACCAGATCGGTCAAACGGGAACGACCGTTCGCCCAGCGCTGTATATTGCCGCCGGGATCTCGGGTGCTGTGCAGCATCGGGCCGGTATGGAAGAATCGGCGAAGATCATCGCGATTAACACTGATCCCAACGCCCCTATTTTTTCCGTGGCCCATTACGGAATCGTGGGTGACCTGAAGAAGGTCATCCCCATGATGATCAAGGCCCTTCGAGAACGGCGAAAGTGACGTCTCCAGCATCCGGCGACGACGGGGCAAATGACGTAATGATTGTTTTGTTTGGGAATAAGGATCGACGAAAAGCCACATTCGCGGTCGTTTGAAAAAACGGGAGAGGTTTCCGTGGGAAACTACTTTTTGGACAACGACGATATCCGATTTCTGTTCCGTCACATCGATATGAAGGAACTGGCCAGGGTTCAGGAGGCCTATGCGGCCAACGGCCAGGCCGATTATGTCCCCCTCGACGAAGACGATGCCGTGGACAATTACTGGCGGGTGCTGGAGATCGTAGGCCAGATTGCAGCCGATGTCATCGCGCCCCATGCCGAACAAATCGACCGCGAGGGAAACACCCTGAATGAAGATGGAACGGTGACGCTCCATCCGCTGGTGCGGGAAAACCTGCGGCGGATGGCCCAGGCCGACCTGATGGGTTTCACTCTCCCGCGGAAATACGGCGGCCTGAACTGTCCCAATCTCGTGTACACGATGGCCACCGAAATCGTGAGTCGTGCCGACGCGTCGTTTATGAATCTTTTTGGTCTGCAGGGAATTGCCGAAACGGTCAATGCCTTTGCGTCGGATGACATCAAGGACGAAGTCCTGCCGCGTTTTGCCTGCGGCGAGGTCACCGGCGCCATGGTGCTCACCGAACCCGACGCCGGGAGCGACCTCCAGGCCGTGCGGCTGCGGGCGTATCAGGATGAGACAGGTCAATGGCGACTGAACGGCGTGAAACGCTTCATCACCAACGGGTGCGGCGAAATCCTGCTCGTTCTGGCGCGGAGCGAACCCGATATTCTCGATGGACGGGGTCTGAGCCTGTTTATCACCGAACGGAATGAGCGCGTTCGGGTCCGGCATCTGGAAGAGAAACTCGGAATCCACGGTTCGCCCACCTGCGAACTGGTCTTTGACGACACACCGGCCCGTCTCATCGGCGAACGACAGCGGGGACTCATCACGTACGTGATGGCCCTGATGAACGGAGCGCGCGTGGGAATTGCCGCCCAGTCGCTGGGGATTGGCGAGGCGGCCTTCCGCCTGGCGCGGGTCTATGCCCACACCCGGCAGCAGTTTGGCGGCCCGATCGAACGCCTTCCCGCCGTCGCTGAACTGGTGACGGATATGAAGATTGCCCTGGAGGCCGCGCGGGCACTGACTTACGAAACAAGCCGCATCTGCGACCTGGAAAACAATAACCTGCGGATCCTGGAAACGGTTGCGGACCTTCCCAAGGAAGAACAAAAAGAACGCAAGCAGCTCTCGCGGACATTGAAGCGCGTCAACGGAATGCTCACACCCATGAGCAAGTACTACGCCTCCGAAATGTGTGTGCGCGTGGCCAATGACGCCATCCAGGTCCTGGGTGGGTCGGGCTATATGAAGGATTATGCCGCAGAGCGGTATCTGCGGGATGCACGCATCACCACGATTTACGAAGGGACAAGTCAGCTTCAGATTGTCGCGGCTGTCCGTGGGGTGGCTTCCGGGTCTTTCGAAAGTTTCGTCGCCGATTTCGAAAACAAGGTCTATGGCGATCAGGAGCTTGATGCCTTAAAGAATCAGCTCATCGAGGCCCGAAAGCGTGTCCAGGAAGTCATCCAGTTTGTCAAATCGCAGCCGACAGCCTATCTTGACCTGGCCGGGCGTCGTCTGGTGGATTCTGCAATCATTTGCATTGTTGGGCATCTTTTGCTGAAACAGGCCACGGAATGGGACCGCAAACGCCGTGTTGCCCGGCGATTCATCGTATCGCACCTGCCGGAACTGGAGGCCAAATGTCGCCAGATTCTTTCCGGCGATATGTCGCCCATGGATGAATACGAAGTCCTTGCGGGGCCGGTCCCAAGCCTTGCCTGAAACAAGTTGGCCGAAACAATGAGATATTGTGGCTGCGGGACATCAGCGTGATGATTTCCCGACTCCTGCGTTTTCATGCAAGAGTGTGATCACAGTTTCAGAAAAGCGAGCGCCATTGATCCAGGCTCCTACGGCAATCGGTGCACTTTCGCGGGGTCCCGATTGCTGATACGAACGTCCGTTTGCGGGAGGGGCCATCCATGAATTGCCCTTGCCGTTTTCGAAACGGACGGGCCGATTCTTGTGCGGATTTAACTGGGATTGGCACTATTATCGAAGGATGACTGCAATAAGGATTGAATGCACTGATGGGTCTTTTTAGCGGCAAAGTCGGCTTGATCATGGGCGTGGCCAACGATCGCAGCATCGCCTGGGCCATTGCCGAAACACTGCATCGCGAGGGTGCAGAACTGGCCTACACGCACCTGCCGGGTCCATCCAACGAGCGCCGGGTGCGGCGGCTCCTTGAGTCCCACAACCCCAAAGTTCTCGTCCCGTGCGACGTGCAATCGGATGACGACATCGCCAACGTGTTTGCCACCCTTGAGGAAAACTACGAACAGCTCGATTTCGTCGTCCATGCCATCGCTTTTGCCCCACCCGCGGAGCTGCGCAATCCTTATGTGGAAACGACGCGGCAGGGCTGGCATGTGGCAATGGATATCTCGGCTTATAGCCTGGTTGCCGTGACCCGCGCGGCCAGCCGCTTGATGGAAAACGGCGGCGCTATCCTCACGATCAGTTATTTCGGGGCGGAAAAGGTGATGCCGGGCTACAACCTGATGGGTGTTTGCAAGGCCGCTCTGGAACACAGCGTCCGCTATCTGGCGTGGGATGTTGGCCCCAAGAACATCCGAATTAACGCGATCAGCGCGGGTCCTGTACGGACACTTAGCTCGGCGGGCATCGCAGGTTTCGACGACATGCAGCGCCATGCCGCCGAAAAAAGCCCCCTGCGTCGCAATGTGGACCTCCACGAGCTGTCGTCAACGGCCGTCTTTCTTTTGAGCGACATGTCGAGCGGCATCACCGGGGAGATCGTCCATGTCGATTGCGGTTACAATATCGTAGGATTGTGATCGCGCGGAGACGTTGTGATGGGACAATGAATCGGCCGGGATCTTCCCTTTGCGAAGACACCGGCGATCCTGAAATAGCCACCTCGAGTCCGAAAGACTCTGAATGTCTTATGCATGTTTTGCATGTTGCCGGTTTGAGAAAGTTTTATGGGCCGGAGCCGGTCCTCGATGGCGTCACCTTTGACGTCTTCGCCGGGGACCGCGCAGGGCTGGTGGGGCCGAACGGCACGGGCAAGACCACACTCCTCAAAATTATCGCAGGGCGAGAATCGAGCGACGGCGGCGAGTGTCTGATCACCGGCGGCGTCAAACTGGGTTACCTGGAACAGCATGCCGAGTTTCCCCCGGGACGCACGGTCTGGGAAGAAGCCCGCACTGCCATCCAACATCTCATCGATTTGCAGCATGAGGCCGAAAACACAGCGACCCGGCTCGCTCAGGCCCAGGACCCTGCCGAACGACGCCGGCTGGCCGCACGGTTTGATCACCTCCAGCAGGAATTGCACCGACTCAATGCCTATCATCTCGATCACAAGATCGAGCAGGTGTTGGAAGGCCTTGGACTCGGCCCAGCTTATTACCATCGCCCGGCTGACCAACTCAGCGGTGGGGAGCAGAACCGACTCCTTCTGGCAAAGCTCCTCCTCGCCGAACCCGACCTCATGCTCCTCGATGAGCCTTCCAATCATCTGGACATCGACGCCACACAATGGCTGGAAGAATTCCTGGCCAACCACCGGGCGGCCATAATCATCGTCAGCCATGACCGGTATTTCCTCGATCGGGTAACCAATCGCACCCTGGAGCTTTACCGCGGCACGGTCGAGTCCTACACGGGCAATTTCTCTGCCTATTTGCGACAGAAAGAAGAAAGACTCCTCGTCGCCCGAAGGACGTACGAAAAGCAACGAGAAGAGATCGCCAAGGCGGAAGAGTTCATCCGCCGGCATCACTACGGTCAAAAGGCGGCCCAGGCTCAGGACCGACGAAAAAAATTGGAAAGGATCGAATTGGTCGAACCTCCTCGGGAAATCGAACCGCCGCCGATCCGCTTTCCCCCCGCCGAACGCAGTGGCGACGTGGTCCTCCGCGTGGAAAATCTGGGAAAGACCTTTGAACGTCCACTTTTTTCCGGCTTGACATTTGATATTGCGCGGGGAGAACGCTGGGGGATCCTCGGTCCGAATGGTTGCGGCAAGACGACCCTCTTACGGTGTTTGCTGGGTGAGATTCCACCAGACGCCGGGCGGGTTGCCCGCGGATACAACGTGGTCGTCGGTTATTTCGATCAGCACCTGGACTGTCTGGCCGAAGACCTCCCGGCGATGGATGCCGTCCTTCCCACCGAAACAGTGGCCGATGACCTCATCGAGCAGAAGCGCCGTGATCTTCTGGCGAAATTCGGCATCACCGGTGATCGTGCGCTCACACGGGTCAAAAACCTCAGCGGTGGTGAGCGGTGTCGGGTGGCCCTCGCCCGTTTGACAGCCACGCGGGCCAACCTCCTGGTCCTCGACGAGCCGACAAATCACCTCGACCTCTGGGCACGTGACGCCCTCGAACAGGCCCTGAAACAATTCGATGGCACAGTTCTTTTCGTCAGCCATGATCGCTACTTCATCGACCAGGTGGCCGACCATTTGATTGTCTTTGAACCTGATCACGTCCGTGTCGTCCACGGCAATTACACAACGTACTTGGCGATCCGCGCGGCCCAGGAGGTCCCTCCATCCTCGCCAGCGGCGGGGAGCAAATCCCCCGGAGACAACGGCGAGAAAGGCCGGGCGAAATCTTCCCAGTCTGACCAGGCAACCCAGCCCGCCAAACGAAAGCGACGTTTTCCCTACCGTAAACAGGAGGATATCGAGGCCGACATCCTTCAACAGGAGTCCCGTCGGGACGAAATCATCAACGAACTCAGCCTCCCGGAAACGCACCGCAATGGTCAGCGCGTCAAAGAATTGAAGAACGAACTTGAACAAATCGAGGAGAAACTCCAGCAGCTTTACGCCCACTGGGAAGAGGTCATGGAACTCAACAGTTGATCGAGCGACCCAGGGGGTTTCAACGTTGCTGAAGCTCATCACAATAAGAAACGGGGCGACACGGAGTCACCCCGTTCACCCGCAACAGCAAAGAAAACTGGCGGCGGTTGACGCTAATACCTCGACGCACCGGGATCATCAGTTCCCCGAATTGCGGCGGATGGCCTCCCGCACGAAATTGATGAGATCCTCTAGCAAAGCCGGATGCCGCGTCAGCGTCTGATCCGAAAAGACCACATCGCGACCCTTGAACAGATCGCGACCGCCGGTTTCCTGCTGGACCCATCGTTCGTGAAATTGCTGGGCCGAGCTGGCCGCGAACAGGGCAACCACCAGGACCCGTTGTCCTCTGGCAAGGGCCTGTTCCATTTTGGGAATAGCCTTCGTCCCATAGCCTTGACCGACGCCGATGTAACACCATTCCCCGGCAGATAAACCGACCTTCTGCTGCACATATTCGATCACCCGTCGGGCGAGGGCATCGAGCTTCGGCTGAAAATCGTCATCCCCGTGGAGAAGCAGCAGAAGCACCTCGCGCGTCGGCTCTTGGGATAGCCGCTCCACCTCGGACAGCGTGAACTCATCCAGAGATCGGCCCTCACTCAAAGGTGGCGTCAGCGTGATGGGAACCTCAGGACGAACGAGCGTGATTCCTTCTTCCTCCAGCGCCCGGGCAACCTTGGGGTCATGCAAAACACCCAGGACGACCGGCACATCATACTGAACGTGTCCTGACGCGGCAATGAACATCGGGACGGCCACGATCCGGCGGCACCCCTGGGCCGTCAAATCGGACACGGCCTCGGCAATACTCGGCTTGGCCATTTCCAGATATCCCAGACGAACCCCGGCGATTCCCGGTTCATTTGCCAGCCGATCACGAACCCGATCGACAACGTCTGCGATGGCCTGATTCCAGCGAGGGCTGGGCGAACCATGTGCCACGATGACCACCCCCGTCTGAGCATTCCCACGCTGTGGGTCCATAGTCAACATCCCAGATAAAGTGGTGATTACAGCAAGCATTCTCAACAACCCGTAACACTTCATCTTACGCACTCCTTTCCGCAAAAGAGAACCAAAAACACCGAATCTATGGAAGTTGAATAGCCTCGCCGCCCTGAATTGTGGCCAAAGCCCGCCACGTCCCTATATTCACCGTGTCAGAGATAAATTGGTTATGTCCATCGGCGAAAAGTGCGTTCACACCACCCGGATGTTGGCTCCGCGCCGAGTGATAGCCGATTCCCATCGACTCCATGTCGGGGATGTCGCAGTTGGGCGGCAGATAGGCAACAAAACCTGTGGCTTTGGGCTTCCCAACAATCCAGCCAAAACCGCGATTTCCGTACCACGTTTGCGATTGATCAGCCAGCATTTTCAATTGGTCGAGAGTTGGATTACTTAATCCCTGGAGACCAGCTTGGCCGCTCTGCGGAGAGAATCCTTGCAGAAACCCAATTAGGCGAAACCGTTCACGTGTCTGTGGAAGGCAGCCCGTGCGATTCTCGCCCGGACCGAGACACATCTCAGAAACCAACATCGTGTTTGATGATCCGTCAAGAAAGTTCTGAAAACTGGTGGCCGAGTTGTAATAAAACGCACCATTGGTCGGGTAACGAAGGTCGTATGTGGTCCCTTCGCCTGATCCGCCGCAGACGGCATAATTCCCACCTGCCAGGACTTCGCCGGCTTTCTCCTGAAAAGTGTCTTTCAAACCTCCGTCACTTGGACAGCGAAAGAGAGAAATGCGTGTGGCCGCAGCATCCCTCTGGTTAGGATTCAAGGACTGACTGTGACTTGACCCCACGTACAGTGGCTCCTCGAACCGAATGAGTCGTCTGAGGTTTTCTTGCTCGACATAGGGTAATGCCCGTGCAAACACCGAAAAACTTGTGAGTGATGTTTCGCCGAACCCGGGAAAGCTGTTGTACGCTGAGTGGTAAATATGAAGAGCTAACCCAATTTGTTTCAGGTTGTTTACACACGTTGCACGTCGGGCAGCCTCGCGTGCTGCCTGTACAGCGGGGAGAAGTAGCGCGATCAGAATCCCGATAATCGCGATTACCGTGAGCATTTCGACCAAGGTGAAACCACGAATCCGATCGTCGGCATAACGAGATTTCACCTTCGCGGTGTTGGCACTGGCTGCAAGAGCGCCGATCTGCCGTTGCACACGCATGAGACATCTCCTTACATCGGAATGAACCAAGCCAAAAAACGCCAATGATCCGTGCTTCATTCAAATGGCTGGCTGGCATTGGTGGCGACGAGATGTCCCACACGAGCTGGCTGGCGATGAGAGCCGGCAAAAATGTCCTCGATGCTCGTCTTACGGAGCGGCCTGAGGCATCAAGAACGACTGATCAACCCCTTACTTTTGAAGGATCAACTTGTTATTCCGCGTGATTGTCAAACGGTAGACCTCGTTGTTGTGCTGGATGAAGGCTTCTCGAGCACCTTGAAAGATCTCCTCCGAAGCCATGACCCGCCCGGCAACACCTGAAACTGCTGAAGGCGAACTGCCGTCGTCACGGGCGCGGTCCCCTGCGCCACGCCTGCCCTCAATTCCCGGGCTGAGCACAATCTTGTTTGGGCCTTCATTCATGGTAGTCCCTCCAGGAAACGTGCTCGCTGAAAAAACGACAAACAATCTTAGCCAACGTATCTACCGGGCTTTCATTGGCACACATTATCCCCGTTTGTCCTCGTGCCACAGCCCGAAGTCTGAATACCAAACCGATTGTAATGATATTGAGACTCAATGTCAACAACCGGCGCGAGACAAGTCTTTGCGTGCGTCAGTTAGTCGTAACTTGCATCTCTCCGCATATGTTTGCGGCTGACCAAGAACGCCCTTTTTCCACCTTTGCGAAGGTTAAGCTTCTTTGGAGTGCGACGATTCATCGCTGCTCTTTGGGCTTCCCCGGTAGGGGCAATTCATGAATTGCCCCCTAGCCACGACTTGCGATTCCCACCCAATAGATTATTCGTAACGATACCCCCTGTGATTGCCCCATATCGCTTGCCGTTACCACGCCTGGCGGAGCGGCAATTGGGGGGCAGGCGGCGGCAGGACGGCTGGCGACTGATGTGTCACACTGACTCCGGGTGATGGCGCAGACACCGAACCTGCGGACGCCACACCGTAACTGCTGAAAGGATCAGTTGACGGCACGGACGGCGACCGCTCGCGGAAACCCGCCCCCAGGAGTCTCCCACTCCCCGGTTGCGATGGAAGCAGGGCCTGCCGTCCCTGAATCCCTTTCGGCGCGGTCACGTCGGCCCACCAGGTGCGAATCCGATCCATAAGCGATGGGCTGGCCTTCTCCTGCCGCGGCGTCAACACGCCCCCATTCCATATGGCACTGCGGGGCTGAGATGGACTCGGAAAAGGCATGGCCGTCCCAAATCCGCTCGAATACTGCGGGTAAGGCGGCAGCGTCGAGGTGCTCGTCGAGCGATGGGAAGGATCACTCGACGTGACGGGCGGCGTCGCCGACCATCCACCGTAAACACTGGAGTCGGTCAACCCGGATGGTGAGGCGTTTTGACCCTGGGCCGGTTGCGATAACATGCCCGACGGAGTTGATAGACTCACCCCCGACGATGATGAAAGACGCGAAGTGGGTGTGGAGGTGAAAGTCCCACCCGTTGCCGCTTGCGAAGGATGGGAAGGATTGGCCGTTAGCGGAAGGGAAAGCACGGGCGATCCTTCCGCCGACCGCGGAGGAAGGGCATACGGCGTGGCATAAGGCTGAACAATCGGCGTCGCCGTCGAACCAGGAGACGCTGTCGCACCAGGGGTGACCGGCCTCGTCGTCACCCACGGTGTGGAGGTCCCCGGGCTGGGACTGATCCCTGTCGTCCATCCGTTCGGCACATTCCCAGACCCGAACGTCGTTGTGGGAGGCTGGTCTATAGGTTTTTTCCCCCAGAGCGAATTCCACCATCGCCCCACCGAACCCAAAACCCCACCGGAGCGGTCTGGGACCCGTTCCCCGGGGATGATTTGTCGCAGAACCGGTCCATTCTGCGGCGACTGAGAATGGCCGAGATATTCGGGCACAGAGGCCGGCGTGCCGTAAGGATAGGGCAAAACAGCCCCCTGGGAGGCATTCTTTTGCATGGGCACTGATGTTTGTGGCACAACCTGCGTCCCGGGAAGACTGGCAGGCGGCGGTGTGAGCGACGAGCTGGTGGAGTTGCTGCTCCCACTCGACATATTCCGCGTTTGAGGGCGACTTCCCTTTGTCACCCAGCCATCGTGGGATGCCGAAGGCGACGGCTCAACCACCGTTGAGCTGGTTCGATCCGTGACGGGGTTTGTTCCCTGGGTTTGCGTGTCGCCTTCCGGTTTGGGAGCCGGATCAACGGTCGGCGTCATCAGCACCGCATTCGGCGCAACCAACTCAGGACCTGACTCTGAGGACGCCCAACTTCGCTCTGGCAGGGAACCAGAGACGATGACGGTTAGCAGAAGCCAAAACTTGGCGCTAGCAGTGAGTCGAAATCGCATCATTTGATCGCCGTCTCGAATGTTACGAGCGAGCCGGCGAGTCCGTTCGCGACTTGCCCAGGGTGGATGTGTTGCTCCTCGATTGGCCACGTGCTGTCAGCCCGCAGAAATGTCTCTGATCTCCCGTGGCGACAAGACCAGAAACCGACCACGAATCGCGTGAGTGATCCTTTTCCGTTATCGGAGAGAGAGCGAAACTTATTCCGCGAAACGGGGAGTGATGGTGTTTGTGACAAATTCGCGAGAGTTTCCCGGCGTCTTCATTTCATCACAGATGAGCCAGACCGCGGTGATCCTTCAGCCCGCCGGCTGGTAGGAAAAGCGTTGTCGGCCAAAAAGTCGGCACAATCCCAAGACCTGATAAAGATGGATCGACGACGGAGGGCAAGGGATGAGCAAAGGAAACCGCGGGGGCAATTTGAATAACGTTTGCGCATTTGGAGTGCGGCGATTCATCACCGCTTTCGGACGTAGGGGCAATTCATGAATTGCCCCTACCGATGATCACACAAGCATTTTTCCGATCTGGTTGTCGATCGATTAAGAGAGTCCGGGAGAGCTGGTACAGGGCCAGTCTGTAAACCCTTGTGTCGCTATTTGGTGAGTCGGCGGGGAGCTGAAGCTCCCGCGCCAAAGCGGGGCTCAAGCCCCGCACTCCAAATGTGGAGTGCGGCGATTCATCGCCGCTTTCTCGGGATTGATGTAGGGGCAATTCATGAATTGCCCCTACCGATAGATGGCGTTTCCCAACGATAAGACTCTCTTCGCGCGCAATACCCCGTGGTTGCCCCAGAGCGCAATGGAACGGCCCTTCTCGGCCAAGCCCCAATCAAACATACAGTACGGTTAGTTACCGGCTGTATCGTCTTATTTGTTTCAACGGCCCTTCTCGGCCAAGCCCCAATCAAACCGGCAACGAGGAGCTCGACATTGGGGACTCCCCCACTGGGTTTCAACGGCCCTTCTCGGCCAAGCCCCAATCAAACAGGAGGGTGTAATATGAAGCCTGACCCTGTAGTCAAAAGTTTCAACGGCCCTTCTCGGCCAAGCCCCAATCAAACATTCAAAGGGTGGCAAAAGTGTGAAATTGTTACAGAGTTTCAACGGCCCTTCTCGGCCAAGCCCCAATCAAACTCCTGCCCTCCTAAGTTGTTTTCTGAACGTAACTTATTTCGATTTTTGCCCAGACCCCTCCCAAAAGTGGGGTCTTTTTGCATTCTTGCATCA
>Ga0067045_1004773_pt1 | contig 13435 bp, 12 predicted proteins | sample TerdegcTABiofilm_FD_59184 | JGI IMG/M metagenome (GOLD analysis project Ga0067045, IMG submission 59184) | Combined Assembly of (Gp0054472, Gp0054536) Wastewater bioreactor microbial communities from Singapore -Terephthalate degrading...
CCGTGAGGATCTCATCTGACCCCGAAGGTGTCATCCTGAGGCTTCGCTTTTTGAAGCCGTGAGGATCTCATCTGACACCGAAGGTGTCATCCTGAGGCTTCGTATTCAGAAGCCGTGAGGATCTCATCTTTTCAATTCTTTATTTATAAAAACTTTTAAAGGATGAGATTGCCACGTCGCATAGGACGCTCCTCGCAATGACGGAGTGTGGTGGATGAGATTCTCAAGTCGCTGCGCTCCTTAGAATAACAGACTGGATAAATGAGATTGCCACGTCGCATAGGACGCTCCTCGCCATGACGGAACAATAAAAACTCACATCCCCCTCACCCCCTTTGCGGAAGGGGGACGATACCTGAGTCAGTATTTTCATCCTCAATTGGTGCCACAATGCGGCATGACGGTCTATCCTGGAAATACCAGTATGTTTTTTATAGATATCTCCTTAAGAGTAACCAACCAGGATTTCATCATGGGCTTTCACCCTCTTCCAGACCTTCTCCTATCAAGAGAGAAGGAACTTTTAGTCGTCATTGCGAGACCTCGTTGTTTGAGGTCGTGGCAATCTCATGATTCATCTTTTATTATGTGTTGAATTGGAGTATTAAAAAAAGATGAGATTCTCACGTCGTCCGGGAGAAGACACCGGACTCATTAGAGTGACATATTGGGTGGCAGAGATTGCCACGTCGCATAAGACGCTCCTCGCAATGACGGAGCAGGAATAATTTCAAATCTCCTCAAATCTCCCTTGCAAAAGGGGGGAAATTGATTTCTGAATAGTATTTTCATTATCATTTGGTGCCACGAAAGTGGTATGACGGTCTATCCTGAAAACACCATCTTATAAATTCCCCTCCGTACAGTGCCGCTTTGCGGGGGGAGAGTGCCTTTTTTGTTTTTTATGATTACCCTGAGACGATGGATAAGGAACATAAAAAATTTTGATAAATGAGATTGCAACGTCGCATAGGACGCTCCTCGCAATGATGGAATAAGAAAAAATTCAAAAATCCCCCTAACCACCTTTTTGAAAGGGGGTAATTGATTTCTGAACTGGATTTTCATCTCCATCTGATGCCACAAATAGATATAGATGCCTATATTTCAGGATTATCCATGACGAGTTGAATGAGTTCTTCCTCGATGATACCACAATGATTCATAAGAAAATCTTTCATGGATTCGGGGAGAGACTTTAGTTTGGATGCGATTTTATAACCAGCTAAAATTGCACTGGCAAAGTGAACTGGTTTTATTCCCTGGTGATAAATAAATCTCAACCCACTCACTAACCGCTCGTTTGGTTTTAATTTCTCCAATATCCCACGAATACCTCTTTCTATGGAATCATGAAAGAAAGGATTATATATTCTCTCTAAAAGATTTTCGCCATATTCGTTCAGTTCTCTGAAAGGAAAATGAGGATGAGCTCGATGCAAAGCCGGAATGATTTCATTAAACATCGTTTTTTCAGCTTTTTCTTTTAATTTTTGATCAACATCGGAAAAATATTTATATCCCTTCAGAAAGGCATGATAGGCAATAAAAGCATGAATTCCGTTATGGGCGAAGAATTTAATATCTTCCCAGGTAGCAAAAATTTCAGGTTCAATCAAAGTAAAAACAGGGGAAAATCGTTCAGGTGAGCATGCTCCATGGTTGAGTGGAAGATAGTCATAAGACTCAACTACCAACTTATCGGGAAGGCTTTTTAAAAGAGAAATATAATTTTTTTCTTCGAGAGCAGCAAACCGGCACATTCGAGACATAACTGTATCAAATACCTTGCTCTTTTTAAAATATTTTTGATAGGTTTGAGCTAGGTTACGACCATTTTCACATATAAGGATATAATTTTCCCTCAAATGGGAGTTAAGAATTGAGGCAATCTCGGAAATGATGCCAGGTAAATTTTGATTTCCTACCGCAGTAAAGATGAGGTCAGCTTCGGTTAGGGCTTCATAGAAGTCATTTTTTTCATTATCTTGATCAAGGTTAAAAGTATTAAATTGTCCTTGGACGGTGAAAAGTTCTATTCCATCAAAGTGACAAATATTAAGAATATACTGCTGTTGACCTTGAAGTTCTTTTAAAAGCAAAGCTTTAAATCCCTTATCGACAAAAGTTATTTCATAATCCGGGGTTAATCGTTCACCTAAAAATCCTAAAGACAGTGCACCGGTTCCAATAATAACCGCTTTCTTCCTCATGTTTCTTCCACCCAAGGATACAAGACTGGTTTAAGACCTTCGGCTGAGGTAGTGAAAAATTCGTGAGGTGAATCATCAAAGGTAAATTTTCTCGAAGAAGTAAAATTTTTAAAGGATAAATTCCCTTCATGAAGCCATTGTAATATCGTTTTCATCGCATCGGTTGAACAACCACTCGTTCCAATGGTTTTGGCACACCGATAATGATTCTGATCGATATCGGCTTGATCGACAAGGGAATGAGTCCCCCCAAAACAAGCCCCGACACCATATCCTTCTCGAGTATAGAGCTTGAGCATGAGCCGTTGGGCATTGGGATCTGAACAAGCACTGACTACATCGTCAAACAAATATCCATCAGTCATGTCTTCCAAATCATGAACGATTTTTTCTTCCTGTAAAAGATATTCTTGAATACTCATATCTTTTAGCTGAGGAGCAATATACACTTTCACCTTATTTCCCAATATTCGATGAATAAGTTCTTTCTTTTTTGCAGAGCGGACGATCATAATCACTTCTTCGGCACCCTCTAATAGTGCGAGAGAAGCATAGATCATGCCGACTGTTCCTGAACCGATAATACAGGTTTTCCCTCCAGTTTGAATACCAGCCTTATAAATATGCCTCCCATGATTATCAACTCCGACTGGATGAGGAGTGGCATAAATCGATTCCAAAGCACAGGCAGCTGGTTCAATAAGACAGGCTTCTTCATCGGTAACGTTTTTTGGAACTCGTATGACTGACTCCGAGCGAATCATTTCCTCAGGAACTTTCATATATTGAGAATATCCACCATTAATTTGAAAAGATAGGTTGGCAATTGGTTTAGGAATAAGCATCAAACCATTTTTATAGCGAGCGATACGGGATTGGAAGGTTACTCTTTCACCTGAGGAGAAATTGAGATATTCAGAAGACAATTTTTTCCCTTGAGCGTATCCTATTCCTTCGTTACAATTTTTGACATTATCACCAACCTCGACGATAATTCCAATCAACTCGTGACCAAGAACGACTGGGGCATAAGGATCGACATTCTTATGACCGTGCAAAAAAATTGATTTATCAGTCCCACAACGGGCACACATCAAAACCTTGACAATCAAATCATTGGGGCCACAATTCAGGTCGATGGTTTCTAACGTAACTTGTTCGGGACGGCCGTGGTATAAAAATGCCTTGGAATGATATGAAGACAAAATTTTTTCTCCTTCGAGTGAGATGTTTTATCCATTCATAAAATAAACAATTTTTGATGTTATTTGCAATAGCTAAAAGAAATTAGGTTTCCCACGTCATTGTGTTATTTATTAGTATTCAAGTGCATAATCATATTTTAAATTTCATTGGAGTGATGTGAAAAGGCATGTCGAAACATTGAGCATTTATAGTCATAGGATAGGCTCACCAGTAATATCAATTATAAAAGATCTTATTATAAAACATCGGTATTAAAAGTGTCGCCATCTTTCAAATTTCCTGACTTAAAACCTTTGTAAAACCATCTTTGCCGCTGCTCAGACGTACCATGGGTAAAGCTATCGGGTACAATATAACCTTGAGTGCTTTTTTGAATACGGTCATCACCAACCGCACTGGCAGCATTAAGGGCTTCTTGAATATCATGTTCATCGAGCAAGTCCATACGATTAACATAATGTGCCCAGACCCCAGCTAAGTAATCAGCCTGGAGTTCTAATCGAATCATTAACTGATTAAAGTCTTTTTGACTCAGTCGATTTCGATATGACATCACTTCATCAGAGATACCTAATAGATTTTGAACATGGTGTCCAATTTCATGGGCAATAACATAAGCCATAGCAAAATCTCCTGGCGCTTTAAAACGAGACTGAAGTTCATTAAAAAAGCTCAAATCAATATAGACTCGATAATCACCAGGGCAATAAAAAGGACCAGTGGACGCACCTGCAACCCCACAGGCTGAATTCACATAACCTGAATAAAGAACTAATCGAGGTAAAACATACTCACTTCCATTTTCACGGAATATGGTAGTCCAAACGTCTTCGGTTTCGGCAAGAACCACTGCAACGAATTCTGCGAGCTCTTTTTCTTCTTCTGTTTCTTGATAGTTTGAAGCATACTCCGAGTTGGGAATTTGGATTTGGTCTAAAATATCAGTAGGATTTCCACCAAGTAAAGCAAATAATAGAATAATGATTATAGTTCCTATGCCTCCACCAATAATCCCCTTGGTAGCTGCACCCCTTCGATCTTCGACGTTATTACTCTGCCTTCTTCCCTTCCAATACATAACAAACACTTCCTTGCGGTTGTTAAATAATACCAACCTAATATGAATAAGCTTACTTCTCTATACAATTTATCGAAATTTACAGTCACATAATGCAAGTTGTGTCGAATGAGACAAGATCATCCTGTCTTTAAAACCTAATTTTCGAAAATCGTATTTGCATATTCAAGAGAATTAAAACTTCTCATACTCTATTATTTTAACTTATTCATGATTGGTCATAAATGGAGAGATTAAAAAAAATATTATTATCTTTAAAAATTATTAAGGCAGGCCTGTTTGCCCCTACTTGGAATAACATCTGCCAATAAAAAATTTAAGAGAGGAAAACCAATGGGATGAGGGGGTATTATAAATGAGCAAAAAAAATATATTTACTGGTTTGTTAAGAATTAGGAGTTTCTTATCTATTATTTGGTGCGCCCGAAAGGAGTCGAACCTTCAACCTGCGGTTTAGGAAACCGCTGCTCTATCCTTTGAGCCACGGGCGCACTGAGAGACATGACTATTCTATACAAACTCTTGGATTTCTTCAACTATCTTTTCTAAAGAAGGAACCCCTGAGAACCATTCCCTCTTAGTAAGATCCATGGCAATTCGCTGATAAATCCAACCGATTGCTCTAAGTAGCTTCTCAGGCAAAGATTGCGGTTTACTTTTTACGTAATATTTCCACCCAACTGCATAATGAGATTTAACCTGGCTCAATTCATCGTACCAGGATGTTTTTCGATAGAACTCACGAGCAACTTCTTTGCTCAGGTGAATCCCCTTCCAGGTAAAACGGCACTCATCGGGTGTTCCTAAAACATCGACAAACATCAACTTTCTTTCCGGATCAAAAGCTAATTCAATTTTTCCATCCTCATTTTCTAAACCAATATTTTTTACCTCATTGGTTATCAATTCGTCAGCAAAAGTCAAAGTTTTTTTGATATGGTTAATGTCCTCATTACTAATAATTCCGAGATTCAGGACATCGTTCCAAGTCAGGTATCGATCCTGTTCCTCTAACTTGGTTGACACATCAAGAATGGGGGTCGAAAGTTTTTCATCAGGTGAAGGCATTTTTTCCAAACCATATTCATGTATATTTATTGATCCACTCTCTACTCTTTTTCGAAAGCTGGCTCCAGATGGAATGGAATTACGGTATATGAACTCAAAAGGAATGAGAAAGTTTGCATGATCATGGTGATAAACTCCATAATCATAAGAATTACCATTTTGAGTTGGATGTATAACCTGAACTAAAGAAACGTGCATAATTGATGAAGGTTCTGAAATTTCAGACAATAACTTGACTTGACCGTTTTCTTCTAAACCTTGATAGTGAGTTTTATATCCCAAAGAAGATAATTTCTCAAAAAAGTATGCTCCAATCAAACATAAAGCTTCTCCTTTATGAGGAATGTGGTCGGGCATTTCTCCCCAATCAAAAACCGAATACCGATCAGAAAAGATAAATTTTCCTTGTCCCATGATATTTTCACGAGGTGATGTTTGAACAAAGAGGTCTTTTACACTTCCCATGAGCATTCTCCTCTCGATTTGAGCTCGATGTATTTCATATAGGAATTTTATAAAGACTATTATATCTGATTTTGCTGATTTACAAGGGTTTGATTTATAAACCTCACGGATAGAGGTTGATTGAATAACAACCTCCACTATTACTGAGCTCTTCTTCTTTTATAACAAATTTGAGAATAAGGATTAAAACATAATTAACGGGAATAATTTATTGTACCTTATTTAAAAATATTTTTGCAGGAACCTTAATTATCAAATCAGGAAATGGGTTTACAATATAGAATTCATGATAAAATAAAATTGAATTGCTGATTTTTTCTTGGAAAGGAGAGATTTGTTTGGATTTAGTGTTAGGCATGAAAGACACCCATCCTCAGGAAGTTCTTAAAAAAAGGGACATAGAATTGAAACTCCGACATCTATTCAGCTCCTGGGGTTTTGAAGAAGTTGAAACCCCGACATTAGAATATTATTCCACCTTACAAAAAGTTATAGGTGAAGAATTAAAAGATCGACTCTTTCAATTTATAAATCGCGAGGGAAAATTAGTCTGTCTTCGTCCAGATTTCACGACTTCAATAGCACGAAAATACAGTAGTGATTTAATTGGCAAAAATAAAGCTATTCGTGTTTTTTACGATGGAAAAATTTTCCGTTACCCTTCTTCGCCCCTTCGTACCGAGAGCGAACTCACTCAAATGGGATTAGAGAATATCGGTGACAATTCTACATCAGTAGATGCTGAAGTAATTGCCTTAGCAATCATCTCCCTCCAAGAAGCCGGTATCCGCGATTTTGCTGTTGATATTGGCCATGTCGGATTTTTCCGAGGAATTCTCAATGCTTCAGGGTTTACATCTGCTTTTCAACAACAATTAAAAACGATAGTGAAAGCGAAAGATTTTATTGCATTGAAGCATTTTTTAGAAAAAAATCCACCTTCTGAGCCCAAGTTAGTTTCACTTCTACTTGATTTTCCTTTTCTTCGAGGGAAAAAAGAATTCCTAAATGATATTCATGATAGATTTCCGAGAAATCATCAATTCACTATCGCTTTGGAAAGAATACAAAGGGTTTGGGATATTTTAACTGATTTTGGATTAGAACAAAATATTTGGGTGAATTTAGGTCTCATTCGGGACTTTGATTATTATTCAGGAATGATTTTCGAAGGCTTTTCAGCTTTTTCTGGATCGCCGCTTTTAGCTGGTGGTCGTTATGATGAATTATTTGGTATTTTTGGTCAAGATCGTCCTGCTTGTGGTTTTGCTCTTTTTATTGAAAGACTGGTGGAGGTTTGTGAGAAATCCCAACCGGACATAACACAAAGCTTCAAGACTTATACAATATATTATCCACCCGAGTATCGCAAACCCGTCTTCATTTTAGCTCAAAAATTACGAAAACAGCTTCATGCTGTTATTGTTCAAGAACAAAATAATGTTTCTTTTTCTCTCAAATTATCTGATGGATTGAATGAGTACACCTGGACGAATTTAAATTGGGACGATATTTTTAAGCAAATACAAGAGGCCATTGAAAATGGATAAACTCACTTTATGCATTCCTACCGGTAGACTTAAAGATGAAACTATCGTTTTGCTTTCAAAAATGCCTTCATGGCCACTTGATTTTAACCTCAACTCACGAAAGTTAATTTTTGAGGATCCATTGCTCCCTTGGAATATTATTCTTTCTCATCCAAAAGATAGTTCTACCTATGTGGAATTTGGTGCTGCAGATATTGGAATTGTTGGGAAAGACATTCTTCAAGAAAGAGGAAATGAAGTTTATGAATTATGCGACCTCCAGATCGGTATTTGCCAAATGGTAGTTGCTGCACCAGAAAATCTCACGGCTGCCGACCTTTTTGGAAAAGATTCTTTAAGGATTGCCACGAAATACCCCAACATCACACGCCGTTACCTTCAAGAAAAAGGCATAAATGCCGATATTCTCTATCTCTACGGATCAATCGAATTAGCTCCAGTTATTCATTTAACCGATGCCATTATTGATTTAGTTTCCACTGGTAAAACACTTCGTGATAATAAACTAAAAATTATAGAGAAGCTTTTTCCAGTATCAGCTCGATTAGTTGCAAATCGAATTAGCATTAAAACCAAAATGGAAAGTATTTTTACTTTTGTTCAACAACTGAAGGAGGTCATCGGAGATGTGTGATTCTTTCGTACAAATTAAAACGATTAAAGATACAAAAACGATACCTCCCGAACTCCAGATCGACGCACGAATTGTTTATCATGAATTAAAGGAAGTTGAAATAACGGTACAAGGAATTATTGAAAAGGTCATGAGTGAGGGTGATTCAGGACTGCGAGAACTAACCGAACAATTTGACCATTGTCGCATAAATGATTTTATCATCTCCAATATCGATCTGGACTGTGCTTGGCGTCAAACCGACGTGGCATTCCGAAATACCGTCGAACAAATTGTTCAAACCGTTCGTGATTTTCACAGCAAACAGTTAGAGCATTCCAAATGCTTTTCTCGGAACCAATCCATTCTTGGTGAAATTATTTCCCCAATTGAGTCAATAGCCGCTTATGTACCAGGCGGGAGAGCCTCTTATCCATCATCAGTCATTATGACGGTTATTCCAGCTCAAATAGCCGGAGTGAAAAATATCCTTCTCATCACTCCACCTCATTCAAATGGCGAAGTTTCCAAAGACGTTTTAGCAATTGCCCATTATCTTGGCATAAGCAAGGTAGTCCGAGCTGGAGGTGCTCAGGCTATCGCCGCAGTCGCTTTTGGCACCGAATCAATACCTCGAGTAGATAAAGTTGTCGGTCCAGGAAATATTTATGTCACCGTTGCTAAAAGACTTTTGTATGGCATTATTGGTATTGATTCATTAGCCGGTCCTTCTGAAGTAGTCATCATTGCTGACGAAGATTGTCAACCCGATTGGGTTGCCCTGGATCTTCTCGCTCAAGCCGAACATGATCCTCTTTCCCGGGCGATATTATTCTCAACCAGTGATAAGGTTATAACTCAGGTACATAAAGCGATTCAAGGCGAATTAAAATCCCATCCCCTTCCCTTTGTCAAAGCTGTACCCATTTATTTGTTCAAAGTTGATAATTTATTATCAGCATTTGAAATGACGAATAAAATCGCCCCTGAACACTTAGAATTATGCTGTACTGATTATCTTCGTCTGTTACCTCTCATTCGTCATGCTGGGGCAATATTTCTTGGTAATGGAGCACCCGTAGCACTTGGTGATTATGGGTACGGACCTAATCATGTTTTACCAACCATGAGTGGAAGTCGTTTTTCCAGTCCCCTTTCGGTTCGTGACTTTTTAAAAACTTCATCTTATATTTTCCCTCAAAAAGGAGATCCGACTTTGGTTTACTCTCGATATGCCAGTTTAGCTGAGAGAGAGGGTTTCTTCTTCCATCGAAAATCTCTGTTAGCCAGAATAAGCCCCCCATGATATAGTTTAGTACTTAAAGAAGAATTGCATCTAAAATCGACATGCTATGGCATATCGCTACATTAAAAATTCTTTTGTAGGGATTTGATTTATCATGCCCGTTGGTTTCCAGGATAGACCGTTATGCTGCTTTCGCAGCACCAGTTGAGGGGGAAGGCCCGGGATGAGATCCTGGTTCATTGCTCAAAAATATTACCTAAAAAATGTTCCGGTATTTTTTAGGATAGAATTCATGACACTTCGTATCCTTACTTAACCAGGATAAAGCTCAATATTTATATTATGGCTTTTTTGATAATCTTTCTTGCATAAAAGGAGGGAGAGAAAAAGCTGCCCTATGAACTTCTGGGGTATAATAACGAGTCGGGAATGGGAGCTTTTTAAAGCTGATTTCGGGATCTTTTCCTTTTGATGCAATCATATAGGTCCATATACCACCAGGGTAAGTTGGAACTAATCCCCAATAAATTTTCACCAAAGGAAACATATTTAAATTTTCCCAGTGCCTCTGCTCTCTCTCTGGTTGGAAAAAAGGCGGCTCTATCTGTGAAACCAATATCCCGTCATCACTTAGATGATTATAAACACATTGAAAAAAATCTTTTGAAAAGAGCGGTTCAGCAACACCAGATGGGAGTGGATCGGTGGAATCCATAACAATAACATCAAATATTTCCTCTGATAAAGCTAAATACTTAACTGCATCTTCAACGAATACTTCTAACCTTTGATCGTTCCAGTTTCCTAATTGTGGAAAATATTTACGACTGACTTCAATAACAGCAGCATCGATATCTACCAATATTACTTTTTTAACTGGATGTTTTAAGGTTTCTCTTGATGCACCACCATCTCCTCCGCCTATAATGAGTACCTTTTCCGGTTGAGGGTGAGTAAGCAAAGCGGGATGGATTAACATTTCATGATACATAAACTCATCTTTTTCGGCGGTTTGAACAATATCATCTAATAACAGGACTTTTCCATAAAGATAGGAATCAACAACTTGAATTTTTTGATAGGGTGAATTTCCCAAAAAGAGGGTTTCTTTAATTTCTAAACCCAAACGATAATGAGGAATATAGTCTTCATAATACCAAAGAGACATTTCTCATTTAACTCCCCTTTCTAATTCAATGATTTTAACATCTTCGGGATGAAAATATTTTTTTATCAAGGGTAAACTTTGACTTGGTTCACTGCTGGCTTTGAGAAAAATGTCCATAGATGCAAATTGGTATTCTGGCCAAGTATGAACTGCAATGTGAGATTCAGGCATTATCATAAGAGCGCTGAGACCATGCGGTTGGAATTGATGAACTTTCAAAACTAATATTTCACTTCCAAATAGGTGGGCAGTATTGGTTAAAAAATCTTCCATGAGTTCAGAATCATTTAAAAATGATGAATTAATAATCTCAATCATGAGATGTTTGGCCAAATATTCTTTTTGCATTTTATCACCTCAATTACTGTGACAACATATCACATCATTTAAACAAAGAACGGTTGGACACTTCGCAACGACGGTTTATTTGGTATTTTTATTTCATCTGGCACTGCTAAGCAGGATGAATGTTTATCCTCGACTTACACATCATTTAACCGAGCTGCTAATAACATTCTCCCGGTTGTCTTTCCTTCTTTGCGATAAGAATAAAATAAATCTGTGCAGCAAGAAGTACAATAATTCATGATTTCAATATTTTCAAGAGGAATTCCGGCCATCACCAAATCAGCCGTTATTAATCCCCTTAGATCAACTAAAGCTTTCTGCTCGGAAATATGATGAACAAATTGAGCAGAGATAATAGATCTTTTTTCGAACCTATCGCTCACTTCTTTCCCGACTTCAAAACAACAAGGCCCAATTCCTGGTCCTATACCAATTAAAAGATGCTGAATCGAGCAATTCATAAATTCCAAGAGGTGCTGCATGGTTTTAAGATGGATATTTTGGTCGATTCCCCTCCAGCCAGCATGAATAATAGCAATCACATTCACCACTGGTTCAAACATAAGTATTGGAAAGCAGTCAGCGACTAAAACTCCAATCCAGATATTCTTCCAGTTCGTTATGATTGCATCTGCCACGTCTCTCTTATTATTTGATAATGAATCTTTGTCTTGAATAACTTGAATCTTAGAACCATGAACTTGTTTGGGTAGAATAAAATTGGATTGATTAGATTGATAACTTTTAAGGAAATATTCTTGACCCTGAGCAGTTGTGATATCGCGTTCATAATATCGAGTGGTGAAGCAATGAGAAAGTTGGGAATAATGCTGTAAAGTTTTAAAATGAAGAATGCTGAGCATCAAAGTGTATCATCTGACTGATTTTTCATTCGAATAATTCGAGCTGGAACTCCAGCAGCAATTGCATTCGGTGGAAGGTCTTTATTCACTAGAGAAAAAGCAGCAACCGTTGTATTATCTCCGATTTCAACACCAGCTAATACTAATGAACAAGCTCCAATCATGACATTTTTGCCAATTTTCACTTTCCCAGTACGAAATTCATGGATAAGAAATTCATGGGTCAAAATTGTCGTTCGAAAACCTAAAATACTGTTTTCTCCAATTTCTATCAATTCTGGAAAAAAACAATCAAGTACAACTGCTAACGCTAAACTGGCAGTTTTATGAATTTTGGCACCCAAGGCTCGATATAAAAGGGTTTTCAACCGTAAAGACGGTGAGAACCCAAAAATAAATATAACCAAGGTGTTGAGAATAACCAAAAATGGATTCTTGACTTTATACCAATAATAAAGACTGTTGTTTTTATCGACTTTTAAACGGACTTCAGTTCTCCTCGAACCCATTGCTGTCTCCATTTTATTAGGAAAAAAGTGAAGAAGAAAACATTCACGATAATGTTTTGTGTAATGATAACGTTAATGCGAGGGTCATGAATCATATAGTTTAAATGGGCGGTTGGATAAGTATTCAGCCAATAGTCAAAAATGTCATTAATAAATAACCATGCTATGATAACAAAAATAGTTCCGAGCTGCCATTTTTTGACAAACGGATAAATCAATAATGCTTGTAAGGCCATAACAGCATGTAAAAAGACTAATAACCAGTTTAATGTACTGAGCTGGAAAGTTAAAGTTAGGTTTCCAAATAAGGGAACCACCGTTTGAACATCAGCCGGAAGAAACATTTCAGAAAAAAGAGGTATAGTTAAAATCGTCCAAAGACCATATTTTACTGTATTGGTGATGACCAGTAAATTTAGAAAATCATTGGATTTTTTGTGTTTAATGAGAATAAAAGCAATAATAAAAAGAGAATCATACAGTGGGCAATCAGGAACAAAGATCCACTTATACCAGGGTGTTGCAAAAAACTGTTCCCAGTAAAAATAGTACCCATAAATTGCACTGATTATATTCCCAATTATTATAAATATATAGAGCGGCTGATAGTCGTAAAATATATCCACGAGTCGTTTTTTCATGATGAAGTATTATAACATAGAATTTCTTTATAAATAATAAAACCGACCATTTATCTTTTTTATCCGGTCGGTTTCTTTTTTTGGTGGAGGCGGCGGGAGTCGAACCCGCGTCCGAAATTCATGAATCCAATAAGCCTACGAGTGTATCCTCAATTTCAAGTTATCGCCGGTTGTCGCTCCTTGAGGCGGGGACCTAACAACCCACTATCCCAGGTTTTTCTCATTTCCGGTACCCAGGCACTTCCGGAAACCAGTTCGCTAATCGTCACCTCTTCAGCTTAGCGGACAATGGGCTGAGAGATGTGCTGCCTAATTAGGCAGCGTATGCCAAATTGTCGTTGGCGTTTAAACGTTTCCACCTTTTTACGAGCCCCGGTGGAGACCTCGACTCGCCTTATTGAACCCATCCGAATCCCGTCGAAACCATTTCGCCCCCATATTGGATGAATTTACTCTCGATATTTTTG
>Ga0067045_1031014_pt1 | contig 13435 bp, 8 predicted proteins | sample TerdegcTABiofilm_FD_59184 | JGI IMG/M metagenome (GOLD analysis project Ga0067045, IMG submission 59184) | Combined Assembly of (Gp0054472, Gp0054536) Wastewater bioreactor microbial communities from Singapore -Terephthalate degrading...
TGGTATAAAAACAATTGATGGTGAAAAATGCTATGAGTTGAAACAAAGTGCTTCGGGACATAGTTCAACCTATAAAATGGAAACACATTACTATTATTCTAAAAATACTTCATTATTGAAGAGTTATCATTCAATTATAAAAAATAATAAAGATGAAGTAGTTCAAGAGATTGATATAATTTTTTCAAATTTGAAGTTAAATACCGCCATTCCACAGGAAATTTTCACTCAGCAAATTGACCCTACTTTTACTTTTGTTGATTTAGATTTACAAGCAGAACCAACAGGAATGGATACTGAAAATATGGACACAGAAGCAAATTCTGATAGTAAGGATGAAAATACTGCTACTATACCAAATGGACACAAAGCACCTGTTTGGACGCTTAAAGATAAAGATGGCAATGTATATTCATTGGATAATTTAAGAGGCAAAGTTGTTGTTATGGATTTCTGGGCAACCTGGTGCAGTCCTTGCAAGAGAGTAATGCCCGAAATTCAAAAGTTATGGGATAAATATAAGAATCAAAATGTTGTTATTGTGGGCATTAATATATGGGAAAAAAATGGTGACCCCGTCAAATTTATGAAAGACAATAATTATAACTATATATTATTGCTTAATGGAAATGATGTTGCTACTAAATATAATGTCTCTGCTATTCCAACATTATATGTTATTGATAAAAATGGCAATGTAGCATTTAGCGAGGTCGGTGCAGTAGAAGGTTTAGGCGAAAACCTTGATAGAGTAATCAGCAATTTAATTAAGAAATAATTTATTTTTTAAAATTATTAATAATATCTTCGCAGTATTGGAGCATTTGACGGGCGGAAATATTCCAATCGAAAGTTTTCGCCCACTCAATTGCACCGCTCTGTAGCTGAGCTTTCAATTGTGGATTGGTTAATAATTCGACAAGTTTATTTTTTAAATCTGTGATATTTCCAAATTCATAAAGCAAACCTGATTGGTAATTCTTAACTGAATCACGCAAACCCGGGACATTTGCCGAAATTACAGGTGTCCCGCAAGCATTTGCTTCAATATTTGTAATACCCCATCCCTCTTTTTGTGAAGTATTCACAACAACATCTACTTCCATCAGTACTTGTTTTTTTTCTTCATCTGATATATATCCATAAAATCTTGTTTTTTCTGCAATATTAAGTTTTTTTGCAAGTTTCTTTAAATTTTTTTCATTATCCCCGGTTCCAATTATTTCTAATTTTGAATTCGGAAATTCTTTGGAAAACAATTGAAAAGCATAAAACAAATGCTCTACATGTTTATATTTTTTCAACCGTCCAAAATATGCGATTCTAAATTCATCGCTGGTTTTTTCACTATGTCGAAATGGAAATTCTGAGTGGTCGATTGCATTTGTAATAATTCGAAAATTTTCATTTGGGAATCCGCGACGTATAAATTCATCTAATGTACTTTGAGAAACCACAGCAAATGGAGTTGATTTATAAACTTTATTGACTAAGTACTCTGCAAGAAGTACATACAAGCCCTTGATTAAACCAGCTTCCACAATTATACTTTTTCCAAAAAAATGGTGGCTAATTGCAAGAAGAGGATGCTTTACAAATTTTGGAGTATAAAATGGAATTTTATTAATGTCATCTACTACAATATCTATTTTCTCAGTTTTTACAAAATTTCGATATAATTTCGGAACAAAATAATTGAAAGTATTTCGATTCCCATAACGCAAAACTCGAATTCCATCAATAATTTCCTCATCAGAAAGTCCCGATGATTTGCAACAGATTAATGTTACATTATGCCCCATTTTAACAATACGTTTAAATATTTCATGCAAATGAACCTCTGCCCCACCGCCGAAGGGATTTTTAATATCCTGCCAATTGAAAATCAGTATATTCATAAATTTGGTATAAAATTTTTGAAAAATAAATAATAAATATTATATTTATCAAAAGGTATTGAAAAATAGGGAGAAATGATGAATTTAGATACTATGCATAATTTTAAACGGCGAATAATATTATTCAGTTGGTCAATATTAATAATCTGTATGATAGCAACATTGAATTCCTGCACAATGCCTCAAAGTATAAATGGAAAAAATAATGATTATAAAAAATTACAAAATTACAAACTTAATAATGAAATAAGCAATTCAAAAAGCATTCAAAAATCAAATAAGACACTCGATACTATAAATTTAAAATCAGATGAAAATGAATCCATCGAAACAACTTCTTCAGAAATACGAATACCAACATTACGGGAGCAAATCAATGCATTAAGCAACCGTCAGGATGAAATTGATAAAAAAATCGAAACATTAGCATATCAAATAAATCAATTGGAAGTAGAAATACAAAATTTGAAGCAAAATAAAACAAATCACAATTCACAAATGACGATTATCACAGGGGAAGAGCAAAAAAATAATCAAATCAATATAGAAAATAAATTATTATCAGATGAAAGCGTTGCACAATTAAAGCCAAATTGTAAGAAGAATATAGCAATTAAATCAAATGATAATACAATAAATGTTAGACAAGCACAACATAAAACAAATAGAAATAAATCGAAATTGGCAAATGACAAACCAACAAATGAACCACAAGCATTGACAAATTATACGGATGATTCAAATCAAGCTGACATTTATATAAATCAAAAGAATTTTTCTGAAGCAGAGAAAATACTTATATCACAATTAAACAAAGAGCCAAAATCTCCAAATTCTGATTCAATAAAAATCAAACTTGCCCGATGTTATTTAGAAAATGGCGATACTCAAAAAGCAAAAGCTATTTATGAAAATATTCTTAGAACATCTCCAAAAAGCGAATATTCACCTATTGCCAAAAAAATGCTACAACAATTATAAAATTTAAAATAAAACTTTTCGTTTATAAAAAAAATTATAAATTTTTTTATTTATTATATAATATTAGATATTTTTTTATAATTTTGCATTTTGGAACAATAGTTAAAAACTTAAGAAACTAAGAATTTTTTAAACGAAATAAAGGAATAATCTATGGCAAACAGAAGTTTAAACAGAGCAACCTTATTAGGTAATGTAGGAAACACTCCCGAGCTGCGTTCAACACCGCAAGGAGTTCCAGTAACAAGTATTCGTTTAGCAACTCATAGCCTTGTTAAGGATCGTGATGGAAGAATCTCCGATGTTACCGAATGGCACAATGTGGTTTTTTGGAGAGATTTAGCAAATAAAGCTGTAAATCTTCTCAAAAAATCTACTCGAATCTACGTAGAGGGTCCATTGAAAACCCGTAAATACGAAAAAGACGGAAATTTACGTGCTGTCACGGAAATTGTAGCCGATATGCTTATAGTTCTTGATAATCGCAAGCAGCCCGACGAAGAAGAAAGCGAAGAAGAAAATGAATAAAATTTGACAGTTTTATTACATCCTTAATCTTTTGAATATATCATTTTTAATTCTTAAGATTAAGGATTTTTTATTCCTCTTTCATCGAAGTCGGTGAATTAATATTAATTACTTTTTTTTCTGCACTTTGCAAAAATTCTCTGCATTCATTAATCAATTTAATGCCTTCTTCATAAATTTGAATTTGTTTTTCAAGGCTTTCAGTTCCTGAATTTAAAATTGAGACAATTTCTTCAACACGAGCTAATTTTTCTTCAAATGTCATATTTTATATTAATTTATTTTCTATTGATATTATTTTTGTTTTAAATTTGTCATTCTTGCGAATGACTTCCAATTCTTTATTTTTATCAGGTGTTTTATTTACATCAAGTAATTTTCCATTTTGACTTAGCATTGCAAATCCACGATTTAAAGGTGAAAGAGGATGAAGATTATCGAGGGAAAATTCCAGATGATTTATTTTCTGCCGCATTGTTTCCAATCTATTTGTAATATTTCTTTCAAGATGTGTTTGTTGGTCGTCTAACCTTTGATTTAAATAATGCAATTTATCCAAAATTCGCTTATAGAAGCTAAATTCATAAATATCATTAATTCTCTGCATTGTGCTATTCAATCTTTGAGAAATAATTTGTGTTAATTGATTTTTTGTAGAAACAAGATAATTCTCAAGATCATTGATAGGAGTAGCAGTCACAATTTCCGCCGCTGCGGTTGGAGTTGCCGCTCTTAGGTCAGCCACAAAATCGGCAATTGTAAAATCAGTTTCATGACCCACAGCTGAAATTATAGGAATTTGAGAATTAAGTATTGCATCGGCAACAATTCGAGTATTAAATGACCACAAATCCTCAATTGAGCCACCTCCCCTGCCAATGATGATAACATCAATAGGAAAATTATTGAGCTCTCTAATCGCATTTACAATATCTTGTGCGGCATTATCGCCTTGCACAATTGTGGGACGAAAATAAATCACAGCATTTGGAAAACGTCGATGGATTGTTGTTATCATATCTTGGATTGCCGCACCTGTTGGGGAAGTCGCAATTCCAATCTTAAAATTTATGGGTTTAATTTGCCGCTTTCTTGCTTGGTCAAAATATCCAAGCTCAGCTAATTCTGCTTTCAATTTCTCAAAAGCAATATATAATGCTCCTCTGCCTTCGGGATAAATTTCAGATACTTCAATTTGATAACGACCTTGAGGTGGATAAACTGTAAGAGAACCTCGTATTACAACTTTCATTCCATCTTGCAGTGCTATATTAATATTATTACTTCGCCATATAACGCAGGAAATTTGAGCAAATTCATCTTTCAATGCAAAATAATGATGACCCGATTGATGCTTTTTATAATTAGAAATTTCACCAACTACATAGACATTGAAAAATTTTGATTCAAGTAAATACTTAATACTTTCAGTAAGCTCGGAAACTTTTATTGGGGTATTTTCATTCATAATCACTTCATGGGCGATTTGGGAAATAATTACCTTTGCAAAATCCCTCTAAGTGGTTCATTACATTTTGGAATTTTACTTTAAAATGCTTATTAATATTTGTTTTAGTATAATATTCAATTCTTGCTGTGCTATCCTTTGTAAATCTTGCAGAAGGAGTAATAAAATAGTGCTTATTCATCGTATCATAAGATATTGATAAATTCAATTGCACTCGTTCCCCGTTTATTGATGTATCAGATATTGCAACGATATGATTTCGATTTTCATCAAGATTAATGATTTCAAAACCTCCATTTTGAATTACAGCTGGAACTCCAGAAAAAAATTGAGTTTTTGGCAAAACGCAAGAATATTCTATTCTCTGTGGTTTTGTCTCAAAAGAATTGCAAGATATAAAAATTAACAGGAAACTAAAAGCAAATATCTTTTTCATTATTATCATAATTAAGAACAGCAAATTAATAAAAATATAGAAAATAAAAAGGGGCAGTATTAAGCCGCCCCTTTGTCTTGTGCTATCTGCGAATTAATGTATTTTATATTATCGCATTATTGTAAAGTTTCTTGTTACAATTTGTTCGCCTGATTTTAAGGCTAATGTGTAAGTTCCTGCTGGTAATGTGCTGACATCAATACTTAGTTCTTGATTAATTCCTGAATTCGAGATTGACTGACGAATCAATTCTCTTCCATTTAGGTCATAAACAATCATAATAGCATTACCATCGGATAAGCTCACCTGCACATTCACTTGTCCTTGCACAGGATTTGGAGAAACTTCGCTCATCCAAAGATTTGCATTGCCCTTATCAATTCTTACTGTCTTTTCATCGCTATATTTCATTGCACCATCTTTATCAACCATTTTTAGTCTATAGACATATTCACCACCATACTTCACATTCCTATCATATACAGGGCCATAATGAACTTCATTAATCGACTCTCCTGTTGCTTTGACTTTTTCTAATGTTGCATATTCAGTGCTTATACCATTTTTAACTTCGCGTTTTTCAACTTCAAAATATGAACTACCTTTCTCGCTTCCCGTTATCCATCTGACTTCCACTCTATTGCCTACAGGTTCCGCATCGAAGGAGAGCAATTCAATTGGAACAACATTTCCACCATATTCATTAAGATAATCAACGGTTGCGCGCAATAAATTATTTAAACTTGCAAAATGACGCCAATCAACGCCAAATAGCACTGAATTGTAGCCTAAAGTTGAAGTTGCAATCCCCATAATACGTTCGCTATTTGGTGCATTTGGATCTGCATAAGATCCTAATGATTCATAAATATATGCAATCTGAGAATATCCTGTCGAAGCTTGAACCAAATTGAGTAATCCTGGATATGGATCTTTATCATTTGTATAGCCCGTCTTTTGAATTGTTTCTTCAAGGTTTCGAGAAATTGCAACACCCTTAACAAGCTTTTGGTCATAACTTACACCTTGTCCCATTGGGTTAGATGGAGATTTGTCGCTTGCTCTCAAATAATCTGATAATAATGTTCCTACATCAGTTGAATTATGCATTCTAATTAATTCTTGGCTTGCGACAACTATATTTTTCTTTTCATTGCTCTTTCCAGCATCTAAAAAGTTAATCAGTGAATTCAGATGACCTGGAGTATACATATAGCTTTCAGCGGCATATTCTGCATCACCTTCTGTCCAGAATAATGTACGGTAAGGTGTATAATTAACTGCTCTTGGTTCCCAAGCACTTCTATTGAAATAATCATAATCTTGACGATTCTCTGTCAAATTTTTCTCAAAACCAATTGAAAGCAATCCATTTTGCAAAGCGGTGTAATTTAATCTTGTAGCAATATCATTCACATTTGGATTGGAAGGCATTGCTGATAAATCGCTTGGGCTACTCACAATAGCTTTATATCCCGCTTTTTGAATAAAGAATCGGACATCTTTAGTAGCTTGATTATTTGCATTGTTTAAATCATTATCTAAAGTTACTGTTATTCTATAAACAGGTGTGACATTTTCTTTCATACATTCAAAAGATGCGGGAACTGTATACCCCATTCCTTCTTGATTGAGTTCATAGTACGTTTTTGGAACAAATTCATCACCAACTCCATCAGCAAGGGTCAATGGAATATCTTGTCTTTCATAAGGAAGAATACGTGAAATATTAGCTGAACTTTGCAGATAAGGTTGCCAATTACCATCAGGAGTTTGCAATTGAATATTTACATTTATTGGGCTATTGACAACTACTGAGCCACCTCCATTAAATATTCGCGTTACAACTTCCACTGGTGCCGCTGTCATTATATATTCTGCTTCACTATATTGTAATGGAGTAGTTTCACGATAACTTCCCGGAGAGATTATGAGATCAGCTTCCAAATCCCTTAGATATGGGATACCGTTAAATTCGCATGCTCCAATATCATAAGCAAAACCACCATCACCACGTATATTTCCTGCTATATCAGTTGTATAATCAGAAAGATTTTTACCACGATTATTTAGTATCGACCCTGTTGGATATGGATTGTTCTTGATACGCATATATGTTGGTAAATTCGTTGTTGTAAAGTAATCATTTGTAAAGTTCACATTCTCGAAAGAATTCTTATCCTCACCTGTCCACATTTGCCATTGCTCCAAATCTCTGAATTCATTATGATAACCCGCATATACATAATTAGTAGTGCGGGTAGTGCCACCAATTTGATAGAAGCGATAAGTTGACCAATTTGTTTTATCAGGAATCCAGAACACATTATAGTCTGAACGTAATCCTGCATCAGATGGATAAATTCCATTATAAACAATCGCTGCATCAAATAATGATTGGTTCTTAGAAATTGAAGGATCAGTAAGTGCAATAGCATTATTGTAAATTCTTCCTCTCAGAACATCAAATAATCCGATTCCTGCTTGATTTCCAGTATTTGTAATGTTATCGTTTTCTAAGTATATTGTATTATTACTTACTAATACGTTCTTGATAGCTTGGTCATAATTTTTATGAGAGAACATATTGCTGCCGCGATTGGTCATAACCAATATACCATATCTTTCGCCTGTTGAAGATGTATTACTTATTCCTCTTATTATATTATTGTAAAATTTAAAGTTTTCATTAGTATTGGGGAATGGAACCATACCACCCGTAATTGATGGATAATATTGCCCATCCTGGAAAGCACTAATTCCAGCAGATAAACTTTTACCTTTAATTTCGCTTATTTCATTTCCATCTAAAATAACACCAACATTATTGTAACCAAAGCCATACGTTCCTGTCTCAAATCCCATTTCTATACCATAGTTCTTGTCGCTTTTTGTACCCTGTGCATTATATATTCTATTTTGTTTTACTAATGCATTTTCTTCAAATCCTAAGAAAATACCAGAACGTTCGACATCATAAATTATATTTCCATCAATTGTATCTGATAGATTATAGTATCGCGTATACAACAGGTTTCTTGGATTAATTAAAGGACCAATCCCCAACGAAACGATACCATATCCAAATCCATTTATTTCATTATTAGAAAATCTGTTATTAGAATTTTGGACGGTATCAACATGAACCGTCTTTGATTCATATATATCAGGTGTTAATGTCGCTCGATTTGATATACCTGCTGAATATCCTAATCTTGTATCAACTAATATTAAGGAATCAGGATTAAAAGTAAAGCCCTCTGATGGTGTATATTTCATTCTTGGAATTTCATAATCATCTTTAATGGCTGGTGTTGCATTTTCAATTAACAAATTCTTTAATGTTATATGATGAGAACCCCGTTGCAAGCTGAATGCTCTGCCTTGTATTTGAGAAGCACTATAAAGGATGAATTTCATTGATTTATTTGACCCACCATCAAATGTTATATATCCAGGTGTATTTGCAAATTGACGAATATGCTCAAGCGACGGTGCATAATAAATAGGAGCTTCTGTACTGTTTGGTTTCAAATTTTGTCCAAAACGTACTCCATCGCCTCGGAAGCTATGCATTCTAATTTCAATGCTTCCTCGTTCCTTTGACCTTTCCACACTCGGTTTAAATGTCAGACGATTAATTTTTCCATTATAATTACCTAACCCAACAATATAAGAGCTGAGATCCCAAGCGGGTGCATCCTCGAATGGAGAAAATAAATCATAAGTTTTATCAGTTAATTCTACATTCAAATCCCCACTCATACCTCGCTTATATAGTTCATTTGTAAATTGTGGAATAGTTTCGTAGTCTTGGCCTACACCAACCCGCACAGTCCCACTTAATCCTCCTATCACAGTAAAAACAAATGTAATTTCATCATTACTTGGATCATAATCCTCTGCTGCAGTCACTTTAAAAGAGCCAAAGTATGTTCCTGGATCTTTAATGATTTGTCCTGCCCATCTTGCTATGCTTGTATTATATCGCCCTGCAGGAACATCAGCTAATACATCGTTAATTGTTGCAATCCAGGTCCCAGGTGGGTCAGTTATTTTCCGATAACTAAATGTTATTTGAACGTTACTAACATCATTTACTCCATTATTTATTACTGTTCCCTGAGGAGTAAAGGCTCGTCCACTATATACAATGCCACTATCACTTGGCACATTCATTTTCAAAGCTGCAATCTCAACAGGTGCTGCAATAATAAAATTATGAGTTGGGTCGCCTTCTCTCGGAAACCTGTTATTATATGAATCATTGTCTACTGCACTCTTTAAATCTGCACGAAATACAATAGAAAATGTCCCAATTTCATCTGATGTAAATGTACCAAAATCTATTGTTGTTTTTTGCTTCCCTGCCAAAACAGGAAAAATACCACCCACAGTATCATAAGTTCTGTGAAGCGTTATATATAAAGATCCATCGCTCCTATAAATATCTGCATAAGCTTCAAACTTAGTAATTGGATTTACCCCAACATTTTGATAAACTGCTGATACTGTTACAGGGACTTTTGGTGGAAACTTATAGAACCTTGGGGGACCCGCTTGTTGTGGGGAAACTACTTCACTTACTGCTAAATCATAAGGCCAGCTGACTGTGAATCGCTTTATAATTGATTTTTCCGTCCCATTTGGTTTCCTTAATGTAATAATTAGATTGTATTCCCCACCTGATGTACCTTTAAAATCTCCATTTCCACCAGGAGCATAAATTCCAGTGGCTTTATTTACAACATATTTTGTTATACCGCTGACATTAATATAGTCTCCCCCTGAGGGATTAAGAGCTGTATAAACAATATTTGTCGATGGCAATGGACCTTGAATTGAGTATTTAATTTGTGTCCCTGAGGGTTGAGCGCTATAAAATTCTACATAAGGCTTTTCATAGTAATAATTATAAGGATTACCTTCATTATCATAGCGGGTGCGTGTAGTACCGTTATATAACTCGCCTGCATACAAAATATCATTTGGTGCTACATTATCGGGAAATGTGGCTTTTAATGGAAGGGATAAATCTAAGATATAATCTTCTGATTCACCATAGCTATATAAATATCCATAACCATATCCAAAATATGTGTAATCATACATATATGCATTATGACAAGCATCTGCACCATAAGGATTATAATAACCATACATCCATTTTGGATCTGGAAGGGGCCAATCTCCATAATATGGATAATAATAAGCACTCATTACACGCATACGTGTTTTGCCTGGGTCAAGATTATCAGGAATCTTGATATTGTACGTAAAAGTCTGTAAATTAGGTGAACTTGGACACCAAGAATTAAGATATTGTTGCCAAGAAGGACTCGCATAAGTTCCACCAGGACGATTAACCCATTCATCAGGATTTTGATCTACAAAATCCCCATCCATATTCCAATCAACAAATAGACGCATTGTATATTGTGTGCTTGAACAATAATAGGATTGGAAGCCATAAATAGGTGCAATTTTTATCTGGAATGAATAAGTTTCTCCAATGCTTAATTGTGGTTGAGGACTATCGAAAAATTTGTAGCAACTTGGATCATCATAAGTTGGACCTCCCTGATATGGGTATGATGAGCTATAATTTGATGTGATACTGCTTAAATAATATGTGCTTCCCTGAAAAATATTGACTTCCTTTATAATTGAACCATAATATGGATAATAACCATATTGCACATAATACATTGGCCAGCAATAATAATATGTTATAGGCCAAGTGGATGGTCCTTGGTCAGGTCTACAATAATTTGTGGGCTGCGCTTTCACAAAAGAAAACGCTGAAAGAAAAACTGCGAGTATTGCCAGTACTCTTAACAAGTTTTTCGGTCGAAATTTGTTTTGTTCGTTCATTTTTTTAAACCTCGTTTATATTAAAAATTATAATTTGCATTTCTTTGTAACTATAAGACAATCGAAAATCGAAAAAGTTACACTTTTTTTTAAAATAATGAAAAAAAAATTTAATTTTTTTATAATCTCTATTTTTTCCCTATTTTTTCACATAAAAAATATTACAAAACTAATATAAAAACTAAATATAACAAAATTACAAATAAAATAAATAATAATGAGAACGAAATATTCGGAATTTTTTTAACATATTATTTTAAACTACAACTTAAGTATGGGTTCAAAATTTTGAACCCCTACAAAATATTATAATAATATTTTAATTCTTTTTGTTAATTTTGGTAAAATATAATTTACTAATTCAATTATAAATTTTAATATTTATGGAAACAGACAAATCAAAGGTAATGGAGCAAGAGCGTGAGCGAGCATTAAAGATGGCAATTGACCAAATTGAGCGGCAACACGGAAAAGGTTCGATAATGCATTTAAATGATAAAGTAGTTATAAAAGTTGATGCAATTTCTACTGGGTCATTATCTATCGATTCAGCAATAGGAATAGGTGGAGTGCCACGTGGGCGAATAACAGAAATATTTGGACCTGAATCGTCGGGAAAAACAACGTTTTGTTTGCAAGTGATTGCAGAAGCACAAAAGAAAGGTGGAATTGCAGCGTTCATCGATACCGAGCACGCATTGGATGTAAATTATGCACAACGGATTGGAGTGGATTTAAATAATTTATTGCTATCACAACCAGAATTTGGTGAGCAAGCACTGGACATTGTCGAAACGCTCGTGCGAAGCAATGCAATAGATGTAATTGTAATAGATTCAGTTGCAGCATTGACGCCCCGCGTGGAAATAGAAGGCGAGATGGGCGATGCTCAAATGGGTTCGCAAGCTCGACTGATGAGCCAAGCAATGCGAAAGCTTAATGCGGCAATTGGCAAATCCAAAACAGCTGTGATTTTCACCAATCAATTACGAAATAAAATTGGCATTGTCTATGGCAATCCCGAAACGACAACGGGCGGCAATGCTTTGAAATTTTATGCATCGGTTCGTATTGATGTTCGCCGAAAAGATATAATAAAGGATGGGTCTGATATTATTGGCAATCGAGTAAAGGTAAAGATCGTAAAAAACAAGGTGGCGCCACCGTTTAAAGAAGTAGAGGTCGATATACTTTATAATGAAGGTATATCAAAAATTGGCGATTTAATTGATATTGCTACTGATCTAAATATTATAAATAAATCTGGATCGTGGTTATCTTATGGCGAGGAACGCGCGCAAGGTAGAGAAGCATTCAAGAAATTATTAAAAGAAAATACTGAGCTTTATAATAAGCTTGAGACAGCAGTAAGGGCAGTGCTATTCCCTGAAGAAATAAAATAGATTTAAGTTAAAATATGCTTAAATCATTATCGATAAAGAATTTTGCCATTATAAAAGAGGTATTTATTGAGTTTGACCCAACTCTCAATATAATTATTGGAGAAACAGGGGCAGGCAAATCAATAATAATTGATTCCTTATCTATTTTACTTGGCGATAGAGCATCAACTTCCTATATTCGTCAAGGCGAAAATCGTGCTATTATCGAGGGTGTTTTTATTCTGCAAGAAGATAATCCCATTTTTGATATTTTGAAAGAATTGGATATCGAGATATATCCGGAATTGATTATCAGGCGCGAAATATCAAGCAATAATATATCGAGAAATTTTATTAATGATTCACCTGTTCAATTAAGTATATTGAAAAGAATTGGAGATATGCTTGTTGATTTTCACGGACAATATGAGCATCAATCTTTGTTATTACCCGAAAATCATATCAATATTCTCAACGCTTATGCAAATGTGTCAGAAGAATTGCAATTATACCAAACAAATTATAAAGAATTAAAAGGAATATTAAAAGAATATAATGCATTAATAAATCAAGAATTAGAATTAGAAGCAATACAGAAACTAAAGCAAGAACAGCTCAGTGAAATCATAAAAGTAAATCCCGCAAAAGATGAAGATATTTTGCTTGAAAATGAATTAAGGAAATTGGAAAATAGCGAGGCAATTTTTTCTAATTTAAAAGAAATCGACGATATTTTATTTCGAGAAGAAAATTCCCTTTATGAACAATTCATACAAGTAGAAAAACGGCTACAAAATCTTGCAAAGATTGATAAAAATTTTGAGGTTTATTCAAATGAAATAAATCAAATAATACCTACTATAAAAGA
>Ga0067045_1031015_pt1 | contig 13435 bp, 9 predicted proteins | sample TerdegcTABiofilm_FD_59184 | JGI IMG/M metagenome (GOLD analysis project Ga0067045, IMG submission 59184) | Combined Assembly of (Gp0054472, Gp0054536) Wastewater bioreactor microbial communities from Singapore -Terephthalate degrading...
CATTGAGCCTGATCAAGCAACATCCCGGCAAGCAAAGCAACATCATGAAACGCCGCATGGCAGGCTGGAGCGTTGGCTTCTTGATGCAACTCCTTACCGGCAAAGGCACTTAGTGTGCGCTGGCCCTGGGTGGGATGGGGTTTGGGGCGACGAGAAAGGCCCCTACGAGGAGGTTGGACAGTAGCCGTAACGAGTCGCGCGCTTTGGGGCGGCGGCGAGCGCGCGCCGCTTGGCAGGCGTGCACAATTCCCAGCAGATCATACGAAGTTCCGGATCAACAGTTGCTCCCGATTTCTTTGTACTGAGGTGTGCCATGAGATTCCCCATTGCGTGCGCGATTGCACTTGCCTTTTGCGCCGTCACGGTCGCAGCCGATCCGCCGCCTCAAGAGGGCGACCAACTCGGGAAGAGCCTCGCGGCATTGAACCACCTTCGCCGCGGCAAGGAGACGCCATTTGCATCGATCGACACGGAATTCGAGAGTCTACTCAAGGAATATCCCCGCGCTGAGGATCAGGGCCGAATCTACGCACAGATAGCGCACATTTATGCGCAGAGCGGCATGCGCCGGCCGGGCGACGCTCAGCGGGTGATCGACGCTGCGCAGGAAGCCCTCCGGAACCCGATCGAGCCCCGCCTCCGCCTCCGCACTTACCTCTATTGGGGCGACGCGTACACGCGCATGGACCCGACCGATTTCAGGCGGTCGTACATCGCGGGGCGGGCAGACGCAGCGACCGCTTACCTTAAAGGGCTCAAGGAGGCCGCCCAGTACCATATCCCGGAGGTGGTGCAAGACTTGCCCCGGCTCTCTTTTCCGAAGAAAGGGGAGGAGAAGGATTTTCTCCGTCAACTCGAAGAACGACAACCACAATTGAAACGCATTCAAACCGACCGCGAGATGCACATGTACCGGTCGTGCCTCCAGGGGCAACTCCTGTTCTTGTACACGCGCCGACCGTACGCGGGCCCTGAACTGAGACGCCTGGCTACGGAAATCCTGGGGGACCCTGGGCAGGTGGAGAAACTGATGAAAGCGGTCCCCTCGGAGGCCCTCAAGGACGAGACCCCGCCAAAGCCGAAGTGACGACTCCGGAGGGCCCTGAGGTCGAGAAGCTCATGGCCGCCCTGGCGGCAAAATGCGAGGCGATGGAGCGCCGGGCGAGCCACTGAGGGGATGTAGACAACAGCCCCCCAAGGTAGTATAGTAGAGATATCGACTCATCGGAATCGCTATCTCTAGCGGCTGGGGGGAGTCATGGTGCTGCACGATCGTTGCACCGGGACGTGGTTCGCACTGGTCGGCGCTTGGTCGTTGGCGTTGCTCTTCTTGGGGTGCGGTCGGACCGTCCAGGAGCCCGTCGAGGATCCGATTGCCACGGCGTTCAGTGAAGGGTATCGCCTCCACGCCGAGCACCGCTGGGACGAGGCGATCGAGCAGTTCGACGAGGTGATCCGCCAGGATCCCAACTACGCGAAGGCGTATTTCCTTCGCGCCGATGCCCAGGCGAACAAGGGCGAGGCGTATCGGGCGATCGCCGACTACTCGCGGGTCATTCATCTCGACCCGGAGCACGAGGCGGCCTATCTTCGCCGCGGCGTTCTCTACCGCTCGAAGGGTTTTGTTGAAAAGGCCCGGAACGACTTCACCCACGCCATCCGTCTGGAACCGAACGACCACGAGGCCTACCGGGAGCGGGGTCTCACGTTTCAACGCAAGAACGAGCTGCGACAGGCCACGTTGGACCTCACCGAGGCGATCCGGCTTCGTCCCGACGACGCGAAGATCTACAAGGAGCGCGGCCGCGTCTACGAGCGGCAGGCCGATTTGGAGTCGGCCCTGGCCGATTTCACGCAGGCGATCCGGTTGGATCCGCTCGATGCCGACGCCCACTATCTTCGCGGAATCCTCTACGAGAAGTCGGACAATCCGGCCCAGGCGATTGCCGATCTTTCGGAGGCCCTCCGGTTGAAGCCGGAGTTTGCCGAGGCCTACAAAGCCCGGGCCGAGGCCTACGGAAAGGTGGATTGGGACAAGGCGATCGCCGACGCCACGGAGGCGATGCGTTTGTCGCCCGGCCTGGCCGACGCCCCGCACTTGCGCGGCATGGCGTATCTGGCCAAGAACGACTTCGAGAAGGCGATCGCCGATTTTTCGGCCGCGATCAAGCTCGATCCGCGTTATGCCGCCGCCTACAGGCACCGCGGGGTGGCCTATCTGCGTCAAGGCAAGGCCGATCCGGCGATTGCCGACTTCACCGAGGCGGTCCGGATCGCGCCGAAGGACGTCGAAGCCTACAACAACCGCGGCGCGGCGTTTGAGGAGAAAGGCGAACGGCAGAAGGCGATCGACGACTATTCGGAAGCCCTGCGCCTCGATCCCGACTGCGCCCCGGCGTTCTGCAACCGCGGGCTGGCGTTCCTGGCCGCGGGGAAGTTCTATGCGGCGATGGGCGATTTCAGCGACCTCGTGCGACTGCACGGCAAGGATGCCAGTGCGATCCGCCTTCGCGGAGTAGCGTACCTCCGGTTGGGCGACACCGGCCATGCCCTCGCCGATTTCACCCAAGCGATCGGCCTCGACCCGAAATACGCCGAGGCCTTCGTGGATCGCGCCGCCGCGTTTGAGAAGAAGGGGGATCTTGAGGCGGCCTTGGCCGATTATTCCGACGCTATCCGCCTCCGGCCGGGCGACCCCGTCCTCTACGCTCACCGCGCCGCAGCGGCGTTACGGAAGGGCGATCTCGATCTGGCCGTCGCCGACGGGACCAGGATCCTCGAACTCCGGCCCAAGGATGCGACGACCTTGTGCGACCGCGGGCTGGCCTACGCCCTGCGAGGCGACCGCGAGAAGGCCGTGAACGACTACACCGGGGCCATCGCGATCGACCCCAAGAAGGCCGAAGCCTTCTATCGCCGCGCGCGTGCGCTGGGCGACACCGACCGGAAACGCGCCCTGGCCGATTTCGCGGAGGCGATCCGGCTCGATCCGCGGTTTGTGGCGGCCCGGCACGAGCGGGCCGTTGCCCTGCTGGCCGGCGGGGAGGTGGGCGAGGCCGTCCACGAGTTCACCGAGACGATCCGGATCGCTCCCAAGTTCGTCCCCGCGTATTGCGGACGGGGGGCCGCCTATCGCACCCAGGGCTCGTTGGAGCAGGCCATGGCCGATCTGGACGAGGCCATCCGGCTGGACCGGAAATGTACCGAGGCCTACGTGCAGCGCGGGCTGGCGCAGTTGGCCCGGAAGGACTATTATCAGGCCGCGGCCGACTCCGATCGTGCGTTGGCCTTGGCCCCGGACCGGGCCGACGCCTACGTGCTGCGGGCTACGGCCGCTGCGGCCAGCAAGGACGACGCCCGCGCGATCGCCGACTACACGGAGGTCCTTCAGCGCGACCCCCGGAATGCCAAGGCCTACGTGAACCGCGGCGCCGCATTTCATCGCCGAGGGGACCTGGCTGCCGCGCTGGCCGATTACGACAAGGCCCTCGGCCTCGACGAGAAGCTCCCGGCAGCCTGGTACAACCGCGGCGTGGCGCTGATCGAGCAGCGACGTCAGAAGGCTCCCCACATGACGGCCTCTCCGACCGGTCCGTCGCCCTCGGCCGTTGACCCGGCGATCGCCGATCTGAACCGGGCCATCGCGTTGGACCCCGAGAATGCCGACGCCTATTTCAACCGCGGGGTCGCTCACTACGCCCAGGCCTCGCTGGCCGACGCTCTGGCCGATTTCGACAAAGTCCTCCAGTTGCAGCCCGACAATGCCGACGCCCGCCGCTACCGCGAGTTGGCGCAGAGTGGCCGTCGCTGAAGACGTGCCGGCCTTGTTGAAGTAGCATGGGCGCGATGACGGACGACCCGTGGCGATGCGATCCGCCGGACGAGTCCGGCGGCTAAACGAGATGGAGTATTGCGTCTGCCCTCTGCCTACTGCCCTCTGCCCTCTCCCATGAAACTCGCCTTCAGTTCCAACGCGTACCAGAAGTTCTCCATCCAGGAGACCATCCGGCGCATTGCGTCGCTTGGCTACCAAGGCCTGGAGTTGCTGGCCGACGTGCCGCACGCCTGGCCGGCAGGGCTGCTGGAAGAGCAGAAGCAGGCGATCCGCGACTGCCTGGCGCGGCACGGCATGGCGATCGCCAACATCAACGCCTTCATGATGAACGCCGTGGCCGATCCGCGTCAGGCGTATTGGCATCCCTCGTGGATCGAGCCGGACCGGCATTATCGGGCCATCCGCCGCGAGCACACCAAGCGGGCGTTGGTGCTCGCGGCGGAACTGGGGGCCCCGGGGATTCAGACCGAGCCGGGCGGGCCGCTGGAGCCGGGCCAATCATGGGCCGCCGGCGCGGACGTCTTCTATGAGGAGTTCATGCCCTGCGTCGAAGTGGCCGAGAAGTACGGCGTGAACCTGCTCATCGAGCCGGAGCCGGGCCTGCTGATCGAGCGGTTCGAGCAGTACCTGGAGTTCGCCGACCGGGTGGGCTCGGCCCGGGTGGGGCTGAATTTCGACATCGGCCACGCCTTTTGCATGGGCCAGGAGCCCGAGGCGTGGATCGCCCGATTGGCCAGCCACACGAAGCACTACCACATCGAGGACATCGCCGCCACGCGGGAACATCGCCACCTGATCCCGGGCCACGGGGCGATCGACTTCGCCGCCGTGCTGCGGGAAATCGCCCGGACCGGCTACGACGGCTGGATCACGGTGGAACTCTATCCCTACCTCGACAACCCCGACGACGCCGGCCGGGAGGCCAAAGAGTACCTGGAGCGGATACGTTGAAATCTCGGTGCGGACCGCCGAGATCTCAAGGTGGTACCACGCGGTGACGATCCGTGCTCAGGGCTCGACGTAAAACACGGCGAGCCGGGCGCCGGGCGCCGGGCCGCGCGGGGTGAGTTCGAGCGACTGCCGGAAATCGACCGGGTCCACCAGCAGGTAGCGCCAGGCGAGCGGCCCGTGGCGCCCGCTCAGGGAACTCCGGAAATCGCCGCTGCGGCCGAGCAGCGTGTCCAGGCCCCAGCCGGACCAGGCTCCGACGGCCCGGCCGTCGACCGAGAGGGAGTCGATCTGGAGGGAAGCGTCCTTGGGCGGTTCGCATACCAGGCCGATCCAGCGTCCCCGGCCCCGGCATGAGGCCAGGGGAGCCGTCTCTTTCCCGGCCGACTGGAACACGGCGTGCAGACGCATCCGGTTCTGGAAGTCGCTGCGGTTCCGCTCGGTCGCCAGTTCCGGCGAAATCATCATCCCCACGCCGCGGATCGCTTTCTTGCCGCGGTTGGCCAGCGACAACTCGATTCCCTCGCCGAACGGCATGGCCAGCATGTTCGTGACGCCGTTGCGATCGACCAGGACGAAGTTGGGGTAGTTCCCGTTGCCCGCCAGGCCGGGGAACCAGAACCGGACGGGCGTGGCCACGGCCGGCGTCTTCTGGCCGTCGATGCGGACCTCCAGCCAGAGGTCCTTGTTGTCGAGCACCCGCTTGGCGGCGAGGAGTTTGACCCAATGGACGATGCCCGCCCCGTCCAGGCGGATCATGGTTTCGCACTTGCCGGGCGGGATGGTCTTCGGGTCGGCGGTCTTGCGAGGCCGCGGCTCGAACTCCCGGTGGACACCCCAGCCGAACTGCTCGTCGCGGTAGAGGGCGGCCGCCAGCCAGCCGCGCGGGGCGTGGGGGTCGCCGGCCGTGTAGGTCTCCACCGGGATATTCTCGGGGAAGGTGAGGTAGTCGATCCGCCAGTTGCCCTGCGAAGCGTTGCGGAGCACGATCTTCAGCCCCTTGCGATAGGCCAGGTAGGTGAGAACCGGGTTCAGGTCTTCGCTGAGTTGCGGGGCCGCCTGCCACAAGTCGGCCGGCTTGCACTCCAGGCGGGGTTTCTGTTCGCCGTCGAAGTAGAAGGCCAACCGGCCCTCGTCGGCGCTGCGGGCGAGGCAGACGACGGCCCCGGGCCCCGAGAGATCGGCCAGCACGTGCCCTTCGCTCTTCTTCCCCTCGATGCGGACCGCCAGCGTGCCGCTCCGGGCGTCGTCGGGCACGGAGAGCCGCTCCGAGTTCATCAACCGATCGACGACGAGCCGGGCGCCGCACAGGGGACGGGGCTTCTGCCACGCATCCAGCCCGAGGCCCGGCGGGGCCTCCAGCACGCGGAGGTTGCGGAACTCGGTCCGCGCCCCGTGGTCCTGAAGGCCGATCCAGCCCTGGAGGTGCCGGTTCTTCAGTTCCGGGTGGTCGCCGGTGTTGCACTGCTGGACCAGTTCCCCGTTCATCCACACGGAGATCATCCGGCCGTCGGCCTTGAGGACCATCCGGTTGAACTGGCCCGACTTGTCGGCCCGGGCCAGCGGCGGCATATTGCCGTAGATCGCCCCGGCGGCGTGCTTGTCGAGCGGCTTGTCGTAGGGGATGTCCCAGAGTTGGATTTCCATTCCGTCGCCGGACGGCCAGGCCGTGCGGGGCGTGCGGATGCCGACGCCGGAGTTGCCCCCTTTCTGGATCTTGTACTCCAGCGACAACGTGTAGTTGGCGTATTCCCTTTCGGTGCGGAGGTAGTTGCCGTTCTCCTTTCGCAGGACGATCTCGCCGTTCTCGACGGTCCAGGCCTTCAGATCGCCGGGCGTCCACCAGCCGGAGAGGTCCTTGCCGTCGAAGATCGGCGATCCTTCCGGCTCCCGGACCCGTAGGTCGGCGAGTTGGGCCTCTCCGCCGGTCACCGCCAGGCCCAAACCGAAGCGCCGGCCCGGGGCGATCGTCACTTGCCAGACCTGCCGGCCGTCGAGGCTCAGGGCAAGGCGGCTTCCGGAGCGGTCGAGCCTTGCCTGATGAAGCCCGGCGGCAACGGCGGCAGGCCGGGCGCCGGGGGCCAGCGTCTTGCCGGCATCGTCGAGCTGCCCGCAGCCCGCTGCTTCGCAAAGGCGCAATCGGAGGCCCGGGCCCGACGGCACGTCCGGAAGCAAAACCTCCCAGGCCGCACCGGCTTCGACACCCCAGCCGAACGTCCACTGGAAGTCGCCGAACGTGAAGCCCGACAGGAGCGGCGTGGCGCCTCGATGGCCGCGGAGCGTTCCGCCGGCAATGGTCCAGCCGCTGGGCCGCCCGGGACCGTAGTCCCACCCGGCCAGGCTGTCGGGCCGCATCAGGCGAAGGCCGGCCGCGTCGCGGTCCTCGGCGGAAACCGCGGCCCCGGCGAAGAGACAGCACACGAGGAGCCACACAACAAGGAAACGGAGTCTCATGGGAGGACGATGGTCAGGAAGGCTGGGAGCGGGTAGGCCTGAAGCTCGTAAGTGTTCAGCGCAATGAAGTGCGAATAGGGGAAGGGAAAAGGAGAAGACCTGGAAAAATGGGAAAGGCGAGAAACCGTGCCCTGATCGCACAGCTCTGGATGGGAACCCTCTCCTGTCCTTTTCCCCTTTTTCCTCGCTTTTTCCTTTTTCCTTCTCTTCTTCCGACAACTCCAGGCGGCTGAAGTGTCACTAAAGCTCAAAGAACTCTTCGACCGCTTCGCGCATTGCGGCACGGTCGGGATCGACGCCGGTCCAGAGGCGGAAGTTGATCGCCGACTGCTCGACCATCACGTCGAGCCCCTCGACGGTCACCGCCCCGCGCTGGGCGGACTCGCGAAGGAGCCAACGCCGGGGCGGACTATAGGCCACGTCGACGACCACGGTCTGCGAAGTCACCTGTTCGAGGTCCAGCGGGAGCGGTTCCTCGGTCTCTGCGGGCGGAAGATGGGGGATCGTGCAGACGAGCACGTGCGCGTCGGGCGGGACGGGATAAGGGCGGTCCCACAGGACGAACGAAGCGGGGGTCTCCAGCGGCCCGGCGAGCAATTCGGCCAGTTCCCGGCCCCGCTCCTCCGTCCGGTTGACGACCAAAATCTCGGCGGCCTTCGCCATCGCGAGCTCGACTCCGACGGCCCGGGCCGTGCATCCTGCGCCGAGGAGCACGACGCGTTTGCCGGCCGGATCGATCCGCCGCCGCAGCGTCTCGACCACGCCGCGGCCCTCGGTGTTCTCCCCCACCAGCGCCCGCTCTTCCCGGAGGATGCAGTTGACCAGGCCGGTGCGCTGGGCCACCTCACCGCAACGATCCAAGAGAGGGAGCACCGCCCGCTGGTGCGGATCGGCACAGGTGCCGCCGCGAAACCCCATCGCCCGCATGCCGCGCACCGCGTCGGCGAGGTCGTCCGGCGCGACTTCCAGGGAGAGATAACGCCAGTCCATCTCATGGCGGGCGAAGGCCCTTTCCATCATGAACTGCGTAGGGTTGCCGGCGATCGGTTGGCCCAGCAGCGCCAGGATCGGTTGGACCGAAGGGGGGGTACACACAGTCGTTGCGTCTCGCAGTCGCTCCGCCCGAGGCGCCCAACTGACCCTCGTTTCCTCCGGGCAGGAGTTAGCCCGCTATTGTGGCGCGGCGGCAAGTGCTTTGCAACACCCCCCGGTAGTCAGTAGGGCCGATAGAGATCGACGCTCTTCTCCGAGAGATAGCCGATCCCGACTTTGTCGAGCAGGTCCTTCGCTTCCTGGGGCCACGAGGTGGGCGCGGGCACATTGGCCATCGTCCAGGTCTCGACGTGTCCGTCGAGGAACGAGACGCACGCGATCTTCCCTCCGTGGCGGAAGTGGGTCCCGGGTTGGGCGTAGAAGTTGGTGTCTTCCGGGCCCTGGATCATGTAGTTCTCCTCGGCGCGCGGAGGCGTGTAGAAGACGTTGACCCAGGCGGAATCGCTGAACACGACCTGGCGGCCCGTGGAGGGAAAGTCGGCGAAGCGTTTCGTAAGGACTTGGGCCGTATAGCTCGGCGCAGGATAGTAGACGCTCCCACAGTTCTGGTTGTAGGCGTAGCCGCCGGTCCCTCCGCTGTACTGGTCCGCGATCTGCCCGCTGGCCCTCGACGGACATTGGAACGCGCCCCGGTTGTTCTCGATGTAGGGGCAGATGAGCCCCTTGGTGATCTCGACTCTCGCAGCGCATTCATCGACCTCACCGAACCACGCCACGAACTTGCCGCACCAGTTCCCGGAATCGTAGGAGTGGTAAGGAAATGCGGCCACGGGCAGCACCCGGTGGACGTCGTGATACAGGTGGACGGCAAGGGTGTTCTGCTTGAGATTGTTCTTGCACTGGGCGGTCCGGGCGGCCTCTCTTGCGGCCTGCACCGCCGGCAGCAAGAGCCCGATCAGAATGCCGATGATCGCGATCACGACCAACAGTTCGACCAACGTGAAGCCCCGGCGCAGCGAGCCAGGGCAGCGCAACCCGGCGCGACGACTCATCCATTTCCTCCCTCCGCCGTCGGCTGAAGTGCCCTGCACCCAGCGCAGCATGCGCGGACCATCGCGGGCACAATGACGCCGATTCTTCGCGGGTCTCTAGGAGTTGAGGTGGTGCGCGGCCACTGTCCCTCGCAGTTTGCCACATGTCCCGCGTTGGTAGGTCTTCTGACTTCCGAACAAGAGTTGCCCGGCCTTCTCGTCGCTTCTAAGAATCTCTGCGCGACAATGGCCTAAAAAAGACTGGGCTTCCCTTTGTGTTCGGTTACAGCGGCGGGGCCGTTCCGGAATTGCACCGGATTCCCTGTTCGTCGGCGCTTCAGAAGAAGCGGCCGACCACCAACGCACCGTACCGTGCCCGTAGGATAGCAGAACCTTACCGGGCCGTCAAATGGGGTGCCGCAAGTCGCGATTCGGCAACCGTTTATGACTGATTCTCTCCGTCCCCTGTCACGCCGGACCCTCCGAGGCCCCGTCGCCAGGCAACGGCCCCGCGACGCGGCCCAATGGAATCGATGCGCGGACCCCCGGTCGTACCACGCCTGCCTCCGGCCTCCAACCTCCGATCTCTACCCCAACATCTTGCGGAACCGCGCGAAGAGGTAGTTGCTGTCGTGAGGACCGGCGGAGGCCTCGGGGTGATATTGCACGCTGAAGGCAGGGACCTTCCGGTGACGCATTCCTTCGACGGTGTCGTCATTGAGATTGATGTGGGTCACTTCGAGGTCGTCGGGGAGCGAGGCGGGGTCGACCGCGAAGCCGTGGTTCTGGCAGGTGATTTCCACCCGGCCCGTCTCGTAGTGGAGCACCGGCTGATTGGCTCCGCGGTGGCCGAACTTCAACTTGAAGGTCTTGGCCCCGCACGCCAGCCCGAGCAACTGATGCCCGAGGCAGATGCCGAAGATCGGCTTCTTCCCCAGGAGTCCGCGGATCGTTTCCTGGGCGTCGTGCAGCGGTTCCGGGTCGCCCGGGCCGTTGGAAAGGAAGACGCCGTCGGGGTTGCGGGCCAGGACGTCGTCGGCCGTAGCGGTGCCGGGCAGGATGGTCACGCGGCAGCCCATGTCGAACAGGTGGCGGGCGATGTTCCATTTCAGGCCGTAATCGAGGGCGACCACGTGCGGGGCCCCCGGCGGCAACTCACGCGGCGGGGCCTCGGAGGGAGTCAGCCTCGTCCAGGGGCTGAGCGGTTCGCTCCACTCAACCGCCCCGTCGGGAAGGACTTCCCGGACCAGGTCGCGGCCCACCAGGCCCGGACTGCTTCTGGCCTTGGCCACCAGGCTGGCGTCGTCAAGGTCCAACGTGGAGAGCACCCCCTTCATGGCCCCGTAGATCCGCAGACGACGGACCAGGGCCCGAGTGTCGATCCCCTCCAGGGCGACGATCCCGTGCCGGCGGAGGTAGGCATCCAGGTCCTCGTCGGCCCGGAAGTTGCTCACCCGCCGGCTCCGCTCGCGCACGACGAATCCGGCCAGGTGCGGCTTCCGGCTTTCCACGTCCTCGCGATTGACGCCGTAGTTGCCGATCTCGGGATACGTCATGGTGACGATCTGGCCGCGGTAACTTGGGTCGGTCAGGATCTCCTGGTAGCCCGTCATGGAGGTATTGAAGCAGACCTCCCCGTCGACCTCCCCTTCGGCGCCGAAGGCTCTTCCGGTCAACACGGTCCCATCTTCGAGGGCAAGCTTTGCGGTCTTCGTCATGTGGGAGAGTATGGAGAGAATGATGAGGGTCGGTGGAACCTGCCTATTGTTGGCGGGACTCTAAAGTCCTAACACATCTCGGCCCGATAGCTTCCTTACGGCTGTGGGTCTCCGGATAGGGTGAACCTCTGCGTTTTCCTTGTTCGGACAGCCATATTCGAGGGCCTCTGCCCCGGCGAGCAGAGGCCCTCACTTTTTTTCTTGATGCACGCCGGCCCGGAGAGGCCTCGAACATACGGCACGGCCTGGCAAGGTCGCCCTACTTTGCCTCAACCAGGCCTTTCGGTGCGGTCTTGGCCCCAAGGCAGCGTCCGATCTGGCGCACGGCCTGACGGAGCCGGTTCTCGTTCTCCACAAGCGCCAGGCGGATATATCCCTCGCCCGACGGCCCGAACGCGGCCCCGGGACTGCCCACGACGTCGGCTTCCTCGAGGAGCTTCATGGCGAATTCAAACGAGCCCATCGGCGCCCACGGCTCGGGAATCCTCGCCCAAACGAACATGGTGGCCCGGGGGCGAACGATCGGCCAACCCACGCGTTCCAACCCGTCGCAAAGCACATCGCGGCGGCGCTCGTAGACCTTGGCCTGGGCCTCCACGGCCGCGTCGCCGTGGCGCAAGGCCATGATCGCGGCGATTTGGATCGGCTCGAACATGCCGTAATCGTAGTACGTCTTGATCGTGGCGAGGGCCCGCACCATCTCGGCATTCCCAGTGCAGAAGCCGATCCGCCAGCCGGCCATATTGTATCCCTTGCTCATGGTGGTCAACTCGACCCCCACGTCGATCGCCCCGGGCGCGGCGAGGAAGCTCGGCGTTTGGTAGCCGTCGAAGGTCACGTCGGCATAGGCGAGATCGCTGATCACCATCAGCCCATAGCGTTTCGCCAACTTCACCACTTCCACATAGAACTCGGGTCCGACCACGGTCGTGGAAGGATTATGTGGGAAGTTCACCACCAGCAACTTCGGCTTCGGGAAAAGATGCTCGCAGGTGTAGGCCACGTTGCTGAGGAACTTCTCAGTATCGAGCACGTCCAGGAGGATCTGGTTCCCACCCGCCAAGGCGACCGCAAAAAGATGGGGTGGATAGGAGGGACAGGGAATAATCGCCGTGTCGCCTGGTCCCATCAGGGCCAGGCATAAATGACTGAACCCCTCTTTCGAGCCGAGACACACCACCGCTTCGCGTTCGGGATCTAAGCGCACGCCGTAGTACTTGAAGTACCGGCTCGCGACCTCACGGCGGAGGTTCAACAGCCCCAACGAGTCGCTGTAGCCGTGGACACGTGGGTCTTTGGCCGCCTCGGCCAACTTCTCCACGATGAAGTCCTCGGGGGGGTCACTAGGGTTCCCCATCCCCAAGTCGATGACGTCGTCCCCCCGACGGCGCTTCTCGTACTTCAGCTTGTTGATCCGCGCAAACAGATAGGGCGGAAGCCGTTTGACGCGATCCGCCACTTCGATGGAAAAGGGCCTGCCCCGTTGGACGGGGTCGCCGGCAGGTTGTTCTCGGTTCATGGTATCGGGATCCCAGGGTGGCCTGACTGTTGAATATAGAGATGCCTTGGGGCATGTAAAGTCTAAATCGGCTTGGCCTGAAGACAGACACACTTCGCGGCCTCAAGGGAGAGGGTCCGTTGGAGTTCCTCAGGATGGGTACGAACGCGCTCGGCGCGGGTCTCCCGACCCCGCCGCCCCCCGGGACCGCAGGTCTCCTGCCGTTGCGGAGACCTGCGGTCGGCAATGTGCGGGGTCAGGAGACCCGCGCACAGCGCGTGCGGGGGCACGAGACCCGCGCACAGCGCGGTCCGCGTTGCAGGAGGTGACTTCGTGCGGGTCGAGCGACCTTTCCCAAGTCCCGGCCGGCGGATACGCTGAGGGGATTGAAAAAGGGGACAATCGCCGGCGCCGGGGGCCCTGCTGACCCGCGCACAGCGCGCAAACGCACACATCGTCGCGGCGCCGCGGAAGGCCGCCCTTCAGCCCCCCAAGGAGACTCGCCATGGCAACGCCATCGAAGCTCGCCCACAGCGTGTACTTCAGCCTCCGGGATCGCTCCCCCGAGGCCCGCCAAGAACTCGTGGCCGCGTGCAAGAAGTACCTGACAGGCCACCCCGGCACGGTGTTCTTCGCGGCCGGGTCCATGGCGGAGGACATCCGCTGGTCGGTGAGCGACTGCGATTTTGACGTGGCCCTCCACGTCGTGTTCGAGAACCGCGCGGCCCACGACGCCTACCAGGACTCCCCCCAGCACCAGCAATTCCTCGAAGAAACCGAAGGCAACTGGACGGCGATCCGCGTGTTCGACGCGTACGTGGACGCTTAGAACGGGAGCAACGCATCCATGGGCAAGGGGAAAGCGATGCCCGATTCGAACCCACATCAGGCCTCACCGTTCAGGGAGGGCGAGGCTCCTGCCGAGCCGGTCTCGCGCGATGCTGCGCCGTCAGCGACA
>Ga0067045_1031016_pt1 | contig 13434 bp, 9 predicted proteins | sample TerdegcTABiofilm_FD_59184 | JGI IMG/M metagenome (GOLD analysis project Ga0067045, IMG submission 59184) | Combined Assembly of (Gp0054472, Gp0054536) Wastewater bioreactor microbial communities from Singapore -Terephthalate degrading...
GTAATTTTTATTTCGCAAAGCGGTGAAACTGCAGATACTCTTGCAGCATTAAAAGAAGCTAAAAAGAAAGGTGCACTTTGTTTAGGAATTTGTAACGTAGTTGGAAGTTCTATTGCAAGAGAAAGTGAAGCCGGTGTTTATATTCATGCCGGTCCCGAAATTGGGGTAGCTTCTACTAAAGCTTTCACATCTCAATTACTTGTTCTTTCGTTAATTACTCTTCTTATTGCTCGCAGAAAAAATCTCAATCAACCTGAAGGGCTTGAAATAATTCAGGAGATGCAGAATCTCACTTCAAAGGTAGAGATGATCCTAAAACAGAACGACTTGATTGAAAAGATTGCCGATAAATATGTTGATTGTAAAAACTTTTTATACTTAGGAAGAGGATATAACTTTCCGGTTGCTTTAGAAGGTGCGCTAAAGCTGAAAGAAATTTCATATATACATGCAGAAGGATATCCAGCTGCAGAAATGAAACACGGACCAATCGCATTAATTGATGCTAACATGCCGGTAGTTTTTATAGCTCCTAAAGATGCGGTTTATGAAAAAGTTGTTAGCAATATAGAGGAAGTAAAAGCAAGAAAAGGAAGAATACTTGCAATTGTTAATGAAGATGATAACGAAATTGAAAAGAAAGTTGATCACGTAATAAAAGTACCTAAAACAATTAATATGCTTCAGCCAATATTAAGCGTAATACCGCTGCAATTACTTGCATACCATATTGCAGTTAAGAAAGGTTTGAATGTTGATCAACCAAGAAATTTAGCTAAATCAGTAACTGTTGAATAACAAAAAAGAGGTGATTTATGATTCGTAGAAACGTCCTTATTATGGGTGCTGCCGGGCGTGACTTCCATAACTTTAATGTATTTTTTAGAAATAACGAAAGCTATAATGTAGTTGCTTTTACTGCTACTCAAATTCCTAATATTGATGGTAGAATTTATCCACCGGAATTAGCCGGCAAACTATATCCTAATGGAATTAAAATTTATGAAGAATCAGAACTCGTTGATTTGATTCATAAATTAAAAGTTGATGAAGTTGTTTTCTCATATTCAGATGTTCCTTTTGAATATGTTATGACCAAAGCTTCCATTGTAAATGCTGCGGGTGCTTCATTCCGTTTAATGGGTGCTGAAGAAACTATGATCAAAAGTACTAAACCTGTTGTATCTGTATTAGCTGTTAGAACAGGAAGCGGTAAATCTCAAACATCAAGAAAAATTGTTAAGATTTTACAAAATGCCGGTAAGAAAGTTGTTGCAATAAGACATCCAATGCCATATGGCGATCTTGTAAAACAAAAAGTTCAACGCTTTGCTACTTACGAAGATCTGGATAAATATGAATGCACAATCGAAGAGAGAGAAGAGTATGAACCTCATGTTGCACGGGGCGGTGTTATTTATGCCGGAGTTGATTACGAAGCAATCCTTCGCGAAGCTGAAAAGGAAGCTGATATTATTTTATGGGATGGTGGTAATAATGATATGTCTTTCTATAAATCGGATCTTACTTTTACTGTAGTTGATCCACACAGACCGGGTCACGAAATGAGATATTATCCCGGTAATACTTCTCTTAGATTAGCTGATGTAGCTATAATCAATAAAATTGATTCTGCAAGTCCTGAAGGAATAGAAGAAGTTAAGAAAAATATTCATACCGTTAATCCTTCTGCAATAGTTATTGATGCAGCATCACCAATAACAGTTGATAAACCTGAATTAATAACCGGTAAACGTGTCCTTGTTGTTGAAGATGGTCCAACATTAACACATGGTGAAATGAAATACGGAGCCGGAACAGTAATTTCTCACAAGTTGGGCGCTGCAGAAATTGTTGATCCCAGACCTTTTACTGTTAAATCGATAACCGAAACTTATCAGAAATATCCTAACATCGGTATTTTATTACCGGCAATGGGTTATGGCGATCAGCAGGTTAAAGATCTTGAAGACACAATTAATAGAACCGATTGCGATTCAGTTGTGATTGGCACTCCTATCGACCTTGGACGCATTCTGAAAATTAATAAACCTTACACACGAGTTATGTATGAACTACATGAAATAGGTTCAAACACTCTGGAATCTGTTTTGAAATCCAAGGGACTTATATGAAAAAGATAGCAGTTGTTGCCTTTGGTGGTAATGCACTCTTAAGAGGCAATGAAGAAGGAACAATTGAACAACAGGAAAAACATACTTTAGATACATGTGCAAAAATTCTTCATCTTATTCGAAAGGATTATGAGTTAGTTATAACACATGGTAATGGTCCACAGGTAGGTAATATTCTCTTAAGGAATGAAGCCGGTTATAATCAATTCAAAATTCCTAAAATGCCGCTTGATATTTGTGTAGCCGATTCTCAAGGTGGAATCGGTTACATGATCGACCGCCAGATGCGCAATGCTCTGAATAAAACTGAATTAAAAAAGAATGTTGTGGCTATAATTACGGAAGTTCTTGTAGATATAAATGATCCCGCATTTAATAATCCTACAAAACCAATTGGACCTTATTACTTAAAGGAAGAAGCTGATCTCTTGGCTAAAGCCAATAACTGGATATTTAAAGAAGATCCAAGAAAAAGAGGCTGGAGAAAAGTTGTTGCATCACCTAAACCGGTTGATGTTATGAATTATCAGATTGTTAAAGATCTTGTTGAGAAAGGACATATTGTAATTGCTGCTGGCGGTGGTGGAATACCGGTTTATTTTCATCAGGATACAAAATATCTGGAAGCTATTGAAGCTGTTATTGATAAAGATCTTGCTTCGGCATTATTAGCGCGATTGATAAATGCTGATCGGTTTTACATAATAACCGACGTCCGCAAAGTGTGTATCAATTTCAATAAACCTGATCAAAAAGAACTGGATCATTTAACAGTTGAGGAAGCTGAATTTTACTATAACAAAGGTGAATTCCCGGCCGGAAGTATGGGACCTAAAATTCTTGCTGCAATAGATTTTGTGAAAAATACTGGCAAGGAAGCAATAATAACCAGCGAAGAAGAAGTAGAAAAAGAGAATGCTGGAACGTTAATTACTCTTTAATAATTTGTTTAATTACTTTTGAATAGATTAATTGTTTTTTATAAACCATTAGAAAAATTATAAATTAAATACAGGTGTAAAATGGCTGTAAGCATGAAAGGTAAAAGTCTGATTGAAATTCAACATCTATCCTTAGAGGAAATTTATCAGATTTTTGATTTAAGCAAAACATTAAAAGAAGAAAGACTGATTGGTAAGAAGCATCATGTATTAGAAGGGAAGAAACTTGGAATGATATTCTCCAAACCTTCTACACGAACCCGTGTTTCTTTTGAAGTTGGAATTTATGAATTAGGTGGTGTCGGATTATATTTTAACCAGAACGATTTACAACTTAAGAAAAGTGAAAGTGTAAGCGACACGGCAAAAGTTTTATCACGTTATCTGGATGGTATTATGATCCGTACATTCGATCATCAGGATGTAATCGATCTTGCCAAGCACGGTTCCATACCGGTTATAAACGGTTTAACTGACTTGCATCATCCATGCCAGGTTTTAACTGATCTATTCACTGCTCTTGAGAAGAAAAGAAAATTACAGGGACTAAAACTTGCATACATTGGCGATGGAAATAACATGGCTCATAGTCTGCTTCAGGGATGTTCTAAAGTTGGAATGGATATAGCAATTGCCTCACCATCCGGTTACAAACCTCTCGATTTTGTTGTCAAAGAATCGATGGACAATGCAAAGTATATGGGAAGCAAAGTAGAAATTTTAGACGATCCTGCTGCTGCGGTTAAAAATGCCGACGTAATTTATACTGATGTTTGGGCAAGTATGGGTCAGGAGAAGGAAGCTGAGGAAAGAAAGAAAAAGTTTGCCGGTTTTCAGGTTAATCCAAATTTAGTAAAAAATGCTAAAGATGATTATATCTTTATGCATTGTCTTCCGGCTCATAGGGGTGACGAAGTTGTTGACGAAATATGTGATTCCCCAAACTCAGTTATTTTTGATGAAGCAGAAAATCGTCTGCACGTTCAAAAAGCTATTATGGCTCTGGTTATGTAATAAACTCTTATTGTCTGTGTGACTTAGTGGCAATTTTAATTTTCTGCCACTAAGACACTAAGACACATTAAGGTGGTAAATGGAAAATATAGATGGTTTAATTTCCCTCTTAATTGCTTGCATCGAACTTCTTTTTATTATCAACCTTTTAATATTTGCTAAGAAGAACATTGTTAACCAGTTGATAATTCTCCAAGTAATTTTACTTTTCGGTTATCAACTTTTAGAATTCCTAATTTGTTTTGCCGGATTAAAATCACAACTATTCATCTATCTTGCTTTGTTCGATATAACTTTACTACCTCCGATTGGATTATATACTGTTCTACTTTTTACTGAGAAATTAAAAAGTTACCATAAATTTATTTTCATTCCCGCATTATTTTTTATCATATATTATCCGCTTGTATTAGACCAGTTAGCAGTTACCAGATGCACAGTTTTATATGCTTCCTATTATTACCCGTTGGGACCTTTATATGCAACTTTTTATTATCTGCCAATTATTGGTTCAATGATTATACTGAACAAGAGGTGGGGAGCAGAAACGGATCCAGTAAAAAAATCTCTAACGAGAACTTACTTCTTTGGTTACATATTCACTTTTATTCCTTCAATGATAATTGCAATCTTTGTCCCGAGTTTTGTAAATGCTGTTGAAAGTTTATTATGTAAGATGGCTTTTATATTAGCTATTCATTTTACAATCTTTGCACTCAAAAATAAATAAAAGGACTTAGTAGTTTGAATGAAACCATCCTGAACATTTACCTTGTAATCCAGAGAGGTGATGTTATTTCTTTCAGAGCTAAATCTTATTCTATGGAAGGTTCTGATGAAGACAAAATCAAATTCCTTAGATCCAGAGTAAAAGAAGATTATGGGCGGGCGGAAATATTTAATGCCCCGCAAAATAAAAAACAAAAATTTATGCCTTATAAAAAATTTGCAAAATTGGAATACCAAGGAATGCAATACCAGCTATTTGAAGAGATATTCATAAAATATGGAACCCCCCAGAATCCATTAATTTGCGTTACTCCAGTAGTTGATGGAATCATTTTGTCCGATTAAAAAGAAACACTTTTTATTGCTTTTTTTGTCCTCCCGATATATCTTGTGACAAAACTTTAGGAGAAAAAAATGCCTCTTTATAAAGACTTTAAAACCATACCTCAATTATTCAATATTATCACACAGGAATTTGGAAAAGGTAAAGAAAGACCTGCTCTTAAATATAAAGTTGATGATAAATGGCATGATATTACTTATGATCAACTATATGATGAAACAGTAAACCTTGCATGCGGTTTAGCATCGCTCGGTGTAAAGAACGAAGACAAAGTTTCAATTATTGCAGAGAATAGACCGGAATGGGTTTATGCGGATATGGCTATTCTTGGCCTTGGTGCAATAGATGTTCCTCTCTATCCAATCTCTACATCAGAAACCCTTGAATATATTCTCAATAATTCTGAATCGGTAGGTATTATTGTTTCTAATAAATTTCAGTTGAATAAAGTTTTGAAGATTCGTGGTAACTGCCGCACTCTTAAATTTATAATTGTAATGAATGAAGGTGATAAAGGAAATGAAAAAGATGTCTATTCTATGGCAGAAGTTCAAAAATTAGGAAAAGAATACAGACGTGAACACCCGAACTATTTTAATGAAAAATCTAGTTTATGTTCAGAGAATCAATTATGCACAATTATTTATACATCAGGTACAACCGGTGAACCAAAAGGAGTAATGCTTACACATAAAAATATTGTTTCTAATATTAAAGCAGCCCACGAAATTTTTAATATTGGCGAATCAGATATATTCCTATCATTCCTACCTTTATGCCATATATTCGAAAGAATGGGTGGATATTATACTGCCTTTTCTTGCGGAGGTATGATTGCATATGCTGAAAGTATTGAAAAGATTGCTAATAACATGACTGAAATTAGACCGACAATTATGACAGCTGTTCCTCGATTATTCGAAAGAATGTATAGCAGAATTAAGAAGAATGTAGAAAGTCAACCTGAGAAAAAACAGAAAATATTTAATTGGGCAATTGAGGTAGGAAAGGAATTCCAGATTGCAAAGAAATCAGGCAACCCGGTTCCTATTATGTTGACAATAAAAAGAAAATTGGCAGATAAATTAGTTTTTGCTAAGCTAAGAGAAAGAACAGGTGGAAGATTAAGATTTTTTATTTCAGGTGGAGCAGCATTATCAAGAGAACTTGGAATTTTCTTTGATGCTGCAGGTATCCTGATAATTGAAGGTTATGGTTTAACAGAATCATCACCTGTTATTACTGCAAATAGATTGAATGATTATAAATTTGGTACAGTTGGTAAACCAATGCCGGGTGTTGAAGTTAAGATTGCTAAAGATGGGGAGATACTTGCATACGGACCAAATATTATGCAAGGTTATTACAAAAATAAAAAGGAAACTGAAGAGACTATTAAGGATGGATGGCTCCATACAGGTGATATTGGAGTTTTTGATGCTGAAGGTTTCCTAATTATTACAGATAGAAAGAAACATCTCTTTAAAACTTCTGGTGGAAAATATATTGCACCGACTCCAATTGAAAACATGTTCCTTGCAAGCAAGTATATCGATCAGTTTGTGATAATAGGCGATAGAAGAATGTTTATTACAGCTTTAATTGTTCCTGATTACGAAGCACTGAAGGAATATGCTGATGCCAATAGAATTCAATACAGCAATGTTGACGAGCTTGTTAAGATGAAACAGATTTATGAATTGCTCGATAAGGAACTAGGTGAATTTCAGAAAAAACTTGCAGCATTCGAAAGGGTAAGAAAATTTGCAATACTTGATAAGCCGTTTACAATTGAAGGTGGCGAACTAACTCCTTCCCTAAAAGTTAAGCGTAAAGTTATTGAAGAACGTTACAAAGACTTAATTGAAGATATGTACAAGGGATTGGAAGGATAAACTATAATTATCTTGCTCATGAACATGATCTTGATCGTGCTTATGAGCAAGATATCATATTTATAGATTACTGCAGCATTTTCCCAAACAATGTCAGATACATAAATTTATAGATATCGGTATTATCGATTGTTCCTTTAACATATTCAGAGTTTAACCCGGCAGCTCTTACTAAAACCGAACCGCTTACATCATCAGTTGTTGACCAGCTAATTACAAAAGGAAATGTTCTACCTAATTTATCGGGTGCTGATCTAAAAGGAAGAGATCCGCTACCATTTACTCCGTCGTAAGGAGCGCCATTCGGTGCAAATTTTGGAATCGGTTTATCAAATGGGAAATAATCTTCCGTATAACTTACAACTTCCATTCCGCCGGCTTCGCTATCAGAACATGTTATAAGTAATGTATTCGGGTTGGATGAGATATAATTCATGGCAACTCCTAAAGCATCATCGGCACGCTTCAAAGCTTCGAGTGTTCCTTTTGCATTATTCTTATTCCCAAAATTATCTGTTCCTTCTTCTTCTATAATTAAAATAAATTGCTGATTATTCCCTGATAAAATTTTAATTGCTGCTTCAGTCATCTCTGCTAATGTTGGAACGCCAGGTTTGTAATTATCCAAATTTTCTTTTAACTGATCCTCTTCGGTTTTATCGTTAAATGTATGACCTTCAGAAAAAATTCCTAAAAGTTTGTTCACATCGGATTTTAAATTAAAAAGTTGTTCACGTGTATATACAATTGTATAGCCAAGATTTTTAGCTTCTTCAATTAAATTTAGTCCATCCGTTCTTTTTCCTTCACCATGGAATCCTTTTACTCCTTTTGGAAGCAACCATTCTTCACCACCATACATTATAACATCCACGCCGGATAAAATTGTTTGTCTTGCAATTTCCTGGTCTTCTTTCCGTGCATTAACTGAAGCAACAAATGCACTCGTTCCCGGCTCAATAATACTGCCTGAATTGACTAAACCGGTTTTAATACCGGATTGCATTGCTTCCTGAATGATACTCAATTTCTTACCCGATCTGGCAATTGGGATCTCATTATTATCGTCCAGACCGAAAGCAGCAACGCCCACTTTTACTCCGTATGCATGAATAGTTCCTCCTCCGTTGGAAGTTGCAGTCAAAGAATTAGTTAAGTGACCTAAATAAATTCCCATGTTAGGTAAGTTGTCCCAGTTTAGTTTGTTATCCGGTCCGGCATATAACATTCTAACTGCATTCCAGACAGAAAGAGAAGTTCCATCGGGATGAATAAAAATTACATTACCTTTTTTATAATCTGAATTTGTTTGAGCAATAATTTGGAAGGCACATAACATTAAAATAGCAGATACAGTAAAATATTTTCGCAAAGTTAATTGCATCTTTATAAACTCCTTTTTTGAAGTGACAAATTTATCACTTTCTACAATCCGATAAAATTGTTTTCTGTTTCTTAATGGTTGAAAGACTGATAATAATGTATAACAAACTTTCTTAATAAAGAGTTTAAAAACTCATTTTTTCTTATATTTGCCCTCATTAAAAACAGTGATGGATTGATTTTGAGCAAATCGTTAAATAATAAAAAAGAAAAGGTACTTGTAACCTCTGCACTACCATATGCCAATGGAAGAATTCATTTAGGTCATTTAAGTGGAGCTTATTTACCGGCTGATATTTACGTCCGTTACAAGAGATTAAAAGGGGACGATATAATTTATATTTGCGGTTCCGATGAACATGGTGTGCCAATTACAATTTCAGCTGATAACGAAAAAGTTTCTCCTCAAGTTATAATTGATAGATACCACGAGTTGAATAAAGTTGCCTTCGAAAGATTCGGAATGAGCTTCGATATTTATTCACGCACAAGTATTCCGGTTCATCATGCAACAGCACAGGAATTCTTTAAAGTCTATTATGATCAGGGATTATTGATAGAGAAAAAATCTCTTCAGTTTTATGATGAAAAGGTTAAGATGTTTTTACCCGATAGGTATGTGGAAGGAACCTGTCCCAAATGTGGTTACGAAGAAGCCAGAAGTGACGAGTGCGAAAAATGCGGTTCGTTATATGAACCATCGGAATTGAAGAATCCGAAAAGTAAAATCTCCGGCGATACACCTGTATTAAAAGAAACATCACATTGGTATTTCCCGCTCGGAAAATTTCAGGAACGGTTGGAAAAATATATTTTGGAAATGAGTGAAAAATACGGCTGGAAAGAAAATGTGCTTCAGTATTGCCGCGGCTGGTTAAAAGAAGGGTTAAAAGACCGTGCTTACACAAGAGATCTTGATTGGGGAGTCAAGGTTCCAATTGATGGAGCTGAAGGTAAAGTTCTTTATGTCTGGTTCGAAGCTGTGCTCGGTTATATCTCTGCAACAAAAGAATTATCGCAGCAAAGGAATGATCCCGAACTCTGGAAAAGATTCTGGCAAGATTTGAATACGAAATACGTAGCATTTATCGGCAAAGATAACATTGTATTCCACACAATTATTTTCCCAGCAATGTTGATGGCGTGGAATGATGTAAAATCCGATAAGTATTTGTTGCCACAAAATGTTCCGGCTAATGAATTTCTAAACTTTGAAGGAAAGAAATTTTCTAAATCGAGAGGTTGGGGAATTGATGTAATTGAATTTTTAGATCTATTCCCACCCGACCCTCTTCGTTACACATTAGCAGCTAACTTACCCGAAAATAAGGATACAGATTTTTACTGGAAAGAATTTCAATCCAGGAATAATGGAGAACTTGCTGATATACTTGGCAATTTTATAAACCGAACATTCACTTTTGTTTATAAACATTTTGATGGTAAAGTTCCAGCACTTGGTAAACTAGATAAGATTGATGAAGAGATGATCTCTCTCATTAAAGAACACCCGACAAAGGTTGGTGAACTTATTGAACGATACAAAATTAAAGACGCTGTATTTGAAATGATGAATCTTGCAAGAGCCGGCAACAAATATTTCAACGATTCTGAACCCTGGGTATCTGTTAAAAATAATAAAGAGAAATGTGCTACAACACTTAACATCTGTCTTAATTGTATTTATACACTGGCAGAAATTTTTGAACCGGTCATTCCTTCTTCAGCTCAAAAGATTTTTAATATGCTTAATGCATCAAAATCTGAATGGCAACTTAGTGGTGAATTGAATTTAAAAGCCGGTCATCAATTGGGTACGGCCGAAATCCTCTTTAATAAAATTGAAGACAAAGTTATAGAAGAGCAAATAAATAAACTTGGTAAAGTAGAAGAGGTTGAAAATTTTGCTGATGAAGAGATAACAATCGATGATTTCAAAAAGGTGAAGCTGAGAGTTGCAATTATTAAGAGCGCAGAAAAGGTAAATAAAAGTGAAAAGTTATTAAAGCTTAAAATCGATCTTGGCAACGAAGAAAGGCAATTGGTTGCCGGGATAGCTAAAAGTTATAGCCCCGAAGAACTTATAGGTAAAAAAGTACTTGTTGTTGCAAATCTAAAACCGGCAAAACTTTTTGGGTTGGATTCACAAGGAATGGTTTTGGCTGTTGATACAAATGAAGATGGAAAGGTAAAACTAATTGAGATTGATGGTAGTATATCACCCGGTAAACTGGCTAAATAATTTATACTCAGGCGGCGACAAATGAAAAAATTATCTCAATCTCCGCTTAACCGAACTATTAAAATTTCTGATGCCGAATTTCGTAAGTATGCTTCACAGTTAGTCACCCTTGATAAAAAAGAACCGGTTTCGAAATTAATCAACAAAACTATCTGTCAGGATCTTTTCGATGTAATTGACTTACTGCCGGATAATTTTGTCGATTTACTTATTGTCGATCCGCCATATAATCTTTATAAATCTTTCAACTCGCTTAAAGTAAAGGCGAAATCAATTGATGAATATTCTGAATGGGTTGATAACTTCATATCAAAAATATTTCATATACTTAAACAAACAGCCAGTGTTTACTTCTGCAGCGATTGGAGAACTTCAATTTCAATTGGTCATATTCTGGAAAAATATTTTTATGTTCGAAATAGAATTACATGGGAACGGGAGAAAGGGCGCGGAGCTAAATCCAATTGGAAAAATAATTCCGAAGATATCTGGTATTGCACTGTTTCAAGAAAATATACGTTTAATCACGAAGCGGTAAAGCTTAATAGAAAAGTTATTGCACCTTATAAGGATGTTAATGGTCAACCAAAGGATTGGTCGAGAAATGGGAATGGAAATTATCGCTTAACATTTCCATCAAATTTATGGACAGACATTTCAGTTCCATTCTGGTCTATGCCGGAAAATACCGAACATCCTACTCAGAAACCGGAAAAGTTGGTTGCAAAACTTATCCTTGCAAGTTCCAAAAAGGGCGATCTCGTTTTCGATCCATTTCTTGGTTCAGGAACAACTTCTGTTGTTGCCAAAAAATTAAACAGGAATTATCTGGGCGTTGAGATTGATAAATTATATGCATCTTTAACAGAAAAAAGACTTGAAAAAGCGCATTTTGATAAGAAAATACAGGGCTACGATTACGGTTTCTTCTGGGAAAGGAACACAACACCGTTCAAGGTTGAATAATGGGAGTAAATTTAGATTTTCTTGTTATTTTTGCACTTTCCAATAACAAATATTTTGTCACATGTTTCCAAAATTAGCGGAGGTTTATTAATGCATTTCCGAAAACTTCTTTTACCGATTCTTCCAATAGTATTTGTTTTTATTTCCTGTACATCAGAACATTCTAAAATAATTGTTGCCGAATACGGAAATTATAAAGTTTATCTGGATGAATTTGAAAAAGCTTATGCAAAAAATTCTGGTGGATTTGAAAAAGCTAAAACAGATTCTGTAGAAGCTCTTCATAAATTTCTCGACTTATATGTTAATTATAAAATGAAGTTGAGGGATGCAGCAGTAAGAGGTTATACTACCGACCCCGACATGCAAAAAGAATTAATTGATTATAAGAAAAATATTGGTTCAACATTGTATTTAGAAGATCACTTGTATGGACCGGCTTTGAAAAAAATGTATGAAAAAAGAAAGACAGAATTCAAAGCAGCACATATTATGCTGATCCCCGATTCGACAACCACTGCAGAAGAAACTGAAAAGCTTGGTAATCAATTAATTGATAGAATTAATAAGGGCGAAGATTTTGCGAAATTAGCTGCTGAATATTCGAAGGATACTTATACAAATAAACGTGGTGGAGTTGTTGGATGGGTTACTTCCGGTATGATCATCGTTCCGGAAATTGAAGAAGCAATTTACTCATCCGAAGCCGGTAAGATTTATCCTAAATTAGTAAAATCAAATTACGGTTACCACATTATCAAAGTTCTGGAAAAACAGCCCCGCAAGGAGCAGGTAAAAGCTCAGCATATCATGGTTTCACTTTTGGATTCTACCGGAGCTAAAGATTCTACCAGAGCATTAAAGAAAATCTTAGACATCGAGAAAAAGCTTAAACAGGGTGCTGATTTTAATCAAGTGGCTCGTGATTATTCCGAAGATAAAATGACAGCACAGCAATCTGGCGATTTAGGATTCTTATCACGTGGTAGAATAGACCCGAAATTCGAAGATGTAATTTTTAGTCTCAACGTTGATGAAGTATCTCCAATCATTCAAACAACTATTGGTTATCATATTATTAGAGTAAATGCAATTTCTCCTTATCCGGCTTACAAAGAAGTTGTTGATGAATTAAAAGATATGTTTATAAGAACATACTTCAAAATGGAATACGAAAAATTATTGGATAGTTTGAAAAATGTTTATAGCTATAAAGTAAATCAGAGTATTTATGACAAATTGGTTTCCTCTGCCGGTGCAATTAGAAGCGGCAGAAACTTTGAAGCAACTGAATATAAAAAATCATTAGGTCCAGAAGTTCTATTCACAATGGCTAATAACTATTATACAGTTGATTCTCTTATGGCATACATCATTCGAACTGATCAGTATAATTACACCTTGCTGAATAGCGAAGTGATTAAAGATATTTTTAATAATTACACTGAAGATATTGCATTAAAGATGAAAGCTCAGGAATATGATAAGGAAAGTCCGGAGTTTGCAAATTTGATGGAGGAATATGAAAAGGGGATTTATCTGTTTAAGATTCTGGAAGAGGAAGTTTGGTCCAAAGTTGTAATAGATAGCGTTATGATTCAGAATTATTTTGATAATCACCGCGAAGATTATAAATGGAAAGACAGGGTTGAATTTAAAGAAATTTACACATCAACTGATTCGTTGATAAATAAATGTTATTCGCTTGCAATGTCCGGTGAAAACTTTGATAGTCTTGTTGTAAAATATTCTCAGAGAAAAGGGTATGAAGAATTTCCGGGTTATT
>Ga0067045_1031018_pt1 | contig 13433 bp, 10 predicted proteins | sample TerdegcTABiofilm_FD_59184 | JGI IMG/M metagenome (GOLD analysis project Ga0067045, IMG submission 59184) | Combined Assembly of (Gp0054472, Gp0054536) Wastewater bioreactor microbial communities from Singapore -Terephthalate degrading...
TGCCCAGTAGCTCGGCTCAGGCCGCAGTCGCCGCGACTTCAGGAACCGTGAGGCGGTCTCCGCCCATTCCGACACCGAGTAGCTCTGCGGACTTTGAGTCTCGGCGGTTGGAGGGAGGGAGCCCGCAGAGCACGCGGACGGACGCAGAACGGGCCGCTCCAAGTTTGGCCGCGGGTTTCGGGGATGACACGGATAAAGGCAATCGCCGCTTCCCCAGTCCGACCGGGCTCGTGCCTTTGATTGCGGCGCCAAGGAGTTGTGGGAGGCCGCGTCGGCGACCCCTCGCAACTGCTGGCCAGGCGACTGAGTGTGTGGATGCGCTTGGCGTCCGGCCAGCGAGAGACCAGTTCACGGTCTTGTCAGGGTCGGTCAAAAGTTTTATTTTGAAATTGGTGAAACTGCTGTTGGATCGTCTGCCCGCTTCCTTGCGCGGCAAGCGCGACCTGCTGGCGCAATGCCTGTCGGCCCTGGGCCGGGTGCGCCGGGTTCATACCGTGTATTTGTTTGGCTCGCACGCCCGCGGGGACGCCCGGCCGGACAGCGACGTGGACCTGTGCATTGTGGCAGACGGCGCGGAGCAGCAGCTCCAGACCGCCACGGAATTCCGGACTGCGCTGTGGTCGTTGCGTCCGGACCTTTCTTTTACCTTGTTGCCGATCACACCGGACCGGCTGAAGGAGAAGCAGGCATCCGGCGACCACTTTTTTCGGACCGTGCTAAGCGAGGGGGTTGTCATTGCCCAGGAAGACAGACAGCCATAACCCGGCGGACTGGCTTTATCTGGCGGAGTCCGACCTGGAAGGCATCCGGGAGCTTGGGGGACGGGAACTGGCCTGGCACCTGTGCCGCAGCAAGCTGGCGGAGGTGTTGGAGAAGGTCCTCAAGGCGGAGTTGCTCCGCTGCGGCTGGTTTCTCGAGAAGACCCATGACCTGATGCGGTTGTTGGTGGAGCTCGAGAAATACGCGCCGGATTTGCTTGCTGATGCAGAGCCCCTCGCGCTCAGCCTTGCTGAAACCTACTTTCGCGAACGCTACCCCGGCTTCGACCTGGAGGAGCCCGACTGGGCGGACCTGCGGCGCAAAATCGAAGCGGTGGGAAGGCTCCTCGCGGCCGTCCAAGTCAGGCTGCGCCCGGGTCCGGCTGCCGGCTGAGGCTGCAAGGTTCGGCAAAACCCGGCTTCTTCAACCACCCAATCCGCTTAATCCGCGGTGAGTTGGAACACAGACCTTGACCGCTTCGGGGACGGCGTCCATGTTCCCGCCGTGCGTGTGCATCAACTTTTGGGTTTGGCGCTGCTGACGCTGGCGGCGGCGAGCCCTGCCGCGGAGACCGAGCTGTCCGTCGTGCAGGTGATCAATTTCGGCCAGCAGCCGGCGTGGGACGCCCCGTGGCGTTTCGAGACGGTCCAGCGCGGCTCGGGGTCGGGGTTTGTGATCAAAGGCAAACGGATCATGACCAACGCCCACGTGGTAAGCTGGGCGCGGCAGATCATTGTGCGGCGTTACCAGGACCCGCGGCCGTATCTCGCCGAGGTCGAGTTCATCGCGCACGACTGCGACCTGGCGGTGCTGCGGATCAAGGACGAGCGTTTTTTTGAGGGGATTGAGCCGCTGGAGTTCGGGGGGCTGCCCAAGGTGCGCTCGACGGTGGTGACGTATGGCTACCCCGCGGGGGGCGAGGAGATTTCGTACACGCGCGGCGTGGTGTCGCGAATCGAGCGGCAGCCGTATTCCCACACGGGCATCCGGCACTTTTTGGCGTGCCAGACCGACGCGGCCATCAACCCGGGCAACAGCGGCGGGCCGGTGGTCCAGGAGGACCGGGTGGTGGGGGTGGCCTTTCAGGGCATGCAAGGTTTGGAAAACGCCGGCTTCTTCATCCCGCCCCCCATCATCCAGCATTTCCTGAAGGATATCGAGGACGGCCGCTACGACGGTTTTCCGCGGGTGGGCATTCAGTTGGCGGGCACGCAGAGCCCGGCGTACCGGAGCTGGCTGAAGCTGCCGGACAACGGGACCGGCGCGCGGGTGGACCGGCTGCTGCCGATTTGCAACAAGAGCGGGGTGCTGCTCGAGGAGGACGTGCTGTTGCGCATCGGCGATTACCCGGTGGCCAGCGACGCCACCATCCTGTTTGAGGGCAACCGGGTCTCCGCCGGCGTGGCCTTCCAACTGGCCCAGGTGGGCGACACGCTTCCCATCCAGGTGTGGCGCGACGGCAAGGAAATCAGCCTGCAACTGCCGATGGAGGCGTGCGAGGTGGACCGCGCGGCCGGATTCCAGTATGACGTCCTGCCCCGCTACTTCGTCCATGGCGGGCTGGTCTTCACCCCGCTGAGCCTGGACTTTCTGCGCGCGGCGGGCATTGACGCCGCGGACCCGGGCCAGGGGGAACTGATTTATGAACTGCGGATGCGCCCCACCGACGATCCCCGGAACGCGCGCCCCGAACCCGTGGTTCTGGCGACGGTCCTGCCGCACGAAATCAACGCGAACTGGTCGGTGCGCGGCCGGGCGATGGTGGACCGCATCAACGGGGTGCGGATTGAGAAGCTCGAGGATGTCGTGCGCGCCTTCGAGCAAAACCGAAGTGATTTCGATGTGGTCGAGTTTGTGCCGCACCACGCCGTGGAGACCCTGCCGCGGGCCAAACTGGCCGGCGCCAACACGGAGATTTTGAGCAACTACGGCATTCCCAGCGACCGACGCCTATGAACCTGCGCCCTGTGATTTTTGCGGCGGCCGCCCTCGCGCTGGCGATTGCCGCGGCCCCGACGGCGCGCGCCCAAAGCCAGCCGGCTCAAACCCCGGCGGTCGAGTCGCCCTGGACCCGCTCCATCGTCACGCTCGAGGTGGCGCGCAAGCAATACGACTTTCTCCAGCCGTGGAACACCCGCAACCGCAGCGCCGTCAAGACCGGCATCGTCATCGGCCCGCGCGAGGTGCTCACCACGGCGGCCGAGATGTTCGACCGCACGCTGGTGCGGCTGCAAAAGGACGGGGCGGGGGAATGGTGGGTCGGGGAGGTCACGTGGGTGGACTACCACGCGAACCTGGCGCTGGTCACCACGGAGGCAGCCGCCTTTTGGGAGGGGCTCGAGCCGGTGGAACTGCGAACCGCCGCGGCCGATGCCGCGCTGCAGATTGCGCGGTGGCGGCAGGGCAATCTCGAGCTTCGCCGCGCCGAGTTCACCTGTTACGTGGTCCGCGAAGCCGAGTTGAGCGGCATCAACCATGTGATGCTGGCTTGCGACTCGGACATTGTCGGGCTCAACGGCGGCGAACCCCTCATTGCCAACGGCCATTGCGCCGGCCTGGTCACCACCCAGTCCGGCCGGGCGTGCACCGTCACCCCCGCCTCCCTCATCCGCTCCATTCTCGAAGCCCGGCGCCAGGGCGCTTACCGCGGCCTGGGCTATTTTCATTGGTTCTGGCAGCCGGCCGTCAACCTCGATTCCCTCGCCCGGCTGAAGCTGCCCGGACGGCCGCGCGGCGTCATCGTCATTGAAGTGCCCGAGCGGCCGGACGGCGCGCCCACGGTGATGAAGGTGGGCGACATCATCCTGAGCATTGACGGGTTCGAGGTGGACACTTCGGGCAACTACCGGGACCCGGAATTTGGGCGCATCCTGATCGAAAACCTGTCCACGCGCGGCAAGTGGGCGGGGGACGAGTCCCGGCTGCGGGTCTGGCGGGACGGCCAGGAACTGGAGGTGGCCTACCGGCTGCCGAAGTATGAATTCACCAACGCCCTGGTGCCCGCGGCGCGATACGACACGCCGCCCGAATATTTGATTGTCGGCGGCCTGGTCTTCGTGCCCCTGACCGATGAATTTCTGCAGAGCTGGGGCCCCGAGTGGAAGCGGAAGGCGCCGTTCCGTTTGTTGTATTATCGCAACCAGCCGCGGACGCGGGAGCAGCCGGCGCTGATCCTCCTGTCCCAGATGCTGCCCGACCCCTATAACATCGGGTACCAGGACCAACGCCTGCTGGTGGTGCAGAAGGTCAACGGCCAGCCCATCAGCCGCCTGTCGCAGATTCAGCAAGCCCTCCAACAGCCCGTCCAGGGTTACCATCAGTTCGAGTTCATGCCCGGCGACGCCATCAAGCGGCTGGTGGTGAAAGCCGGCGAGGAGGAAACCGAGGCCACCGCTCGCGTGCTGAAACGCTACGGCATCCGCGAAGCGCGGCGCCTCGCCGACTGAGCCCCGCCGCGGGGCGGGGGCCCCGAGACGAATACGGACGCTTTCTTCCGTGTTTTTCCCGGGCTTTGGGGCGGGCTTTGCGCGTTGATTTTGGCGCGAAAAGCGGTACCTTGCGCAGCGAATGAAAGGCATCATTTTGGCCGGCGGAGCCGGCTCGAGGTTGTTTCCGCTGACGCTGGTGGCCAGCAAGCAGCTTCAGCCGGTGTACGACAAGCCCATGGTCTATTACCCGCTGACCACGCTCATCGAAGGCGGCATCCGCGAGATTTGCCTGATCTCGACTCCGCAGGACCTGCCGCGGTTCCGCCAGTTGCTCGGCGACGGCACCCAGTGGGGCCTGGTCATCGAATACCGCGAGCAACCCAAACCCGAGGGCATCGCGCAGGCGTTTCTCATCGCGGAGTCCTTCATCGGAGCCGACCCCGTGACGCTGATTCTGGGCGACAACGTCTTCTACGGCGGCGACAGTTTCCAGCGCGCCTTTGCCGAGTTCAAGAGCGGCGCCACCATTTTCGGATACCACGTCAACGACCCCGAACGGTACGGCGTCGTCGAGTTCGACGCGCACGGCCAGGCCATCTCGATCGAGGAAAAACCGCGCCAGCCCAAAAGCAACTATGCCGTGCCCGGCCTGTATATTTTCGACAACCAGGTGCTCGAGATCACCCGCAACCTGAAACCCTCCGCTCGCGGCGAGCTGGAAATCACCGACGTGAACGTCGAGTATTTGCGCCGGGGCCAGTTGCGGGTGCACCGGCTGAGCCGCGGGTTTGCGTGGCTGGACGCCGGCACCAGCAGCAGCCTTCACGAAGCCTCCGCTTACGTTCAAACCATCGAAAAACGCCAGGGCATCAAAATCGGCTGCCCCGAGGAAGCCGCCTTCCACCGCGGCTTTCTCACCCTCGCGGCCCTCGAGGCCCTGGCTCAGCGCATGCCGCGCTGCGAATACCGCGACTATTTGCTCAACGAGGTGGTCGCCGAGGCGCGGCGCCTGTCCGCCTGACCTGGCATGAACATCCTCCGCTGCCCCCTTGACGGATTGCTGCTGCTGGAACCCCGGGTCTTCGGCGACGCGCGCGGCTTTTTCATGGAAACCTGGAACCGCCGCCGCTATGCCGAAGCCGGCATTGACGCCGATTTTGTCCAGGACAACATCTCGGTCTCGCGCCAGGGGATTCTGCGCGGACTCCATTTCCAGAACCCGAACGCGCAGGGGAAACTCGTTTCGGTCCTCCAAGGCGAGGTGTTCGATGTGGCGGTGGACATTCGCCGCGCGTCGCCCACCTTCGGGAAATGGCATGGCACGCGCCTCTCCAGCGAAAACAAGCGGCAGTTCTACATCCCGCCCGGTTTCGCGCACGGCTTTGTCGTGCTGAGCGAGCAGGCGATGTTCCACTACAAATGCACGCGGTTCTACTCGCCCGCGGACGAACTGGCGATTCGCTGGGACGACCCCGACCTGGGCATCGAGTGGCCGCTGCAAAACCCCCGGCTTTCGGACAAGGACGCCCGCGCGCCGCGGCTGCGGGACCTGCCGCCGGAGCGGCTGTTTTGAGCCGGGCAACCGTATGGACCGCCGCCGCATTTTGATCATCGGCCGGAACGGCCAGGTGGGGTGGGAGCTGCGCCGCACGCTCGCCCCGCTGGGCGGCGTCGTCGCCATTGATTTTCCCGAGATTGACCTGACCGACGGCTCGTCGGTGCGGCGCTGGCTCACGGAGACCCGCCCCGCGCTGGTGGTCAACGCCGCCGCGTACACGGCGGTGGACCGGGCTGAAAGCGAGCCGGAGAAATGTCACCTCATTAATGCCGTGGCGCCGGGCATCCTGGCCCAGGAGGCGCGTAAGCTCGACGCGCTGCTGGTGCATTACTCGACCGATTACGTGTTTGACGGCGCCAAGGCCGGCGGCGGGGGCTACCTCGAAGACGACCCGACCCGCCCGCTGGGCGTTTATGGCCGCTCGAAGCTCGCCGGGGACCTGGCGGTGCTCGAGGCCGGCGGCCGGCACCTCATCTTCCGCCTCTGCTGGGTGTATGGCACGCGGGGCCAGAACTTTCTGCTGACCATCATGCGCCTGGCGCGGGAACGGGAGACGCTGCGCGTGGTTCGCGACCAGGTGGGCTGCCCCACGTGGTCAAGAATGATTGCCGAGGCCACCGCCCTGGCGGTCCAGCAGACCCTCGCGGCGCCGGACCCGGCCGCCTTCACCGGCCTTTACCACCTGGCCGCCTCCGGGCGGACCAGTTGGCACGGCTTCGCCGAGGCCATCGTCCGCGCCATGCCGCCCGAGGGCCGGAAATGCACCGGGGTCGAGCCGATTGCCACCGCGGAGTATCCCACGGCGGCGAAGCGCCCGGCCTTTTCGGTCCTTTGCTGCGACAAACTCAAACGCACCTTCGGCCTCCAACTGCCGGACTGGCACGAGAGCCTGCTGGCCGCGCTGGACGTGGAACGGGAGCCGCCACTCGCGGTGGCCCGGGCTTCGGCGGCCTCGCCCCAACCGGCCCTTTCCCCCGGCGGGCCGGAAGGTCCGCGCTCCGGCCCCGAACCGTTGCGGACCGCGGATGGCCGGGGCGGAACTTCGACTCCATGACTGTATTCGCGATATGAACCTTCTGGTTACCGGCGGCGCCGGCTTCATCGGCTCCAACCTCATTCATCACGTCATCAACCGGCCCGAGGTCCGCAAACTGGTCAACCTGGATTGCCTGACCTACGCCGGCCACCTCGAGAACCTCGAGGCGGTGGCGCGGCATCCAAAGTACGTTTTCGAGAAGGTGGATTTGCGGGACAAGCCCGCGGTGCAGGAGGTGGTGCGCCGCCATGAGATTACGCATGTGCTGCACCTGGCCGCCGAGTCGCACGTGGACCGCTCGATCACCGGCCCGGGCGATTTTGTTCATACCAACGTGGTGGGCACGTTCAACCTGCTCGAGGCCTGCCGCGGCTGCTGGGGGTCCAACCTGGACGGCAGGCGCTTCCATCACGTGTCCACCGACGAAGTTTACGGCAGCCTCGGCCCCACCGGCTTCTTCACCGAAACCACCCCCTACGCCCCCAACTCGCCCTACTCGGCCAGCAAGGCCGCCAGCGACCTCCTGGTCCGCGCGTATCATCACACCTACGGCCTGCCCACCGTCATCACCAATTGCTCGAATAATTACGGCCCCTACCAGTTCCCCGAAAAACTCATCCCCGTCGTCATCCAGAGCGCCCTCGAACGGCGCCCCATCCCCGTTTACGGCGACGGCCTCAACGTGCGCGACTGGCTTTATGTCCTCGACCACGCCGAGGCGCTCTGGCAGGTCCTCACCCGGGCGCCCGCCGGCGAAACCTACAACATCGGCGGCCACAACGAATGGGCCAACCTGCGCATCGTCGAGCTCATTTGCGACCTGGTGGACGAGTTCGCGCCCCACCTCGGCGGCCAGTCCCGCAAGCTCATCACCTTCGTCAAAGACCGCCCGGGCCACGACCGGCGCTACGCCATTGACGCCACGAAAATCCAGCGCGACCTCGGCTGGGTGCCCGCCCACCGCTTCGAGCAGGGCATCCGCGAAACGGTGCGCTGGTACCTCGACCACCAAGACTGGGTTCGCGCCGTGCTCAAGAAATAGAACCGCCGCGCCACGGAATCGCTTCGACGCCGGCCGCCCGCAGAACTTCCCACCTTCCTACTTTCGCACCTTCCCACTTTCCCACTTTCCCACCTTCCCACCTTCCAACTTTCCTACTTTCGCACCTTCCCACTTTCCCACTTTCCCACCTTCCCACCTTCCTACCTTCCTACCTTCCCACCCCCTTCCCTCTCGCGCGTCATGGACCCGACGCCTGGCCTGAGCTAAGCTCATGCCGACGATGAAAACGGTTTACCTGGATTACAACGCCACGACGCCGCTGGATTCCGCGGTGCGGCAGGCCATGCTGCCGTTCCTGGACGAAATCTGGGCAAACCCATCCAGCGTCCACCACCTTGGCCGCCGCGCGCGCGCCGCTCTCGACGATGCCCGCGACCGCGCCGCCCGCGTCCTCAAGTGCCGGCCCAGCGAAATCGTCTTCACCAGCGGCGGAACCGAGAGCGCCAACCTGGCCATCCTTGGCACAGCCCGCCGCCTCAGGTCCAAGGGCCGCCACCTCATCACTTCCGCCGTCGAGCACCATTGCATTCTTCATGCCATGGAGCATCTGGCGCGGGCCGAAGGCTTCGAACTCACCCTCCTGCCCGTGGACAGCGAAGGACGCGTCAGTGTCGAATCCCTGGCCCAAGCCATCCGCCCCGACACCGTGCTGGTTTCCATCATGGCGGCCAACAACGAAATCGGCACCCTCCAGCCCATCGCGGACCTCGGAAGCTTCTGCCGCGCCCGGGGCATTCTATTCCATGCGGACGCGGTCCAGTGGTTCGGAAAAGAACCCGTGGACTCGATTCACCAGTTCAACGCCGACCTCGTTTCCATCTGCGCTCATAAAATCCACGGCCCAAAAGGCGCCGGCGCGCTGTTCATTCGCTCGCCGCTTCACCCGGACCCCATCCTCTTCGGCGGCAGCCACGAGAACGAGCGCCGGGCCGGAACCGAAAACCTGGCCGCAATTATTGGCCTTGTCGAAGCCCTGGAACGCTTCGTTCCGACTCCCGTTTTCGATAAAGTTCGCCTGAAACCGCTGGCCGAACGCCTCACTGCCGCCATCCGAGCCATTCCCGGCACCCAGGTCATCTCCCCCGCCACCCAGTCGCTCGCCAACACCGTTTCCTTTGTAGTCAGCGGCACCGACAGCATCGCCGTCCTGGCCAACCTCGACCTCGAGGGCATCTGCGCCTCGAGCGGTTCCGCCTGCTCGGCGGGCTCGTTGGAACCTTCCCATGTCGTCCGCGCCCTTGGCCTGCCCTCAGACCTGGCCCATTCCCTGGTCCGCTTTTCCCTCGGACGCGAAACCACCGAATCCGACATAGACCATGTTGAAGCAGTCCTGCCCGCCATCATCCGCCGTGCACAACACGCTGAATAACCCGCCAACGGCCTGTGAATGACACGTGAACACTGTTAGTAAAAGGCGCGGGGCCGGCGTTTTTCACTGGATTCAGCCGGCCGTTTCAGTTTTCCTCTCTTTCTAAGTCGTTGCAGTGACATTGACAATGCGGGTTGTTTGCCTTATTCACAACCCTTAATAGGAATAGCGTTGTACTGTGAAGAGAAGACATCTATATTAAGCACACATGAACCTGACCATATCGAAGGAGCAAATTATCAGCGGCCTGCAGGCAGTGCAGAACGTGGTCAGCACGCGCACAACGCTGCCCATTCTCTCGAATGTCCTCCTGCGCGCCGAAGACGGCAAACTGGAATTGACCGCCACGGACCTGGACGTGACCATTTCTTGCGCGGTTGAGGCCAAGGTGAGACGGCCGGGCGCCTCGACGGTGCCGGTGAAAAAGTTGTTCGGCATCGTTCGCGAGCTGGCGAACCTCGAGCTGGACCTGGAAGTGGACGACAAGAATTACTGCACCATCCGCTCGGGCTCCTCGTTCTACAAGATCAACGGCCTCAGCGCCGACGAATACCCGCCGATGCCGCAGTTCAAGGAGGAAAAGAAAGTCGTGCTGCCGCAGGAAACCGTGCGCAGCATGATGAAAAAAACCTCCTTCGCGATTTCAACCGACGAGGCCCGCTACGTCCTCAACGGCATTTTCATCAGCCTCAAGGACCACAAGCTGACGATGGTGGCGACGGATGGCCGCCGGCTCGCGCTGGTGGATGAGGAAGTGGATATTCCCGAAAAGAGCCAGGGCGAATTCATCGTGCCGGCCAAGACGGTCAACGAGCTCAACCGCCTCCTGCAGGACAAAGGCCAGCTCGAGATCAACCTCGCCGAAAACCGGGCCTCGTTCACGCTAAAGGACGAGAAAGGCGGCCAGATTTTGATCGTCACCAAGCTCATTGAGGGCAATTACCCGAACTATCGGCAGGTCATTCCGGCCGAGACCAAGGAGCGGGTGCAACTGGTGCGCGAGGAATTCCTGCACGCCCTGCGCCGCGCCGAGATCATGACCAGCGAGAAGTCCAACTCGGTCAAGCTCAGCTTTGGCAAGAACAAGCTCGAGATCACCGCCAACTCGCCGGAGGTCGGCGAAGCCAAGGAAACCCTGGCCATCAACTACAAGGGCGCGGAAATCGCCATCGCCTTCAATCCCAAGTACGTGATTGACCCCCTCAACGCGCTGACCAACGACGAAATTTTCTTCGAGCTGATTGACGAGCTGAGCCCGGGCGTCATCAAAATCAACGGACCCTTCCTCTACGTGGTCATGCCCATGCGCCTGAGCTGAAGCGGCGCGCCCGGCCGCAAAACCTTCTGAACCCGCGGCCCAGGCGCGGGCGATGCACTTTTCACGCCGGGGTGCGCCAGCCCGCTCCAAGGGATCGCGTGGCTCTTCCTGGCGCAGCATCCGCGCAAAGTCGCGGCGCGCTCTTCATCCGGCCCGGCCTGCAGCCGCCCAGCCAAAGGAGCGCTCCACAACCCCGTTGTGATATTCGCATGGATCTTGACAGGACGGGGGATGTTGGTCAGAATCGGTGCCGGTTGAAGCCATGGAGAATCTTCGACTGGACGCGGTCGTTTAACGGCCGCGTCTGAAGTGACGGAAAGGAAAGCTGACATGAGTGCAAGCGCGTCAAAGTTTCTGCGGAGGCGCTTCCCGACGTATGCCACCTGGGCGGCGCTGGTTTTCATCACGTTGTCCTGCGAGCGTCTCTTTGCCGCAGCGCCGTATTTTTCGCAGCATCCGACCAACCAGTACGTCTGTGTGGGGTTGGACGTTTCCATGTTCGCGTATTCCCCGAGCTGGCCGTGGTACCAGTGGCAGTTCAATGGGGTGGACATTCCCGGGGCGACCAGCAATGTGCTCAGTCTGAGAAACGTGGGGCCGGAGCAGGCCGGAGCCTATCGGGTGGTGGCCACCAACGCCTATGGGAGCGCCACCAGCAGCAACGCCATACTCGTGGTTGGGAACGTGACGGTTGGAGGAACCAGCCTTCCAGGTGCGATCTCCTTGGGCGCAACGAATGTCATTCAGGTCGCGGGGGGCAGTTCGCACGCTCTGGCGCTGCGGGCGGACGGGACAGTGATCGCCTGGGGTGACAACCGGTCCGGCCAGTGCAACGTGCCGCTGGGGCTGAGCAATGTGGTGGAGGTCGCGGGCGGAACCCTGCACAGCCTGGCGCGGCTGGCGGACGGACGGGTGGTGGCCTGGGGCAACACCAACTATACAGAAACCAGTCCGCCGGAGCACCTGACCAACGCCGTGAGCATCGCCAGCCGTGGCCATCTCTGCATTGCCGCCACCAAGGAGGGTTCGGTGGTGGTCTGGGGTTTCGTCAGCAGCCGTCTGCAGGGAGTGCCAACGGGAGCCAAAATTGTTTCGGTGGCGGCCGGGTACGAGCACGGGCTGGCGTTGACTGCCGATGGGAAGGTGAGGACGTGGGCGGGGCTGCAGCCCAGCCTCAACGCGGTGCCGGATTTGAGCGGGGTGGTTGCGATTGCAGCGGGGGATTACCACAGCGCGGCGTTGCTGAATGACGGGCGGGTGGTGGTCTGGGGTGAAAACAACTTTGGACAGACCAACGTGCCGCCCGACGCCACGAATTTGGTGGCCATTGCCGCCGGGGCGAATTTTACCGTGGGTCTGCGGCGGGATGGGTCGGTGGTCAGTTGGGGTTCGATCACTTGGAGCCCGCCGGCGGGTTTTGCCAACGCCATCGCGATCGGCGCGGCCGAAGGCGCGCCGCTGGTCGTTCGCAATTTTGGGGCGGCTGCGATTACGCTGTCTCCGTGGTCTCAAACCGGGTGGAGCGACGGTTCCCTCACCCTCTGCGCGCTGGCGGTGGGCGAGCCGCCCTTGAGTTACCAGTGGCGGTTCAACGGGGAGGAGCTGGCGGGCGCCACCGACTGCGTGCTGAGGCTGACGGGCTTGCGGCTGGACCAGGCGGGGGAGTACCGCATGGTGGCGTGCAACGCGCGGGGCTGTGTTACCAGCGCGGTGAGCGTGGTCCAAGTGCGCCCGCAGGTGAGTGTGGCGGCTTGGGGCGCCAACGGGCTGGGCGAGTGCCACGTCCCGCGCGGGTTGAGCAACCTGGTGGCGGTGGCGAGTCGTTACGGGCACGCGCTGGCGCTGCGCGACGACGGCACTGTGGCAGCCTGGGGTGATGCCGGAGGTTATGAAAACGTCCGCCCGCCCGGCGCGACCAATCTCGTCGCCATTGACTGCGGTGACAAGTTCAATGTTGCGCTGCGGGCGGATGGCCGGCTGCTGGTGTGGGGAAGGGCGGAGGCGGGGTTGCTAACGAACAATCTTATGTACGGGGAGCAATACCTCGGCATTGCGGCTGGCAGGTATTTCGTGATCGCGTTGCGGAGGAACGGCACGGTCTTTTCGACCCCCCCCGTGGGGGGGGCGTTGTTGGGGACGGCCGGGGTAAAGGCCTTGGCGGCCGGCTCGTCGCATTGCATGGCACTGAAGACCAACGGCACCCTGGTGGTTTGGACCGATGTGGCGTCGCCGGGGCCTTACTATGGCTTGAACACCGTGCCTGCGGGTCTGAGTAATGTCACCGCAATCGCCTGTGGCGGCTACCACAACCTGGCGCTGAAAGCGGATGGAACCGTGGTGGCTTGGGGGAGCAACAGTCACGGGCAAACGAATGTTCCGCCCACGGCCACCAACGTGGTCGCCATTGCGGCCGGCGAGTCGCACAGCCTCGCCCGCCGCGCCGACGGCTCGGTGGTGGCGTGGGGAGCGGGGATGTACGGGCAGACAACCGTGCCGGCGGGGCTGACCAATGTCCAGGCGGTGGCTGGCGGAGATGGGCGCAGCGTCCTGTTGGTGGCGGACCGGCCGGCTTGCATCACGCAGCCGCCGCGCGGGATCACCACGCCTGTGGGAAGCAGCGCCACCTTTGGCGTCGGCGCCAGTGGCGCGGCGCCGGTAACCTACCAGTGGCAGTTTGAAGGAGTGGACATTCCCGGCGCCACAAATGTGCTGCTGACGATCTCCAACGTGCAGCCCGCCGATGCCGGCAATTATCGCGTCATCGTGGCGAATCCCGAGGGCAGCGTCACCAGCCAATGGGCGGCGCTGACACCCGGGCCGGTCATGGCGCTGGGGCGGAACCTGGAGGAGCAGGCTCTGGTTCCAGCCGGCTTGACGAACCCGGCGCTGGTGGCCTGCGGGC
>Ga0067045_1031013_pt1 | contig 13432 bp, 14 predicted proteins | sample TerdegcTABiofilm_FD_59184 | JGI IMG/M metagenome (GOLD analysis project Ga0067045, IMG submission 59184) | Combined Assembly of (Gp0054472, Gp0054536) Wastewater bioreactor microbial communities from Singapore -Terephthalate degrading...
CAGCTTGCCCGCCATAGGCTAGTACGGCTTGGCCTTCAGGAATGGTGTCCATTTGATAATCTCCACCCTTCACATAGATGTCGGGATGCGCCTCGCATACTACTTCCAGGGCGGTATCCTCGTCGAAATCGACCACCAAGCTGACCGATTCCAGTGCGGCAAGCAGGGCTAGGCGATCTTCGCAGTTGTTAACCGGGCGGTCGTCGCCCTTGCCCAGGCGCTTGACCGAGGCGTTTGTATTGGCGGCCACGATCAGCGAGGCGCCCAGTGCGCGTGCCTGGGCCAGGTAGGTCACGTGCCCACGGTGCAGAATGTCAAAGACGCCATTGGTCATGACGACAGGCTTCGGCAGCGCTGCGACGCGCTGCTTCAGGTCCGCAAAGGTGGCAATTTTGTTTTCGAATTCAGGCATGAGCTCAGTATGTTGTAGTAATAAATATATGCCGCTGGCACAAGAACAACGGCATCGGCATTACATTAATGCGTAATGCCGTCACGCCTGACCACTTTTAAAAATGTCAGGAAAATGATCTTGATATCCAGCATCAGGGAACGTTGTTTTAAATATGCCACATCGAGCTGGACTTTTTGAGGGATGGGCAAATCGTCGCGGCCGTTGATTTGCGCCCAGCCAGTCAAGCCAGGCAAGAGCTGGTCCACGCCATGCTCGGTCCGCAGCGCAATCAGGTCGTCCTGGTTGAACAAGGCCGGGCGAGGGCCGACAAAACTCATATCGTTGGCAATGATGCTCCATAGCTGAGGCAATTCATCCAAGCTGGATTTGCGCAAGAATGAACCGATGGGCGTCAGGAACTGGGCCGGATTCTGCAGCAGATGCGTGGCCACTGCCGGCGTGCCTATCTGCATGGTTCTGAATTTCGGCATCTTGAAGATGCGATTGCCGCGCCCAACGCGGTCCGACCAATAGAGTATCGGTCCCGGCGAGGTAAAATGTACCATCAGCGCCACGATCAAAAGGGGAAGCGCCAGGATAATCGTGGCGATAAACGCCAGCAACAGGTCAAATAATCGTTTCATTATATTTTTTTGAATTCCTTACCGGTTCTAATCAAGCCATCCTTTGTGGTATAGGGCGGTGTCCACGCCAGGATTTGCCGAGTTTTGGTGATGTCGACAGTGAGTTCGGCATCGAGTTTATTGAGCATGTGACGCTTGCCGACCAGCGAGCATAGCAGTGATAGCAGTGATTTGGGAACCGCCATCAAGGTTGGCCGTTGCTGCATGCCTGCCGCCAAATGACGGAAGATGTCGGCCAGCGTGACTGCCTCGGCATCGGCGGCGAGAAAAACGTCGTGCAGGGACGCTGGCGTGGTGGCACAGGTACGCAGCAGGTCGGCCAGATTCCACACGCTGATCAAGCTGCGCTTGCTCAGCAGGCGGCCGAAGGGGAGGGGCCAGTTTTTGGCGGCCAGCTTGAGCAGTGTGGCGAAGTTGCCGGGTGCATCCGGACCAAAGACGAGGACGGGACGAACGATCGCATAGTTGATGCCGGCCTGCCGGGCGTGTTTTTGCACCAGCTGTTCGGCTTCCAGCTTGCTGATGGCGTACAGATCATGTGGTGCCGGTGCATCGTCTGCCGAGAAAGGGCGGGAATTGCTGTTGCCGTTGACACCGATGGAGCTGACAAACACGAAACGCGGAACGCCGGCTGCGATGGTTTTGTTGAGCAACTCCTCGGTCAAGCCCACATTCACCCGACGAAACTCGGTGAGCGGATCGTTGACGGTGTCGTGCATGACATGCGCCCGGCCAGCCAGGTGGATGACTGCACCGCATTGCGGCAACACCGCTTCAAGCGCGCGCAGGTCGCCGAAATCGGGAATGCAGACTTCCTGCGCCACGCCAGGAAGGGCGGAGCCTGCCGTGCGCACCAGGGCGATCACGCGGTGGCCATGCTCGACCAGATGGCGGCACAGGTGGCGGCCGACAAAACCCGAGGCTCCGGTGATAAGGATGGTCATGGGGGCGTTCATGGCGTTACCGAGAAAACATCGTTGAGCCAGCCGTCTATCGAATATTTGTTGTACAGGTTTTCGGGCAGATCGACATACGGCAACGTCAGGAATGCCTGATCGATCTGCGGATTATCCCTGTCAATCACGGCAATGTTCTCCGGGCGATAAAAATCATATTTCTTGACGTTCTGATTCGTCGTGATCAGTTTTTTCCGCGCTCCGACCATTTCAATGGTGCGCATGGTCAGGCCGATCTGGTTCGGGTGCTGAAAATCGAGAATGACCTGGGATTTGGCGATGGCCGCCATGACCTGAGCCTTGTTCATCGGCGTGAAGGAAAATTCCGAAACCTTCGACTTCTGGAAGGCCGGCACGAAGATTTTCTTCAGGCGATAGATCGCCATGCTGGGGATGAAGAGAAAAAAGAAATTGGGCTTGTCACTGGCAGGCAAGGCCGCGCTGATTTTTTTTACCAGGGCATACCGGTCGCTGTGGGCCGTACCGATGAAACTGACGGCATAGGCGGTTTCATTGCGCGGCAAGTCGCGGTACTCGTTCAGGAAGAACAGCGGACGCAGGCGTATGCCAGGAATGTCTTGGGCATCCTGATCGTCGAAGGTGAATGCGCTGTCAAACTGAGAGACCGATTGCAGGAAATTGCCATTATTTTTAACCGAGTCATAGGAGTAATAAATGAACTTGGCGTTGGCATTTTTTTTGCGCAATGCCTGCAAAATATCCGCAGGCATGCATTCCATCTTGATGATGAAAACATAGTCATAATTGCCATGATTATTATCCAGCAGGACGGAAAAATAGCGATGAATAGCTTTTTTTTGCGTGCTGGGCATGACGCGAATGGCGAATTTGGACCATGCGCGCGTCGACGGTCGGTCGTCATGATAATCAACATGCGCCCCCAGCTGTTCCAGGCGCTTTTTAATTTCTCGTTCGTAGCCGAAGAAAGCGGGCGCAATAAACAGGATTTTTTTCCCGTTAAAAAAATTTTCCACTATATTTAATCAATCAATTATTTAGATGGGCATGGCGGGGATGCCGACCACGGTCAGACCGTGCGCCACATCCTTGAGTACGACGGCATTCGCACCGACACGGACGTCGTCTCCAAGGACGACTGGCCCCAATATCTTGGCGCCGGAGCCGACGATCACATTGTTGCCGACCACGGGACGGGACGTATCGTTATAGCCGATATCGATTTCGCGCGCGCCGAACGTGACATTGTGGTAAATGGTGGCATTGGTGCCGATACGCAGGGCGCCGATGACAGTACCTTGCGTATGGGGAAAGTACAGCCCGGGGCCGATTTCGCAGCGCACGGCGATCTCTAGGCCGAACAGCACGAAATTTACCAACGACACGATTTTCGCCAGGGGCGACAGGCGCTTCTGGTAAAACCAATGCGAAAGACGGAACAGTACCACCGGCATGAAACGCGGAGAAAACGACGCCAGCAGCAACCGGCCGAAGGTCGGCTGCTTGTCCGGTTGGCCTGCATAGAAATACTGCCGGGCCAAGTCGTGATACAAGGTGGTACGCAAACTCATGACATCATCTTGCGTTTTTTTAACTCTTCATTCGCCTTGTCCAGGCCATCTTCCGGCAGTGGCTGCGAACTGACCCATGCGGCGAACTCTTCAATGCCGCGAACAAGCGATACTTGCGGCGTGAAGTTCAGCGTGGAGCGAATCTGGCTCAGGTCGGCGTAACAATGGCGGATGTCGCCCAGGCGGTATTGGCCCGTTACTTCCGGACGGATGGTGCCGCCCAGTGCATCGACGAGCAGGTTGGCAATATCGAGGACCGATGTCGGCTCGCCAGCGCCCACGTTCAGCGTCATGCCACTGGCAGCATCGCTTTCCATGGCCAACTGGATAGCTTGCACGATATCGTTAACGTGCACGAAATCGCGGCTTTCCAGGCCATCTTCAAAGATCGGCAAGCTCATGTTACGGCGGATGCGGGTCGAGAAAATCGAAAGGATGCCGGTGTAGGGATTGTTCAGCGACTGTCCTGCACCATACACATTCTGAAAACGCAGGATGGCAGTGCTAATGCCCAGCGAGTCGCCGGCGATACGGATCAGATCTTCCTGGGCATACTTGGTGGCTGCATAAATCGACGCAGGGCTTGGACGCGCCGTCTCTGGCGTCGGGATGGCGCGCAGCGGGCCGCTGCAGACTGGGCACAGCGGATCCCACTGGTGGTTTTTCAGTTGGGCGGCACTGCGTGCACCTGGGAATACGGTGCCGTGCGTAGCGCAATCATATGCACCCTCGCCGTAGATCGAGCGCGAGGAGGCGAGAACGATTTTTTTGACGGTGTGCGGTTTGTTGGCCAGGATGTCCAGCAATTGCGCCGTCGCCTGGGTATTGACCTCATTGTAATGTGCAATCTGATACATGGACTGGGCGGTACCGGTTTCGGCTGCCAAGTGGATGACGGCGTCCACTGATTTCAAGGCTTCTTCCAGGACGGCGGAATGACGCACGTCGGCACGGATGAAGTGGATGCGGCCGTCGCGCAGCATCGGTTCATCGAGTTGCGGGTAGGCACCATGGATTTGCGGCGACAGATTGTCAAGCACGGTAATACGGTAGCCATCGGCCAGCAATTTGCGGCTCAGGTTGGTGCCAATAAAGCCGGCGCCGCCGGTGATTAAGATATGTTTGCTCATGCCGATTCCCAATTTCCGTAACCCAGTTGTTTTTCAATTAATGCGCAAATGACGTGACCCCAGAAAATATGTACTTCCTGAATGCGGGCAGTGATGTTGCTGGGAGCAATCAATGGCCAGTCAACTTGATGGGCCAGCTTGCCACCGTCTTTGCCCAGCCAGCCAATCGAGTAAATACCCTTCGATTTTGCCACTTCCACTGCATTTAGGATATTGGCCGAATTGCCGGAGGTCGAAATGGCGATCAATACGTCGCCAGCCTGGCCTACGCCGGACAGCTGGCGCGCAAAGACGTGATCGTAGCCATAGTCGTTGGCGATGCAGGTGAGGGCCGAGGTGTCCGTAGTCAGGGACAGGGCCGGCAGCGCACGGCGGTCATCGACCAGGCGTCCCACCAGTTCCGCAGCGATATGCTGGGAGTCGGCTGCGGAGCCGCCATTGCCGCAAAAAATTACTTTGTTGCCCTTGGCAATCGCATCGGCGCATACGGCGGCAGCCTTGGCAACGCTGGCTTCCATCGCCGCCAAGCGGTCGAAAGTTTCCACGTGCTGTTGCAGCGATTTTTCAAAAATAGTCATCGTGTCCTCTTGAAATGGATATTTAAAATAATTCTTTGTAAGATGAACCAGAAAAAAATATACAGTTCGCCGTGAAGCGGGACCATATAGATAGTTATGGCTGCCTGTGCCGCCATAGAGAACAGGAAGATATCATCGCTATTTCTGCGGAACAGTTCATAAAGAGCCCAGGACAGTCCGCCGACGAAAAAGCCTGAAATAATAACACCAAATACCCAAAAGTCCAGGTACAGAAAAGTCCAGGAGGCGAACGCCGGATAATATCCAACCTCTGCTGCGCCGGGGTAGAGAAAGTCCTGGATCATCAGTTGGCCGTAGACCAGCGGCTTGTCCGGGGCAAACGAACGTGGGATGTATCCCCAAAAACTGCTGATAAAGGAATCACCATAGGTCGGGCCAATATTGTTGTACTTAGCGACAAATTCAATCGATTTCTGGAAATAGTCGAAATACGATAATGCGCCGATCAGGTTGCTGGTGGTTCCCTGCAGTAATTGCAGGCCAAGGAACAGGCCAAATAATGTCAAGCCAATTACCGTAAAAAACTTGACGCTGATCAATTTTATATAGTGCGTGTAGTAGAAAAGAATGATCAGAATATTTACGAAAAATATCTGCTTTGAGCCGGTGAAATAAGTAAGGATGAAAATACCCAAAAGCAACGGTGAAATTTTCAAGACATCTTTTTTGGTGCGCGCCTTGGTCGAGTACAGGACGTAAATAATGAAAAAGGAAATCGACCAGACCCAGAAAAGATAATAATTGCCGGCGCCAAATTTGTAGTTTTGATATGCTTCGCGCGGATCCGTGATCCACAGCATACCGCCGTCCCCGGCAATCATCAGCATGAAGAAGTTAAAACAGATAAAGGCGATTATGACAAATAAGGTCAGCATCGAAAATGGCGTCTTCGAGCGCGGCATGCTGAGGAAAAATGCGCGGCGAATCGCCTCGACAGTCCGCAGCAGCCAGCGGGGACGCAGGATAAAGGGCAGGGCGAAGCAGCTGACATACAGCAAGTGCAGCAGCAAGGCGTCGACAATGTCGGCATCGTTAAAATTCTGCTCGGTATCGGTAAAAAAGATTAGCGAGCAGCTCAGTATGACGCGCAGACCACTATCGAGGGCCAGGTAAAAGGTAAGGGGATTGAGCGGTGTCTTGTAGAGCTTGATGCCGTAAATAATCAGACCGAAAACAAATGTCGATAAAAATATGAGAAGCGCAATTGAATTCTGATGCATACGTTTGTGGTTCCAATTCGATTTACATCAGTGTTAGCGTAGATAATTCTGCACGATATTGATTTTTTTTAAAACTTGCGCCGGCACCAACTCGTCCATGCATTTTGGCGATGGGTAGATACAAGTGCCGCACCGGTCTATGACATGCCCTTGTCCGCACGGGCCGCATTCCAGTTCCAGCGTCACCGTATCACAGGACTTACCCCAGGCACTGAAGCGATGATGGCAGCTGGAACCGAAAATGCCTGTGACGGCGATGCCCGCCGATGCCGCCACATGCATCGCTCCGGAGTCATTGCCGATAAACTGGTGACAGTGCCTGAGCAACGCCGCCATTTGCGCAATACTGGTCCTGGCGATCATATTGAGGACTGCACCCTGCAGTTTTTCTTCAAACTCGGCACCCAGTGGAATATCTTCCTTACCACCTACGAGTAAAAATGTCACATGGCGGCCGTGATATTGTTGCTGCAGCAGCGTTGCCAGTTCGACGTAATAGTGCAATGGCCAGCGTTTCAGGATCGAATAGCCGCCCGACAAGCCCAGACCAATCAACAAGCCATCGGGGTGCTTCTGTTTGTGTTCCGCCAAGAACTCCTGCGCATATGCGGTTTCGTCGGCCGTACTCCAGAATTCCAGTTCCGTACTGGCCGGCTCGAAACCCAGATGACGCACGAAATCAAGGTTGCGTTCGACTTCATGCTTCAAGCCGTCGGCATGCAAAACTTCAGTGTATAACATGTCGAAGCCAGCATTCAGTAACTGTTTTCGCTGCGTTGCTTTTTCGGTATATGCGATGCGCCGTGGGGCACCGCTGAGCAGGGCAATGAAGCCGGCGTGGTGATCTTCGTCGAAACGTGGAACCAGGGCCAGATCCGGTTGCTCCCGGCGAAAATGCGTCCAGCAGAACTTCCAGCTGAGCCAGTGACGGAACAGCAGACTTTTTGCCAGCGAGCTACCCCAGTCATAGCGATAAATACGATCCACATGCGGGCAATGACGCACCATATCGTAGATGCGTGGATGGACGACCAGTTTGATCTCGGCGTGGGGATACGCGTGGCGCAATTCACGCAACAGCGGCGAATTCATGGAGCTGTCACCGAGCGTCTGATCTAGACGGACCACCAGAATGGTGAACTTCGCATTTTCCTGTCTGCGCGAGAATAATGCCAGGATGCGCGCGCACAGCAAAGCCATGACGACGCTGAGGAGCATGAAGACGCGGATAAGTGTTTTTTTTAACATGTTTAAATACTATCTGGCCAATTTTCTTAGCAAGTAACTTTGAATAATAAAATTAAGCGATTCCATCGCTAGGATGGAAAGTAAAGCACCATATGCGCCGAATCGTGGTACTAGTAACAACATCGCCACGCTCAGGAAGCAGAAATTCCAGATCGCCACAGCGGTCATGAATTTGTACTTGCCGTGTGCCTGGATGGCCGCGGTACTGATGAGATTGCCACATTTAAACATCAAAATCAGCCCGGTCAGATTGAGCATCGGCTGGGCCGCGCTATATTGCGCAAAGGCGTAGACGAGCAGGACATTGGCCAGCACGAGCACGACGAGCAAGGCCAGCAGGGCGTACATGGCCATGACCTTGCGGTAGCGCAGATTGACGGCATTGCCCGCATCCAGCGAGCCCTTCAACGATGTGGCGATGTGTCCGTAGGCGTTGACCGCCAGCGCCCCGGCAATGAACTGAAACGGTTCAACCAGACGCACAGCAAACGCATACAATCCCAGCTCTTCCGCACTGCGGAATTTTTCCAGGAAAAAGACGTCCATGCGTCCGTAGGCGATTCCCAAAATGGTTGCTGCGGCGATCGGCATCGTCATTTTCAACAAGGTCATCATGCCAGCGACGTTCAGGTGGGCCAGCCCCTTGCGGATGACGGGCACCTTGAAAATCAAGAACAGCCCTACCAGAGCTTCAGCCGCCGGAATCGAAAAGAAGGCCAATGCAGGATTGCTGGAAAACGTGAACAAGCTGTAAAAAACGATCAGCGACATTGCCCCTGCTGCGCCCACGAACAAAGTGATATGGCGCCCGCGCATCTTGGCGATAAAAAAATTGATCGGCAGGTTCATGATCAAGGGCGACATGATCATGAAGGCAAACGGCAAGGTTGACCAGAATTGTCCCGGCCGCAGGTGGAGCATGATGGCCACGCCTGCGCCTGCCGTGACGAGGCCCAATATTATTTTGGCACACATGGCCGCGCCGATGGTGCGCTTTAATACGGCCTTGTCGCGGTGCGAGGCATATTCGCGCATGGTATACGTGTCGATACCGAAGTCCGCTACCAGGCGGCCGATTTCCGCGACCGTGAAAAACAGAGCGATGGTGCCAAAGTAGGCGGGTTCGGAATAGCGCGCCGCGATTAGGAGGGCGAAAATCCGTACACCGAATGACGCCCCCCGTATTAATGCCGTGAGTATCGAGTTTTTTAGTATGCTTTTGAACAAGATGATCTCATCGGGGGGCGTGCAGCCAGTGTCTGATGTACCGGCTTACGCCTTCTGCAACTGTGTAAAACGGAGCATCATAGCCAGCCGCCCGCAAGCGTGAAATATCAGCCTGGGTGAACGATTGATACTTGCCGATCAGCGCATCGGGAAACTTGATATATTCAAGGATACCTTGCGCAACCATTTCTTCGCGGGACAGCGGCGCCAGCGATTCCATCTCGCGGCAAGTGTTGACGGAGGCGATGGCGATGTCGTTGAACGGCTGCGACTGGCCCGTGCCCAGGTTGAAGATGCCCGATTGTTCGGGATGGTCGAGGAACCACAGGTTGACTTTGACAACGTCTTCGACGGAGACAAAATCGCGCAACTGGCCGCCGTCAACATAGCCGTCACGGCCTTCAAACAGCTTGACCTTGCCGTGCTCGCGGTATTGATGGTAATGGTGAAAAGCCACCGATGCCATGCGACCCTTGTGTTCCTCGCGCGGACCGTACACATTGAAGTAGCGGAAACCCACCACTTGCGCGTTCAGGCTGTCCATGCGCTCGCGTACGATCTGGTCGAACAGGAATTTCGAATAGCCGTATACGTTGAGCGGTTTTTCAAATTCGCGCTCTTCCTTGAAAATGCTGCCGCCGCCGTATACGGAGGCGCTGGATGCGTACATGAACGGCACTTTCTGTGCCTGGCAGTAATCGAGCAGGGCAAGTGAATAGCGGAAGTTATTTTCCATCATGTACTTGCCATCCGTTTCCATCGTGTCGGAGCAGGCGCCTTGATGGAAAATTGCGCGAATCTTGCCATCGTATATGCCGCTGGCCAGCTTGCCGAGGAATTCAGTCTTGTCGATGTAGTCGCTGATGTCGCAATCGACCAGATTGCGGAATTTATCGCCACGCGTCAAGTTGTCGACGGCGATGATGTGGCGGTGGCCACGTGCATTAAGTTGCTTGACGATATTTGAACCAATCAATCCTGCGGCACCCGTTACAACAATATACATAATTTCTCCTAGCTGAACAGTTCGTCTTGGGTTACCACGGCCGTACCCAACTTGCCGACGACGATGCCAGCGGCGCGATTGGCGACGCTGATGGCTTCTTCGTAATCGTAGCCATTGGCCAGCATCAAACCCAGGGTGGCGATCACAGTATCGCCGGCGCCGGACACGTCATACACTTGCAGTGCAACGGTAGGCTGGTGCAGCACTTCGTCGCCTAGGTAAAGGGACATACCTTCTTCGCTGCGGGTGACCAGCAACGCATCGAGCTGCAGGGACGCGCGCAGGGCTTGGGCCTTGGCGGTCAGGGCAGCTTCACTGGACCAACTGCCTGCCACGGCCTGGAATTCGCTGCGGTTAGGCGTGAGCAAGGTTGCGCCTTTGTAATGACTGTAGTCATTGCCTTTTGGATCGACCAGTACAGGCTTGCCGAGTGTGCGTGCGGCAGCGATCATTTTTTCGGCGTAACGCAAGCAGCCCTTGCCATAATCGGACAGGATTACCAAGTCGTGTTCGCTGACCAGCTTGGTGTAGATGTCGAGCTTGTTGGAGAGGATTTCTTCGGTCGGCAACTCTTCAAAATCGATGCGCAGCAGCTGCTGTTGGCGTGACAGGACGCGCAACTTGACAGTGGTCGAAATATTGTTATCACGATACAACTCGGTATGTACGCCATTGTCTTTTAGTAAGCTTTCCAGTGCCGTGCCAGCTTCGTCAAAGCCGATGACGGAGAGCAAGGTGACAGAGCCGCCCAGGCTGGAGATATTGCGCGCGACGTTTGCCGCGCCACCCGCACGATCTTCCCGATGGCTGATCTTGGCGATTGGTACTGGGGCTTCCGGCGAAATACGATTGACATCGCCGAACCAGTAACGATCCAGCATAACGTCGCCCACCACCAGAATTTTTGCTTTCGACAAATTATTTTTGTAAGGATGGTTGACCATAATATGAGTAATTGATGTAAGCGACATTGCCGCCCGGTCCATGCTTGGGCCCGGACCGGGCGGCAGGCACAATTAATGTTGACAGAGTTTCAGCGCAGCATCCCATTGGGGGAGGGGGCCGAAACGTTCGATCAACTTGGCACAAGACAGCAGGGAATACATGGGGCGCGTCGCCGGCAAGGGGTATTCCGCCGTCGTGATGGCGTGGACTTGTACTGGCTGGGGCGGCGGTGAGTTGCGCAGGATTTCTTCTGTAAAGCCAGCCCATGAAGTACGGCCCTGGGCCGTAAGATGGTACAGGCCACTGTGCTCACGCCACCATGCCGCGCTATCGGCGGCGCCAAGCGACTGGCTGATGATATTGGCCGTGACATCAGCAATGGTGCGGCACCAGGTTGGCGTACCGGTTTGGTCGCCTACGATACGCAATTCGCGTCGGTCTTGCGCCAGTCGCTGCACAGTTAGCAAGAAATTTTTGCCGCGTGCGCCATACACCCAACTGGTGCGCAAAATCAGGTGCGCTACACCGGAGGCCTGGATGGCTTGCTCACCAGCCAGTTTGCTTTTGCCGTAGATATTCAGGGGATTGGTGGCATCCGTTTCCACGTATGGCGCTGTGGCGCTGCCATCAAATACATAGTCGGTGCTGTAATGGATCAGCATGGCGCCCAATTTGAGGGCTTCCTCGGCCATCACGGCCGGGGCTTGCGCGTTCACCAGCATTGCCATGTCCTCGTCGCTTTCCGCCTTGTCAACGGAGGTGTAGGCGGCAGGATTGATGATCAGATTTGGTCGGATGGCACGTATTTGCTCGCGCACCTGCTCCAGGTTGCTCAAGTCCATCTCTTCACGGCCCAGCGCGATCACCTCGCCGATGCCTTGAAAGCTGCGTTCGAGTTCGTATCCAACTTGTCCGGTCTTGCCGGTGATCAAAATCTTCACGCAAATACCTCTGCTGCCGCTAACAGCGTACCTTGCAGGTCTTTGCCGGACAGCAACGGCTCACCATCCAGTGGCCAGGTGATGCCCAGCGCGGGATCGTTCCAAAGCAGGCTGCGTTCGAATTGCGGCGCCCAATAGTTTGTGGTCTTGTAGAGAAATTCGGCAGACTCGCTGGTGACGACGAAGCCATGCGCGAAACCTTCCGGTATCCATAATTGGCGTTTGTTTTCTGCGGATAAAGTCACGCCCACCCAGTGACCGAACGTGGGCGAGTTGGCGCGGAGGTCAACTGCGACGTCATACACCTCGCCCGAGACTACGCGCACCAGCTTGCCCTGGGCTTGTTGGATCTGGTAATGCAGACCGCGCAACACGTTTTTTGCCGACTTCGAGTGGTTGTCCTGGACGAAGTTGGCGGTAACGCCAGTTAGTTCCTGGAAACGCTTCTCGTTGAAGCTTTCATAAAAAAAACCGCGATCATCGCCAAAGACTTTTGGCTCGATAATCAATACATCAGGAATGGCAGTAGTATGGATTTGCATGGTTTACTTAAAAAATCTTGTCATTCAATAGACGCAACAAATATTGCCCGTAACCATTCTTTTTCAGTGGTTGAGCCAGTTTTTCCAGTTGGTCGACGGTGATGTAACCTTTGCGGTATGCAATTTCCTCAGGGCAGGCAACTTTCAAGCCCTGGCGATGCTCGATGGTGGCAATGAATTGTCCTGCTTCGAGCAGGGATTCGTGCGTGCCCGTATCGAGCCAGGCCATGCCGCGGCCCATGCGTTCCACTTTTAATGTGCCGCGTTCCAGGTAAACCCGGTTGACATCAGTAATTTCCAGTTCCCCGCGCTCCGATGGCTTGATGGTGGCGGCGATATCGGCGATTTCGCTATCATAGAAATACAGACCGGTGACGGCGTAATTCGATTTTGGCTTGATGGGCTTTTCCTCAATGCTGATAGCATGATGATTGTCATCAAATTCGACCACGCCATAACGCTCGGGGTCATGCACATGGTAGGCAAACACCGTGGCGCCATCCGTGCGGGCCGATGCCGCCGCCAGGCTCGATTCGAAATCGTGACCATAGTAAATGTTATCACCCAAGATCAAGGCCGCCGGCGCATCGCCGAGGAACTCGCGGCCGATGATGAACGCCTGCGCGAGACCATCCGGCGTCGGCTGAACTTCATAGCTCAGGTTAATGCCCCACTGCGTGCCATCGCCCAGCAACTCGCGGAAGCGGGGCGTATCGGATGGTGTGGAGATAATCAGAATATCGCGTATTCCCGCCAACATCAACGTGGTCAGGGGATAGTAGATCATCGGTTTGTCGTAGACCGGCAACAGTTGCTTGGAAACCGACATGGTGACGGGATACAGGCGCGTGCCGGAACCACCGGCCAGGATAATGCCTTTACGGGCTTGTTGCGCTGGCATCAGGTGCTCTCTTTCTGCGTGCTGCGCGCGGCGTAATTTTTCTCCAGCCAGCCCTGATATGCGCCAGACTGCACGTCGCGGACCCATTCATCATTGTCGAGATACCACTGTACCGTCTTGCGGATGCCC
>Ga0067045_1031019_pt1 | contig 13432 bp, 13 predicted proteins | sample TerdegcTABiofilm_FD_59184 | JGI IMG/M metagenome (GOLD analysis project Ga0067045, IMG submission 59184) | Combined Assembly of (Gp0054472, Gp0054536) Wastewater bioreactor microbial communities from Singapore -Terephthalate degrading...
TGGCAGGCGTCGCTGCACATTCCGCAATGTATGCATCCAGCCAGAGAAGCCGCGACTACTCGATTCAATTTGCTCGGGAGCAGCTTCTCCATTTCGGCTAACATTTCAGGAGTAAATTCGGTCTTGGTGGGCCATTGCCGTTCCTTTTCTGCGCCCAATTTTATAGCTTTTTCAGACATTTAAAGCCTCCGTTATATCTCTAAATCTTAAGAAGTCATTACAATGTTGGATTCCAATTAGTGTCTTTGGCTTTTTTGTTGGTAACGCCTCTGCCCCCGAATGTTCTCCCAAAATTAACTCGACCAAAAGGATAGAGAATGTAGTGGGAAATTTTGCTGAAAGGAACATAAAGAAGGAAAAAGGTTGTCATGAGGAAAAATACCCACATCCAAGCCGTCTCGGGCATTTTGTTGAGCCAAAAATAAAGAGCAATGAAGCCGGTCGCGAAAAACACGGTCATCAGGATGATAGCAAAATAATCGTCAGGAGATGAAATGATCCTGATTTCCGGAACGGTGAGCCTTCGATGAATCCTTCGCAAACCAATCAGAAATGCTAAAGCCATGAACACCATGAAAATAACAGTCACGGGTGGTGTCATTATTTGAGGAGTTAGCGGGATTAGAAAAGTGGCGCCAATTGTCAAAGCGACAGCTATATGGAAGATCATGAATTCAGCATAAAAATACATATTGTTTCTGGTGCTTTCCATGGACCAAGGCCTAAGGATGTTCAGTAATGATTCGAAAGCCCCAGCGACCCGATCCCCCTTTAGTTCAGCTTTTTCAGGTGGAACAGGTTTTTTAAGAAGCGTAACGATCTTGATCGCATACATGATGGCCATAAAGGTCAAACAAATGTATTGAACCTCTTCTTCTAAGAAAAGCAGCGCGTGACTAACGTTGTTTTCCATGAATCCTCTCTTTCATTCTGTAACAGGTATTTATTTTATCCCCGTGGGGCAGATGTCCTACTAAAGACGTAAACAAACCCGAAAATTAGAACCGTTTGATCAGGATTAATTTGCTCAAATCAATATCTGGATCAAAAGTAGGCGCTAGATTCGACTAATGATTAAGATCAGACTCAAGATATTGTCCTTGACTAAATAAGTCAAGAACTTTTTCTTGAACAATAATATAACATTACTATTATTGTAAAATATTAATATAATAATATCGCTATGTGATCATGCTCGTTGTGATATAATGTCACTATAATCAATAAGTTGATCCAACGAAAAAATGCGGTCTTAATATTATCAAAATACTACTATTATGAGATTCATTAAGTCACAGTACTATTATAGAGTAAATTCATAAATTATCAAAATCAAAAAAAATGCCCCATTACTTTAATGTGACAAAATTGCTATGGATCAACAGAAGGACGATTTTTTATAAAAAGGCTTAACAACGGCTTGTCCTCTTAGAGAATTCAATAGGGAGTTCAAACTCACAGATTGATTTTTGTTTTAGAGCATAGACAAGCCCAACGCGCTATCAGGCAAAATCATTAGAGACACTGAAGAATTCTGTTCAATTGGGGTAAAGCTTGTGACGTGCAGATATGTTGGACATCTTACGCGTGGGAACTGATCACGTGAATAAAAAATGTGTCTAGACCTAGCGACAAACCTCCACAATATTTTTCTAGAGTAAAACGAGTTTCGTTGCGCAAGTAATCTGATTTTTGGAGGTAGTATATTTTGGGAACAAAAAATGAGTTAAGGTGACGTGAAATAAAGTGACTTTTGAGTAAAACATAAAGTGGATTTAGTTTTAAGGAGTCAACATTTTGGAAAAATTGATTAAATTGTTATTCATAATTATGATAATCTGTGTTGGGTTCTACATATCCTGCGCATATCCCTTAGCTTCCTGTCAAATGGATAGACTAGCGGAGGCAGTGACCAAAGGTTCATCTTACGGCGTGGAGACGTTGATTGATATAACCAGGAACTTGAATTCCAGAAACTCAGCAGGAGATACAGCTTTGCTAAAAGCTGTTAAAACAGGAAATCACATGGAGGCGCAGAAGCTTCTGGAAAATTCGTCAGGAGTCAACGAGCGAGGAAGGACGACGGAAACGCCTCTCATAATTGGCGCGCGTCGTGGTGATGTTAAAATGGTCGAAAAGCTCTTAGTATTCGGCGCTGATGTAAATGCGCGTGACAAAAATGGTCAGACAGCCTTGATAGCTGCTACAACATCCAGACATGCCTCGATCGTTGATAAGTTAATGGATGCTGGAGCTGATCCATCCTTGCGTGACAGAAGTGGCAAGAGCGCCTTGATGATTGCCTCGAGTAATGGATATCGAGAGATCGTAGAAGTTCTTTTGAAGCCGGGCCGAGAGAATCTTTCTGCCCTAACTCAAGAAGACCTTTCCATGTGGAGTTCAGAAGCATCAGAATACTAAGATTATCCTTAACATACGAAAGAGCATTTGGGAGCCTTTTGAAATCTAGGAACAAATGAGTTAGTAGAAAAAGAGAAATTGAGTGTCACATCAACCTTTTTTTAAAAAGGACCTGCAGATATGTCGGACAATGAAGTTACTCGTATCCGCGTGGATGATTTTGAAGTTGGAATAGTGGGCCTCGAGGCTGCTTTACAAAAGGCGATGTCGTCGTGGTCTGAAAGGGATGAGGATTACATAGAGTCAGCGCTTCTCAAGTTATTGTCGAAAAGCAATTATATACCGTATTCTTCAAAAGAGAAGTACTCAAAAGCGTTTCTAAGGGAGTTCAAAAAATTACGAGGAGATGACGTCACAGATGCTCGAAGAGACTTCATTGATGTAAGAGTCCTGGGGCCTGGATGTTATCAGTGTGATACCCTCACGAAGAAGGTGATGAATGTCTTGACTGAAATGAGGTGTCCGGCTTCTGTCGAACATGTGACGGATATTAATGAAATTGCCCGAATAGGAGTGTTTGCAACTCCAGCGCTTATGATAAACGGGACTATAGTGTCAAAAGGGTTGACTTTGTCCGAAAAGAAGATTCGAGATCTTCTTGAACAAGCACAATGAGAAAGTTTTGGTTATGCGGTTTTCTGATATTTTGAAGTTAGCTATTTCATCTTTGGCAATTCTCATTATCCTCTCTTTCTTAGGTCTTGCTGTAAATTATGTGTCACCTAGAGGTATATCATTAGTATATTCTCCTCCTCCGGAAATACAAATTAACGGCATTTCTGTGCCACTAATCGATGAGAAGCAGGCTTTGAATCATTTGAATGATCCGGGGTGGGTTTTCATAGATACCCGTCACAAGGAGCATTATGATTTGGCGCATGTTTCAGGGGCTATTTTCTTGTCTCCTGAAGAAATTCAGGACCGCTTCATAGAGGTTCAACCATTCATAAACGAAGATTCCTCTTTAATATTGTACTGTTATGGTCCTGATTGTGACATGGCCGAAAAGGTTGTGGCTTTTTTGTCTCAGATGGGTTTCACCAAATTCATGATAATGATAAGCGGTTTTCCGGCATGGCAATCAGCTGGTTATCCAGTTGAGTCATCAAGGAGATGAACATCCGATGAATATGATGTCCAAATATATCAGCTTATTAGCTCGGTTGATCATAGGATTTATTTTTATTTATGCCAGCGTCTACAAAGTTTTAAATCCGGGCGATTTTGCTGTTTCCATACGTAATTACATGATACTTCCAGTGGAGTGGACAAACTTTGTGGCGGTCACGTTACCTTGGGTAGAGTTGGGCGCAGGGATTTTGCTGATACTTGGAATATTAACCAGACCGTCGGCGCTGTTAACTACCGGGATGCTACTAGTGTTTCTCATGGCGCTTGTTCATGCTTATTGGATTGGACTTGACATAAATTGCGGTTGTTTTTCATCAGCTGCTGAATCTACCGAGAAAATAAGTTTCTTTTATTTGTTGCGCGATACCTGCCTTGTAATAATATCGGCGGTTATTTTAGTTTTTGACCAAGGTCATTTTTCACTGCTAGGCAAAAACAATCGTAAATTTGTTTAGTCCACGAAGACAATTACAAATACCCCTAATTTGTTCTTGTTATTATATTGCCCCTTGCCACCGACGGATAAATTCCAGCGACACATATAAGGCCATACATCAAGAAAGCTATTTTGAGACTTTCAATAAAGACGGGGAACATATCCTCATTTAAATGAACTGGACCAATGAAGACTGCAAAAATTAGTTGGGCTAGCCCCATACTCAGCATTTGGCCAAATATTCTCATCGAACCGACAACACCAGAAGCAAAACCATACTCTGATTTTTGAACGGAATTCATGATAGCAGTCATGTTTGGTGATGAGAAAAGCCCGAACCCAAACCCGAGCAACACCAAAATCTCAATAATAGTGCTTATGTCAGTGTACTGAGAAACAAACGTTAGTGAAAATAACCCCACAGCGGTTATGAACATTCCTGTTGAAGCTAGTTTGCGAGGTTCTACAAAATCGGCTACTCTGCCACTTAAAGGAGAAACGATAACCATTGTTATCGGTTGCACCATTAGGATTAGACCGGCTTCTTTCGGACTAAGTCCTTTTATATACTGAAGATAGAGACTCAACAGGAAGGTTACGGCAAATGTGGCGCTATAGTTGATCATTGCCGCTAATCCTGAGAAGGCAAAACCTTTGTTGGTCTTAAATAACTCTAAGTTAATTATTGGTGAACTTGAGTTTAACTCGTATTTTGCAAAAACATAGAACAAGAAACAACCAAGGACTATTAGCGCAGCGCCTATTAAATCTGGTAGATTGGATAAACCAACCATAAAAGCAAACGTGGACAGACCGTAAAGTCCTGACCCGATCATGTCAAATTTTTCAGATCCGGTATATCTCCAGACCCAATTCAATTTTTTTAGAGAGAAAAAAATAGTAATCATTCCTAGTGGGACTGTTGATAGAAATATTCCACGCCACGAGAAATATTCTGTGATGAGTCCGCCAAGAAACGGACCACTGGACAGCCCGATGTAAACTACGGCTACATTTATCCCAATAACCTTGCCGCGCTCTCCAGGCGGAAAGACCGTGGCTAGCATAGCCATTGAGGTTCCAAATATCATCGATGTTCCCAGACCTTGACAAACTCTGAGCATCAAAAACATCCAAATTCCAAAAGATACGGCGCACAGAAATGAGGACAATGTGAAAATCGAGATCCCTATAACGAAAATCAATTTTCGACCAGCTAAGTCGGCCAATTTCCCGATAGGTATCAAGAAAATACAGCATGATAGCAAATACGTTGTGGGGATCCAGGTAAGCAGCATGGCATCTACATTGAATTCAGACTGTATAGCCGGCAGCGCTACATTTATTGATGACGCCATGAAGGGAGTCAGCAAAGATGCCATTATGGCTACCAAAAAGACCGCGTTTTTTGTTGACTGATCGGACAACCACACTCCAATTGCGCTGTTGAATCTCTAAAAAAATTTGTTAATTCGACATTTTCATGAAAATTGGAAGTTCAAAATTCATTGTAACTTCCATAAAGATTAACAGCTTTCAATTTTTTGGTGTTAGTCTTTCAAATTTATGTGGAAAACTAGTTTTTGAAGATCAACTTGACACAGAGTCATGTCAATAGCCATATATTTAGATAATGGAGTGAATACTATGTCTATATTACCAATAGTCACTATTCCTGATGAAATCTTGAAAACGAGATCACTGGATATAAAAAACATTGATGAGGAAATTTGCCAACTAGCTCAAAATATGCTTGATACCATGTATAAGGCTCCGGGTATAGGATTGGCGGCGAATCAGGTTGGAAAACTTCTAAACCTGATCGTGTTGGATATAGAATATGCTCATGCCGAACCACCGAACAAGAAGAAAGCCCCCTTAGTACTTGTTAACCCAACAATCACTGTCGGTGAAGGTGAAGATTTCAGAGAAGAAGGATGTCTTAGCGTTCCGGATTTTTCTCTGGAAGTCAAAAGACGGACACATGTTCAAGTTGAAGGTGTAGATCTAAATGGTAGGCCTTTAAAAATTGAGGCGGAAGGTTTGTTGGCAAGAGTGCTGCAACACGAAATAGATCATTTGAGAGGGACCACGTTACTCAGTCATGCATCTGCGTTAAAGCGGAGCCTGTATGAGCGAAAGATCAAAAAAAGAATACGGAGGGATCGTTGAAATTAAGGGTCGTTTTCATGGGATCACCAGCTTTTTCGGTTCCAACCCTTAAAGCTTTAGCGAATTCCTTTAAAGTAGTAGGTGTCATAACTCAACCGGACAAGCCAACGGGAAGAGGTCGAAAGGTGACCTCAAATCCTGTGAAAATAGAGGCCAATAATCTTGATATCCCATGCATACAACCAACGGACCTTGCGGAAGATTATCTGAGGGGACAACTGGAAGAGTGGTCTCCGGACGTGATTGTAGTTGTTGCGTATGGGAAAATTTTACCCAAATGGATTTTAGACTTTCCCGATCTAGGTTGCATAAATATTCATGCATCCATTTTACCTCAACATAGAGGATCCTCTCCCATTTCTGCAGCTATCATGCGTGGAGACAGGACGACAGGGGTGACCACCATGATGATGGACCAGGGATTGGACACAGGAGACATCCTGCTTCAGGCGTCGGTCGAAATCAACGATAGAGAAACTTCTGGTTCACTAAGTGAAAAACTTATGGAACTAGGCGCTGAACTCGTAGTCAAAACTATTTTGAAAGTCTGTGACAAGACCCTCAAAAGTGTTAGTCAAGATAATTCAAAGGCTACTGAAACTAGCTTACTTAGCAAGAATGATGGAAAAATAAATTGGAACCAGTCAGCCGCAGAGATTGATAGACAGATAAGAGCAATGAATCCTTGGCCAATAGCTTTTTTTACCTTTAATGGGGAATCGATAAAAGTATGGGAAGCAGAACCAAGAGCGGGAAATGAAGTGGCAGGCAAGGTAATTTCTATTGGCAAGGATGGAGTTGTGGTTGGAGCAAAAACTGATTTGATTGTTCTTAAACAGTTGCAGGCGCCAGGCAAAAAGAAAGTAGCTGCGTTCGAGCTAGCTTCATCAAAAGGCATAAAACTCGGCGATATTTTGAATAACTAGGATTATAAAGCGGAGAAAAAATATGAACCAATTCAAAACAGTAGTTCTATTGGCGGCTTTGGGTGGGTTGTTGGTTGTCCTTGGCGGCTATATGGGCGGCAAGAACGGCGCTACTATAGCCCTTGTAGTAGCGATAGCTCTGAATTTTGGAAGCTATTGGTTTAGTGACAGAATCGTTCTAAGGATGTACAACGCTCAAGAAGTTAATGAGAATCAAGCTCCTGATCTATACCATTTAGTTCAGCAGTTGTCACACAAAGCCGGCTTACCTATGCCAAAGGTCTATATAATTCCGGATGATTCACCTAATGCGTTTGCAACCGGAAGAAATCCGCAACACGCCGCAGTAGCGGTTACCGAAGGTATCATGCGCATTCTTACATGGGAAGAGCTTGCTGGAGTCATAGGACATGAGCTTGGTCATGTTAAAAATCGGGACATTCTCATTCAGTCAGTTGCTGCGACGATTGGGGCGGCAATAACCTATATTGCCCAATTTGGCTTTCTTTTCGGTGGGCGCTCTGATGATGAGGAAGGTGGCCGCTCCATGTTGGGATCTATAATGATGATGATTTTAGCCCCAATTGCAGCAATGATAATTCAAATGGCTATATCAAGATCCAGGGAATATATAGCAGATCAGACAGGGGCTGAAATATGTGGGCACCCTAACTGGCTGGCTTCTGCTTTAGAAAAGCTACAGAGAGGTTCTCAGGCCATCCCTATGGATGCGAATCCGTCGACGGCAAACATGTTCATAGTCAGCCCTCTATCAGGCAGTAGCATTGCTAGTCTTTTCTCAACTCATCCCCCAATGGAGGAAAGAATATCTAGATTGAGGAGAATGGGCTGAAAATCTAAGTAAAAGCCTTCTCTTTGTAATTTGTAAGAAAGCGCCCACTATTTGCTGAATATGTGGGCGTTTAATTTGTCATACCAGACTTTCTTTTCAGAAAAATAAGCAGGCTTACTTTGAAAAAGGGCAAAAGAGTTAGCGAGAGTATAGCAAGACAAATGGCCATACGGTGCTTAATGGCCGTAGAAAAGGGGTCATTTGCGGAACAGACGCTTATTGATTTGCTTGACCACATTAATATTTCGACCCTGGACCGCAGCTTGCTCACCGAACTAGTTTATGGAGTTACGAGAAACAAGATTCGATTAGACAATGTTATAGATCAGTTCCTTAATCAACCATCAAAAAAAATTAGTCTACTACTCAGATCAATCCTGAGAATAGGAACATACCAAATACTTTACTTGGATCGGATGCCGATCAGGGCAGCCGTTAACGAAGCAACACTACAGGCGAAACGGCTAATAGGAGAGGGAGTTTCTGGTCTCGTAAATGCTGTGCTCAGGAAGATATCTGACAACAAAAACAGCTTAAACAATGATCCAGCAGAGGATGTAGATGAACTGAGTAATTATTACTCACACCCGAAATGGCTCGTTTCCCGGTGGGTTCATCAATACGGGATGCTTACGACGAAAAAAATTTTATTACATAACAATTCTAGGGCCTCCCTAGTTCTAAGGACTAACACCAACAAAATTTCCTTTGTGAAATTTGTTGAAAGCCTCAAAAGCCAAGATATTAGCTTGAGCAGAGAAATTCCAGAGTTTGATTCTGTTGAAATTTCGAATTTAGGACAATCTGTTTCATCAATACGGGGTTTCGAGGAAGGTCATTTCCTGGTTCAAGATATCGCATCCCAAGTTGTTCCCAAACTCCTGCGAATTCAAACTCGAGATCTAGTTTTAGATGCGTGCGCGGCGCCAGGGAATAAAGCCTTTCATTTGGCCTCAGCCTTAAATTCATCACTCAAACTAACGGTCTGTGATATCACCGAACGCAGGCTTTCGGAAACCCGTAAAAATTTGAACCGCTTAGGAGTCACAAATTTTGTATCAATTTGTGGAGACAGTTCTGATGAATTTTTTGCCCGGAGTTTGGGAATGTTCGACAAAATCTTGGTTGACGCGCCATGCTCCAGTTTGGGTGTTTTCAGGCATAATCCAGAAGCCAAATTAAATTTGAACGAGAAGAAGTTGCTAGAACATTCAAGCAAGCAGAGGCATCTGTTGAAATCTCTGTCAACAATCGTAAAACCGAAAGGAACGCTGGTGTACTCCGTGTGTTCAACATCCAAGGAGGAAACATTGGATGTGGTTCGATCTTTTATTTCAGAGAACTCTGGTTTCTTAATCGATCCAATCGAAGAAAAAGGTTTTAAAAGTTTTGCCAGAGTGGACGACAATGGTTTTCTCTGGACTTTTCCTCCATCTTCTGATTTTCCTGTGGACGGTTTTTTTGCGGCGCGTTTCTGCAGAATTTAGAATTACTCAAACAAATTAGTAATTCTAAGCTCTCTGAAAACAACATAATGTCCCCAATTAATAGTCAGTGGGAAAAATTTCATCGCGCGCTGAATTTTGTCAGAATCCAAATGTAAAAAAATTTCCCAAGCTTTCAGGCGTTCAATTCTTCTTCAATGATCACCATATTGTTTTTATTGTGTATTTCTAATGTGGCACGACTATTGCTACTATATTAGCGAACAACGACTCCTAACCATACCCTCTTAGCAATCCTCCAGTTTTAGGATTGCTTTTTTTTTGTCTAAATTCTTCTGAATCCAACGAAAAGGTTTGATACTGAGTGTGAGTAGAACTTTTTTGATAATATTGATCTAGAATGACATTGACAGGCTCACAAAATTTGATCATACTTAGAATATTAAAGGATACTTAATTAAAGTCTGAATAACATGGCAGATTATGAGCGTCGAAATAGAAATTGGTCAGCGTATAAGATCGCGTAGGCAAAGTAACCATCTCACGCTTAAACAACTTGGTCAGAGAGCTGGTTGTTCTGACGCTTATTTGTCGCAAATCGAAAATGGACGGGTTTCCCCTTCTATTTCTACATTGAAAAAAATTGCTGAAGGATTACAGGCCAAGATCACGGATTTTTTTGTGGAGTCACAAAATGATGATCCTGTGGTTTTGGCAAAAGATCAGCGCATAACATTATCACTTGATAGATGGAATGCGAAAATTCAGTCGTTGGTCCTAAATCCGAAGAATAAGAGGATGCATCCATTTTTCACAACCATTCAACCCGGAGGAGGATCTCACGGACTTTACAGCCACGTAGGTGAAGAGTTTGGGATTGTTTTACAGGGTGAGTTGGAGATAGATTTGAATGGTGTGATGCACCGAGTGAAAGAACAGGAAAGTTTCTATTACAATTCTTCAGATCCTCATAGTTGGACTAATCCTGGAGACATTGACACCATCGTAGTATGGGTTATAAGCCCACCTACTTTTTGATGAGATACGCAACTCAACAAAGTGAAAAAAATGATTTAGAGTTGAAAACAGAAAATTATCAAAATCCTCGGATTAGGACATGTCATGCCTGATCAATCTCAAATCTGTTCTGATTTAATTTCCATATCTTTCGTGCTGAATGGCAAGAGGATCAATGTATCCGTAGATCCTTCTGAAACGGCCTTGATGGCGTTGCGTGAAGACCTATGTTTGACAGGAACAAAAGAAGGCTGTGGTATAGGTGAGTGTGGGGCTTGTTCGATAATTGTGGATGGCAAGGTAGTCAATTCTTGTTTAACCTTGGCGGCACAGTTAGATGGACGTGAGGTAATGACAGTCGAAGGCATAGCATCAGATGCGGCTGGCCAATGCCTCCAAAGGGCATTTGCGGAAACGGGTGGTGTTCAATGCGGTTTCTGTACGCCGGGAATGTTATTATCTTCTTACGCCTTGTTGAAACAAAATCCCAACCCTAGTCGAGAGCAAATAATAGAGGCAATATCGGGAAACATTTGCAGATGCACGGGTTACATTCAAATAATTGAAGCCATAGAAAAGGCCTCTACTGATTTGTTAAACAGTAACAGTGAAGAAAAATGAGATGAGATCTAATTTCAAATACTTTAGGCCTAATTCTTTGCAGGATGCGATGGATTTTTTGAGCGATCATGCAGAGGAATCAAAAATCCTATCTGGCGGCACAGATTTGCTCATTTCTGCCCGAAACGGGGTTCTTGAATCTAAATATTTGGTAGATGTATCCAGATTGGAAGAACTTCGTCAGGTTTCTGTGGACCAAACAAGACTGACAATTGGCTCGGCGCTTACCTTTTCAGAGATAGTGAGAAATTCAACTATCCAGAAATTTGCTCCAGCTCTAATTAGAGCAAGTGGCCAGGTAGGCAGTCTTCAGATCAGGAATGCAGGCACACTGGGTGGAAATGTCGCGAATGCTTCACCGGCGGCAGACAGTGTTCCAGCACTGATGATTCACGACGCTCACGTAATTCTTATCAGCTCTGGATTTGAGTATTCCGAGCCACTCAGTTCATTTGTCACCGGCGCTTATAGGACCAATCTGAAGCCTGGTTCAATTATAAAGGCATTCTCATTAGAAATTTTCCCCAGAGGGTTTAGATGCGCTTATAACCGAATAGCTCGTAGACGTTCACTATCAATTTCAAGAGCTGGAGCTGCGGCTATGGGGTTTTTGGACACGGATGGAATAATAACTGATTTGAGGTTGTCCCTTTCTTCGATCAGTCCTCAGCCAGCAAGAATGACTGTCGTCGAAAAATATTTGATTGGTCGTGCCCCCAGATCACAATTGATATTCGAAGCTGCTCAGACTGTTGCGGACGAGATGGTTAGGATAAGTGGCGAAAGGCCTTCATTTGTTTACAAAAAGCCCGCTGTAGTAGGGCTAACAATTAAAACGCTAGAGGAAATGTTTCTTGACTGAGAAAAATTCTCAAATACAAGCGGGTTCTTCTGTTGGAAAAAACTTGATCAGGGTTGGGGCATGGGAGAGGCTTGCTGGACAGGCTCGTTTTTGCGCTGACATAAAAATGGAGGGAATGGCTCACGTTGTTGTTGTCAGAAGTTCCAAGCATCACGCTTTGATCAAATCGATCAATCTTGATAAGGCCAGAAACTCCCGTGGTTGTTTAGGAATTTTTACAAGTCGTGATATTCCGGGAAAGAATAGATTTGGAATAATAAATAAAGATCAGTTTCTTTTAGCTGAAGACAAGGTTCGCTGCAAAGGTGACCCCATTGCAATAGTGGTTGGCGAAACATTATCAGAGGCTCAAAAAGCTGCTCAGTTGATTCAAATATCCTATCAGGAATTGCCAAGCATTTTTGATCCTGAGGAAGCATTGCGGCCGCAGGCTGTTAAAATTCATGAAAAAGGGAATCTTCTGGGGGCAAGAGTTATAAAGAAGGGGAATCCCGACGAAGCTTTTAGTAAGTCTGAAATAATCATAGAGAGATACTACGAAACATCTCACGTTGAACATGCTTATTTGGAGCCGGATGCTGGCGCAGCAATGATAGACGAAGATGGCATACTCACCATTTTTGCCTCTACGCAAAATCCTCATTATGATCTCAAAGATGTTTGTGATCTGCTCAACCTGGACGAATCAAAGGTGAGGATAATACAATCCCCCACGGGAGGGGGGTTTGGCTCAAAGCTAGATTTGAACGTGCAGGGTTTCGTCGGGCTTGCAGCGTGGCTTCTAAAGAGACCGGTGAAAATGGTCTACTCTCGTGAAGAATCTTTCCTCTGTACATCCAAGCGCCATCCACTAAAAATATGGTACAGATCGGGAGCCACCAAAGATGGGCGGCTTTTGGCGGCAGATGTAAAAATAATTGGTGACACCGGGGCGTATGCCTCATATGGTTTAGCGGTGGTAACCAGAGCTGCTGTTCATGCTTCAGGTCCTTATGAGATCCCGAACATCCGAATTGAGTCAATATTTGCCTATACCAACAATCCTATGTCAGGGGCAATGAGGGGGTTTGGAGTTCCTCAAATAGCCTTTGCTCATGAGTCTCAGATGGATTTGATCGCTGAGTCTCTGAAATTAAACCCGATAGAAATTCGGTTGAGAAATTCATTGCGCGTCGGTTCACAGACTGCGACGGGACAGCAATTAGACGCCAGCGTGGGGATAGCGAAAACGATTGAGTCTATTAAGCCCTACTATGATGAAGCAAGAAATAAAGGTCCTGTTTTAAGAAACCATAAACGATATGGAATTGGAACAGCATCGATGTTTTATGGGATTGGGAATACGGGAGTTCAAAATCCGTCAACGGCTCAGATTGAATTGGAAAAGGATGGTTCCGTCATTCTCTATTCTGGCGCTGCTGACATAGGTCAAGGATCTTCAACGGTTTTAGCTCAAATAGCAGCTCAGGAACTTAATTTAGACCCATCGACTATCAAACTGGTAATAGCCGATACAGGCAGGACAACTTCAGCGGGAGCAACCTCGGC
>Ga0067045_1031020_pt1 | contig 13428 bp, 8 predicted proteins | sample TerdegcTABiofilm_FD_59184 | JGI IMG/M metagenome (GOLD analysis project Ga0067045, IMG submission 59184) | Combined Assembly of (Gp0054472, Gp0054536) Wastewater bioreactor microbial communities from Singapore -Terephthalate degrading...
CGCCGGCCCACGCGGCGGCCGCCAGGCGGCGGATGTCGCCGGCGAAATAGACCAGCACCGCCACCAGCGTTCCCAACTGGATCACCGCGGACATCGCGGCTCCGGGATCGGGCCATCCCAGCAGGTGGGGCACGAGGCGCAGGTGAGCGGTACTGCTGATCGGCAGAAACTCGGTGAGTCCCTGGACGATGCCAAGGACGATGGCCTCCACCCAACCCATCGGGGATCCTTTGACGTAGGGACGCGGCCACGAGGCGCGGAATGGGGTCTCATACTAACCCCCCGAGCGCCGCTTGACAAGGCGGCCAGCCGGGCTATCGTTGGCCGGCGCCGCCACGTGCTGCTCGACCGCGGAGACGGATATGGCCAAGCCGATCGTCATCCAGGATGTCCAGACCATCCTCACCCAGCCGGCTGGTTCGCGCCTGGTGATCGTCAAGGTGCTCACCTCCGAGCCCGGCCTGTACGGCCTGGGATGTGCCACCTTCACGCAGCGCTTTCGCGCCGTGTTCACCGCCATCCAGGAGCATCTGCGCCCGTTCCTCCTCGGTCGCGATGTCGATCGCATCGAGGAGATCTGGCAGCTGTCCATGGTCAACGGATACTGGCGCAACGGGCCTGTGCTCAACAACGCGATCTCGGGCGTCGACCAGGCCCTGTGGGATATCAAGGGCAAGCGCGCCGGCATGCCCCTGTACCAACTGCTGGGCGGCAAGTGCCGCGAAGGGGCCGCCGTGTACGGACACGCCGGCGGCAACACCCCCGCCGAGGTGGCCGACGCCGTGCGCCGCTTCCAGGCCCGCGGGTACCGCTACATCCGCGTGCAGATGGGCGGGTACGGCGGCCGGGCGACGCACATGGTCAAGGCCGCGGGGGCACCGCCGGGCGCGTACTTCGACCGGGGGCAGTACATGCGCGACCATCTGCGCCTGTTCGCGAACCTGCGCCAGCAGTTCGGCGACGACGTCGAACTGCTGCACGACGTGCACGAGCGCCTGCACCCCATCGAGGCCATCGGCTTCGCCAAGGACGTCGAGCAGTTCAAGCTGTTCTTCCTCGAAGACGCCCTGGCTCCGGAAGACATCGAGTGGTTCGGCCATATGCGGCAGCAGTGCAGCACCCCATTGGCCATGGGCGAGCTGTTCAACCACCCGCGCGAATGGACGCCGCTGATCGAGAGACGGCTGATCGACTACGTGCGCATGCACGTCAGCCAGATGGGCGGCATCACGCCGGCACGGGCCGTCGCCTCGTTCGCGCAGCTCTACGGCGTGCGCACCGCCTGGCATGGTCCGGGTGACACCTCGCCGGTGGGGCACGCCGCGAATCTCCATCTGGATCTGTGGGCGCCGAATTTCGGCATCCAGGAGTGGTGCGGCTTCAGCGACCGGGTGGACGAGATCTTCCCCGGCCTGCCCGAAGTGCGGGACGGATACATGTACCCCAACGAACGGCCCGGACTCGGCATCGACATCGACGAGAAGCTGGCCGCGAAATACCCGTGCACGGACGAAGTCGTCGAGTGGACCCAGACTCGCCTGCCGGACGGCACACCTGTCCGGCCGTGAAGCGCATCCGCGTCCCGTCAGCGAGGCAGCCATGAAGATCTTGGTCGCCAATCTGGGCAGCACCTCTTTCAAGTACAAAGTCTTCGACATGCCAGCCGGCAGCGTGCTGGCCCAGGGAGGCATGGACCGAATCGGCGGCCACGGGTCGGTACACCGGTACCGAGTGGGCCAGGCACCCCCCAGCGAGCAGCCATGCTCGCTGCCGGACCACGCCGCTGCCATCGACGAGGCACTGGCCAGGCTGGTGGGTCCGCAAGCGCCGCTGCCCACGCTGGCCGAGCTGGCGGCCGTGGGGTTCAAGTCTGTGCACGCACGGGGCATCTCGGGGGTGGTCGAGCTGGACGAGGACGTGCTCCAGCGCATGGTCGACTACTACCCCCTGGCTCCCGCCCACAACCCCGCGTACGTGGCAGCGATCCGGCAGTTCGCCAAGGTGGCCCCCGACGCCGTCCGCGTCGGCTGTTTCGAGAGCGCCTTTCACGGTCACGTGCCGCTCCGGCGCCAGCTCTATGCCGTCCCGTATGCCTGGTACGAGAAGTACGGAGTGCGCCGCTACGGATTCCATGGGGCCAGCCATCGGTACGCGGCGGAGAAGGTCATCGCGCTGGAGCAGACGCAGAACCTGCGCCACATCAACTGCCACCTGGGCGGCTCGTCATCGCTGTGCGCCGTGCGCAACGGGGTCTCCGTGGCCGCGTCGCACGGTCTCAGTCCACAGAGCGGCGTGCCCCAGAACAACCGCATCGGCGACCTGGATCCCTACGCGCTCGAACTGGTGATGCGCCACGAAGGGATCGATTTCCAGCAGGCGCTGGCGATCTGCGCGACGCAGTCGGGCCTGCTGGGCATCTGCGGCCGGAACGACATGCGCGACATCGAGGACGGCGCTCGGGCCGGCGACGCTCGGTGCGCTCTGGCCATCGACGTGCTGGCCACCGCCGTGCGCGACTACCTGGGGGCCTACGCCGTCGAGCTGGGCGGGGTGGACGCGATCAGCTTCACAGGCGGCATCGGGGAGAACTCCGCTGCGGTGCGGGCCCGCGTGCTGCGCGGTCTGGAGTGGCTAGGGGTCGAGCTGGACGAGCAGCGCAATGCCCAACTGCGCGGCGAGGGGACCCTGCACACCCCTGCCAGCCGCGTCCATCTGCACGTCCTGCGCACCGACGAGGAATGGATCGTCGCCAAGCAGACCGTGGAGTACCTGGCGCAGCGGCGGTGAGCGCCGCGCCCGGCGCTGCCGTAGCGCGCCCAGGCACGCGACCGAGCGCAGACCGCCGCGCCGCGCCCGAACGGGGCCGGCGCTGAGGTGGTTCACTCACCCGACCGGAAATCCGCTACGCCAGCATGCTCCAGGCGGAGATACTCGGCCGTGGCACGGCAACCGCCAGCGAACGGCGCCTGCGCGTGCAGGCCCACGGTAAGTTCGGGTCCCACGTCCAGCCAGAAGGCGCGCACCATCCGCCACCGATCGCCGTGCACGCTGTAGTGCATGCCGAACTGCTCGCCGCGGCGCGTCAGCCGCAGATGCGCCTCGGGGCGCGCCAGCAGTTCGCCGCAGGCATCGTCCGAGTACGGCGCGGTGACCACGGAGACGATGGCCACATCGCCCGCCGGGCCGCGCTCCACGCACAGCTTGGCCCAGCGCTCCGGGCCGGCGCGGAGCATGAGGCCGGCTGCATCGCCGAAGCCGACCAGATGCACCGCCACGCGCGCGGCCAGGGTGAAGTCGCCGTGCACGGGCAGGCCGAGCAGGCAGGCGTCGTCGCGAGGCGGCTGCCCCGGTGCGCGGAAGAAGTCGGTTCCGGCGCGCGGCTCCGCGTGGAGACGATGGTCGGCGTCGAACGACCATCTCGGCGGCGCGTTGAGCCAGCACAAGCTGGCTCCCAGATTCTGCCCCGTACAGCTTGCGAACAGGTCCATGCTCCTGCTCCTTCTTCCCGGCCCGCCTCGGCGACCTTGCTGTCAGGACCGCGGCCGAAGGCCAGGACAGGGCGCCCACGCAGCCCCCTCTCGACGCCACCGATCGAGGGCGCACCAGCAGCGGCCGGGCTGCTGGCGGATCTGCGCCCGGCGCTCGGCAGGGCGCGTCGCTGTCGGGTACGGTACACGGCCGCGCCGGCAACGGCAAGCGGCTGTGGCCGGCCGCGTGCGGCCAGGCGGATCGGGAGCGAGACCGCAAGCAGGAACACCGCTGGCGGACGTGGGTCTGTACCCAAGATCGCGGAAAGGAAGCTGGCGATGCGGTCGATGGCGCTGAAGTCCCTGGCTGTGGCAGCCGCGCTGGCTGTCGCGGTGTGGGTTGCTGGCTGCAGCAGCGAGACCCCGTTCGATTCCGGCGACGACGACGGCAGCTACCAGCCCGTCGGCGACCCTGTCGTCGCCATTGCGGAGCTGCCGGACCAGGTCACCATGGAGTTCGTGTGGATCGGCCCGGGGTACTTCTCGATGGGCTCGCCGACAGACGAAGAGGGCCGGTACACCGACGAGGGACCGCGGCACCGCGTGACCCTGACCCAGGGTTTCTACATCGCCCGGTACGAGCTCACGCAGCGGCAGTGGGAAGCGGTGATGAACACCCGGCCCTGGACTGGCGCCGAGTACGTGATCGACCACCCAGATCGACCGGCGGTCTACATCTCGTGGAATGACGTGCAGGCCTTCATCGCCAGACTGAACGAACGAGGCGGCGCCCGCTTCCGCCTGCCCACGGAGGCCGAGTGGGAGTACGCCTGCCGCGCCGGTGCGAGCACACCCTGGTGGTTCGGCGACCAGGAGGCCGACCTGCCCAGCCATGTCTGGTATCGCGGCAGCGCCTGGGACTACGGCTTCACCCACGCCCAGCCGGTCGGGACCATGCCGGCCAATCCGTGGGGACTGCACGACCTGCACGGCAATGTCCAGGAATGGGTCCAGGACTGGTTCGGGTCGTACGCCAGCGCGGAGCGCGTCGACCCCACCGGCCCCACCCAAGGCGAGGCGCGCGTGGTGCGCGGCGGTTCCGTGTACCATGCGGCCCGCCAGACGCGCTCGGCCTACAGATCGGGAGCTGCTCCGGACGCCCGGGCCTATTTCCTCGGTGCCCGCCTGGTGATGGAAGAACCCAGCAGGAGCGCTCGGCCGAGGTGAGTTCGCCGCGTCGGCCGCCGACTCTGGCGCCCCTCAGTGTTCGGTGCGCAGCAGGATGGATTGGCGCAGCTCTGGGCTCAGGCGGCACCAGAACTCCGAGTACCCCCCGACCCGGATGATCAGATCCGCGTACTTCTCAGGATGGCGCACCGCCTGCTCGAGGGTGCGCTGATCCACCACGTTGATCTGCAGCTGCAGGCCCCCCTGGGCGAAATAGCCCAGGATCAGGGCGCGAGTCTTGGCCCGCTGCACCGGATCCGCGAAATGCGACTTGGCCAGCCGCACGTTCACCACCAGCGTGCCGGGCGCGTGCTGCTGGTCGAGCGCCGCCACGCTGCCCAGCATCGCGGTCGGTCCGGAGACATCCCGCCCCTGGTGCGGACCCGCCGAATCGGCGACCGGTTCTCCGGCACAGCGGCCGTCGGGCGTCGCCCCCACCGGCGCTCCGAACCAGGCGTACGTGGTGAACATCAGGCAGGACGGCACGAACGGTCCGCCGCGCCAGCACCGGCGGCGCAGCAGGGCCGCGAAGACAAAGGCCGAGAACTCGTGCGCCAGCTCGTCGGCCGCCGGATCGCCGTTGCCGTACCGGGGCGCGCGGCTCAGCCGCTGCCGCAGGGCTTCGGCGCCGGCAAAGTTGGCCCGCAGCACCGCTGCCAACTCGGCTCCGCGGAGCTCTCCGCGCGCGAACACCACCTCGCGGATGGCGGCCAGGCTGTCGATCACGTTCGCCAGCCCGACCACATTGATCACCGACCAGTTGTACCGGGCCCCACCCGCCGAGTACTCCACCCCCCGCTCGATGCAGTCGTCGACGAGCAGACTGCGAATCGGCTGGGGCTGCCAGACCGCCTTCTCCTGCTGCCAGGCATTCACCGTACGCGCCAGACCCTCCACGGCCTCGTTCACCTGATCACGGAACGCCTGGTAGAACTCGGCGAACGTGGTCGCTGCGGGAAGGCGCTCGGCGATGGTCCGGACCAGCACCGCCGGCAGGTTCAGATCGCCGTCCAGCGAGCCCACGAACGATCGGCCCTGGACCATCAGCTCGGTGCAGCCGCCAAAGGCGTACTCCTCCCGGTCCGCGCCCGCAACGGGAATCCCCGAGGCCTCCATCGCTCGGAAGTAGTTGGGATCCCAGTACAAGGCCGGCAGACCATTGCCCGTGCTGATCGAGTCGAAGGCAGCCTCCCAGATGCTGTCGGGAGTGGACGGTCCTAGCCGCAGCGCCAGGTTGGGGCGACGGGAGCCCCGCGCGGCCTCCAGGCAGATCACGGTGAGCTCGTTCGCCAGATTCGCGCCGTCCGCCCGGGTGCCGCCAATAGCCGCGTTCCAGGCCGACGCTGCATCGACATTGCGCCATTGGGCGCGCACCACCTCCAGCGCTTCCTCGCGCGTGAGCCGGCCGGCGGCCAGATCCCGCTCCAAGTATGGACCGAGGTACTGATCGTACCGCCCCAGATTGTCGCAGCCGTCGAAATAAAAGAGGAAGTTGGTGGCCACAGCCGCCTCGAAGAAGGTCGCAGCCGGACTCCACGGGACTCGCTGGTAAGCCTCCAAGAGCCTCTGCCGCCGCTGCGCCCAGATCGTCCGCTCATCTCCCTCGGGAGGCGCCCTTCGCTCCAGCTCCGCCACGATCCGGCGGTGCACGACGCGCGCTGCCAGCAGCGTCGTCAGGAGGGCTCGGTACAGGGCTGCCGAAGGGGCCTCGGGGGCCCGCGCCACAGCCGCCTCGATCCGCTGGTGGTAGCCATCCAGGCCCTCCTGCAGCACCCTTCCGTAGTGCGGGATCGAGTGGGTATAGCCGCCCGGGAACCGGTGCGCCCGCCAGGCGGCGGCCAGCTCGATCAGGGCGCGGCGGCCCCGCGGATCGGCCGTGCGCAGTTTCCGTTCCCAGATCGCCTCGTCCAGCGGCCGGGCCGAGACGTAGTACCAACTCACCGCCATGTCGCCCTGCCACAGGCCGGGACCGGCAGGGTACAGCACTTCGCCCCCATAGGGCGGCAGGCTCATATGCTCGGCCCACCGCCACAGTCCGCGCGCGAAGCGCTCGACCATGCTCGCCTCGGGTTTCTCGAACAGACCCGCCGCGAACGGCTCCCCCAATTCCAACAGCGCTTCGGTATCCACAGCCGATGTCTCGAACGAAGGTGAATGGCCCCCCGCGGCAATGCAGCCGCACGCCTCCGGACAGCCGGACGCCGGCTGGAGCCCGCACCATCGGCAGGGCCCGCCAGCACGTGGCCGCTGCGAGTGTACGCCCGCCGCCTGCTGCTGGCAACCAGCCGCGCGACGCCGCAGTGCCTGGCCCGGCGAGACTCGGCCGGGCCAGGCGCCCCCGGGCCCGCTTGACGCCGCTCCGGCCGCCTGCGTACCCTGACGATGCTCGCCCCACCGCCTCGCGGTGGGTTCACCCGCCAGGACCGAAGGCGCCGGCGTGCCATGCATTCGCGCGAACGCGTGCAGCGGACCTTGGAGCATCGCCGCCCGGACCGCATCCCCATCGACTTGGGCGGCATCCGTGCCAGCGGCATCAACGCGGTCGTGTACGATCGGCTCAAGAGGCGCTTGGGAATCCACACGCCGACCAAGATCCACGACACCATGCAGTTGCTCGCCGAGGTGGAGCTGGAGGTCGCGGAGCGCCTGCACGTCGATGTCCTTCCCTTGGATGCCGGCGACGCGGCGTGGGCCGACCAGCCCGCGGCAACAGGCAGCGTGCGCCGACTGTTCAGCGGCCTGCCGGTCTACTTCGCGCCGGGGACGCGCATCGTCGAGGAAGCGACCGGCGACTGGGCCCTGCTCGACGACGGCGGCCAGATCGTCGCCCGGATGCCGCGGAACGGCTACTACTTCGACTTCGTCCGCCCCACCATGGCTGTGCAGCGCATCGACCCGGAAGCCTTCCGGCCGCCGAGCACGGTGCCGGACGAGAGGCTGAAAGCCATGGAGGAGCGCAGTCGCCGCCTGTTCGCACAGACCGACAAGGCCCTCGTCGGATGGGGGGCCTGCATCTCGCTGGTCGGGCTGAGCGCGCTCTTGGCCGACAACATCACCCAGGGCTCGCTGGACCAGTGGTTGTGCATGCTGCTGACGGAGAAGGAGACCGCCCACGAGATGATGGGCCGGTACGTGGACGCGGCCATCGCGCAGATGGCCCTGTACTATCAGGCCGTCGGCGATCGCTGCGTCGCCTGGGGTGTCGCTTCCGACGATGCAGGCACCCAGCGCCGCGAGCTGCTCGACCCGGATCTGTTCGCGCAGATGATCAAGCCGCACTACCAGCGGCTGTGCGCCTGGGTGCATGCGCATACGCGGTGGCAGACGTTCCTGCATTCATGCGGTGCCATCCACGACTACATCCCCCACTGGATCGAGGCTGGCATCGACATCATCAACCCCGTGCAGATCTCCGCCGCCAATATGGAGCCCGAACGGCTGATGGAGGACTTCGGGGGGCGGGTCGTGTTCTGGGGGGGAGGCTGCGATACGCAGCACGTGCTGCCTCACGGCACCCCCGAACAAGTCCGCGACCATGTTCGCGCGAACCTGGAGGCCTTCGGCCGCGGACCGGGCGGATACGTCTTCTCGCAGGTGCACAACATCCAGCAGGACGTGCCGGTGGAAAACGTCGAAGCCATGCTAGCTGCCGCGTACGAGTACGGTCACTGCCGCACCGGCGGCTGAGACCCCACGCACAGGAGAGAGATTCGCCATGCATGCGGGATACGCCGACATCGACATCACCCCGCCGCCAGGCGAGGAACTGACCGGATACGGGTACTATCTCAACCGCCGAGCCCAGGGCACGTTGGATCCGCTGCTGGCCAGGGCCGTGGCGCTGGGCGAGGGTGACGACCGCGCGGTGATCGTCCAGCTCGATCTGCTCGGACTCGCGCGCGAACAGGTCGCCTCGATCCGGGCTGCGGCCCACCAGCGGCTGGGGCTCGCTCCCGAACGCCTCATGCTGCACTGCACCCACACGCACACCGGCCCGGCCACGGTGCCCGTGGAGGGGTGCGGCACGCCGTCTCCCTACTATCCGCGCGCACTGGCCGCGCGCGTGCTCACGGTTGTCGAGCGCGCCTTGGCCGACCTGCGCGAGGTCACCCACGCCGCCCGCTTCGAGGCGGATTTCGTCAACGGTTTCGCCTGGAATCGGGTCGGTGCCGGCGAGCTGGACACGCGGGTGCGCGGCGTGGAGTTCGAATGCGAGGGGGCCTCCCCGATCCTCTTGGTCTCGTATGCCTGCCACCCGGTCACGCTGGGCCGATTGGATCGGTACTCCGCCGACTATCCCGGCTACCTGATCCGCGAGCTCAACGCGTACGGTCTGCGCGCCGTGTACCTGAACGGGTGCTGCGGCGATGTGGATCCGATCAGCAACACCTACCGCTGGGGAGCGGGCACGGTCGATACCCTGCGCATCTATGGGCGCGACTTGGCAGCGCTCGTGCGCCGGGCCCGCCAGACCGCAGAGCCGTGGCGTCCGGGGCCGCTGCGGGCGCGCGCGGCGCTCGTCCCGGTCGCGTTCGAGCCGCTGGACCCGCAGCAACTGGCCAGCCAACTGGCCGAAGCGGAAGCCCACCTGCGTGACCACCCGGACGACGGACCCAGCCGAGTGCGGGCGGCATGGTGCCGGCGCATGCTCGCGGCGGACGCCGCCAACACCCTCTCGGAGCTCATGGCCGCCGAGGTCCAGGCCATCGCCTGCGGCGAGTTGGTCGTCGTCGGGCTGGCGAGCGAAGCCTTCACCCGCCTGGGCTGGATCGTGCGGGGCGCCGTGCCCGAACGCTGCCTGCTCATCGCCGCCACCAGCAACGGCGTGCTCGGGTACCTCGGAACGCCAGAGGATGCGCGCCAGGGAGGGTACGCCTCGCAAGCGGCGGCACGCATCTACGGTATCGCACTGCCCACGCCGGAGGCCGGCGTCCAGTGGGCCACCGCAGGGGCTGCGATCGTGCGCCAAGCTGCCGGGCTGGAGGCCTGAGCACATGGCATCGATAGTCGCACTCGGGACCGGCGCGCCGGCGGCGGTAGTCATGCTGCTGTGCCTGTGGGCGGCGACCGTGCACGCGGGGATCGTCGATGTCGAGGGCTTCGCCCGTCCGGTACGCGCCAGCCATGCAGGAGACTATGCCAGCGAGCGCGGCGTCGAGATCGCCAGCTCCTGGGAGTACGCCGCCGACGGCTCTGAGCACGTCGTCTGGGAGACTGCCGCACTGCCTGCGCTGGACGCCGGTGACACCCTTTGCCTCGTGTTCTCGTGCGGGCTGTCGCGATGGGACGGCGAGCACACCCTCAGCGTAGACGGCATCCGGCGGGTGGTGTTCTCCACGGGACCGCACGTGGCCGACACCACCTGGGCCGGGGATCGGGCTACGCTGCGCTTCGAGCCGCTGCTGGAGGATGCCAACGGCGATGTGCACGGCATCATGTTTCTCCTTCTGCCAGCCGCCCTGGCCGCGCCCGATCGGCCAGCTCTCCTCCAGGTTCAGGGCCACGCGGGCGGCAAGGGTGGCTGGTTCATGCTGCACCATTTCCCCGACGTGGCTCAGTACATCCGCTCCGGCATAGCCCAGCTCCCATCCGGCCGACGGCTGCTGCTCGCCCCGCCGCGGACCCTGTTCGCCGGCCAGGACGAGATCGGCTGGAGCTGCCCGCCGGCGCTGGGCCAAGCCGCCGCCGCGACCAGCGACAAGGTCCATCTGGCTGCCACCTTGACGCCGGTCCCAGCGCCGTCTGGAGGACCGCCTCGCGTGTGGCTGTGGGCCGGCGAGCTGTCCGTCGGCCCCGCACCCCAGCGGGCCGAGGTGCACCTGTGGCCCACCCGCCAGCTCGCGCCCGGCGACTACCGACTCGAGCTGGAGCTGCAGGACGGCACCGCGCGCGTCTGCGGCCGGTGGGATGGAATGGTAGCGGTGCGCAAGCTGACCACGCTGGAGCTTCTCCTGGCGCAGGCGCGCGCGGCGTTGGCCGAGGTCCCGCCGCCGCCGGACGCCGCCCCCGACCGCCGCGACATAGCCCATGCCAGCCTGGCGTACGCCCTCGAACGCCTGCCCAAGCGGGCGGCCATGTGGACCAGTGTGGAGCAACTGGAGGCGGAGCTGCCCCGCGTGGAACAGGAAGCCGAGCAGCTCGTCCAAGCGGTGGCCGAACTGCAGCGCGGCCGGGATCCGTTCGCGGGGCGGACTGGTTTCACGATGAAGGCCTACCGGTCAGCGCTCGACGGCAAGCTGCAGCCGTACGGACTGTACGTCCCAGGATCTGCCTGCCCGGCGGCGGGGTATCCGCTGGTCATCATGCTGCACGGGTACAGCAGCAATCCTGAGCTGGCCATGCGCCGCGTATTCGGCATCGCAGCCACGGCGGACGCCCCGTTCACGGATTACGGCTTCGTGGTCGCCACCCCCTACAACCGGGACAACATCGGGTACGACAACCCGCTCGGCGAAGACGACGTGTGGCGGGTCCTTCGGGAGGTCGAGCGCACCTGTCCGATCGACAGCGACCGAGTGTACTTGACCGGCCTGTCCATGGGCGGGCGCGGGACGCTGCACCTGGGACTGCACCACCCTGACCGCTTCGCGGCCATCGCGGCCATCTGCGGCGCCAGCGACTGGCGGGTGTGGGCTGGAGACGCCGCAGCGTCCGTCCCCCCGCTGCGCGCCCGCGTGCTGGATTCGACCAATGACCTGGCCTTCGCCGAGAACGCGCTGCATCTGCCTGTGAAGCTGGCGCACGGCGACGCCGACGGGACGGTGAGCGTGGAGCACTCGCGGCGGCTGTACGCGCGCCTGCAGGAGCTCGGGTACCGGGTCGAGTACGAGGAATACCCCGGCGTGGGACACAACGCCTGGGATCGGGCCTACGCGGAGGGCCGCCTCTTCGCCTGGTTGCGGCCGCACGTGCGCCCGCGCTATCCCGCCCGGGTGGTGCACGTGACCACCGAGCCGGCCCGCTATGGCCGCGCCTTCTGGACGCAGATCACCAGCCTCGTCCGTCCGTACCATCCGGCCAGAATCGAAGCCGAGTACGACGGCGACTGCCGGTACCGCGTGCGCACCGAGAACGTGGGCAGTTTCAGCTTGACCCTGCCGGCCGGCACGCGGCAGAGCGCGGCGACCGTAACGGTGGAAGTCGACGGTCTAGCGCTGTCGGCGAGCGTCTCTCCCGCCACCGCCGAGCTCCACTTCGGGCGCCAGGGAGACCGTTTCGCCCTGAGACCGGCGCCACCGCCGGCGCGCCCCACGCCGTGCGGCGGCCTCCGCCAGCTCGGCCCAGCGTGGACCGTGTACGTGTACGGGACCGGAGGCACCGCCGAGATGACCGGTGCCCTGCGGCACCTCGCGGAGCAGTTGGCCGCCGTCGAGGGTCCGGTCGACATCGCGTTCCCGGTCATGCCCGACAGCGCCGTGACCCGCGAGATCTTGGCGCGCGCGGACCTGGTCGTGGTCGGCACCCCCTGGAACAACCGGGTCCTGGCGCAGATGGCCGATTCCCTGCCCGCGGGCCTTCGGCCCGGCGCGGTGACCTTGGGCGACTCGACGTACACGGGGGACGACCTGCTGCTGGCCATGTCGCGGCCGCACCCCATTGCCCCGGAGCGGCGCGCGGCCGTGATCGTGCCGCTGAGCGCGGCCGCGGGCGCGGGCCTGGAACACCTGAGTTGGGGCGCGCCGGACTACGTGCTCGTGCGCGCCGGGCAGGGCATCATCGCCGCAGGCCTGTTCGGCGCCGACTGGCAGCCAACCGCCCTGCCGCCGGACGAGTAGGGCTCGACGGAGACGGCACAACCACTGTCGCCCAGACGGCTGCTGGCCGTCTGTCCCGGGTGCCGACGCCGCGATCGGCCGCTTCACACGACCAGCACCGCCCGCTTCTCCAGCTCGTCCCAATCCGGCTGGGGACCGAGTCCAGGTTCGTCCGGCGTGGTCACGTACCCATCGATCACCGGCCCCTGGTGGGGGTCCGTGCGGAGGCCCTTGATCTGGTCGGTGTCGATCACCAGGATCTCGGCATAGTCGTTGTTCGGAATAGCCGCGCACAGATGGCGGTCGTACCCGTGGACCTGGGCGCGCATGCCGAAGGCCTCGGCCAGATGAGCCACCTTGATCGCCCCGGTGTACCCGCCCTTGGCCGTGCTCACCCGCACCATGTCCAGGGCCCGAAGCTGGATCCAGGTGGCCATGTTCCAGTGAGCGCCTTCGCTGGTCTCGGCTCCCAGAATGGGGATGTCCAGCGCGGCGCATAGCTGCGCGTAGGACGGCAGATCGTACTCCCGCATCGGCTCCTCCAGCCACAGGTACCCCACATCCTCCAGCTGCCGGCCGAACCACAGGGCCGTCACGTAGTCCCAGCCGTCCGACGCATCGAACATCAGATCGGCATCGTCGCCCACCCACTTGCGCAGGTTGCGGGCCAGGCGCGCGTCCCACTTGGCGTCGCCCGTGGCGTGCAGCTTGAACGCGAAGAATCCCTCGTCGGCGCACTCCTTGATGTGGCGCTCGTACTCGTCCATGCTGTCCCAGGTCACCGTCGAGGCGTACGCCGGGACGCGCGGATTGTTCCCGCCGAGCAATTGGTACAGCGGCAGACCCGCCTTCTGCGACTTGATGTCCCAGCAGGCGCGATCCATGATGCCCACCTCCGGCACCCCGAGTCGGCGCAGCTCCCACTGTCGGTGCCAGATATCCTCGGTGTTCAACGGATCGCGGCCGACGAACTCCGGCCG
>Ga0067045_1031021_pt1 | contig 13426 bp, 10 predicted proteins | sample TerdegcTABiofilm_FD_59184 | JGI IMG/M metagenome (GOLD analysis project Ga0067045, IMG submission 59184) | Combined Assembly of (Gp0054472, Gp0054536) Wastewater bioreactor microbial communities from Singapore -Terephthalate degrading...
ACGCCGTTGTCCGGCAGTACTGCTTCCCAGAATCGCTGTTCGCCATACAGAGGCGTGGACTGGGTCACCCAGCGTTCGCGCTCCAGCGGGTCAGCCAGCAGCTGGGCCAGGTCCGCGAAGCTGAGCACCAGTATCTCCGCGTTCAGGCCCAGGGATTCGCAACGCACGGCGAACCTGCGTCGGAGTCCATCGCGCGCGTAGCTCTCGGCCAGCACGACGATGCGCGGGACGTTCCCGGTCTGCTGCAGTGCAAGCGCCTCCAAGCCTTCGGTGGGCATGTCCGGCACAATGTCCCGCAGCGCGGCCAGCGCATGGGTCTGGCCCAAAGGAACTCCACCCGGGGCAACCCGTTCCTCCACCGCCAGCAGGGACAGCCACAAGTGGGCCGCAGTTCCCGCCTTGAGGCGGCAGAGCACCTCGCGGCCCTGCTTCGCCAACTCGATCGCGCCCTGCTTCGCCAGAGCCCTGACGTGTTTGTGGGTGGGCTGGTAGGACAGGTCGATGTTCTGGGCGATGCGCAGAATAGACACCGGCGCGCTGTACGCGCGCTTCAGGTATCCGATGATCTGCAGGGCGGATTCATAACGCAAGCCGAGCCCTCGCGAGACAGCGTTACATCCCTGGCAGGCGTGTCGCTACGCTCCGAATTTGGCCTGGCGTCCGGCATAGCTCAGCAGGATACGCATGACGTCGTCGCCGGTGATGTGGCCGACGGAACCTGCCGCCGCCGGGCGCTCACCGTACGCAGTCACCCCGTCCGGACGCACTCCGTAGCCGAAGAATGCCACCGGAATGCCGTCGCCGGAGTGATCCATCAGGCTGCACGGGGTGCAGTGGTCGGCAGCGATCATCATTACGGTGCTGTTCCAGTCCAGCTTCTCCAGCAGATAGCCTACCGCGCGGTCTACCTTCTCGACCGCCGCGATCTTGGCTTCCGGGTTGCCGTCATGTCCCCCCAGGTCAGGGGCCTTGATGTTGGCCAGGACGAAATCATGATCGGCGAGAGCAGCTTCGACGGCCTTCGCGATGGCCATTTCGTCAGTGTCGGCGCCACCGGTGGCGCCGGGGACGTCGATAACGTCCATCGCGAGGTACTCGCCGAGGCCCCGCACTAGGTCCACTTCCACGATCATCGCGCCATGCAGATGGTACCGGGCTTCGAAGTTCCCCAGTTCCACCGCAGTCCCGACGCCCCGGGGAAGAGCGGCATTGGCTGGCGGCAGGCCTTCCTCGCGGCGCTTCTGGTTGACGGGGTGACTGTCCAGGATCTCGAAGGACCGGGCAACGAACTCATTGACGATGCGCGCGGTGCGGATGGCATGCGGGTCATCCGCTGCCTCGGGCAGGGGCTTGCATTCATAGTAAGCCACGTTCTCAACATGCGGGTCGACTTCACCGATACGGTGGTCCAGATTCTCGCCGCGCAGGACCAGCGCAGCCCGGTGCTCAACGGACTCCTTGAAGATCACCTCGACGCCCTCGATGCCTTCCTTCAGGCCCTCCATGACCGCCTGGGCAAGCTCGTGGGTGCCTGACTTGATGCGGCCAGCGCGGCGGTCGGTGACGATACCGTTTTCCACGGTGGAGAAATTGCAGCGGAAGGCCAGGTCGCCGGGGCGCACGTCGATGCCCACGCCTTTGGCCTCGAAGGGTCCGCGCCCGCGGTATAGGGTGAATGGGTCATACCCCAGGATCGCCATGTGGGCGGTATCGCTGCCCACCGGAATGCCGAACCCGGCGGGATGGAGATAGCCGGATTCGCCGCCAGCGGCAACCGCGTCCAGCGCTGGGGTATTTGCGGCCTCGATGGTGGTCCTGCCACCCAGAGGTTCAACGGGACGGCCCCCCATGCCGTCGCCGAGGAAGATCAGCACCTTGCAGTTCGAGGACATCAGGTACTCCTTTCGGTATTAGAGGAACGCGCCGCGCGGGACACGGATCACCCGGCGCGCGGTGATCTGCAGGAACCGGTCATTGCCGAGCAAGCGCGATTCTAATTTACGCAGGAATCCAAGTCAAGCTGCGCGCCGACGGGGATGCACCCAGAAGCAGTGCCCCCTGCCCTCGCGCGGAGTGGATTGTGGGGCCTAAAGCTTTGTGCTAAAATCGCGGCAATGGTGACCGAAGCGCCGATCGCAGCCGGTGGCGCCCTGGGGTACCTGGGCGGCACATTCGACCCAATCCACTATGGCCATCTGCTCCTTGCTGAACAGGCCCGCGAGCAGCTCGGGCTGTCGCGCGTCCTGTTCATCCCCAGTGGCAAGCCACCTCACAAGCTGACGCGCCCGGTCTCGGATGCCGAACACCGCCTGCACATGACGGAACTGGCGATCCGGGGCAATGACGCCTTTGAGGTCTCGTCCTGCGAGATCGAGCGCGACGGGCCCTCATATACCATCGCCACGATCCGGGAACTCAAGGCCGCAACCGGCGCTGAGATCGTGTTCATCACCGGGGCCGATTCGGTGCTGGACATGCCGATGTGGCGCATGCCCGAGGCGATCCTGAGTGAGGCCACGGTGGTGACCTTCCCCCGACCGGGGTTCGATCTCGGGCGCATTGGCGAGGCCCTTGGCGACGGGCTTGCCGGGCGGGTACGGGTGCTCGAAGGGCCAATGATCGCGCTCTCTTCATCAGATATTCGAGCCCGCGTGGCTCGTGGGCTGAGCATTCGTTACATGGTGCCCGATGCGGTCGACCAATACATTCGCGCCCACGGGCTGTATCGTTCGGAATGACCGGGCCTGGGCCCGTGAGAGCTTGCGTGACTGGTGACCCATGCGACAGGCCTATCCCGTCCCCTTCATCAACAGCCTGATCCACCTGGCGGCCATCGCGCTTCTCGGGGCCATTGCGGCGGGAGCGATTGACAGCGTCCGCGACCCCAATTCCCCGGCGCGGTTTCCCAGTGGCTTCCCGCACATGCTCACTCCACCGCCGCGGCTGTCGGGAATGGGTGTGGGACCGGCCCGGATTTTGCTGGTTGGCGCCGATGACCGCGATTCTCGGGGGCGTGCGGACACGATCATCGTCGCGTACCTGAACCCGCGTCGCAACCGGGCCGCGTTGCTCTCCATCCAGCGCGACACCCTCGTGGACATCCCCGGCCACCGGCGGGATAAGATCAACCACGCCTACAAGTTCGGCGGCGTACCGCTGCTGAAGACCTGCGTGGAGCGTCTGATCGGGCAGGGCCTGGACGGGTACGTGAAGCTGGACTTCGAGACCTTCCAGGAGTGCGTGGACAAACTGGGCGGGGTGGAAGTCACCGTTGGCGATCCCGAAGGCCGGGGCCGAGGCATGAACTACGATGACAATGCCGACGGTCTGCACATTCACCTCAGGCCCGGGAAGCAGATCCTGAACGGCAAGAAGGCCATCGGCTTCGTGCGCTACCGCAAGGATAGCGACATCATGCGGGCCGAGCGCCAGCGCGAGTTCCTCAAAGCCGTGGTGCGCCAGCATTTCCGGCCGTCAGGCCTCCCACGCACCGTTGGAGCCGCCAAGCACGCACTGAAGAACGTGGATACAGACATCCCCACAGGGCGCGCGCTCGCAATGGCCACTGCGCTCGCGGGAATCAAGCCCGAAGACATCATGACCGAGATGCTGCCGGTCAAACCGGCCCCCGCACACGGCGTCTACTACAGCCGGGTAGACGAGGACAAGGCCCGGCAGCTGCTTTCCGACCTGCGCGCGTTCCTCCAGGAGGAGAAGTCGGGTACGGTTTCGGTGAAGGACTGCGGGGTCGTTGTGTTGAATGGTTCTGGAAAGGCCGGCGCTGCGGGAAGGCTTGCAGACCGGCTCAGGGCCGAGGGGGTCATGGTGACCAGCGTGGGCAATGCCGAGGATTCCAGTCACTCCCGGTCGGAAATCCGCTACCAGCCGGCATCGCGGGGCGCGGCAGAGGAGATCCGGCAGATGCTCGGGGCCGCGTCAGCGAAGCTCGTGGAGGATGAAGACTTCGACGCACCAGGCGCCGCAGGCATCGTGATCACGGTAGGGAAAGACATCGCGTCCGGCAGTTGAGCCGGAGATTGTTACCGGGCCCTGGACAGGCCCGGGGAGGTGCGAATGGCGATCGAACCGCTGGAGAAGGCCCTGCTTCTCGCTGAGGGGATGGAACAACGGCGCGCACTGGACGTAATGGTACTTCACATGGAGGAACTCATGACAGTGACGGACTACTTCGTCATCTGTCACGGGCGATCCCAGACCCACGTGGATGCCATCGCCGAGAGCCTCGAGGAATGGGCGGAGCAGCACGGCCTGCGGCATTCGCACCGTGAAGGCGGGCGCGGATCAACCTGGGTCATTCTCGACTACGGCAGCGTTGTGGCCCACATTTTCACCGAAGAGGCGCGCGAGTTCTACGACCTGGAGCGCCTGTGGGGAGACGCGCCGGTTGTGGAACACGTGGCCGAAGCCTGACGGGGGAGCCTGCTTCAGATGGCTGAAGACCCGCGCGAGATCATCCGTCGCCGTGTGCAGGAGACCCGGCAACGTCAGGCCGAACAGGACCGGATGGCGGAACTGTGCGACGTGGTGCGAATTGCCCTTGCCCGTAACGACGGGGCTGAAGCGGTGCGCGCCGCCGAGAGTCTCCTGGAAGCCTACCCCGAATCGACCACTGCTCACGAACTCATGGGCGACGCGCTCATGTTGGCCGGCAAACGCACCCGCGCCAAGGATGAGTACAAGCGGGCGATGGAAATCGAGCCTGCAAACGCGGACGCGGAGCGCAAGTTCGCGGAAGCGATGCTGTTCATCGGCCAGGTGGAGCGCACCCGCGACATCCTGACCAGTGGCGATATCAGCATGCTGCGGGGTGCGGTGCACAAGGACCCGAAACACGCGGCCATGCGTTCGGTGCTCTTCCCAGGCCTGGGCCAGCTCTACAATGGCGACTACGAACGCGGTGTGATCACTGTGCTCCTGGCATTCGTGCTGTTCGGGCTGGCCGCATGGGGCATCATGGAGTTCTTCACCTCCGCCGTTATCACCAGTTCGGACCCCATGAGCGCCGGGGAGATCGTGGGGGCGCTGGTGGGCTGCATCGGTTACGTCTCGCTTCTGGGCTGGAGCGTATGGGACGCCCAGCGCAGTTCGGGCGAAGAATCCGCTCCCACAATTGATCCGGACGCGGTCCGGAAGTAGCCCGTGAGACCGGAGCCTCCCCGCCCGAGCAGACCAGCCAAGCCCGATCAGGAGCCGGCATCCGCCATCGTTCGGCCCGTCAAGCCCCTGGAACTTGAGATTCGCCAGGGATGCACGGACTGCGCTGTCGAGGGAGGCATGGCGGCCTTCATCATCGCATGGGCGGGTGAGACGGCGCCCGTGCTGGATGAAGGACTCGCAGCCCGGCTGGGGCGAATTGCCCAGGCATTCGGCGCATACGGCGCTCTGTCCCCGCAGGAGCGCGAAGTCCTGTGCCGCAAGACCATTCAGGCGCTGAGCCTGTACCAGAGCAGGATCGCTTCCGAGTCAGGCTCCTCTTCCCCACCTCCAGGTCCACTGCGCTTCCTCAAAGGCGTCGGCCCCAAACGCGAGGCCCAACTGGCCCAACTGGGCATCCGCACCCCGGTGGACCTTCTGCGGCACTATCCCTCGCGCTACGAAGACCGCTCCCGCATGCAGACTGCCGCGAGCCTTGAGCACCGCGAGCGCGCGTGCCTACAGGTGGAAGTGACCGGTCCGGGTGAGTGCAGGCGCCGGGGCAAAATGGCGGTTGCGGAAGTCCCCGCGAAGGATGCATCGGGTGATGTCAACCTGGTGTGGTTCGGCCAGCCGTACCGGGCCAGCCAGTTCGACGCGGGCACCGTGCTGCTGGTGACCGGGCAGGCCATGGTCCGCAAGGGCACCGTGAGCCTGCACGTGAGCGGGACGGAACTGATCCAGCGCCCCGGTGAGGCGGCGCCCGAAGAGCCTCCCGATGGCATCGTGCCCGTGTACCCATTGGGCGCAGGACTGACACAGGCATTCATGCGGAGCCTGATCCGGCGCGCTCTGGAGGCCTGCGAGCCTCTGCCGCCCGGGGCTGTTCCGGAGCACATCGCGCGGGAGCATGGGCTGATGGGCTACCCCGAGGCCCTCCGCGAATTGCATGCTCCGTCCAGTGACGAGACTCGGGCGAAGGCACGAGAGCGCATCGTCTTTGAGGAGCTCTTCGTGCTCCAGGCGGCCCTTGCCCGTCGCAGGCGACAACACGCGGCGACCCGGGCCGACGCTGGCCTGCCTGCCCGGGAACTGGTTGACCAGTTCGTGGAATCCCTCCCCTTCGCACCCACGGGGGCGCAGTCCCGGGTGCTGAATGACCTCGCCGCGGACCTGGAAGCCGCTGCCCCGGCGTGCCGGCTGATCCACGGGGATGTGGGCGCCGGGAAGACGATCTGCGCGGCTTTTGCGCTCCTCGCGGCTGCGCTGCAGGGACGACAGGCCGCACTTCTCGCTCCCACTGAACTGCTGGCAGAGCAGCACTTCGCCACTCTGGCCCAACTCCTGGGGCCCTTCGACGTTTCCTGCGCGCTGCTGACGGGCTCAACCGGGGATTCCGCGCGCAGACACGCTCTCGGGCGAATTCAGCGCGGTGACGCCCGGGTCATCGTGGGCACTCACGCCATCTTCCAGGAAGCCGTCACTTACCGGGATCTCGCAGTGGCGGTGGTGGATGAGCAGCACCGTTTCGGCGTCCGTCAACGCGCGCAACTGGCTGCAAAGGGGCTGCACCCGAACCTGTTCTTCATGTCCGCGACGCCGATACCCCGCACTCTTGCCCTCACCGCCTACGGCGATTTCGACGTGTCCGTGCTCGACGAAATGCCCCCGGGCCGGACGCCGGTGGTCACCCATCTCGCGTGGGGCAACAGACGCAATGCCGCCTACGAGACAGTGGCCGGGCGTCTGGCGAGGGGAGCGCAGGCTTACGTCATCTGCCCTCTGGTGGAAGGTCAGGAGGGCGAGACCGCGTCGGCGGAGCGTGAGTTCCGACGGCTCTCGCTGGGGCCCTTCGCGTCTTTCAAGCTGGGGCTGTTGCACGGCAGGATGGACTCAGAGCGCAAGAACCAGGTGATGTCAGAGTTCCGCGAGGGAAGGCTGGAGGTCCTGGTCTCAACAACCGTGGTTGAGGTCGGGGTAGATGTCCCGAATGCCACCGTGATGCTCATCGAGAATGCCGAACGCTTCGGACTGGCTCAATTGCACCAACTTCGAGGCCGGGTGGCGCGGGGCAGGCAAGCAGGTATCTGCATTCTGATGACCCGTGCCGGGACGCCTGAAGTGGTGGAACGTCTGCGGGTGCTAGAGCGCACAACCAACGGGTTCGAGATCGCCGAAGAGGACCTGCGCAGGCGGGGTCCGGGGGAACTCGCGGGCACCCGCCAGAGCGGCCTGCCCGACCTGCGCATGGCTGACCTGCTCGCGGACACTCCCGCGCTGGTGAAGGCGAGAGCCGAAGCCTTCGCGGTGATGGAATCCGACCCGGACCTGACATTGCCCGAGCACCAGACGCTCCGGGAAGCACTGTCGGGAGACGGTGACGGATTGGGAGCCTGGGCGCTCTGATCAAAGCAGGTGCGGGAACTTGCCGAAGCGAACACATACCCGAGCGCCGCGGTTCGGCGAAGCGCACGAACATCGCTGGGGAGGCGGTCTGCATGACCCGCACAACCACGGCTGTGATCGCAATTCTCGTCATCGTTTGCGTCCTGCTGGCCGGCTGCCCGGCCCCCCCTGGCCAAGTCACGAACGCACAGAGCACCCCTCCCGTTGGGCCGGGGAATGCCCCCGCGCCCGAAGAGGTGGGCGAAACCGAGGCCGGACCCGCACTGAACCCCGATCAGGTGCCCTCAAATCGCGCCCAATTCGAGGCCTGGGTCCGGGCGACCTCTCCCCACGCACCACGGACGCGGGACGAGAAGGAGGCAGTGGCAGCGCTGGATGAGTGGTTGCGGACCGAATGCGAGATGGTCGATCTGACGCTCCTGCCTGCCCCGGACTGCGAGAGCAAACAGATGCCTGACAGGTACCTTGATTGGTACAAAGAAAGTGACCTGGGGGTCTATCTGTGGGACAATCGTGTTCCCCCGGACCTCAGGCTCGTGGCAGGACCGCCTCAGGCTTGTTCGTGGTGCATCGCCCACATGGGCAAGGAAGGGGGCAAGTGGGTGCTCATGAAAGCCACGACCTACGAAGACGAGCACGGGGAAGTGGTCCTCTACGAGCGCGGGAAAGGCTTCGTCGCACGAGAAGACGCCCCGGGCGATTAGCGGGCGCCAGGTGGACCGGCAGCCTATCTGCCCCTGTACAAGACCCCTCCAAACCGGGTATATGTATTCCCCGGCCCGAGTTCGGCCTGCCACAGACATCCATGGTTACCGGTGATAAGCGATGGCGTACAAGGTCTGCAAGTTTGGTGGAAGCTCCCTGGCCGAGTTCGACCAGGTCAGGAAGGTGCTGGATATCGTCACCAGCGACCCGAGCCGGCGCATTGTGGTTGTATCGGCGCCCGGCGACCGGCTGAGCGTGAAGGAGTCCGGCGGCAAGGATATCAAGGTCACCGAGCTCCTGATCAAGGCTGTCGAGGCCCACAGCATCAGCACCGACTACACCCACTACCTCGACGAGACCGTATCCCGCTATGATGAGATCCGGGCAGGTTTTGGTCTCCCTGATGAACTGACCGAGGAGATCCGGGCAGACCTGCAGGCCCGGCTTGACGAGCCCGGCCTTGACGCCGAACGCTTTCGGGATCTGGTGATTGCCGGCGGCGAAGATAACATGGCGCGCCTGTTCGCCGCGATTCTCAACAAACTCGGGCACCCCGCGCAGTATGTTGACCCCTGCGAGGCCGGGATGCTTCTGGATGACAAGCGCTGCGTCCTGCCGAAATCCTACGACCTGCTGGCCTCCCTGCGCGACCTCGAGGGGATTGTGGTCTTCCCAGGGTTCTTCGGCTATACCGAGCCCGATGAGGACTGCCGGCAGTACCTGGTCACCTTCCCACGCGGCGGTTCGGACATCACGGGCGCAATCGTTGCGGCGGCGGTGCGTGCGGACATCTACGAGAACTTTACGGACAAGGACGCGGTCTGCGCCGCGAACCCCAATATCGTCCCCAATGCGAAACCGGTGGCGCACCTCACTTACCGCGAGATGCGCGAGCTCTCCTACTCGGGCTTTAACATCTTCCAGGAGGAAGCCCCGCTCCCGGCCATGCACCGGGACATCCCCATCAATATCCGCAACACCAACGCCCCCGATGCGCCGGGAACCATGGTCACCCGCAGCCGCGAGAGCGAACCGGGGCAGGTCATGGGCATCGCCAGCAAGGACGGATTCTGCACGCTTCTGGTCAGCAAGTTCCTTATGAACCGTGAAGTGGGCTACGTGCGCAAGCTCATGCACATCATCGAGCAGGAGGAGGTGCCGGTGGAGCACATGCCCTCCGGCATCGACGACGTCTCGGTCATCCTGCGCAAGAGCGATCTCAAGGGTGGCAAGGCGGGCATCATCCTCGACCGTATCCGGGCGGAGCTTGAGCCTGATGAGGCGCGGATCATCCCCGCCGTGGACGATGACGGCAAGTCGGCCGAGCCGGGGCTGGCGCTGATCATGGTGGTTGGCGAGGGGATGAAGGACACGCCGGGGATCACCTGCAGGGTCGCAACCGCGCTGGCGGAGAGGAAGATCAACATTGAGGTCCTCAACCAGGGCGCCAGCGAGATCAGCCTCATGGTCGGAATCAGCGAGAGCGACCTGGACGGAGCCGTGGAGGCGCTTCACGCAGAGTTCTTTGAATAGGTTCGGATGCGGACACGCCGCCTGAAACGCGAGGCCTGCGATGCTCAGAACCGTCCTGCTCAGTGCAGTCGCATCAATATGCCTGTCGGGTGTGAGCATGGCGGCCGAGTACTTCGTCTCGGCCGGCGGGGCCGATGAGAACGCCGGGAGCCGCGAGGCGCCGTGGCGGACTCTGGCGAAGGCCAATGCCACGCTGGCTCCGGGCGACAGGGTCACGCTTCTGGACGGGACTCACGACGGGATCATCGAGCCTGGACAGTCTGGCGAGCCCGGGCGACCCATCACCTACCGCGCTGAGAACCCCCTGATGGCGGTGATCACGGGAGGGCCTGCGTCCGACGGCGACCGCACCTGCGTGCGTCTCAAGGACCGCTCTCACATCATCGTGGATGGCCTGTACATGCTCCCCACCGCGCGCGGCTGGATGAAACTGGACCGCGCGAACAACTGCGTCATCCGCAATTGTCGGATGGAGAACGCGATCGGCCACTACTCCCCCATCACCTGCACCGACTGCCACTACAACCGTTACGAGCACCTGGAGTGCTGGCGGTCCAACTGCATCGGCGCCGACGGCCACGTGGGCGGGGACATGTGGAACAACTACAACGTCAGCCACTGCGTCTTCGACCGGGTGCACATCAGCCGCGCCGGCCACCGGCCGTTCGGGCTTTGGTTCGACTGCCCGAACAATGTGGTGCGCCGCTGCATATTCGACTGCCGGTGGGGACGCAACTTCGAGTTCTTCTCCACTCCGCGCCTGTTAGTGGAAGACTGCGTCATCACCAACGGCTTCGACGGTTCGGGGTCCGCGGACGGCCGCGCGAAACTCTTTATCATCGACTCCATCTTCCGCCGCAATGTGGTCTATCGCAACTACTACGGCCCGATGGTGATCAACGCCTACAAGTACGAGGACCTGCCCACCTTCGGCATGATGCGCTCGCGGCTATACAACAACACCTGGGCGCGGAACCACGAGTACGGATACGAAATGGTGGACCTCAACCAGAAGCCCGATCCGCACATGGTCCACGGGAACGTGTTCCAGAACAACATCTTCGCGTTCAATGACCCCGGCGGGGACGGTCTCGCGCTGTATCTCGTGAGCAATATCGCGGAAGACAACCGGTTCCTCCACAACCTGCTGTATGGCGACAAACCGGGATGCAAGACGGTCCGCTATGACTGGGCCTGGCCCGCCCACAATAGGTGGGACGGCCTGCGCATGACCGCAGAGGAAGCCAACGAGATCAAGCCCGGACAGTTCGCGGGGAACATCGACGCGGACCCGCTCTTCGCGGACATGGAGGCCGACGACTACCGCCTGAGCACACGAAGTCCGGCGATTGATGCGGGCGCGCCCCTTGCGAAAACGACAGCAAGCGGGTCCGGGCGGATGGTCGCGGTGGATGATGCCCGCTGGTTCTACGATGGCTTCGGGATTCCCGGCGAGGTCGGCGACATGGTTTTCGTGGGCGCCGGGAAGACTGCCGCGGTGGTGGTAAAGGCGGATATCGAGGCGAACACGCTGACGCTGGACCGGGACCTTGCATGGCAGCAGGGGGACGCCGTGACAGTGGCCTACAATGGTTCCGCACCCGATCTTGGCGCATATGAGACCGGCGCGGAGCACCAGGACTGGTACCGCGCGCCGGTGATCCCCCCGAACCTGCGCGTGGAGACAATGGAGGCCGCTACGGAGCCGGTGGTGGTGACCGACTTCGAGGTGGACAACCAAGAGGAGTGGCATTACTACTGGAACTTCTCGCGCCAGCGCGCCACGGTAACGAAGCTTGAGACGCAGACGGCGGCTTCCGGCCGGCGCTCGATGCGCGTCGAAGCCACGGGCGATGGCGCCACGCTCTCATGTGACATCAAGCCCCGCTGGTGGGACATCGACCGCTTCCCCACAGTCCGGGTGGCGTACCGGATTCCGCCCGGAGTGCCTGTGGGCATGTGGGTCCATCCCTTCAGGGCGGCCGCCTGGGGGACCGGGCAGGTCTGCGTAGCGGCCAGCCCAGCGCTGAACCCAGGTGCGGCCCCGGTGCTGCCGGGGAAAGTGCTGCTGGATGACGACCAGTGGCACGAAGTCGAGCTTGATGCCCGGGCGATCCGGCAGGTATACCCGGACGTGCGCTTGCTGCAGATGTTCCGCTTCTGGACCAACGCCAACGGCAAGCAGGGCCAGCAGTTCTGGTTCGACAACTTCCGCATTCTCCCCGCTGGTGACGGCGGGTAGGCAGCCCTGATATCACGGAAGGAGATGGGATGCATGCCGGAACTGGTGACAGGCCAGAAAGCCCCACAGTTCTCACTACCTGCAAGCACCGGGAACAAGGTGGCGTTGAAGGATTTCAAAGGTAAGAGCGTCGTGGTCCTGTATTTCTACCCCCGGGACAACACACCGGGCTGCACGAAGGAGGCCTGCAGCTTCCGTGATTTGCAGGCGGAGTTCGAGGAGGCGGGAGCGGTGATCCTTGGCGTCAGCACCGACAGCCTGGAATCCCACGACAAGTTCGCGGCGAAGTACGAACTGCGGTTTCCCCTGCTGGCCGACAAGGACGCGGAAGTGGCGACGAAGTACGGGGTCTGGCAGGAGAAGAACATGTACGGCAAGAAGTCGATGGGCATCGTGCGCACCACTTTCGTCATCGACAAGGACGGCAAGATCGCGAAGATCTGGCCGAAGGTGAAGGTCGAGGAGCATGCGGACGAAGTGCTGGAGTTCGTGAAGTCGCTGGGGTAGCGGAGGCTATCGGGCCCGGCCACCGCCAAATCGACCGGCCTGCCGTCTGCAGACAGGCCCGGAGAGGTTAGCCGTCGATGCTCACTGTGACGATCGACGATAGGACCGTTCGCGTACCTGAGGGCGCCACTATTCTCGAGGCCGCAAGGCTCGCGGGAATCGAGATACCTACTCTCTGCTATCGTGAGGGTTGCCGTCCCGAGACCTCGTGCCTGGTGTGCGTGGTGCGAGTGGACCGAGGCAACCGGCTGGTACCGGCGTGCGCAACCAAGGTCAGCAATGACATGACGGTGGAGAGCGAGACCCCGGAAGTCCTCGCGGCGCGGCGAACCGCGCTGGAACTGCTCCTGGGCGACCATCTCGGCGACTGTCTCGGCCCGTGCCACACCGTCTGCCCGGCGCATATGGACATCCCGCGAATGATCCGCCATATCGCCGCGGGTGAAATGGATGAGGCGGCGCGGGTGGTGCTGGAGCACATTCCCATCCCCTCGATCTTGGGCCGCATCTGCCCTGCTCCCTGCGAGAGGGCCTGCCGCCGCGCGGATGTGGATTCCCCCGTGGCGATCAGGCTCCTCAAGCGGTTCGTGGGCGACTACTTGCTGGGCCGCGAGACGCCCCTTCCCGGCGAGTACGCGCCGGATTCGGGCAAACGCGTGGCCATCGTCGGCGCCGGGCCTGCCGGGCTGTCAGCGGCCTGGTACCTGCGGCGCATGGGCCACGCTTGCACCATTACCGACGACCGTCACGAACCCGGCGGGATGTTGCGCTGCAGCGTGTCCGAGGAATCCTTGCCGCGACGGGTGCTTGACGGCGAGATCAGCGCGATCCTCGCGGCGGGTATTGAGCTGCGCTCCGGAGTGCGTGTGGGCGTGGACC
>Ga0067045_1031017_pt1 | contig 13423 bp, 11 predicted proteins | sample TerdegcTABiofilm_FD_59184 | JGI IMG/M metagenome (GOLD analysis project Ga0067045, IMG submission 59184) | Combined Assembly of (Gp0054472, Gp0054536) Wastewater bioreactor microbial communities from Singapore -Terephthalate degrading...
TACCAAATTAGTAACCTTATAGTGTGCGGCAGCCATTGCAGCTTCCCACACCGAGCCCTCATCACACTCACCGTCTCCCATTATACAATACGTGAGCCAGGATTTGTTTTGCAAGCGTGCACCTATTGCCAACCCCACCGCTATTGGCAAACCATGCCCTAATGAACCAGTGGATACATCAACACCCGGCACCTTGTTGCCATCTAAATGCATTCCCAATATTGAACCGGTGTGATTATATTCTTTCAAAAGCTCTTTTGGGAAATAGCCCTTATCAGCTAAAATGGGTGCATATCCAACTCCCGCATGTCCCTTGCTCAGTACCACCCTATCTCTGTCAGGCCACTGTGGATTTTTGGGATCAATATTTAAATACTTATAGTAAAGAATAACCATAATTTCGGTAAAACTTAATGAGCCACCCACATGTCCACCACCTGCCCAGTATACAGTGTCAATAGTGTCCTTTCGTATCTGACATGCTTTTTCATTGAGCTGTTTTAATTCCTGCTGGCTTAACGGCATATATATCCTCCTTGTTTACAGTAATTTTTCATAAAATTCTTATGGGCGATAGTTACTGTTAAGATAAGCCCATTCATGGTACAATTGCAAGCATTAATATTTTTCACCATATTTCTTCTTCAACAATTTGCATACATCATCAACGATATTCCACGTCTTCTGAATATCCTTATCTGTATGTGCGGCTGATACAAACCAATTGTGATGCGAAGTAAAATAAGCACCACGGGCTGTACACTCAGCACACCATTCCTGATGCAGAATATTGCTTGGATCATTGGTAATGCGGACATACGGCATAGAATATGCGCCGGTAACTTTCAAATCATAACCATACTGTCCGCATATTTTAACCATACCATCGAAAAGTTTTTTGCCAATCTTATTCATAAGTACAGGAGCATTAATCCTTTTTAATTCTTTCAATGTAGCTAGAGCGGCAGCCATAGGTACAGCCTGATACCAGTAACTGCCTGTGTAAAAAACCTTTGCAGCAACAGTCCGTAGTGCATCAACACCAACCAGTGCTGAAATAGGATAACCATTAGCAATAGCTTTACAATAACATGCTAAATCAGGTTTAAACCCAAAATACGCTCCTGAGCCGCGCATATCAAGTCTGAACCCACAACGAACATCATCAATAATAAGCACTATGCCATGCTTGGTACACAGGTCTCTAATACGCTGCCAGTAGCCAGTAGCAGGGAATTCACTATCAGCAAATGTTGGATGATGATATGGTGTGGCAATAAACCCTGCAATACCATTAGGATTGGCGGCAATTGCCTCTTCAAACTGTGTAACATTATTCCATTCTATACCAATGATGTTTGCAATATCTTCTTCTATTACACCATAGTGACCATACCCCTGCATCCAGGGAGCAACGCCATGATATCCGCCTTTTATCATGACAATTTTTTTCCTGCCAGTTGCAGCGCGGGCAATCATAATTGCTAAATTGGTAACATCACCACCATTTTTGGCAAAGAAAGCCCAGTCGGCACCAGCAATTGTAGAACATAACATTTCAGCTAAATCCACCATTATTTTACCGGGTGCTGACATGCAATCGCCCTTTTGCCGTTGCTGGCTTGCCGCAGCTTCAACTTTTGGATTATTATACCCCAGCACCATTGGACCATATGCACACATATAATCAATAAACTCATTACCATCAATATCCCAAAAGCGCGAACCCTTTGCCTTTTCAGCATAAAAGGGATACATGGTAGGTGGAACAAGTGGCGCGGGACTAAAATGCCCGGGAATACCACACGGTATAACTTTTAAAGCACGCTGAAATAATTTTTGCGAATTAGAATATGTATACGTTTTACTTTTTATTTTTGCTGCCGAACTTTGTGTTGTTCCTTTAGCTTCTAGTTTCATAATAACACCTCATAAAAAGATTTTATACTAAATATAAAGCAATCCTGTCCAAAACAGGACTTACTGCATCCAACCATTCAATATGCCCTTTAGTAGCAACGGCACCAGATGCTATTGCACTGAATGCATCCATCTTGCCATTTAAAAAATCATTGGCAATTTTCATTGATTTGAATTGTAATACTGCAAGTGGTTGTTCATGGTAGCCTTTATGCACTTCAAACCCGTTGTCCTTTTGTTCAATATACACAGCAGGGCCTTTATCAACATTCATCATCACCATGCTTCCTTTGATTTTCTTTGCAATGTGTTTCCCAATGGGATCAAAAAGTAGTAATTCTTTCAGTGCAAATAAAGCGGTGTTTAATGTCATGATGGTATTTATTGTAACAAACGTGTTATCCTTCAATTTGTTGTCATCAGGCTTCAGATAGTATTCTAAGCGTTCAGTGAGTTTTGGAAATTCTTTTGTTAAAAATCCAAGTTTTGTTAAACCCTTTAATGGGATGGGATTTGCTTTGCCATCAAACATTTTGTTTAGATGTGCAGGTGAAGTAAAAAATAACACAATATCAGGTTTTTTTTCAGTGCTATCTGTAACAATACATTTTCCATTTTCAAAAATTAAATTTACATTTCCGCTACCCTTAACCGTGAATTTTATTACTACGTTCCAGTCTTTAATAAGTTTTTTTGCTTCCTCATCATACTGAACAAGATCTTCAATATTTTGTAAAACAGCATAGAGATGTAACCGTGATTTTATGAAATCATAATTCATTTTCTTCCTCCTTTTAATTATAAAATATATTTAGAAAAATTCATTTACGATATTGATTCTTCACTTCACTCCGATTAATAGTGCTAAAAATTTCACATTACTGTAGTTATCAAATTATCAAAATAATATATGAGTGAGTACTTACTCATATATAATATATAAAAAATATGTCAACAAAAAAAATATTTTTATTTTTTAATAATTTTTACCACAACATTTTTTATATTTTTTGCCGCTACCACATGGACAGGGATCATTTCGCCCTATTTTGTTTTTTTTAAATTTATTTCATTTTCTGCAATTTTTTTAAATATTGCAAACGTGCATAGTATAAAATATGATGATATAGTGTATGGAAAATTTTCAATAACTCTCTTTTTAGGGTATTTTCATTAATTTCAATGTTTGCTTTTGATTTCTTATTTTCTGTCATTGTATGCTCTTTAATTATTTCTTTCAATTGATCATAATAATCCTCATAATTTGAAATCATAAATAAAAACATAACATTCGATATAATGAGTTCTTCACTGTCAAAATCCAATTCATTTTCATTCTTAGATTTTTTAGATACTTTTGTAATTTCATCATAATGCCAGAATTCAGGTGCAAATGAAATGGCTTCTATAAAACCTTTACACCATTCTTTAATATTATTAAAAAGTTTTACACTTGGTTTAAATGGGTTGAAATCATAAGGGAAATCAAGCCTATCTTCTTCAAATCCAATAATAAACCTATTGAGCAAATCATCAAATATAGCAAATATTACATCCTGTTGCCTCAATGAGTCAAATTTTGGCATTTCATCACCAAATATAGGTATGAGCCATTCTTCTATTGGAAATTCATAAGGTAAAATTGCTAATCCAAAAATATACCCTCGTAAAGCATCCTTTGACATGGGGATACAGCCTTCAGGTGTTAAATGCCTAATAATGGTATTTATTGATTTTTCATAATCATCAGGTAATATTTCTTCCATATGCGCCCTTAAAATTATTATTAAATTAATTACTTAAAATTCAAAATAACAATTCCCACTTATTCAAAAAACAGGATCCTATCACATAAATTATGTAAAAGATTTTTGAAAATAGCTTTGCACTCTTGTTAGATAATATAAAGTTTTACTTAAAATATTCATTATAGGAAAAGCATTATCCAACAACAATTCCATTGGATATAGCAAGAATATTATTGCAATAATTTTTTTCAAAACCCCTTTGAGGAAATAATTTATATAAGAAGATCCAATGAAAGCATTAGTACATCTCATATGCAAAGCATATATTGAATAAGCGTTTGTAGAATTAATTGGCGAGAAAATAGGCAAAGAAGTTTTGTATTTTTATAAATTATTTAGAAACTATAGCTGTTGAATGTAGTGCTAAAGCTATCTAAAACATACAATACCTGATGAATGATAATGAATATAGTGTATATGCTTTGATGACTAAAACAAAACGAGTGTTGAATAGTAAAAAAATCAAATGGAGCTTAAATGATTGTATATGATGCAGGTATAACTGCATATAAAATTGGACTTAACAATTTTTTTATAGTATTGTTATTAATGGAGTATATTTTTTTTCTTTCAAATCAAACTCTAGTGATTGTCGGTTGCCATGTTCATCAATATACTGCGCCTGAAATATATCACTTATTTCGGCACCATTTTTTAGCTCAATGTATCCATACTCAATTAATTGAAGCAAAAACGTTCTGATAATACCAAACGACATCTTCTGGATATTCACATCGCCGTGATGTTCATGATCATACAAACCTAAATTAACATCAGCAACCTTACAGTTGGATAACACCGCATCTATATTTATTCCTGTTTCAACACCATACATCTGCCAGAAGCTCACCTTTGTAAAAAAGGAAAGCGTACCAGCAACTTCCCCGCTTAATGGATAGGCTAATTTACGCAGTGGTTCTAAATTACTATGAACTATCGCCGAAAACAAAGGTTGTGCTACATACTTTTTTACCCTGCCCATTTCCCGCCAAAAACTTGCTTTGGCAAAATCATACCCTTGCAACACTGCGCCAGCCAGTCCTAACACAAAATGTGTTCCAAAATAGTGTGCAACCACATCAGCATCCAGAAAAACTATAACAGTATTATGTATATCTGCCTTATATCCAGTAATAAGATAATACAGGGATCTACGCATGTCGGCACCCTTGCCTTTTTCAAGGCCCATATCTGGCACATTAATTGCATTACAAACTATGACCTTTGCTCTGCTGCTTGCTTCCTTAGCTTTTATCTCGGTCAATTCTTCTTTATCATCATCGACACGTCGGTGAGACACGAATATACCATCAACACTTTGTAATGTATCGATAAGTCGTATTTTTTGATATATAAGTTCTGCCTCGCGCTCACCAAAACTGGAAAATATCACATAAATTTTTCTATTTCCCTTTATCTTTACAAGACTTTCATCATTGAAATCAGTAGCTTCAAAATAATCGATTATACTCATAACTATCTCTCGTAGAAAAATATTTAAGTTTTTTCTAAAATACTTGTAACATTTTGGTGTTTCTATTGTATATTATATTCAGGATAGTTCAAGTAATAATTTTTAGATAGTAGGAGATAGTTATGAAATCAACAAAAAGAACATATACAATTCAGTGCATAAAACCATTGAATGAAAAACAGATTATCAATATACAAAGCCTGTTAGGTGTTGATTCCATAGAGTACCGATATCCCAAATTTACTATACAGTATGACTTACAATTTATTAACCGACAGCTTATTTTAAAGCATCTACAGCAGGAAAAGATAGTGTATAAAACATCACTTTTACATAAAATAGCAAATGCCCTTGAAATTTTTTCAGAGAAAAATATAATCAAAAATAACAGGCTTTTGCCATTTTATAATTAATTTTATTTTTATCGATGCGAATACACCAATGAAAAAAATACTCATTTTACTGCTACTAGTATTCCTTTCTTGTTCCACATCTGATAAGCAGTTTTCTGAAAAAGTGTGGCATAATCAGGTATTACATACTGATACTTCTTCTTTGTATGCACCCCATTATAACAATGGGGAATTTTTTAATCCATGGATGCCCATGAATGATAGAAGCTTTTTTCATTTTCTTAAATGGAAATTTTCCAATAACTCATATTCATATACTGAAGAAGAAAAAAATTATTTACCACAGGTTATTCCAAATCCCTTAAAAAGGATACAGGCTCTTGGAAATTCTGATTTCATTATGTGGATTGGGCACAATACCTTCCTGATTAGAATTGATGGAACTTATTTTATTATTGATCCAATATTTTCTGAAAGGGCACTGCTGCCTAAACGCTTAACCCCGCCAGGAATAACTATAAATGAACTCAAACAATTAACAAACGAGATACATGTCATAATAACTCACAACCATTACGATCATCTGGATGAAGATAGTATAAAGCAATTGCCCAAAGAAGCAATGTTTTATGTACCGCTTGGCCTGAAGGATTATTTCATTTCATTGGGAAGAAATAATGTCGTAGAGCTTGACTGGTGGCAAGAATTTGTATTGGAAAATAAATTTAAAATCGTAGCGCTTCCTAAACAGCACTGGTCCAAACGTGTTACACAATCCACCAATAGTACATTATGGGCAAGCTATATGTTGATCACTCCCAAACTTACTATATATATTGCAGGTGATAGTGGCTATTTTATTGGTTATCGCGAATATGGTAAGAAATTTCCACATATTGATTATGCATTATTACCAACAACTGCCTACCATCCACGGTGGTTTATGCACTATGCCCATATGGATGTAAATGAGGCACTCATGGCGTTTGAAGATTTGAGGGCACAGTATTTCATACCCACCCAATGGGGAACCTTTGCTCTTGGTGAAGAGCCTCCGGGTTTTCCGGCTCTTGACCTTAAAAGAAAAATTGCTGAAAAAGGGTTGGATCAAAAACGGTTTTTAATAATGGATATTGGGGAAATTAAATTATTAAAAAAATAAATCTATTTAAGTACCTCCTATCTGTTAGAATAGATCTGGTCTTGGATTATTTTTAATTTTAGATAAAAAGAGCTTCTGGATTATTTATCCGGAAGCTCTTTTTAATGTGTTGATTGTTTTTTTTACATAGGTGTTAACAACGATTTTTTTAATTTAATAGAATTTCCATATTTAGTATAAAATTCTTTGGATACTTCATCAAATTCATCAATCATTTGTACTTTTGTTATTCTGAAAAACTCATCACGAGTATATTTTAGGGTACCAATATAAATAGCTTTATCGTTTGATTGCGGGTTAACTACCCATCCTGCTGGTAAATATGCATAAATACCATCACCTGTATCGGTATCTATGTCCATCATAATAAACCCATAATAGAAATATAAGGGTTGATTCTTGAATTTAATAAAAAATGTTTTTCCATTTTCTGTCTTAATTGAATTGGCAACTTGTTTAAAACCTATATCTAAATCTTTTATGGATTTTGATTGATTTGAATAGTGTAAATAAATATATCCACTCGCACCATAAATTGTTATCATCTTTCTATATTCATGAGGTTCTAGAGGAGGATCTATAATCACTTTACCAACCAATAAAATATCATCTTCCCTTAAACTGGACAATGAAGTAATATTTTGGCTGCTCACACAGGATAGCAAAACTGAAATAAATATTACTAATACTATACTAAAAATTTTATTATAATTTAACTGTATCTTCTGCATTGATCCAACTCCTTTCTTTAATAGTCTTTTCTATAACTGAATACCATGGTGACTTTTTACTTATTTTATTTTTCAAAATCCATTCTAAGATTTCTTTTGGATCATCATTTTCAACTTTAACCATACTAAATTTTGTAGTACTTCCTAATAATACATCTGCTACTGACAATTTCTTTGGAACTTTTCCATATCTATATGTACCCATATAGTACACCCCGGGTTTTTGAATACGCACCAAGAAAGGTCCTTCTCCATATCTATTCAAGTAGTAGTAATCACTACTACTGCCACCGAGTCCCCAATATCGCTGTGAAAAACCCACAGCTCTATATGAACCCATTTTTAAATCTTTTAACCAGAAATAGCCTTTCTGTCTATGAACATCTGTCTCAAAAGTTTTTGATTTTTCATGAAATGAGCAAGTAACAAAATTTACAGTTTCAAGTGCCATATCACCATTTTCTCTTTCAATTCTGCCAAATATAAAGGCTAATTGACTTAAATCTTGTGGTGTCGTTGCACATGAAAGATGCACGATAACAAAACCAACAAGCAATAGAAGAATTGGTTTTTTAACCATATATATCCCTCCGCAAAATTAATAATTTTAACTACAAAATTTATAATTACAATACTTAGTAACAATCATTTTAAAAAAACAATTAAATATATATTTTACTTTATATTCTTAACTACTTTTTCCCTAAGTTACGTATGAACTATAAAAATGAACTCTTCTCTTTACAATAGGCACGCACAACTGATAGTAAAAATCATTTCTTTTCTTCCTGTATTAAACGATTCTGAACTACCCTCGACAGAATTAAATATTTCTCCTAATAAATTATTTGCTGTCAAATTAGTATACAAATTGAACGTAAATGTTCCTATTAAAGCAATCTGATCAGAAATATTATATTTATTGCCAATTACAATACCTAACGGAGATTCTAAGGTTACATAGTCATATCCTTTTTTTTCATCTTTTCCTTTACTATAATAAAATCCAGTATTAAATCCTAAAAAAACCTGATTATCACTATAGTTTACTATGTCATAACTAAGTATAAAAATAACTCCCATTCTACTTCCCTTGATTGCATTATTTGTCTTTTCAAATGGAATGTAAAATTTATAATATTCAAATTTCAGTTGAGTACCATAAAGATAATCAAATTCATCTGCATCATCATAAAACAAAGAAAATCCATAATCATGCGAATACGTTTTATTGTTTTGATACATACCTATATCCGTAAATAAAGTATAGGAACCTGGTTCACTTGAATTATTAAAAGAGTAATTTAACATAGAAAAATCATATTGGACGCCCACTCCTATATATGAAGAATATACAACAGATTCCATCATAGTTAGTATACCTATAAAAATAAATACACCGTAAAGAAGCTTACTCTTTTTTATCGTTCCATACCCTAAATGCATGTAACAAATCCTCATTAAATTAATATTATAATTTAGGATAGATGTATGTCATAAGTATTAGTAAAATATGTCGCCAAATTGATAAACATAACTACAGTTTAGTATAAACTCATTTCTTCTTGTTATAAAATTTAGCATACTCCCATTGGCTGAATTCAACCCACCTAATAAATAAATACTATTATTGATAAAGTGATTATAGAAATTATATACACCCGAAATTACAATTGCAGAATTTTGACTCAATGCTATTTTGTCCCCAATAAGTACACCTAAAGGCATTTCAAAAATAAAATATTCCGAATTGTTAATTGAAGATGTACCTTTACTTAAGTAAGCCCCTGTCGTAAAGGCAGCATAGATAATATTGGATTCATAATTAAGCAAATTTATACCCAAATCAACACTAAAGCCATAACGCATACCTTTAATAGTGTTATGTTCTTTTTCAAATGGTATAGTAAAATAGTTGTATTCCACTCGTAATTGAAAAAGTCCTAATTCTTCAAATCCTTCACCATCATCAATTAGTATACATAATCCATAATCTTTTGATATGGTTTTAGCATTATTCTTTATACCAACCTGAGATAAATCATCATAATTATCCTGATATTCATATTGATCAAAATCATAAAAATCATCTTCAATAATTTTAAATTTTAGATATGAATATGAGTATTGAACTCCAAGACCTAAATATGTAGCATAAACGTTAAATGGTACTATCAATATTAGAATTAAAAATGAGAAAAAAATAAATGGAAGGAGTAAATTAAATTTTTTAGATTTAATAGTCCTCTTCATTGTTCTTTATACCTACAGATGTTAGTTTTACATGCGAAAAAGAAACTTTAATAAATATGAAATATTTACCTTCATTATGATACTAATTCTTTTTTCTATTCCGCTATATATCTACCGAATATATATTTTTAACGAACACATACTAACTTTTAGATGATTTTTTATATAAACTATTATAATTTACATTATAGATTACAACTTGTAAGTTTAAATGATATCGTAATACTATTTTTGTCAATCATTATTTTATTTATTCTTCATAATTATTAACTACGGTACAAAATAGCCAGCCCATTCTGTACCCTTCTGGCCTTTGTATGAAACATTGACAGTAAGATCTGACCACCATCCCTTCAATGATTTCATTTTAAACGTTGAATAAATTAATACATAGCGATAATCGTTTGCTTTTTTTATTGCATCATACACTGTTCGTAATCCATCCAATTCACTTGCTTTATAAATTGCGCCACCTGTTTCCTGGGCTATACGCATTAAAATTGGCGATTTTGTTTTTAATGTAAGAATATACACTGGAATAAAATGCGATTTTGCATAATCAATGATAATATCAGCAGAATATGCTTTAAAATCTTGTTCGTTTGCATCACCATCTGTTATGAGTATTACACCACGACGCGACATTTCAGGCAAGACATCGCTGATTGCAGTATAAAGTGCTTTGCCAATATCACGCCCTTTGCCATAATCAAATGACTTTAATGCTTTTAATGCTCTGCGCCTACTCCAATCATACTGATTGGCAACCCAGATATCATCAGCAAAGTTTATTATTTTTAGTTGATCGTTTTTATGCATTTTTTGCAATATAAACTCGGCAAGCCATGGCACGTCATTATGATAGTTTTTCAATGTACCTGAACGGTCAACACACATAACCATTGAAGCTGCTGGCATCATGTTTTTTAGATAATCAGCACTCAGATTGGTGATTGTTGCTCCATCCTCAATGATAGTGAAGTTTTCCTTTGTTAATCCATAGATTGGTCTGCCATAACGGTCACGGATATTGCAATACACTGCAACAACAGGAAATTTTTTTGCATCAACATTAGTTACTTCTACTTCAATGTTGCTTATCTGTTGCTGAAGAGGTGAAAACACATATATGGCTTCATTTTTATTGCTACATGTATATACAAACCCATTATCATCCATAACAGCCGAAGTAAGATGATAAAATTTCTTTTTCCCTTCCCAGCTAACAAACCACTGTGATTGACCTGTTTCAAAGTTATACATAAAAAGGCCTTTTTTTTCATCACTCACAGCCATGAGGTTACCCTGTATAAAGATTCCACGGGGTACAGCAAACTCCGATGGTGTAAGGTTCTCAACAAAATTACCTGAATCATCAAAGACAGCTATCCGTTTGTTGTTTGTATCAGTCACATATACGTTTTCATGCCGTACTGCCACATCAGTTGGTTTATTCAGTTGACCTTCATATTCACCAAATTGTCCAAATGCCAGTATGAATCGTCCATCTAAACCAAACTTTTGAACACGGTGATTGCCACTGTCCACTACATATAAGGAACTATCGCCGCCAAAACAAACCCCCTCAGGGCCGTTAAACTGGCCTTCCTGATTACCTGTGCTGCCAATTGTTTTAACTACTTTGCCATCAGTGTTAATAATAAACACTTTATTATTTGCAAAATCAGTTACAGCCAGAAGTTCCGACTTATAATCTATACCATAGAGCTTACCGTCAAGGTTGTATGTGCGGGTAAAAAGGCCTTCACCGTTAGGGTCAAGCTTTACAAGCTTGCCATTGGAAAATGATGTGATATACATGTTTTTATCATTATCAATGGCAATATCAATGGGTGATGAAAAACGGAACCTTCCTAAATCAACAGGTAAATATGAAGCTGTTTCAATAAGTTCAATTGGTTGTTCAAGCGAACTGTACAACGAACCCCTGAAATTAATCATATCAATTTTATTTTGAATAAGAGGATTTTCTTTGGTCATATTAAGCAGGATTTGCCATTGTTGAAGTGCCAGGTTTGTATACCCTGCCAATTTGTAGGCACGTGCTAAATATTCATTGGCGGTATAGTACTCAGGATACACTTCAAGTGCTTTTCTGAAAAATTCAATAGCGGCAAGATAATGCATTTCATTAAAGTGATACATCCCCTTGGCCACTTCACTTTTGGCTTTCTGGAAAATGGCAACCTGTTTATCTAAGGTTACACCAATGGTTGGAATGAATGTAATAAGTACTATTAAAACTACTATTATTTTTTTTAGCACAGTGTATCCTCTGTAACTGATTATAATATTTTTATAATTATCGGTATAGCAAGCAATATAATTGCATATTGTCAAATAATGCAATTAATTTATCTATTTGCGGGATAAAATCTGTTTTAAAAATTGTCCTGTATATGAACCTGAAGCCTTAGCCACATCTTCTGGTGTGCCCTGGGCAATGATACGCCCACCTGCATCACCACCTTCTGGCCCTAAGTCAATGATCCAGTCAGCACATTTTATTACATCTAAATTATGCTCTATAACAATGACAGTATTGCCTTTTTCAACTAAACTTTGTAATACATCAATAAGCTTTTCCACATCAGCAAAGTGCAATCCAGTAGTTGGCTCATCAAGGATATACAGTGTGTTGCCTGTAGCGCGTTTTGATAGCTCAGTAGATAGTTTGACCCTTTGTGCTTCACCACCTGACAGTGTTGTTGCAGGCTGACCCAATTTTATATATCCCAGCCCTACCCGTTTTAATGTTTCAAGCTTAGATTTTATTGATGGGATATTAATAAAAAACTCATAGGCTTCATCAACAGTCATTTCCAGTACTTCATATATATTTTTCCCTTTATAACGAACTTCTAATGTTTCATGGTTATAGCGTTTACCTTTACACACTTCACAGGTTATATAAACATCCGGTAAAAAATGCATTTCTATCTTTTTAATGCCATCACCCCAGCATGCCTCACATCTGCCTCCTGTTACATTGAATGAAAACCTCCCCGGCTTGTATCCTCTAATTTTAGATTCTGGTAAACTTGCAAAAAGCTCACGGATTGGCGTAAAGGTACCGGTATATGTAGCGGGATTGGACCGTGGTGTCCTTCCAATGGGTGACTGGTCAACATCTATTACTTTGTCAATATATTCTATCCCTTCTATCGTATTGAATTTACCGGGATAGTCTTTGCTGCGCATCTTCAATGATGCCAGTGCCTTATACAAAATATCAATTACTAAAGTAGATTTTCCAGAACCGGAAACACCTGTAACACAGGTAAACACCCCTAAAGGGAATGACACATCTATTGACTTCAAATTATTTTCTGCCGCACCCCGTATAGTTAAATACTTTTCAGTCTTTCTGCGCTTTGACGGTGTTTTTATATACCTCTTCCCACGTAAATATAATCCAGTAATTGATGTTTCATTTTGTTCTATTTCCCGCGGTGTCCCCTGCGCTACCACATAGCCACCATCAAGCCCTGCACCAGGACCCAGGTCAACAACATAGTCTGATTCACGGATTGTTTCTTCATCATGCTCAACCACAATCACCGTGTTGCCAATATCACGTAATTCTTTTAATGTATCTAAAAGCTTTTTGTTGTCACGCTGATGCAGACCAATGCTTGGCTCATCAAGGATGTACAGCACCCCCGTTAAACCTGACCCAATCTGCGTGGCAAGCCGTATGC
>Ga0067045_1031022_pt1 | contig 13423 bp, 13 predicted proteins | sample TerdegcTABiofilm_FD_59184 | JGI IMG/M metagenome (GOLD analysis project Ga0067045, IMG submission 59184) | Combined Assembly of (Gp0054472, Gp0054536) Wastewater bioreactor microbial communities from Singapore -Terephthalate degrading...
CGAAACTGCTCAAATCAATTCTGAATGATGCCGATATCTCCGTCGAAGAACTCCTGGAAAATCTTCCGTAGATCTCAACTCATCCAGCCTAAGGATTTGCTCTTCTCCACGCTCACTTCCCTCACTTCTTCATTGTCACTCCCCCCCTTCCCTCACTTCTTTCACTTCCTCTGCACTGCCTGTCAAATAACGCAACAGACCATCGCCGGAAAACAGTCCGGACAATAAATACATAACACCTTGTATTCACACATTAATTAAGATATTTGGCGCCGATTCACGGAGTGGAACGGAAAATGCTTGTCTAATACCAGAGTATTAGACAGGTCTAATCCGTTTCTAATCGGTTGCAGGCGCCATGAAAGACAAGACGGCAAAAGCGGACTCGCTCAGCAGGAAGACCATCCAGATCATCAGCGCACGCAGGCTGCAGTGCGAGCTCATGGCGCACTACATGACCGCCGCCACCGGGGTATCTTGCAAGATCGCCGCCGACCCCGCCGCGATCACCGTGAACCCGAAGGAGGCCGACCACAGCACGCTCGTCCTGCTGGACTGCCCCGAGCGGGACCCCGTGAAGTACTTCATGGCCCTCGCCGTGTCGGGAAAGCGCGTCCTGTCGAATTGCCTCGTGGCCCTCTTCAATGTCCGCCCCGGGCTCGGCATCGAGGAGCGGGCCGTCACGTGGGGCATCCGCGGGTTCTTCTACGAATCGGACTCCGTCGAGCAGCTGATGAAGGGCATCCAGTCCCTCTTCAAGGGCGAGATGTGGCTCTCCCGCGATATCATGGCCAAGTGCATCATGTCGCAGCGCTCCGCCGGGGAGCAGTCCAATAAAGACATGATCTTCCTCACACAGCGCGAGCTGGAGATCCTCAGCATGGTCGTCTCGGGGGCCACCAACGAGGAAATTGCCGCCCGGATCTGCATCAGCCCTCATACCGTGAAGACGCACATCTACAACATCTTCAAGAAGATCAACGTCCCCAACCGCCTCCAGGCCGCCCTCTGGGCCGCCAAGAATCTGTAGTCCCTGTTCAGCCTCCTTTCCTTGGTGTCCTCTCCCTTCACGGGAGTGGCTTATCCCCTTCCACGAACAGTCTTTTTATAGTTCTGAATTATGAGTGTTGAGTTTTGAATTCGGGAAGCAATGCTACAGCTTTTTCAATCGTCATTCAGGAATATTCTTGCTCGTTATAGCGAGCGGCATGACGCAATCTCCATTTTATACCTCGGATTGCTCCGTCGCTGACTCGCAATGACCCATGAAAAGGCGGCGGCCCATTCCCTCAACTCATCATTCATAACTCATAACTCAAAACTCCTTACCCCGGCCCCTGTTTTCTATTGACTTTCACCTCCGAAATGTCGTTCATTACGGCAGTTTCAGAAGGCAGGAGGGGTGATGGCTCCGATCACGTTCAAGAGCTGCCCGAAGGTTTACATCCATGAGACGCACCGGTCCAAGCCGCCGGGCGACACCCTGCGCTTCGTCGAGGGCATGCGGGATCTGCTCGGGATGCAGGACTTCCGCGATGCGACCTCCCTGGACCGTCTCGGCATCCCCGTGTTCACCTGCTGGCGCACGAGGCCCGACGATTCCAGGACCTTCCACACCGGCAAGGGGGTCTCGGCCATCCAGGCCCAGGTCTCCCTCACGCTCGAGTCGATCGAGCGCTTCTCCTCGGAGTTTCGCGAGGAGTGGGCCGACCGGCTCATCGTCGGCAGCTACAACGCCCTTCGCGCGGCGCGCAACACCCTCGACCCCGCGACGCTCATCCTCTCCCAGTTCAGCGATTACACACCGGACGCCGAGCTGCACTGGGTGGCGGGCTACGACATCGCCCGCTGCGAGGAAATCCTCGTGCCCGCGAAGGAGGTCTACCATCCCTTCCACCGCGACGAGGGGCTCCTCTACGGCTCCCACACCAACGGCCTCGCCTCGGGAAACACCCTCGAGGAGGCCGTCTTCCACGCCCTGACGGAGATCGTAGAACGCGACGCCTGGAGCATCGCCAAGTACAACCGCGATTACGGCGAGCCGGTTCTGATCGAGGATACGCCCGAGAACCGCTTCCTGATCGACATCGTCCGCAGGTTCGAGGCGGCGGGGATCGAAATCATCGCCCGGGACATCACCTCCGACGTCGGGATCCCCGTTGTGGCGGCCTTCTCGAAGGACCTGCGCCGCGGAGACACGCTTCCCGTCGAGGGGTTCGGCGCCCACACGGACCCCAGGGTCGCCATGGGCCGGGCGCTCATGGAGATGGCGACGACAAGGGCCCTGCACCTCGTCAAGAACGGGCCCGACGCGCTGCGGGACACAAGCCCCCTGTACCTGACCCACGACGAGGCGATCGACGACCCGCGCTTTTCCGTCCGCAGCGTGAAGCGGCTCTCGGAGATGGAGATCGGATACAGCAGCGACATCACCGAGGACCTGAAGGCCTGCGTTGCCAGGCTGCAGCAGCGCGGCCTTGACAGGGTCATCGCCGTGGATCTGACGAGGCCCGAAACGGGCGTCCCCGCCGTGAGGGTCGTCGTCCCCGGCATGGACGCCTACTGCTACGACCGGACCCGCAAGGGCGACCGCCTCTACGGCGAGATGTGAGGGGGTGCACGGATGCTGAGCGAAAAAGAGGTCTGCGACCGGGCCGAGTACTGCTACCTGATCTGCCTGCAGCTCAACTGGATGCTTGCCAACGAATCGATCCCGCCCGAGAAGTACCTCGAGCAGATCCGCAAGTCCTCCCTCGGTCTCGCCGATGACGACTTCATCGTGATGAGCATCGAGGAGGGCCTCAAGGCAGGCCTCGAGGACTGCGGCGTCAACAACCTCATCCTGATGTACGAGTCCTTCGTGCACGCCTTCTGCGAGGTGATGCAAACCGACATCGAGGACCTCCGGGACAGCCTTCCCCGCGAAACCCTCGTGAAGCTCGCTTCCGAGATGGGAGTGGAGCTGGGCACAATACCCCCATGACCGGTTCGATCACCCCCAAAGACGTCATCCGCATCCTCGAAGAGATCGGCGTGCTCCTCGAGCTCAAGGGCGAGTCGCCCTTCAAGTCCCTTGCCTACACCAACGCGGCAAGGCGCCTGGAGACCCTCGACGAGGACCTCGAAGAGCTGGTGAGGCGCGGGGATCTCAAATCCGTAAAGGGCATCGGCGACGCCCTCAACAGGAAGATCACCGAGCTGGTCACCACCGGCCGCCTCGAGTACTACGAGACGCTCAGGGCCTCTGTCCCGCCGGGCCACCTGGAGATGCTGCGCATCCCCGGCCTGGGACCCAGGAAGATCCGCACCCTGCACGAAAAGCTCGACATCTCGACCCTGGGCGAGCTGGAATACGCCTGCCTGGAGAACCGCCTCGTCGAGCTGCCCGGTTTCGGGACCCGAACCCAGCAGAAGATCCTGACGGGAATCGAACACCTGAAGCGCTACCGGGAGCGCCGCCTCTGCAGCGAGGCCCTCGAGGCCGCGGAACCCCTGCTGGCAAAGCTCCGGGGCCGCGCAGGAGTCGTCGCGGCAAGCCTCGCAGGCTCCCTGAGGCGCGGCAACGAGACCGTCAAGGACATCGACCTGGTCGCCGCCTCTGACGATCCGGAGGCCCTCTCGCAGTGGTTCGCGTCCCTTCCCGACGCGGAGAGCGTCATCGCCCGGGGCTCCACGAAGGTGAGCGTATTCCTCAAGGCCGGGATCAACGCCGATCTGCGGATCGTCACCCCGCGGGAGTACCCTTTCGCCCTTCACCACTTCACGGGCAGCAAGGAGCACAACGTGGCCATGCGGGGCCGCGCCAAGCAGCTGGGCATCAAGATGAACGAGTACGGCCTGTTCCGGGACGAGGCGCTTCTGCCCTGCGGAAGCGAAGAGGACGTCTTCGCGGCCCTGGGGCTTGCCTGGGTGCCGCCCGAGCTGCGCGAGAACACGGGCGAGATCGAGGCCGCCGAGACGGGGGTGATGCCGGCGCTCGTGCAGATGAAGGACATCCGCGGGATCTTCCACATCCACACGACGGCAAGCGACGGCTCCAGCACGCTCGAGGCGGTCGTGGAGGCCGCGAAGAAGATGGGCCTGGAATACATCGGCATCACCGATCACAGCGAGTCTGCGTTCTACGCCGGCGGCCTGACCCCCGAGGACGTGCGAACGCAGCACCGGGCCATCGACGCGTTGAACCGCAAGGACCCCGCCTTCCGCATCTTCAAGGGCATCGAGGCCGACATCCTGCCCGACGGAAGGCTCGACTACGACGATGCGACGCTTGCGTCCTTCGATTTCGTGATCGCCGCCGTTCATTCCCATTTCGGGATGAACGAGGACGAGATGACGGAGCGCATCATCCGGGCCCTGGCGAACCGCCGCACCACGATCCTCGCCCACCCCACGGGGCGCCTCCTGCTTGCGCGCGAGCCCTACGCGCTGGACCTCGAGCGCGTCATCGACGCCGCGGCGGAGCACGGCAAGGTGATCGAACTCAACGCCAACCCCCACCGCCTGGATCTGGACTGGCGGCACTGCAAGTACGCAAAGCGCCAGGGCGTGCGGATCGCCGTCAACCCCGACGCGCATCACACGGACGGGTTGGCGGACATGAAGTACGGGCTGAACATCGCACGGAAAGGCTGGCTCGAGGCGAGGGACATCGTCAACTGCATGGGACTCGAGGAGATGACGGCGTTTCTCGCAAGAAGCAAGCAATAGAGCAGCGGACGGGCCCCTTGCTTCTTCTTGACGGGATAGACCCAACAGGCCTTATTTCAAGGACCTTGCAAAGACGATCCCGAGGATCAGCCAGAGGGGGATGGAGATGATCAGGGCCCAGGTGATGCCCTGGAGGTGACGCAGCCTCATCTTGAGGCTCTTCTCGAGGATCGCCTTGTCGATCTTGTGCTTGATCTCCTCGATCTTGAAGGGCTTGGAGATATAATCCTGGGCACCGCGCCGGATGGCCTCCACGGCCGAGTCGATGGAGGGGTAGCCCGTGATCATGATGAAGGCCGCGTCCGGGTCGGCGTGCCGCACCTCCTGCAGGAACTCCAGCCCGTTCATCTCGGGCATCATGAGATCGGACAGGATGATGTCGAAGCGCTTCGTTTTGCACAGTTCGATGGCCGTGCGCGGGTTGTCCGTCGTCTCCACGTCGAAATTGAAGGCGTTCATGTAGCCGCCGAGGACCTGGAGCACGCTCGGGTCGTCATCGAGGACGAGCGCTCTTCTTTTCCTTCTTCCGTTCCAACCCATGACACCGGGTCTTCACGCAAAAAGCATACGAAACATGGTCGGCAGCCGAATCAGATTTTCTCCCTTCATAGCAGATACTTACGAAACAGGCGGTCGTTGCGGGCAACAAAAAGTGTAGGGAAATCCGATCCGGGTGACGGTAGACCGACGCTTTTGCCTTCCCGTCCGGCGTCGATATCGTCACAGGAAAGGATTTTCGATTTCTATTCCTTCAACGACCTGGCCATGGTTCAGGTCTTCGGACAGGATCCTGTCGGCACCGGCAAATGACGCCGACGCAATGATGAGGGCATCCCAGAAGGAAAGCTGGTTTCTCTCACCGATTTCAGACGCAAGCAGAACCGTTGAGGCATCGTTTGGGGCCACCTGCCAGGCAAGGTAGTTTTTTATGACGCCGCGTGCCGAGGCCGGCGTCATTGGAGTGGAGATTTTCCGCGTGACATTGACGTAGAATTCCTGGAGCACCTGCACGCTGATAATGCCGCTTTCCTTCTCCCACAGATCGGACAAAATCGATACCGCCCGATCATGCTTCAATCCGGCATCCAGGTCGTGTGCGTAGATCAGCACGTTCGTGTCAACGAAGACCCGTTCTGTCATGCAAATCATCCCTCGCGGTGGGTTTCTTGCCCCCCAGATGGTAACCCTTCTTGAGGGTTGCGAGAGCCCGCCGCTTTGCCATATCGTATTGTTCTCGATCCTGCACCAGCTTCTCGAGTTCCATGCCCAGGAGCTTGCTGACGGACATGGACTTGCGGACTGAGAGCTGCCGCGCCCGCCGGATCAGATCCTTGTCAAGGCTCAGGGTGATGTTCTGCTTGGCCATGTGCTGAACCCCTCACACAATCATTACACGTATTTTTCGTGTATCACGCATTTCACGTGTCGTCAAGGGCAGCAATCAAGTCGGGTATGAACCCGGCAGGCGACCTGGCGGACGTCCAGGCAGGCGACAATGCGGGATCTCATGAGAGGTTACAGATGGAATATGCGTCTTTATAATATTCCCCCCCCATTTTCTCAGGTTCTTCAATGGATTCCTCTGACCTCGCGCACGATCCGCACCTGCTGAACGTACAGCACGAACGTCAGGCCCATCAGCAGCGCGAGCACGCCCACGTACAGTGCCAGCCGGTGCTGGATGCCGAAGATCAGGGGCTTCAGGGACGCTCTCGCGGCGCGTCGCAGTGATTCGTCCTTCCTGATGAAGTCGGCAATCGGGGGAGATACCCTGTAATAGAACTCGACAAACAGCCGCCCCGGTTCGCCAGCCAGGAGGATGCGGTCCCTGAACTTCTGCAGGAGGACGACCTCGGGGGCGTGGTAGCTTCCGAAGGCGGCCGTGGCGATGAAGCAGCCCCCGCCTCCCCCGCCCGCCCCCCCGCCGCCGGATGGGGAAGGGCCGGGTGCAGGGGCCCGGGAAACCGCGTAGTTGACCGCTGCGGAGTAATCGCTTTCATGGCCGTCGCCGTCGTAGGCCGTTGCCGCAAAATAGTAGGTGATCCCTTCCAGCAAGCCGGAAATGACGCAGCTGGTCGCGTTTCCCACATCGATGTGCGTCGTGTAGTTCCCCGGCGCCGTCCCGTAGTGGACGCGGTATCCCGTGACGGCGGGATCCGTGCTTGCGTCCCAGGCGACGGTAACCTGTGCCGCGTGGGCAGTCGTCAGGAGGCTCAGCATGGCGACGAGCACAAGCAGAAGGCTCGAGAGCACGATAAGGTAATATGAGCTTTTCCGGGAGTGAAGGGGGAAAGGATGAGCCTGCGACATGGCATCACCTCCGCATGCAGATTCGCCCTGGCGGGCGAGCATGGGACGTGCTGCTTCGCCCCGGCAGCCCTGCCGCCCTATCCCTCGCTGTATCAAGGACTTAGGCCAGCGGCTTTGCGCCCCACCCTTTCGGTGTGGGTTGCCTTTTTCAGGGTTCTATCCGCTCATACTATCGACCGCGGCGGTTTTTTCTTTAAAGGAATCATCCATGCCCCCGATGAAGCCGAATCCAAGCATCACGAGGCCCCGAACCCCGGCCGGTTACGGGGGCTCGCGATGACCCTCCATTCAGTTCTCCAGGAGCACCACAAAGTGCACGGCAATCTCATGCAGACTGCGAGATCGCCCCGCCGCACTCGGGGCTTCGGCTCAACGCACAGCGCGTCCCTTTCTTTCCGGAAATCTTCCAAGAGCGCTGATTCCGTGAGGTCCGCCTCTTTCATGATCCTGCGGATCCGCCGCCGCGCCTCTTCAAGACCCGACCGCTTGGGGGAGATGATCACGGAGTCCCCGATGGCGAGAAACGTGACGGCTTCGGGATGGTCAACTGGCCCCGTGCCTATATTTCTCCCGTCATGGTCTTCATCGAACACACTCCCTGTCCGGATTCCGATTTCGCATTATCAGAATTCAGAATTACTTGCATTACGCCTCTGCGAATGCAATCGCCCTTCACCTCGCCCTTTCCCGCCCGCAGCCGTGCGGCCTTGCGAGGATCTGCAGAGGCCCGTTCCTGTTCACTCGCGACGTAACGATGACTATCTACGGGTTCCCCGAACCTTTTTCTCCCACTCCCATGCCGTCTTGATGATGTACTCCAGATCGTTGTACTTAGGTTTCCACCCCGTCGTCTGCATCAGCTTGGAGCTGTCAGCCACCAGCGCCGGCGGGTCGCCTGCGCGCCTGCCTGTCTCCTCGACGGGGAAATCGATCCCCGTCACCCTTTTTGCCGTCTCGACAACCTCTTTGACCGAGTAGCCGGACCCGTAGCCGCAATTCATGACCTCGCTTCGCCCCGTGCCGACGAGGTGGTCCAGCGCCTTCACGTGGGCATCGGCCAGGTCGTCGACGTGGATGTAGTCGCGGATGCAGGTCCCGTCCGGCGTCGGGTAATCCGTCCCGTAGATGAACAATTTCGGGAACTCCCCGTGGGCGGTCTTCAGGGCGCGTGTGATCAGGTGCGTAGCCTCTTTGTAGGCTTGCCCCAGCTGGCCTCCCGAATCTGCCCCTGCGACATTGAAATACCGCAGAGCCACATATCGGAAATCCGTCGCCGCGGCCAGATCGGCAAGCACCCGCTCGATCATGACCTTCGTCATGCCGTAGGGGTTGATGGGCAACAGGGGCGCCGTCTCCCGCACCGGGATGTGCTCCGGGATCCCGTAGACGGCGGCCGTGGAGGAGTAGATGAAGTTCCCCACGCCGCGTTCCCGCATGGCCTCCAGCAGGTTCAGCGTGTTGGCCACGTTGTTCCGGTAATACTTCAGCGGCTCCCGCACGGACTCCTCCACCTGGATGAAGGCCGCGAAGTGCATGACCGCATCGGGCTTGAACTCCTCGAGGACCTTTTCGATCGCGGCACGGTCTTCCAGGTCTCCCTTCACCAGCTTTCCCGACAGGACGGCCCACTCGTGCCCGGTGGACAGGTTGTCGAACACGCAGATCTCGTGCCCGGCTTTGCCCAATGCCTTCACCGCATGGCCGCCGATGTACCCTGCCCCGCCTGTCACCAGTATCCGCATAGAATTGATCTCTCCCCCCGTTTCAACACTGAAAACTCGTAATTAGGAGCCCGCGCGAAGCTTTTCTTCTCCGTCTTTGCGAGCGAAGCGAAGCAAACCTTCATTCAAAACTCAACACTCAAAACTCTGTTCCCCTCCAAGCGTACTTCTTCCATTTCCTTCACTTCCCTCTCTTCCCGTAATATTCCCCGTACCATCCCACAAACCTGCCGATGCCTTCCTCGATGGACGTGCCCGGCCTGAACCCCACTTCCGCCATCAGGTCATCCACATCGGCACAGGTCTCCGGGACGTCCCCCGGCTGCATGGGGAGCAATCTCATTTCCGCTTTTTTCCCCAAATGCTTCTCCAGAGCGGCGATGAAATCCATCAACTCCACGGGCCGGTTGTTTCCGATATTGAAAACCCGGTAGGGGGCGAAGCTCGTCGCCGGATCGGGTTTCATCCCGCTCCAGGCGGGGTTGCCCGAGGGGATCTTTCCCATCACCCGCACGACCCCCTCGATGATGTCGTCGATGTAGGTGAAGTCCCTTCTCATGCGGCCCTGGTTGTAGACGTCGATCGGCCTGCCCTCCAGGATGGCCCGGGTGAACAAAAAGAGGGCCATGTCGGGACGCCCCCAGGGCCCGTACACCGTGAAGAAGCGAAGGCCCGTGCAGGGCAATTTGTACAGGGCCGAATAGGTATGGGCCATCAGCTCGTTGGCCTTCTTGGTGGCCGCATAGAGGCTGATCGGGTGATCGACGTTGTGATGCACGGAAAAAGGCATCAGGGTGTTCGCCCCGTAGACGGAACTCGACGACGCAAAGACCAGGTGCCTGACCGGGTTGTGCCGGCAACCTTCCAGTATGTTCATGAAGCCCGCGAGGTTGCTTTCCACATAGGCATGGGGGTTTTCCAGGGAATAGCGCACGCCGGCCTGTGCCGCAAGGTGCACGACGATTTCCGGCCGCTCGGTCATGAACAGGTCTTCCATCCCCGGCCGGTCGGCAAGATCGAGCAGATGGAAGCGGAATCGGGGATGCGGCGTCAGGAGCGCCAGGCGGTCTTTCTTGAGCTGAACATCGTAGTAGGAATTGAGGTTGTCCATCCCGACCACTTCATGCCCGTCCCCCAGCAGCCTTCTGGCCAGATGAAACCCGATAAACCCTGCTGCGCCCGTGACCAGTATCCGCATGTGCCTCGTTTGGCTCCCCTTATTGGACTGTCTTCTGTGCTGCATTCATGATTCGTACCGTTTCACGTCTTTTTCTTTACCCATTTTTCCGGGTATGAAGGAGCACGAAGGATTGTCTGGCAGCCACGAGGCCTGGCTCGCTGGAAACACCCCTTACAGGACCGGCATCCCCATTGTACGCTGGCTTCGCCGCTTCGCAACCGGCGGGATATCATCGCGTGAAAGGTGGGAGCATGTCAGCAGCAGCTAATGCAGGCGGCAGCCTTTGTTTCCGCCCGGAGCCGTGGATCCATGATTGATGATCCTTGCAATCCCATTTGCTGCCGCGGCGCTTCCTGGACGTCCAAGCCCAAAATTCGGTCACAAAAAAAGGACATCGAAAGTACCTTGCCTTCCCAATGCCCTCCTAGCGGCGTCCGAACTGCGGGCCCGCGGATCGGTCGCTGACCGAGACGCAGGCGCAGGATAGCCGCCTATCGTTTCCTGCGTGTTTTTTTGCGCAGCACAAATACGAACAAAGGTATAAATACCATGAGAAGTATGGATAAGGGATTCTTCACGGCATAGACAACAGGCGTCAGGCCCAACCGCACGGCTATTTTCAGCGATTCATGGTCCGCAATGAAGGCTGCTGCCGGCGGCGAAAGCCTGTAGTACCACTCGATAAAGGATTTCCCTAGCTCGTGTTTCAGCAGTACTCGATCCCTGAACTCACGCAGGGCCGACACTTCAGGCGCCAGGCAGCTCCCATAGGCTGCCGTGGCAATGAAACACCCGCCGCCGCCGCTCGATCCGGAGGACGAAGGGCTTGCACCTGAAGCCGTGTAGGCGATCTCACCCGAAAATTTGCTCTCATCGCCTGTGCTGGCATATGCGGTGGCAGAGATAAAGTAGGTAACTCCCGGCACTAACCCCGTGATGGTAACGGCGGTCTGATTGCCCACATCGATGACAGCGGTGTAATAAGAGCTTGTTGTGCCGTAATAGACCCTGTAGCCCGAAACTGTGGGCTCGGGATTGGGATCCCAGGCGAGGGTTACCTGCGCTGCGGGGCAGATCGATGGCAGTATCAGAAGGATGCAAAGAAGGGTGATGAACGACAAAATGACAATGCGAGGACGAACGACTGCAGCCGCCTTGTTTGAATCGATGCGGAATGCGCTCACGAGCCGGGGCCCCTCCTTCAAGATGGTTATCCCCCTCATCCCGTTGTCAGGCAGATACGAACCCCATTATGACCGAATCCGCCATGACCGATGATTTCGTATCGCAAAATACAATATCTGTCAAGTCATTATATTTTCTATACTTTATGCCTCCTATTTTTTCTGCCTCTCCACGGCAGGACTCTTGGATAAAAAAAGGCAGGGCATAAAATCCCTGCCTCTCTAATGGTCGATGTGCATAACCCTTTATTTCATTCTTTTGCGGAAAATGCCGACCCCGATCAGCCCCGTGCCAAGGAGGATGAGTGTCATGGGTTCGGGGACAAGGGCCAACTGGTCCTGCCTGTTTCCGCTCGCACCGGCCAGACTAATGACTCCGATGTCGCCCGTCCCGGTCCAACCTTCATTCTGCGATTGATAAATGGCGTAATATACAAATTTATTGCTTTCATTTGCGCCGCCATATTGCAGCTGCCAAATCGCCTGTTGCAGGAGCAGATCATCCGCCCTTCTGGCGGCTGCATCCGCATAATTGAATATACCTGCAACATTCCAGCTGTTGTGAGCGAACTCATGATAGAGATACGCCACGAGGCTGTTCAAAGCTATCGGCGTCGAGCCGCCGTTGTACATAATCGACGTGCCGACGGACTGCACGGTCAATTTCTCCCCAATGTAGAAATACTCGTTGGGCTCTACGCAGAACGTTGTGAACAACGGGGTCTTAGTCGCATAATCGGATACCGTGAATTCACCTCCCGATGCACCGGTATTCCAAGGCGCCCATGTGAGACTTACGGTATCACCCACTTGTATGGCATCCGCCCGCTGAAGAGGAAAAATCGCAAGCATGACAAGGAGAAGTACTGTGATTACCGATGCCTTCCTCATCATCATGATAACACTCCCTTTCGTTTGTTATAATTTCTGTGATCTAGGTGAAGCAGATATCATGCCACGATAGAAATCATGCACGCAGGGAAAACAGTAATTACTTAACCATCTGTATTTATAAAACTATTAATGACCTCTTCCTGCTTGCGTGCCAATTTCCCCAGAAGCCGGCAGCACCAAAGTTGTCAACAATACCGACATCTCATTTGTTACATATGCAACCATTATTTTTTTCGCATTTTTTTATAAGTAGTTATAAAATACAGCGGATGAAAAAAGCTGTAAAAAATATTTACAAACTCTCGTGTTCTGCCTGGACTGCCGTGGCGTTTCGATAGCAATCCGTGAATATTTTGTCGCAAATGATCAGATGGCCACAAAAAAGCGGGGCTTCAGGCCCCGCTTGAAGTTCGGAATTACTGACTTATTGTCTTCTTCTGCATGCCGCAACACCGAACAGACCGACCCCCAGCAGCAACAGTGTTGCAGGTTCGGGAACGCTTTCCACGGAACCGCTGCCCGAGAGTGATATCCTACCGCTTCCCAGCGAACCCGCATAGAGAAAAGTCAGGGTGGGCTCGGGGATCAGCGAAGACTCCACATCGCCGGAGAACAACATGCGCAGGGTGGCAGGCGTGAAGACATTCCCAAATTGAGAGAAGTAGGCGCCGGGCAATGACCCTGCAGCAGCGGGATTAAATATCCCGTACCCGATATAATCCGTATAAAATAAGTAGCCCGCCGCCCGTGTCCAACCGTAATAATCGCTCGTCGGAGACAGCAGAATCGAACCGAGCAGCAAATTGCCGCCATCAAGCCGTCCGGCGTAAAGCGACCAACTATCGGGTACAACGAGCGCGGACATTGACGGGTCGTTCCACAACCGCATCGAGGCGATGGCCGGATAGTTTCCGTCGGCCATCGGCGACGTGTTTTCCAGGGTCATCGTCAGCCGATCACCGGAGATGTCGATCGCCATCCGTGCCGACGCCGTCCCGTAAGGGGTATTCCCTGAAAAGGTGTAATTGTAAATGATCGCCTCTGATCCCGATGCCAAAACCATCGACAGGATCAGGCCCACAAATAGCGTGATCACCTTGGACATGACGAATCCCTCCTTCATCCCTTACCCAATTCGATTATGCGAAACGATGCAATCAGCCGAATAAGATCAGCGGCCGTGCTACGTTTATTAGGATGGTTAGACTGGATGCAAAGGATTCAAATGATTTTTCCACTAGCATATTCTCATGTCGACAACAATGTTTTTTCTTGCCCGCGCGTCTATATGGCATTTCAGTAGTGTCCGGTTAAGCAATCACGATTGACGTGTAACACATTGAAATATCGGCACAAAGAAACCGTTTTCGTTTTTTCCGATTTGCATTTACATCAACCGTTCTGACCGGTAGTCTGCCCCGAAC
>Ga0067045_1031024_pt1 | contig 13419 bp, 13 predicted proteins | sample TerdegcTABiofilm_FD_59184 | JGI IMG/M metagenome (GOLD analysis project Ga0067045, IMG submission 59184) | Combined Assembly of (Gp0054472, Gp0054536) Wastewater bioreactor microbial communities from Singapore -Terephthalate degrading...
GGCGATGTCATTGGCCGCCGCAGGGTCGATACGCACATTCTCGCTTTACAAAAACTCGGCGCAAAGGTAAATTACGACCGCTCTTTCCACTTTCAAGCCGATCAGCTTAGGGGAGCGGATATCCTCCTGGATGAAGCCAGCGTAACCGCGACTGAAAACGCGATCATGGCGTGCGTGACCGCCAGGGGTAAATCCACCATACGCAATGCCGCCTCTGAACCCCATGTTCAGGAGCTTTGCCATTTTCTAAATAGTTTGGGAGCAAAGATAACAAATATCGGTTCCAACACCCTTCATATCGATGGCATCCCACAGCTTCACGGTGGCGAATTCACGATCGGCCCCGATTATCTTGAGGTGGTAAGTTTCATAGGGGCTACTGTAGTAACCCACGGAGAAATCCGCATCAAGAACGCTGCCCCTGGCTACCTGGATATGATCCGGCTGGTTTTAGGACGGCTCGGGGTCCAGTGGGAAGTCGAGGATCAGGATATTATCGTGCCATCTGAACAGCCGCTCACCGTTGCTCAAGACCTGGGCGGGATGATCCCTGAAATCAGCGTGATGCCCTGGCCTGCTTTTCCCACAGACTTGATGAGCATCGCGATTGTGATTGCAACTCAATCGCGCGGCTCCGTTCTTTTCCATGACTGGATGTACCCTAGCAGGATGTTCTTCACTGATAAACTGGTCGGTATGGGCGCTCAAATTGTGCTGTGCGACCCGCATCGCTGCATCGTCCAGGGGCCAACCCGGTTATACAGCGAGAAAATGGAAAGCCCCGATATTCGAGCAGGGATGGCGCTGCTGTTGGCAGCACTTTCCGCTCAGGGGCAATCAATCATTCGAAATGTAGGGCAAATTGACCGCGGCTACGAAAAAGTTGATCAAAAACTGGCCGCCCTTGGTGCCAAAATTGTCCGAACAGCCGCATAATAAAAAACGCCGGAAGTTATTTTTGCAGCTTCCGGCGATAATAATCAAAGAATGGTCATTCCTTCTGGGGCACATTTACCACGCTGAGAAACTGACTAACAACCTCTCGCAGCATTCCCTCAGGCAAAGCGCCTGTCTGTCGGTGGATAATCTTTCCTTGCGAAACAAACAGGATAGTTGGAATGCCCTGCACGCCATATTTTTCCGCCCAAACAGGATTCTCATCGGTATTTACTTTTGCTACAAGCAGCTTTCCCGCATTTTCCTTCGCCAGTTTTTCTAACGCCGGCGCAATCATTTTACAGGGTCCACACCAAGGCGCCCAAAAATCAACAATAACGGGCACGTTAGATTGCAAAACCGTCTTTTCAAAAGCTGCATCTGTCACATGAATAGGCTCATTTATCATCTTTTTCCTCAGAAACCAACTTATAGTAATATGAAACCACTGATTATCAGGTATTTTACCAGAATATTGACTTTGGATACTCCCTAAACCCGTAAATTTAAAACTGGGATTCAATCCTCAAAAAATGGTGGCTGCCCATTTCCTGGACAGCCACCAGGGAAATTATTTGGCTTTGATCGTGATCGTCTTGGGCCGGACTTCTTCTGCCTTTGGCAACACCAGGTTCAACACGCCGTTTTCAAACTCCGCCTTGCTTTTGTCAACAACTACCGGGACCGGCAGCGGAATCGAACGGGAGAACGAGCCAAAAGTTCGCTCGCGCAAATGGTAAGAGTCGCCTGGCACCTCCTTCTCCTGCTTAATTTCGCCTCGCAGAGTCAGAACGTCTCCGGTTACGGAAACCTGAAGATCTTCAGGGTTCATGCCCGGCAAGGTCGCCTTCACAACCACTTCATTTTCTGTCTGGTACATATCAATCGCAGGAAAAGTACCCATGCCTCCCAAAATTGGAGAACGTCCATAAAATTCTTCAAATAAACGATCCATTGCGCGGCTCATGTTCATTAACTCGCGAGCTGGATCCCATCTTGATAATTGATTGGACATATTGACCTCCTTTCGACTTTCTAAGAACCTTTGGTTTCTATTTTTACAATTCAAAAATACACCGCTTTTATAATAAATTTGAAAGCGATGTATAAGATTTCTATAAAAAATTTTACAGCTTTTAAGAAACGGAGTCTTGTTTTTGAAAATCTACAAACCGATATCCAACACCCCTCTCCGTCAGGATGTATTTGGGGTTTGCAGGATCTTTTTCCAGTTTTTGGCGTAAATAATTTACGTACAACCGCACATAATGAGGTTCGTCACGGTATTCATACCCCCAAACTTTCGAGAGCAATTGATCATAGGTCATGACCCAGCCGGCATTTTGCACAAGATGATAAAGCAAACGATATTCCGTAGGACGAAGCTTGATAAGCCGATTTTCGACCCACACTTCGCGGCGGCCAAAATCTATTTTCAGCCGGTCATCAACTTCAATCAGGCGCTCTCGTGAAGACATTCCACTGGCAGCATCCGTTCGTCTCAATACCGCCCTCACCCTGCTGACGAGTTCCCTCGGACTGAAAGGTTTGGTAATATAATCATCCGCCCCCAATTCCAAACCGCGCACCCGGTCATCTTCTTCGCCCTTTGCCGTCAACATAATGACAGGCACACCGCTGGTTTCGCGGATCAAGCTAAGCACTTCGAACCCGTCAAGGTCCGGCATCATCACATCGAGCAACACCAGGTCGGGAAGCTTATCCCGCAATGCCTGGATAGCTTGCATACCACGGTATGCCTCAACCACTTGAAAACCATCATGCTCTAAATTTAGCCGGATGAAACGCGCCATTCGTTCTTCGTCATCAACTACCAGGATGACACGGTTTTTGAATGAATCCTCAGGCATAAAAACCACTACTCCCTTACAAAAGTAATGATATCTTCCTCTTCTTCGCTTGGTAGCACTTCAATGAAATTAATACGGTTGAAAGGCCAGATGACTGTAGTAACTGCAGGGTCAATATAGGCTAAATCTTTCCCATCCTTTTTGCGAGGATTTTTTACTGTAATCAGAACATCAGAAGGGCCAGGCAATTCATCAACTTCACCCAAAACCGGATCTTCATTTTGAATGTGAATCAAGATGGAAGGCATTTTTATCCCAAATTATTTGCGAATCAAAATTTGGATTTTTAATTTCCCAAGCGCAATCATATCCCCATGATTTAATGGGTAATCTAGATGAGGGACAATCTTTTGACCATTTACCCGGGTACCGTTCGATGAACCCAGATCTGTAATGATCACTCGCTCATTAACTACCTTCAAGCTGGCATGTAAACGTGACACACCCAGACTGAAAGCCTCATAAGGCGAAAGATCCACATCGGGCAAAATGGGCTGCCCCTCAGCAACTCGACCAAGGGTAAAATCAGTGCGCCCAACAAGGTTCAACAACTGGCCGCTCTCCACCAAATAGAGGGAAATAACGGCATCAATCCCTTCGGCAAGAGTAGCCGGGGCCACGGGCGGCGGAGTGGCATCAGAAAGCGGCCCGGAGGGTCGTCCAATCGACTGCGTGGTCAGCCTGTTCATAGAGACCAATTGGGCGCCGCATTCACTACAAAACAGCGCGCCAGCAACTTCACGGTGGTTACAATTTGGACATACTATCATTTGTTCTGCTCCAGTCCCGAAGGCAATAAAAGTGATCGTGTACCATATTTAATGCGCTTATCGCCATCTTTGCTAAAGTAATTGCTTTGCTTAATATGCTCTGCCTCAACCAGAACAGTATGCGCAAGTTCTCGCTGTCCTGTAGAAAGCAAATGCGTTGCCAGGTATTGTAAATGTTTGGTCGCTTTTGTAATCTGCCCTTCTTCCACCTCTTTTCTGGCCCGCTCTTGCAGCCGATACAATGTTAATCTCGCCATGGCCTCCACCAAAGCAGGGGGAGGAGACTCTGGATCAGGCGCAATTGCAAATGGACGTTGCAAGATCAAAGGATAATTGATTACACCTTTCTTGAGCATTAAATCCCCTGTCAGCTTTCCGCGTGCCAGGTTAACCATCCCAATTTCAGTTTTCGCGCCAGGAACCAGAAATTCAAACAACACCGAGATATTTCTACCATAATAAAGATTCCCCAAGTTGATCGGGCTTGTCAGGGATAACGGTCCTGTGTCAGGAATTAATCGAAAAGCATATCGAAGTTCAACACCCGCATCTTTGCTAAAATCGAATGTAATATTCCGGGCATAAAGCGAGCTCAGCATTTTTATTTTCTGTTCAAGATGAAAGTCAATATCTCGCGGCGAGGTTACAAAGATCGCGTTTCCACCTGCAAAACTAGCCAGTTGATCCAGAAACTTATCGTTCCACTCGTGCCCAATCCCCAAAACGCTGATGATAAGTCCATCTTCCTTGGCTCGCTTCACTAGCTCTATACATCGGGCTTCATCGCCATACGTATGACCGTCCGTAAACAAAACCAGATGGCGGACACTTGACCCACTGTTTCGGTCGAAAACCTGCAACTGTCGCACACCTGCTTCCAGTCCCTGGTAAATTTCTGTCCCTCCACTAGGGCTTAAGAGGCTTATTTTTTGTTCGATCCGCGGCAAGTCGCTCAGTTGTGTTGCAGGCACCACAACTTCGGCGCGGTCGCTAAAAGCCACAACGGTAATATTATCTTGTGGGTTCAATTTCCTCAAAAGCCTGAAAGCGCTGGCTTTGATCATATCCATGCGTTCGCCCTTCATAGAAGTCGAAATATCAATCGCCAGACAGAGGTGAATGGGCAAAAGCATGGATGGATCCGGGTCAACCGTATTAACCAGTTCCACCATTACGTAAACAAGTTGGTGTTCATCGATAACCGGGAGGACACTCCGGCTGTATTTGATATCTTTGCGAATTGCATAAGCGACGCGATCTGGCTCCAGCGTCAAATCATAAGCAGCTCGTTTCTCCGGATCGCTTAAAGTCTCATAAGCCTGTTTTATGGCGATGAATTCATCGTTTGCAGCGGGGTCTGGATTAGCATCTGGGTGAAATTTCTTAGCATATGCAAAATAAGCATTGCGCAATTCATCCGGCAATGCATCTCTCGAAATTCCCAAAATCTGATAATAATCCTGATCCTTAGCCATTCTAATTAATTAGTCGAGTCGCTGCACCAACACCACACTGATATTATCAGGACCACCAGCCGAATTTGCCAGCTCAACAAGCTGGTGACATGCCTCTGTGGGATTTGCCGCTGCTTTAACCACGCGGAGCATTTCTATCTCTGGAACAACGCCCCAGAGTCCATCGCTGCACAACAACATATAACCGGGGTTCGGCAACACATGCGTATTGATATCTGGACGGAACGGTTCAGATTGGCCAACTGCTCGATACAAAACATTGCGTTGCGGGTGACTGCTGGCTTCCTTTTCGCTGATTTGTCCAAGCTCAACCAATCGCCTGACCAGGGAATGGTCATGCGTCATCACTTGTATCCTTCCATCCGGATAAAGAAAATATACCCGGCTGTCACCCACTTGAGAGATGGTAACCTGGTCCCCAATGACAAGCGCTGCCGTCAGTGTCGTTCCACCACCCGGCGCCTTGCTCAAGACAGCTTGTTGCGCCCGGTTTACCCCAGCTTCCATGATTTCCTGCAAGCTGTCATTATCGTCGTCAAATCGCAACCCCAAGAGAGTAGGATAGAGCTTCGAAAGCAGATAGTCAGCCATAACACGCGCGGCCTTGCCGCTGGCTATTTCTCCGTTCTGATGTCCTCCCATTCCATCAGCAACAATAAAAACACCAAAAGTAATTTCTGTAGATCCATCTGAAAGCACCGCATTGACCGCTAGAAGAGTGTCTTCATTATGATCCCTTTGCTTTCCAACCGATTGGGCAGATCCTACCAATAATTGTGTGGGTTTGTAATGCACCAGGCGTTCAGATACAGAACCCAATTGTTCCTCTGAAAGCGGCGCAGTTTCGATGGTAGATTGATTAACCTTTTTTTTCCCGAGTAGCTTTTCAATAAATTTTTTCATGAAATTTTCCTCCCGGGCAAAAATTTACGGCAGCAAAGCGTATAAAATGTGATCCGATGAACCAATATAGATGATATCGTTAGAAACAAAAGGAGTACCGGTAATCGCACCGCCTGTGGAGAACTTCCACCGTAATCGGCCAGTTTTATATTCTAGGCAATAAAAATTCCCATCTGCAGACCCACAATAAAGCGCGTCTTGATAAATGATCGGGGACCCGCTAACCTGATGATCCGTCTTAAATCGCCAGATTTCTTTAGCGTTGGTAGCCTCAATGCAATAAATATTGCCATCCGCCGAACCAGCAAACAGATAATTATCTGCAATACAAGGGGATGAGACGGACGCTTTACCCATTCTGAAACGCCAGATTGCCCATCCCGATTTCGCGTCAACCGCGTAAAAAGTACCATCCATTGAGGTAACATAAACTATTCCGCGGGCAACCAATGGAGAAGAAGTAATCGCTCTTTTCGCTCGAAAACGCCAGCGAATCTGCCCACGTAAATCGCAGGATAAAAGATCCCCATCTTCATTCCCAAAAAAAATCATATCCCCGCTTACAGCTGGCGATGAGCGGATCGCCTTGCCAGCATCCAACTTCCAGGAAACCCGGGTGGATAAGAGATTGACTGCATGTAGGAAACCATCATCCGAACCGATCAATATATGCCCTTCGAATGCCCTGGGAGAACTTCGAATTGGCCCCTCAGTATCATACACCCAAGAAAGACGGCCAGATTTAGCCATAAGCGCATAAAGACGCCGATCCTCAGATCCAAAATAAATGATGCCATCGGATACTGTCGGCCGGCTGACGATTCCACCTTCCGTGGGATATTTCCACAAAAATTCACCATTGGTTGAATTGACAGCATAAACGTTATGGTCATAAGCGCCCACATAGACTGCGTTCCCGTCGCAAACTGGCGAAGATCGGATCTCATCCTCGCATTTGAAGGTCCATAACGGCTTAATCGTTTGCTCGTGCGCTAAAGGTCCAGTACGAAGCGCCACCCTCGAAAGCGCCCCGGTCTTTCGCGCCACAACCAGAAGGGCGTCTTTCATTGCCTGGACAGACTGAAAACGATCTTTGGGGTTGTATTGCAATGCCGTATTGATTACGGTCTCCAATTCTATCGAGACTGCCGGGTTTATTTGTCGAATTGGACGTTCAGCAAAAGTGAAAGGAGGCTCAACCCGTGGATCACGTCTGGTGAGAATGTGGTGCAAGGTTGCTCCCAGGGCATAGATATCAGCCATCGGAGAAGCTTCGCCCCGATACTGCTCTGGCGGAGAATAGCCCTCCGTCCCGATCATCGTACCTTTCTGCCCAACCTTAAATATCTTTGCAATGCCAAAATCCACCAGGATGACATGATTCTGCTGGTTGATCATCACGTTAGAAGGCTTCATATCCCGGAAGATAATGGGTTCCGGTTTATGGGTGTGCAGGTAGTTTAAGACATCGCAAAGTTCGATCGCCCAGGCAATCACTTGGTCTTCCGGGAAGAAACCCTGCGTAGTATTCAGAAGCGCTTCCAGATCTTTCCCATTAATGTACTCCAAAACCAGGTAAGACCTTTCTTCATAAGTAAAAAAATCTAAAATCTTTGTGATGGATGGGTGCGACAGGGTAACCAGGATATTGGCTTCCCGCTCAAAGTTTTGTATGATTGTCTGTCGCAAGATTGGATCAGCAGCCTGATTGATCATCTCCTTGACGGCAACAAGGCGAATCACATTAGGGAAATGCAAATCTCTGGCGCGATACACTGCGCCCATCCCGCCCAGGCCAATGACCTCCTGGACAAGGTAACGGTCCATCAAAACCGAACCGGGTTTTAATTGACCTTCAGACCCTTCACCAGAGTTAAAACTTTGGGTAATATTTTGTGTTTCCAGTTAGTCCTCCTGGAACAAGAAGCCAACTGCTCGAACATGGATCGCAGGACCCAATCAAATGCCGGTAAATTACCAGCAGAACATGGTTAAATTATAAGCTCCCTATATATGAATTGCAACCAGAATAAGCCTTCATCACTTACAATATTGATAGACAATCGTAAATACAGGCGCATCTCGCCGTCAAAACAAGTTACAATTGCACCGTAAAAATCACTTGAGTTTGAGGACTTATGACCGATTTTGGCGTTTATTGTTCACCTTTTAGCTGGAGATACGGCTCCAATGAAATGCGGTATATATGGAGTGAAATTAACAAAAGAAGACTCTGGAGAAGAATTTGGATAGCCCTGGCACGGGTCGAGTCAGATTACGGGCTCGCAAGCGCCTCCCAAATTGACGAACTGAATCAATTTGCCGATGCCATAGATCTCGAACGCGCCTTTCAAATTGAAGCGGAAATCCATCACGATCTCATGGCGGAATTATTGACTTTTGCTGAGCAATGCCCAAACGCAGCCGGTGTGATCCATTTGGGGGCTACATCAATGGACATCGAAGACAACGCCGACGCAATCCGGATGCGACAAAGCTTAATCGTTATCCTCGATAATCTAAAGAATTTACTGCTCAAAATGGCCAGCTTCATAAAAGAATGGGCTGATCTGCCGGTCATGGCTTTTACCCATCTTCAGCCTGCTGAGCCCACAACATTGGGATATCGCTTTGCGCTTTATGCCCAGGATCTGCTGGCGGACTGGCAGCTACTGGAAAATATTTACCATCAAATCAGGGGCAAAGGCTTCAAAGGCGCCATTGGAAGCGGGGCATCTTATGTAGAATTAATCGGCCAGCCAAATTACGACGAGTTTGAGAAAAAATTAGAAGACCTTTTGTCGTTGCCTTTTTTTCCTGCCGCAAGCCAAACTTACCCGCGACGGCAAGATTATCTTGTCATCAGCGCGCTTGCCGGAATGGGCGCCACGCTCTACAAGCTATGTTTTGACCTCCGCATCTTGCAATCGCCGCCCATCGGTGAGCTATCTGAACCTTTTGGAAAAAAACAGGTCGGCTCCTCGGCAATGCCGTTTAAGCGAAATCCTATTCAAGCTGAAAAAGTGGACTCGCTCGCCAGAAATTTGGCGCAAATGCCCCTTCTAGCCTGGCATAACGCTGCGCATTCTTTACTGGAACGTACCCTCGACGACAGTGCAAATCGCAGAAGCCTGTTGCCCGAAGCATTCCTGACCTGCGATGAGATCTTAAAATCTTGCGCAAAAATCATTGTTGGACTGACTGTGAACACAGGCGTCATTCAAAAAAACCTGGCGCTATACGCGCCATTTTCCAGCACCGAGCGGCTCATGATGGCTTTGGCCGGCGCTGGTGCAAACCGGCAGGAATTGCACTCTCGGATCAGGGAATATGCCATGAAAGCCTGGGATGCGGTTCAATCCGGACAGAGCAACCCCCTGATCGACATGGTTTCGACCGACCCGGTTTTCACCAGGTATTTTCCGCCTGAAAAACTGCAAAAACTGATGAGCGTGGAAGGGTATTCAGGGGTTGCTTCCAGACGTGCCCTGGAAATATCTCAACATATTCAGGAGATCATCGCCTCCACCGCTGAGCTTCCCCCTTTAAAGAAATACAACTGGACAGCCTAAATTCAATCATGTACAATCGTGAAGGAAGAAACAAGGAGAAAAAATGAGTCAATTCCCTGGAAAAGGCAAAGTAGCTGTCCTAAAAACAACCCCAGATTCAATTCTCGACGACATAGACCAGTTGATGGTCTTAGCCGGGGTAGAACAAGCGCTTCCAAAGGATGTAACGACTGGACTGAAGATTAACATCTCCTGGCAAACCTGGTATCCTGCCTGTTCAACCGCGCCCTGGCAGCTCGAAGGTGTCATTCGAACGCTAAAACGCCTTGGGTATTCCGACCTGATAGGCATTCATAATGACACGGTTGTTGTCGACACCAGCGTTGGAGAAGCCAACAATAAACATCGCTACGTAACGGACAAGTACGCCGTCCCCTGCACGTATTTGTATCAAGAAAAATTTGAATGGGTTCGCTATGAGCCGAGCCAGCCATTCCTCGTTCTGGACAAAGTTTATCCCGATGGCGTGTTCATCCCAAAAGCGCTCATTGGCAAGAACATCGTTCATCTACCCACTGTGAAGACCCATGTATTCACCACCATTACAGGCGCCATGAAAAATGCTTTTGGCGGTTTGCTACACCGCAACCGCCACTGGACGCACAGCGTGATTCACGAAACCTTGGTTGATTTATTGATGATACAGCGGGAAATCCATCCTGGCATCTTTGCCGTGATGGATGGAACCTTTGCCGGCGATGGCCCCGGCCCAAGGGCGATGCGATGGCACGAAAAAGACATCCTACTCGCATCAGCAGATCAAGTTGCAATCGACGCAATTTCCGCAAAACTTCAGGGCTTTGATCCTATGTCCATTCCATTCATTCGGATCGCGCATGAGATGGGACTGGGCGTCGGCGACCCGAAGGATATCGAAATCGTTGGATACGATATTGCCCAAGAAAAACCTTGGGGGTTCGTCCAGGAAGACACCTTCGCTTCACGCGGTCAAAAAATGATTTATCACGGTCCATTGAAACCATTCGAAAAATTTTTGCTCCAATCCCCATTGGTTCCGTGGAGCTATTTCGCCAGCAACTTCTACCACAATGTCTACTGGTACCCCTTTGTTGGCAGAAAACGCGTCGAAGAGGCATTAAAGACCAAATGGGGACAGTTATTTAAGAATTACGGAGACGGTCAGGTGGTCATGCCCGGCATGGAACCGGCCACTGTGGTGCAAGCTGCCGTTGGGATAACAGCCATTGCCGCCCTTTTGGGTGCAGGGCTATGGTGGCTAAACAGGCGACCAAAAAGATGAAAAACTTCTTGTTTTTCACCCCCTAAAACGAGCTTCACATTCAGCGCATGGACACAACAACCGTAGGAAATACCAGGTATAGATTCCAAAATCATGGCCATCTTCCCAGCGGATATTTAGAGCATATGAGCCCACGCTGCCAGCGTTTTGAATCCTGGTCGCTGGCGAATCCTCCAGTCTACTCTTAAAAACGTCTGGATCGGGCTCATTTCGCATGTTTTCATGCCCACCGCGGCAGGATGCGCAGGGGCAGGCCGCCCGTATCAAACCAAAGGGATAAGCGCTCTGGTGTCCATCCGCCCAAAGAATAGTCAACACTTTTTGTTTCCGATCGATAGTGATCGAATTAGGTTTTTCTTCTAAATTCATCCCTCAACATCCTTTTATGAGCGCGGGCGACAAGATGGCTATTCGTCCAAAGCAACAGCCGATAAATAATCCGCCGCCGCCCATCCGCTCCTGGAGTCGTCATAAGGAGCAACCAGATACCACCAGACCAGGCCATCAACATCCTCAGGCCCGTCTCGGACCTCAAACACCTCAGAATCATACCCCAAAGACAGTAAGGGCTGCCTTAAGCCGGGTCCGGCGCGTAAGCGTAGACCATCCCTGCCGGTTCCAGTGATCTGGACATAACCGCCAACATGTATTTTTCCAGCTTCTTCCAGTGCTTGTTGCGTGGCATTGACGTCAGGCGTAGGACTGGGCAACTGGGTCGGCGTGATCGTTGGCGCCTGAATGATCAACAAAACTGCAGTCGGGCTGACCGTGTTGTTCTCCTTTACCCCGCTCAGCCAGCTAAAAACCGCCCATACCATCATCAGCGCGACGCTGACAAGCCCCGCACCGACCAGCACATAAACATTTAACCGTTTGACAATCTGGTTCCACATAAGGCAGGGTTCACACCGGCATCAAGAAAAATGCAAGCCCCAGGATCAAGTAAACAGCCACCAGAGCCAAACCCTCCAGCCAGTTGGATTCACCATCATTCGACACAAGTGCAGAGATAATCACCCCGGCGCCCAGCGCGATCAATTCAAACTGGTTGAATATTAAGGTCAAAGGGTTTCCCATCACCAGACTGACATAAACCAGCAGTGGCGCAACAAAAAGCGCAATTTGTGAGCTAGAGGATAGAGCAATCTCCACGCTTAATTCCATCTGATTTCTGGCAGCAACCTGGACAGCTACCAGATGTTCGGCGACATTTCCAATAATTGGAATAAGAATGATCCCTAAGAAAAACTCCGATAACCCCAGGTCAACAACAACGCTCTCGACTGCCTGAACCAGAATTTCACTCATTAGAACTACGCCGATGGTAGCAACTGCTAGCAAAATGATTGCCTGTTTAATCGAGTAGCGAGTGTGGTTGGGATGTGCCTCGACCGGGTATGTAATCGGGCTGGCGGTAGACCGGTAACTGTAAATCAGCCCAAAAATGTACAGCACGATGATAATGCCGGCTACACCCAGGCTAAGCGCTTCCACCTTCAGACTTCCCTCCCCACCAATAGAATGGCTGAAAATGGACGGAATAACCAATGCCATCACCGCAAGAATTAAGAGAATAGCATGGTTGCCTGCCTGTTTGCGATCAAAGGATTGGGTGCCGTTTTTAATGCCGCCAACCAGCATGGAAAATCCCAGGATCAAAAGCAAGTTGCCCAAAATGGACCCCGTTATAGAAGCCTTCACCAGCTCCAACAATCCTGCGCGTATCGCCATAAGCGTGATAATCAATTCGGCTGCATTGCCCAGTGTTGCATTTAATAAGCCGCCAATTTTCGGTCCCGTAAATATCGCCAGCGCCTCGGTTGCTTCGCCAATCAAACCTGCCAGCGGTACTACTGCCAGCGCCGAAAGCACAAACACCGCCACCGAGCTCCAACCATTCCACTCGCCGATAATCGCCAGCGGAAAAAGCAATAACAGACCATAAAAAGGTTTTTCTTTAAGAAAATGGAATAGCTTTTTCACCGTTTGGGCGCTCCCTGCAGGTATTATATCCGCGGATTGGGTAAAATGACGAGAAGGACAGCTATGATATAATCGTTTTTTATGGAGATAGAACAACAATCTTCTTCTCTTCTGGCAAATCGCTACCAGCTTAAGCACCTGGTCGGAACAGGCGGTATGGCAGTTGTCTATCAGGCACACGATTTGATGCTCGAACGGCCTGTTGCAATCAAGATATTGCGGCATGATTTTTCCAAAGATGAGAATTTTCGAGAACGATTCCGCCAGGAAGCAAAAGCTGCCGCGAACCTTTCGCACCCCAACATCGTCACCGTGCACGACTTTGGCTTTGACCATGAACGACTCTTCATCGTCATGGAATACGTGCCCGGAACTGACTTAAAAAGTATCTTGAAGCAGCAGCGCTATTTTACGGTGGATCAAGCCATTCCGCTCATGGTACAGGCCTCTGCCGGCATAGGATATGCGCATCGAGCTGGTTTAGTTCATTGTGACGTTAAACCTCATAATATGCTCGTTACCCCCGATCAGCGCCTCAAAGTAACCGATTTTGGAATTGCCAGAGCCCTTTCAACCATCCATCCAGATGAACAGCATGACGTTGTCTGGGGTTCCCCGCAATATTTCTCCCCAGAACAGGCTGCCGGC
>Ga0067045_1031026_pt1 | contig 13416 bp, 11 predicted proteins | sample TerdegcTABiofilm_FD_59184 | JGI IMG/M metagenome (GOLD analysis project Ga0067045, IMG submission 59184) | Combined Assembly of (Gp0054472, Gp0054536) Wastewater bioreactor microbial communities from Singapore -Terephthalate degrading...
ATTGCACCATTGGAAGCCTGCAATAACGCATCCTTGCGCACTTCAGATTTCTTCATAACCTTTGATTCCCACACTTCAAACGTTCCTGAACTTGAATCACGGGATATTACAACTATCCTTTCATTGTTGCCACCCACCTGACTCCAGTTGGTTATAGCGCCCTCATAGATGGCTTTAAGCTGAGCCATTGACAAATTTTTTACAGGGTTTGAAGGATGCACGATTGGAACTATCATATCGTATGCTATAGCAACTTCTTTAATCTTTTCACCTTTTGATTTTGCCATATCCCACTCTTCCTTCTTCATTTCGCGTGAAGAATTTGCAATATCGCAGCTACCATCTATAAGCGACTTTATACCATCACCAGAACCTGTACCTGAAAGACTTATTACAACTTTTGTTTTTTCATAAAAAGCTTCCAGTGCCTTCTGAGCAATGGGCAAAACGGTAGTTGATCCTTTGATGACTACCTTTGATCCTTTTGTTTGTGAAAAACCAATTGATAATGAGCTTACTATCGCTACTATCATGAAAATTAAAAAACTCTTGACCTTCATTATGTCCTCCTGTTATATTTTAATAAGGTTATGTAAAACGCAATTATGCAATTTCACACTATTCTAAGTACACCGGTATTATGAAATTTTTATAAAGATTAGATTAATTTTCTATTTGATTTGACCTGAATTGACCTTTTCATCATATACAACAATAAGTCCAGGCGGCAAAAAGCACTGCTATAGTACTAAAACTTTACATTTTCTTTACATTATTATTATAAATCCTTAACATTTCAGTGGTTTGATACTTTTGATAATTAAAAGTAATGATACATACAACGTACTAGTTAAAGAAATAACGGTGATATATGTCCGAAAACACAGTAAAAGTTAAAGCCCAGAATCTTTCTTTTTTTTACGGGGATAATCAGGCATTGTTTGATATTAATCTATCAGTACAGGCAAACACAGTTATGGCTCTGATTGGTCCTTCTGGATGTGGTAAATCAACATTTCTACGCTGCATCAACAGGATGAACGATATCATACCCTATACAAGAATTGAAGGCGAACTAACCATAGATGGAGAATCCATATACCATACAAAATACGATGTCACACAACTGCGTCGCCGCGTTGGCATGGTTTTCCAGAAATCAAATCCATTCCCAAAATCAATTTTTGACAACATAGCGTATGGTCTAAAAATAAATGGTATAAAAGATAGATATACCATTGAGCGTATTGTGGAAGACTCTTTGAAACGCACGGCACTGTGGGATGAAGTAAAGGACAGGCTGCATACGTCGGCCATGAGCCTGTCAGGTGGACAGCAGCAGCGCCTGTGCATTGCACGAACAATTGCAGTGCAGCCTGAGATTATTCTGATGGATGAGCCAGCTTCGGCACTTGACCCAATATCCACTCAAAAGATTGAAGAGCTTATTCAGGACTTAAAAAAACAATATACCATAATTATCGTTACCCACAACATGCAGCAGGCAGCACGCGTAAGCGACTATACCGCATTCTTTTATATGGGAAAACTTATTGAAGTAAATAAAACCGAAATTATATTTACAAAACCTGAAAAGCAAATGACTGAAAATTATATAACAGGAAAATTTGGATAATCATTGAAAGGAGATACCAATGGCCACTCACCTGGAACAGGAACTCAATGACTTACTGCGCAAAATACTGGAAATGGCTGATATTGCCATAGAAGCAGTTACTGATGCAGTGCAGTCACTTAAAACTATAGACGTAAAGTTGGCTGAAAAAGTGATACAAAAAGACTCAGCCCTTGATAAATTGGAGATAGTTATTGATGAAGAATGCGGCAGGATTTTAGTAACCAAACAACCAGCAGCAGGCGACCTCAGGTTAATTTTAGCAATCCTGAAATCCAACACTGATTTAGAGCGCATTGGCGATCTGGCAACCAATATTGCTAAAGAAACAATTCGGCTTGAGGGTAAGTCGCTTTTAAAGCCACTTATTGATATTCCCCGTATGACGGAAATATGTATTAAAATGATTAAACTGGCATTTCAGGCAATCACCGAGAAAAACATTGAATATGCACGCCAGTGTATTGCCTTGGACAAAGATGTTGATGAACTCAATATGCAGATAAACCGCGAGCTTTTCAGCTTTATGGTAGAAAATCCAGCAACCATTTCACCTGCATTTGGCCTTATCATGGTAGCAAAAGCATTGGAACGCATCGGCGATCATGCAACCAACATCGCTGAACGAGCAATATACTATATAGAAGGTGAAGACATTCGTCATCAGGAGTAATTCATGCCAAAAATATATGTAGTTGACGATGAAAAGGACATCCGCGAAATCCTGAAAGTCAACCTTCAGAAAAACGGCTATGACGTTTATACATTTGCTTCAGCTGAAGAGGTCCTAAAACAATTAGCTATCGCCAAACCTGATCTGTTGATACTTGATATCATGATGAGCGGCATGGATGGATTGGATTTATGCAAGCACATCAGGGCTTCAAATACGTTAAACGATATACCCATATTATTCCTTTCTGCAAAATCAGCAGAACTTGACAAAGTGTTGGGACTTGAACTGGGGGCTGATGATTACATAACCAAGCCTTTCAGCATCCATGAACTCATTGCCCGTGTTAAAGCAATACTGCGACGTGTCCAGGGAAAGGAAGAAACACCAAAAGACGTTTTAACCTACAAAGGCATTGTACTGCATCCAGAAAAATTTTCAGTAACTATCGACAAAAACCCCATTGACCTTACAAAAACTGAATTTCTTATCCTTAAACTTTTTATGCAATACCCTGGCAAGATTTTTACCCGTGACAACATCATCGACAGCATTCGCGGCGATAATGTATATGTCATTGACAGGACCGTTGACGTGCACATTATGAATCTCAGAAAAAAATTAGGACACTACAAGGATGCAATTAAAACCTATTCTGGCGTTGGGTACGGATTAAAAGGGTAAGTTAATGTTTAAAAGTCTTAAAACAAAATTAATTGTTGTATACTCTGTAGCACTGGTATGTTTTATTTCTTTTCTTCTTGTTTACAGTAGTCGCCATATACACAAAGAATTTACTCTATTCTTAAAAACTGAATTGCAGCAAAGTATTGATTATATAAATACCTATTGCCTGTCATTTCACAAACCCATTAACAAACAATTTTTTACTTATGAGATAGTAACTGCTTTAAAAAATCTATCCCATAAAAGTTCCCTGCGCATAACCATTATTCAGAATGATGGCACTGTACTGTTTGACACCGACGCCAACCCTGAAATAATGGAAAACCATCTGTATCGCCCAGAGATTCTGGAAGCAAGAAAGAATGGTACAGGTATGGCAACGCGATTCAGCAATACAATCGGTGCTGACATGCTATACGTTGCTTCATATTATAGCAACTACTATATCCGCACTGCAAAATCAATGTCCACTATTAATATGCTCATTGAGTCAATAACCAGAAATATTGTTATAGCTGGAATTATCGTCCTTATTATAAGCATTACCGTCACAGCAATATTTGCCACTGCTTTCACACGACCTATAAAAGAATCACTGCGCTTCATTGATGCATTTTTTAACGGAAACCTGCATGCGCGCATTCTCAACTACAAAGATGATGAAATGGGCTACTTACAGAAAGCAATGAACCAGTTAGCGGACAATATCCAGCAGCGCATTATGGAACTTACCAATGAAAAAAACAAACTCTTCATGATTATTGAAAGTATCCATGACCCCATAGCGCTCATTGATGAAGACAAAATAATTGTTATTTATAACAGGGCATTTGCAAACTGTTTTGAGTATCCTGAACGTTTAACTGGCAAATACTATTTTACTGTTATCCGCCACAGTGAGCTTAATGCAAAAATATATGTTGCATGTTCTCAAAAGCAAAAAATATCTTTTGAAGAAACCATTGGTGCTAAAAATTTTCATATATTTATATATCCGTTTGCAGAACCTGCCACAGGCATCCTGTTACTTATGCACGATGTTACTGAACAAAAGCGCATACAGCAACTGAAATCAGATCTGGTTGGGAATTTATCCCATGAATTAAAAACGCCAATCAGTATCATCCGCGGATACCTGGAAACCATTAAAGACAACATATGCGATCAAAAAACAGCAGAGCAATTCATTGAAAATGCACTTATAAACGTTGAACGCCAGAATGCAATCATCAACGATATGTTAAAACTCAATCAATTAGAAACTTCATCGTTTATTACCAGTGAATCTATTGACCTTAAAAAAATCATTTCACAGTGTGTAGAACTGCTAACACCAAAAATACAAAAGAAGAATCTGGCGATAGTTATGGATATACAATCTCTGCCACAAACCATTACTGGCAATGCATTCTTAGCCGAGGAGATTTTTTTCAACTTAATAGATAATGCCATTAACTATAACAATCCAGGTGGGTCGATAACTATCTCCGCAAATAAAGAATCAACATTGCTTTCAATCAGCATAGCAGACACCGGCGTTGGCATTCCACCTGATGAAATACCAAGGATTTTTGAACGCTTTTATCGGGTTGACAAAAGCCGCTCACGCGAGACCGGCGGTACTGGTTTGGGCCTATCCATTGTAAAACATGCAGCGCTTATTATGGGATGGACAGTGGACGTAACATCCTCATCCAGTGGTTCTACATTCAGGATTATTATTCCATCAGTATAATAATCAGGGGCGCTTTTTAACTTCTACTAATTTTCCATTGACATATTTATGAAGCACACTGGAAATCATTGTTTGGTAAGGTATCCCTTCCTCCATAGCAATTTTTTGCAAAGACTCAAGATCATTCTGTGAAATGCGTATATTAATTCGTTTATCTTTTTTTATTGCAGCTTTTGCATAGCTTAGATGATTCTTTTTTTCTTTTTTAATTTCACTAACTTCTTGCCATTCGCCTTCTTCAAATGATTTGAGAATATCCCGTTCATATTTTTTCAATTTTTTAGTCATTTCTTACCTCCTCCTAAATAAAGTTTTGTTGCCTTTCTGCTGGGAATAATAGTTTTAAGCAAATCACTTTGAATGCAGGTGATAATATTCTCCAAAGAAATACTTCTTTCTTTTAGTAATGTATTCTTTTCATTATTTCATGTAATTGTTTTCATTAAATGATAATGACATTGTATGTCTATCGGCAACATGGTTTAAAAAAAACAACAACAAATAGCAAGAAATTTATTCTTTACAAAATACATATCATCACATAGCGTTTGCTGCACAGTATTACTGTTACATTCTCCAGGTGGTGCATAACAATGACAAAATCAATCTTTGTAAAAGTTTTTAGAATCTCATTTTGCTAAAGAAGCAAAAATCCCCCATGCACTATCTGAACATGAAAATTTTCTTATCAATGTTTGCAAATTAACTGTTAATGATGCACTACAAAAATTACACACCTTTCCAGCAGGATTAAGCACTCAAGAAGCTGAACAGCGGTTGCATAAATATGGACACAATGAATTAGCACATACAAAAAAAATTGGTTTCCTGGCTGACATTTTCAATCGTATAAAAAGCCCTCTTGTTATTCAACTTTTGATCATAGCACTGGTTTCCGGCTTCATTGGAGAAATCAAATCAACATTTATTGTAAGCTGCATGGTGTTACTGAGTGTGGGACTATCATACGTATTAGATAGAAGATCAAATAACGCTGTTGAAGCTTTAGGCAAAAGAGTTCAAACTCATGTTATAACTCTCAGAGATGGAAAAGAAGTTGAGATACCTATTTCAGAAATAGTGCCCGGTGACATCGTGCTATTACAGGCAGGATCAATTATTCCTGCTGATTTGCGATTGATAAGTGCAAAAGATTTTTTTGTCAGCCAATCAATACTAACCGGCGAATCAATGCCCATTGAAAAAAATGCCGATCCACAGAATAGTGAGAGGAACTATGTGTTTGAATTATCCAATGCCTGTTTTCAGGGAAGCAACGTCATAAGTGGCAGTGCCAGAGGGCTTGTTGTAAATACCGGAACAAGGACATATTTTGGTTCAATATCTGAACGATTAATAGAGAAACGGCCACTCACCAGTTTTGATAAAGGTGTTAAATCATTTACCTACCTGATGATCAGATTTATGGTAATTATGGTGTTGCTGGTCTTTATGATTGTTGGCATGACTAAGGGTAACTGGATTGAAGCTTTGCTATTTGGGCTTTCAGTAGCTGTTGGATTAACACCTGAAATGCTTCCCATGATTGTCACGGTTAATCTGGCCAAAGGTGCCTTAACCATGTCAAAAAAGAAAGTTATTGTAAAGCATCTCAGTTCCATCCAGAATTTTGGTGCAATAGATATATTGTGTACCGATAAAACCGGCACGCTAACACAGGATAAGGTTGTCCTGGAAAAACATGTTGATATAACCGGAAAAGACAGTCATGATGTTTTGTTATATGCATACCTCAATAGTTTTTATCAAACCGGCTTACGAAATCTCATTGATCGTGCTATTATTTCACACATTGATGTGAACGTGAAAGCAAAATGCCAGCTTGTTGATGAAATCCCCTTTGATTTCCAGCGCAGAAGGATGTCAGTTGTTGTGGAATACGAAGGCGACAATGTTTTAATTTGCAAAGGAGCTGTGGAAGAAATATTTTTAGTGTGTAGTAGATATCAGGTTGATGATGAAATCTATCCCTTAATTCCCATGCTTCAAAATGACCTTTATGAGGAAGTTGAGGATTTAAATAATGATGGTTACCGCGTTTTAGCTATTGCATACAGGGAATTCCCAAAAGATAAAAAAACATTCAGCATTGCCGATGAAAGTGATATGATTTTACTTGGATACATAGCTTTCTTTGATCCACCTAAAGAATCTGCAGCACAGGCTATTGAAGCATTACACAAAAACAGTGTTGAAGTTAAAATCCTGACCGGTGATAATGCACTGGTTACCAGAAAAATATGTAAAGATGTAGGCTTACCCATTACCAGGATTATAACAGGTGAAGAAATTAACAACATGACACCTGATGAATTTAATCAGGCAATTCAAGAAGCCAATGTATTTGCAAAATTAACACCCTCCCAGAAAGAGAAAATTATATACCAATTGCGTGAAATTGGACACATTGTTGGTTACATGGGTGATGGCATTAATGATGCACAATCTCTTCGAGCTGCAGATATTGGAATTTCAGTAGATAGTGCCGCTGATGTTGCCAAAGAATCTGCAGATATAGTACTTCTTGAAAAAAGTTTAATGGTTTTAGAAGAAGGAATTATTGAAGGCAGGAAAATTTTTGCAAATATTATTAAATATATCCGGATGGGGGCAAGTTCAAATTTTGGCAATATGTTCAGTGTACTGGGTGCAAGTTATTTAATCCCATTTCTGCCAATGCAGCCAGTACAAATATTAATGAATAATCTTCTTTATGATTTTTCCCAGACAGGTATCCCAACTGATAATGTTGACAGTGAGTTGATTGAAAAACCTTTACAATGGAACATCAATAATATAAAACGCTTTATGATTTTTATTGGGCCTCTTAGTTCAATATTTGATTATGCAAAATTTGGTTTAATGTGGTTTTTCTTTAATGCAAAAGATTTTATTAATCCGTTGATACAACAACAACAAAAACAGTATCTGGAAAGCCTTTTCCAGACAGGGTGGTTTGTAGAATCGTTACTAACTCAAACATTAATTGTCCATATAATACGTACAAGAAAAATTCCATTTTTTCAAAGCATGGCTTCTTTGCCTATGACTGTAACCACACTCGCAATCATGGCAATTGCCTGCTGGCTTCCCTATTCACCATTTGCAAGCATGTTAGGTCTGGTTGCCTTGCCAGGCATTTACTGGATGTGGATTGCCAGCTTTTTAATTTTATATGCAACCATAACTCATATAGTTAAAACATGGTTCTTTAATACATTTGGAGATGACTGATTATGGATTCGTTACTTGATGCCTTACAGGAAGGAAGACTGATTGAACTCCCCGATAATGATAAAAGCCATGCCCTTCAATTTTTATCACATATTCTGGAAGCTATCCCCTCTATACCCTCAGAAACAGATATTGCAGGGTTGATACTAAAGAGGGAGGAAAGCTTCAATACTGGTTTAGGAAAAGGTTTTGCACTTCCCCATGCACGTGTCCCCTTTGAAGGCCAGTTGCTCTGTTCTGTTGGGTGGAGCCCTGCTGGCATTGACTATGGTGCTATAGATGGCAAACCAGTACATATAATCATCATGTATCTTGTTCCAGTCAATCAGCGGAATCAATACATTAAAGAAATTTCAAACATTGCAAAAACACTTTCAGAATTACATGACGAAACGGCATTACAATCACTCAAAGACCTGAATTCAGTACGTAATTACCTGCTGGATATCATAAGCAGCGCTAAACATATTGTAGGGCCGGAAGCACGAGCACGGATGATTCAGCTTGAGGTTAGGGAAAGTATTTCAAAACTACCTTTCCAGGAATTGACTGATTTGATCATTGAACCGTTAACTATACTGGTAGACGAAAAGGGCAGTCATATTACATTAACACAAAATAAAGAACTTCTTGATATCTTGGATAACGCAAATAATATTAATGATTTGCTATTCAATAACAATGCTTTTGCCTTAAGTAATTGGAGAATATTAAAGAAAAGCTCTACCAATTATTTAGGCGAAAGAACATGTTTTGATTGTATTGCAATAAAACTTAAAGAATAAATGTGTGAATTACTGTTTAAATTTCTTCCTGTATTTATACCGCAAAACCATGCCGGTGAAATTCAAGCCCAGTACCAGTGCAATAAGCACAATGGCCGTACCATATTGTATATGGCGCGTTGCCTCAATATGGGTGCCAGCTGTTGCCAGCACATAGATGTGATATGGCAGTGCCATAACCTCGCTGAAGAGTGAATCGGGTATATGCGGGGTATAGAAGGTTGCACAGGTAAACATTATCGGAGCTGTCTCCCCTGCTGCTCTACCCAGTGACAGCATAATACCGGTCAATATGCCCGGCAATGCAGTAGGCAGGACTATCTTATAAATAGTTTGCCATTTGGTTGCCCCTAACGAAAGCGATGCCTCGCGGTATGATGTGGGAACAGTGAGCAGTGCTTCTTCAGTTGAGCGTATGACCAGTGGCAAATTTAAAATCCCCAGTGTCAGTGAGCCAGCAATGATAGATGAACCAAAATCTAAGAATATTACAAATACACTTAATCCAAAAAGCCCAAACACAACTGACGGAACACCAGCCAGATTATTGATACCAAGACGAATAAATTGCAGCACTTTACTATTTTCCACATACTCCGTTAAATAGATTGCAGTCATAACGCCAATAGGCACTGATATAACCGAAGAACCAATCATAAGATACAATGTGCCCAGAAGTGCCGGGAATATCCCCCCCTCACGCATTTCGTTTTTGGGAAATGCTATTAAAAATTCCCAGCTCAATGCACGGTAACCCTGCACAAATATATATCCCAACACAAACAATAAAAATACTAGTATGGTATATGACAGGGCACTGATGATTATAAAAGAGGTTTTTTCAATTGCTTTCGCTTTTGCCTGTAATGATGCCATAGTTCCCTTTTTAATGATACTTGAATTTATATTTCATTGAAAGATAGTTAGCAATAACATTAAAAAGCATGGTCAGTATAAATAAAATGATGCCTATTGCAAAGAGGGCAAAATAATGGTCGCTGCGATATGATGCTTCAGCCATCTCGGCCGCTATATTGGCAGTTAACGGCCGCACAGGGTCAAAGAGCGATGTGGGAAACGTGGTTGCACCACCAGCAACCATCAGCACCACCATGGTTTCGCCAAGGACACGTGCAATCCCCAAAATGATAGCCGTCCATATACCGGAAAGCGCTGCCGGCATGGTTATGTGGACAATCGTTTGCCAGCGGTTTGCTCCCAGCGCGTACGATGCTTCTTTTAGCGATACCGGTACCGATGACAATGCATCTTCGGATATGCTGGCAATAGTTGGTATTGCCATAAAAGCCAGCATGATTGATGCATTAAAAAGATTGAGACCAGTATCTATATCAAAGTGGTCCTGTAAAAATGGTGCAACAACCACCATACCAAAAAAGCCAATGATAACCGAAGGAATGGATGCAATAAGTTCAATTGCCGGCTTAACAATTTCACGAACAAACGATGGAGCTAATTCTGACAGATAAATTGCAATACCCAAACTGAATGGAACAGCAACAATTGCTCCAATAAACGTAACGGATAAAGATGCTACAATAAGTGGCAATGTCCCAAATTTTGGCGGTTCCGATGTTGGATACCAGCTTGTCCCAAAAAGGAAGTCCTTTATACTGACTACCTTAAAAATTGGTAAACCCTCTTTAAAGAGAAAAATCATGATTAAAAATAAAAATGAAACTGAAAGAAAGCCAACAACAGCAAAAATATATTTTACCATCCTGTCGCCAACATTGTGAATATTAAGGGCAGATTGTAATGTTTTTTTTAACATAGCAATTTACTATTATTTGATTTATAAATTTCTTTAATTCACTTTATAGTGCTATCTCAACATAACAGACATAAAATCGAAAAAATGTATTTCAGTAACTGATAAGAATTAACTGAAACAAATCTCATAATTATAAAGAAATTATGAAGACCCTGTAAAGATATTGTAAAATTAAAACCTTTCGGGGAATGGTTTCCATGATGCAATTATTTTCCCATTCCTGATCACGATAATATCCCGAAACTGGAATATCGCATCCCCCTGTTTTGGCCTGTAAAAGACGAAATCGCCCACTTCAAGTTTTGTTGACAGTGACCCATTCAGCATACTCTGATTGGGGAGCAGATTTTCATTGGGAGGGCTTGCAGTCAGTGCATTAACCACTACACCTTCAGGAGCTTCAACAACTTCATTCCATCCACCTCCATACGTATAATATGTTTGCCTACAGTTGGGGTCCCACCACTCTATTAGCCACTTAAACCGTTCAAGAAATGGTACCTCATAACTATTAATTTTTTTCAAAATTGGAGCTGCAATAAATATTGCCGGCAAATGTTTCTTAAGAGTAAAAAAATCAAAAGTAGATGGTTTAACCACACATGATCCTGCTGCTATTTCATTTACAACATAACTGCTATTATAAAGCACATATGTTGAACTGCCACCACTGTTAAATGTCAGTTTTTTCTTGAATAATTCAGGATACGTATTATTTGCGTAATCCACAAATTTTTTATACCGTTTCATTATCTGTTCAAATTCTTTTCGCACAGCTTTTTCTTTACTGCCAATGAATACTGGTATATGCAAAAGATGACCATCATATCCCATAAATCCAGTAAATTCCAGATTGTCTTTATTTTTCTGGATAATCGATAGCAATTCATTCAATTCCTCAACCGTTTTTAGCCCTCCACGATGAAGGCCAACATCTATTTCAATATTCATTTTTAGTTTTAATGAATTATTCCTGGCAAAGCTAAGATACTCTGATAATCTTTGCTTATTGTCGATAAGCCATTGAACAGAATCAGTAAGCTTGCTATACTCACTCTTTGGAAAATCATTATAAAATTCTTGAACGCTTTGTATTGGGAATGGTTTCCCCAAAAGAATATCCAGATTATAACCAAATTTCTTTATTATAAGTGAAAGATACGGTTGATGAAACTCCATGAGCTTATTAGTGTTAGTTTTTTTCATGACATAATCTACCAACTCTATGGAAGGCAGTGATTTTGTTACAATACGATAATGGAGAGGGGCTTTCAGTATGCTGTTCATTTGATGTATATTGTGGTCTACTCTGTCAAGATCTATTATGATACATGGCAATGCAATCCCATTTGTTTTAAGTTCTCTATTCAATGCAGCAAAATAATCATTATATGGTTTTCCTTTATCAGCCGGTTTACAGATTACCATCAATACAATACATGCTGCAATTACAAGAGCTATGATATATCTTTTTTTTGATACCATAATCTCCTCCAATTACCTGATTAATTGCCAGCTTTTATTTTCCATAACTGCGACAATATCACTTTCATTGACAATAAAATTATCTCCATCAAGAGCATGTGCTAAAGCTCCTGCTGCCAGGGCAAAATCCACACAGTAATCCAGGGAATTACCTTTAATAAAAGAATAGATAAAAGCTGCAGCCATTGCATCACCTGAACCTACACGGTCAACGACATGATTCAATTTTCTAACTTTAAATTCTGTAGCAGATTGCCGTGTTGACGCCAAAGCGCCTATTTCAGTTTCAGATGCGTTAGTTGTATATCTATGTGTTATCAGTAAAAGCTTTACATTTGGGTACTTTTTGAAAAGATAGTCCATCATATCGTTATAGGTTGTGATATTCTTCTTCAATAGAAGTTTTTTAATATGTTCTTCATTCCCAATTAACACATCTATTGTTTTGACAAACTCCTGTATTACCGCTTTAGCATGGCTTATATCCTTCCATAATGTTGAACGATAGTTAACATCAAATGATATAATCCCATTACTTCGTTTTACAGCATCACACGCTTTTACTGTTTCTTCAGATAGTATGTGCGATAGTGAAAGCGTTATTCCTGTAGTATGGAAACATCCGCAATCATGCAACACATGCTCCCAGTTGATAGAATCTTTTTGCAATGACGCGAAAGCACTGTGCACTCTATCATATATTAATCGTGGTGGCCGTAAACCAACACCTTTTTCATAAAAATACAGGCCCAATCGTGAATCGTTTTTATACATTACACAATCCGTATTGACGCCAAAACTTCTGAAATAGCGTACTGCTGCTTTTCCTAATTCATTCTCAGGCAACACCGTCAATAATTGTGTCTTTATTCCCAATTGCGATAGTAACACTGCGCAGTTAGCTTCAGCACCACCAAAATATGAATGAAACATATCTGTATGCAATAATTGCTGAGTATCAGGTGGTGATAATCGTAAAAGCACCTCACCCCAGCCGGTAAAATATTTTGAGCTATCGAATAAAATGGTATTATCCATTGTTTACATTGAAAAATTAACTTTCATTATCACAGCCCAGATAAATAGTCCAATAAAAAATGTAAAAAAAAGTGCTGATGCTATTGCAGTTATGGTTAATGTTTTCCCAGGCCTGTATATATACGGCAAATCCTTATGGCAAATATATATGCCTAAACCAATAACAAGTGGAAGAAAAACTGTATCTATAATTGCAGAAACCTGCAATAAGATAACAGGCGCAGGGAAAACCACCGCAAACAGTGCTGTAAACACAACGTAAATAAAGACAAACAATCGATAATAACGTAACTTCACATCGTCATCCTTCTTGCGCTGGTACCACAC
>Ga0067045_1004066_pt1 | contig 13413 bp, 11 predicted proteins | sample TerdegcTABiofilm_FD_59184 | JGI IMG/M metagenome (GOLD analysis project Ga0067045, IMG submission 59184) | Combined Assembly of (Gp0054472, Gp0054536) Wastewater bioreactor microbial communities from Singapore -Terephthalate degrading...
TGCCCAGGGCGGGCACAAGGCCCGCCCCTACAGTGCCAACGATGCGCTCACCACGTACCCCGCGGTGCAGATACAGTACCGTATTTGTGCCGTCGACCACTAAGCAAATGAAGAAAGGCCCCTGAATACGCGACCGTATTTGTGCCATAGAACACTTATCTAGACACCAATTTTCTCGGCGAGTTGCCGCCATGTGCACAACCGTACTGGGGAGTTGCAACCGTTCACCTCTTGTGGTGAACGGTTACAACAAGTCGTAGCCGCCGGGCTTCAACATCACTCGCCTGAGGTAAGGATTGTACGGGCCCTTTGGGAACAGTCGACACAGCGAATCCCTTTTAGGTAGGGCCAATAAGCAGAGGAACTTTCTTCTCGATCAGATCTATGGTCAGGGGAGTAGACCCGAAGTAGTCCCCATCGACCTCGACCGGGCACGGACACCCTGATTCGATGGTGACTCGCTTGCCCGTGCAGTGCACCACGTCACGCAGCAGCCCGTTCATCCTCAAGAGACCTGCAATGCAGTACCGGGCCAGAGAGAGCAACGATCCCTTCTTGAATACGCAGATGTCAAAAAGACCTGAGTCAAGTGCTGCACTACGGGAAAACATCAGCAACCCGCCGTAATTCTGGGCCTTGAGAACCATCACGTGACAGCCGACCGCGGTCCATTTCCCGTCCACACGTACGCGCATCCGCTCGAACTCGTAGTTCCTCAAGCAGCGAACCACGGGGCGAAGGTACCCGCGGTAGCCCAGCTTCTCTCCTCTACTCTTTCTCACCTCATATGCCACGGCCGCGTCAAACCCGCAGGTGACGAGCAGGAGGAACCGTCGGCCGTTCACGATGCCCATGTCGGCCCACCGCACGTTGCCTCGTTCGATAATTCGGGCCAGATCCTCCATGTGAGGAGGCAGTTGCAACTCCCGGGACAGCATGTTGGCGGTACCTGCGGGGAGATGAAGAAGAGGTGCCCGCGAAGGATCGGGCAGGCCGTTCAGGATTTCATTGACCGTTCCATCGCCTCCCGCAACCACCAGGACGTCTATTTCCGACCCCACAAGAGATGCCCTTCGTGCAGCGTCCCCCGGCTTTCGAGTGGAAAAGAGCTCAACCTCGTGACCTCGCGATTCCAGAATGCGGATGAGGTTTCGAGCTTCAGAGAAGGCCTGGCCCCGTCCTGCCGCCGGATTGCCGATGACGAGCACCATCATGTCGCGACTGTTCTCCTCTCATCGATCCGCGATCTTCCGGTTCCAACGTGCTCCACTATAATCTCACACCGTCCGGATATTAGTCTCTGATAATTGTTCCGAAGATGTTGTTGCTCAAGACGAGGTTGGCCGGCGCAATCAGCATGAGCGCCGGCCAATCCAAGTGGGGGAGTTAGGGGCATCCGGCAAACCGAGGCGAGCTAGAAGATGAATCCCGCTTCAACGAAGGCTCCGTCTATCTTGGTCTTGAAGAGCTCGAGGTTCTTGTCCTTCGTCAATTGCGCGTACCGGTACCCGCCCTTCAGAAATCCGAATCGGCCCTGTTTGATCGGAAGAATGTAGCTAAGTCCGGCTTCGAGCTCATAGCCGTTGTGGTCGTCGAGAAATGCGATGCCGGCCTTGCAATTGAGGGCCAGCGTGTTGCCCCGGAAGTTCTTGAGACACTTGTTCAACTCGATTCCCGCCACGGCAAGATTCTTGTCAGCATCCCAGACCATGTTCTGGAGCCCTCCCAACGCCTGCCTGATGGCCACCTTGTCCTGGATGTACATCCAGTCCGCATAAAGACTCGTGACACTGTTCGGTGAGCGAGTCACGTCAAAAACCAGTCCAGCCCGGTGCTCATACCGATCCCACCTCGAACGAACAGGAGTCCCTGCAACCACAGTAGTACCCATGAACGTGAAGGTGTTCTGGCTCGTGCCAGTTGCCTCCATGGTGAACGGAGAGAAGGAATAGTGAATTCCCCATCGGGGAGCGACTTGGTAGTGAGCCATGGCTTTCCACATCACGTTCCCGCTCTTGCCCATCCCCAGGTGATCGTCGAAATCCACCACGCTCTGCTGTTCGCCCGGCAAGAAAAAGCCCCCACCTTTGGCGATCTGTCCCTGGATTCGACCAAACCAGACCTCAGCACCAGCCTCGAACTGCCGAGGGGCTGCTGTGGGCAGGAAGCACTCCGCACCCCAGGTAAGTGGATTGTATTGGGCAAGTCCATCGAGGTCGAAGCGCGGTTTGACCTTCCAGACAGGTGCCGGCGTCTCAGGTGTGGCCTCGGGTGCTGGTTTGACCTTGTAGATCGGTTTTTGTAGAGGCTTGCTGAGCTCCTGACCAGGCTGATTTTCGCCGGCCGGAGCGGCTGCGCAGGCGAATGCGCTAATTAAGACCGTTAGAAGCAAATACTTCCCCATGTGTGTTAACATAACACCCTCCCTAAACCCGCTAGCTTGTTGGGATCAGGAGGGTAGTTCAAAAAAATAATTTGTCAACAAAAAAGATTGTTCAATCAAGAATTTATTTAAAATAGCTAGAAATCAATTGAAAGAAAGCGCGATATTCAGTCAAGGTAATCAAAATAATATACCAGTATCACTAATGATCTGCCGCAGATGTTTGCGAACCCTTCACAAGCCGAACGCACTCCCCGCTCGTCAGTACCCGTATCCCCATCCGGCTCAGCTCGGCCAGGCCCAGCTCGTACACTCCGGATATTGCGTCACTCACACACACCACACGGAAGTCACGTTCGCTGGCACCGTACATGGTTGCCCTGGGGCAGTTGGGAAAGTTGCACCCGCACACGACCACCGTATTGATGTCCATCGCCCGAAGGTGCTCTTCCAAGCCGGTGTTGTGGAATGCCCCCCAGCGGGGTTTGTAGAGGATCCATTCGCGGGGCCCGATGGGCTGAGGTCTTCCTGTTAGCAGAAGGGGGGTGTCCAGGAGCACAGTTTCCTGAGGTAGGAGAGCGCTCACTACTTGGGAGCCCTCAGAGCCGGGTACGGCCATTCTGACGCCGGATTCGATCTGCCCGCGGCGGCACAGATCTACGTTCGAGCCATCTGGCAAATAGAGGCGGACAATATGTACAATGGGTAGATGCGCAGCGCGGTACGCGGCTGCGAGGCGGGCCATGGCTGGGACTGCCTCGAGGGTTCCGGGAATACACATGGCGCCTCCCGGCTCGGTAAAATCGCGTTGCACGTCTACGGTCAGCAGTGCCGATTTCTCCCACTCAGGAATTGTGTAGTCGATCATTGTAAACCACCTTTGGAGCGATCCGGTATGAAGCTGGGACCGTTGCGGATTTGTTGAGCGCATGCCGTCACGGTTTCGGTCTCGAAATCATGTGGAGAAGCCAGTCCACGATGGGCCGCATTTCGCTGAAGCGAGCGAACGCGTATTCCACAAAATCCCCGGAATGCAGCTCTGGGGGAATAGACGTCTGGTATGCCGCGGTAAGGCCGTTAAATAGGAGCAAATCTGCGTTGGGATGGTCCTTGTCGTAGCCTCGAGGAACCATTTTATAATGCCGTATCCCTATCTCGTAGTTGCCCTTATTCCGTATAGCCTGCAAGGCCTTCACCAGCGCCGGCCCTTGGTCCGGGTCCACAACGGCCTCGCGGTAGAGCTCGAGGATTTCCTTGGAGAAGCAATGATTCCCGACCCCTAGCATAATAACGGGGGGCTCCAGATGAAAATAGTACCCCGGACAGTCCATCTTGGCGAGGGGGCCCACCCAGAAGAATATGCCGAGATGGGTTTTGTACGGCCTTTTGTCGTTGCTGAAACGGGTGTCTCGATACGGTCGAAATATGGACTTGTTCACCCTCGGATCCGCGACAACACCGGGCGTTATCTGACTGAGCCGCTCTCCCATGGCGTACACGAAACTTCTGGCCGGGGCCATGACATATGCCTCGAAGTCATCCTTGTGAGCGTCGAACCATGCCTTGCTGTTGTTCTTGGCTAGCTTCTCGTAAAATTGTACGCATTCTCGCGGAAATCCTCTGAATCCTGACTCGTCTTTCATGAACTGCTCCCTCCTGCATTGTGAGGCCCCGGGTGGACCGTTTGACCATACATATTTTTGATGCGACGCGGAACAATCGGATCCAGACAAGTGAGAAAAGTCCGAAAATAGCGCCGCTGCGTGGGCGAGGATCTCGAAGCGAATTTCCCGCAGCGCCGGAGTCTCGCCGGAATTCTTGTCTTGAACTGGCATTGCGGGATGGGTGGGTTCAGAGCCTGTCTCAATACGGGGCAGGTTTGAGCTCTGGCCCTACAATTGTCGGGTGAAGCGTTGATCGTTGCGGTAGAAGTGCCGTAGGAGTGGGTGTAGGGGCGGGTCTCGTGCCCGCCCTGGGCACTTTCAATAGTCCCGCGGGAAGCGGGATTTTCTGCCTGTGGTTTGGGTTGGATCTCTTTCGAAATTTTCTCTTGACAACTTTGTGAGACGCGGGTATCAGGTATTGTTACGTGAGGTTGTAGCAACTAATGACCCAGTCCAGACAGTTTAGCGCCTATTCTCTCTATTATTTTTGCTGGTGGTTTTATGGGACCACCCGAGGAGGGTAGGCCGCGCTCTTAGCTGTCCGGTAGGTCGAAACGATACGAAAAAGGATGCAGAGCAAGGCGCTCTGCATCCTTTTTTTATTTGGAGGAACCCATGGTGATCGTAATGAAAAAACATGCACCGGAGAGTCTGGTTTCGCGGGTGCTGGAGAAGATCGAGGGTCTCGGTCTTACAGCGCACCTGTCAAGGGGAAAAATCCGCACTATTGTGGGAGTTGTGGGAGACAACACCAGGACCGATGCCGGTTCCTTCGAATGCCTTGAAGGCGTCGAACGGGTTGTTCCCCTCCTCGGACCTTTCAAGCTCGCTAGTCGGGATTTCAAACAGGAGAACACTGTATTCTCCATAGACGGATCTCAGATTGGCGACAAGAAGATCATCGTCATGGCAGGGCCCTGTGCGGTGGAGAGCAAAACCCAGATGATCGAGACGGCTCTGGCGGTCAAGAAAGCAGGAGCGACCGCGCTAAGGGGTGGTGCCTTCAAGCCAAGGACTTCCCCATACAGTTTCCAGGGCCTGGGCGAAGAAGGGCTTAAGATCCTGGCCATGGCGAGGGATATGGCAGGGTTAGCCGTGGTGACTGAAGTGACGACCCCCGAGCAAGTCCCGTTGGTAGCCCAATACGCGGACGTCCTACAGGTCGGCGCGCGGAACATGCAGAACTTCGCTCTGTTACACGCTGTAGGGGAATCGCACAAACCGGTGCTCCTCAAACGAGGCCTCATGAGCACCATCGAAGAATTCCTCAATGCTGCTGAGTACATATTGAGCCACAACAATCCGCGGGTGATCCTCTGCGAGCGTGGTATTCGCACCTTCGAGACGTACACGCGAAACACGGTCGACATCAACGCAATCCCTGTGCTGAAATCTCTGAGCCACTTGCCGGTTGTCGTCGACCCGAGCCATGGCACGGGCAAGCGAGAGTACGTGGCAGCAGTGAGCAGGGCAGCCGTTGCCGCGGGCGCCGACGGGCTGATGATAGAAGTACATCCGGAACCTGAGAAGGCCCTGTCCGATGGAGCACAGAGCTTGCGCCCTCACGAGTTCGAAGAGCTGATGGCTCAGCTCAAGCCTGTGGCGGAGGCTGTAGGGAGGACCATGTGAGAGCCATGACCATGGAGATTCTCTCAATCTATTACCGTCCCGCGGTGAGGCAGTGGCGTGAAGCTCGCTGAAGCCAAAGTCACCATTGCCGGCATGGGTCTTATGGGAGGCAGTCTCGGAAAAGCCCTCGTCCAGGCCGGCGCGTGTCGGGAGGTTCGAGGACTTGTGCGGAGAGAGGAGGCTATCGAGCCGATCTTGTCTGCCAAGGCGGCCCATCGGGCGGATATTGAGCCGGACGCCCTTCTGTCTGACGCTGACCTCCTCGTGTTGTCTACACCCGTGCGTACCATAGAAGATCAGGCAACCCGATTGTCCCGGTATCTCAGGCATACCGCCGTTCTCACTGACCTCGGGAGCGTCAAGGGGACCATAGTCAAGGCTATGGAGAGGGTCCCGTCGCACGTGTTGCCGGTCGGCGGACATCCGATGTGCGGCAAAGAAGTGTCCGGCCTCGATGCGGCAGATCCGGACCTTTTCCGGGAACGAATCTGGGTGCTCACTCCGCTGAAGAGGACGCCGTCCTCGGCCATGAGCCTTGTTCAGGAGCTGATAGATGCCGTTGGTGCCCGGAGCGTTATCATGGATCCGGAGACTCACGACGCAGTCGTGGCCTGCATAAGTCACTTACCATACCTGCTTGCTGCCGCGCTCGTGGCGGTCGCGGAAGAAGTGTCTACCAGGGTACCAGGTATCTGGACACTGGCCGCAAGTGGGTTTCGCGACACCTCCCGGGTTGCGGCGAGCGACGTGTCCATGATGACCGACATTCTCGCTGCCAATAGGGATCATATTCGGGCCATGCTCGACCTGGCCCAGGACAGGGTCCGATTTCTCAAGGAACTGGTGGAAGCTGGGGATCTCGAAACCATCGAACGAGAGCTGCATCGGGTGAGGACCAGGAGATCGGGGCTTTTCACATAACATGGGGGCGTCACGAAGGAACACTATGGCTGAAACACCCCGTTTGTGTATTCGATCGTCGGGCAGTCTTCGGGGCACTGTGGAGCTTTCCGGAGACAAGTCAATTTCCCACCGGGCATTATTGATCGCTGCCCTTGCAGAGGGGGAGTCACGGGTCGAAAATTGTCTCGTTGCAGGCGTGACCGAGGCGATGATTGACTGCTTGCAGGATCTGGGAATTCAGATCGAGTTGGAGGCGTCCCCGAGCTTGTCCGGCGGTTCGGGGCGCGTAATTGTGCAAGGAAGGGGATTTCGGGGTTTGAGCCGTCCGAATCGACCATTGGACTGCCGGGGGTCTGCGACTACTATGCGGCTGCTGGCAGGGGTCCTGGCTGCTCAGCCGTTCCCATCCACTCTCGACGGAAACGATCGCCTTCGGCAGCGCCCCATGGGGCGGGTAATACAGCCCCTCGTAGCCAAAGGCGCGGTGATAAGCTCCAGGCAGGACAGGGCACCCCTTAGATTCCAGCCTGGCTCATTGCGGCCGTCCTCTCACAGGCTCACGGTTGCAAGCGCACAGGTGAAATCCGCGTTGCTCCTGGCAGGCTTGTTGTCCAAGGGCCCTACCGCGGTTTCGGAGCCTCACACGAGCAGGGACCACACTGAGCGACTGCTCAGGTGGCTTGGGGCAGAAATCGAGCAGCGGGTGGAACCTGACGGCCGGCACATGGTTTTTCTGCACGATGGTGTTTCCGTCCTTCCGGCGTTCGATTTAAAATTGCCTGCAGATCCGTCTTCTGCGGCGTTTCTCCTCGTGGCCGGGACGCTCGTGCCCGATTCGAGGATTGAGCTGCCGGGGGTGTGTATCAATCCCGGCCGGGTGGGGCTTGTGGATGTCTTGACGCGTATGGGCGCCTCGGTGCGCGTCGAGCCCGTGAAAGAATCAACGGAGTGGGAACCCGTCGCCGATCTACAAGCTCAGACCGGTGAGCTCAAGGGGATTACCATCGAAGGAGCGCAAGTAACCAGCATGATCGACGAGTTTCCCATCTTCGCAGTAGCTGCAACGCAGGCATCGGGCCTCACCGTCGTGAAGGACGCCGCTGAATTGCGTGTGAAGGAAAGCGACAGGATACAGGCCTTGTGCGAAGAGCTCGGCAAGCTGGGCGCCCGGATCGAGCAGCAAGAGGATGGGTTTGTGGTCCAGGGACCGACCCGACTGAAGGGCAATCTTGTCAATGGCCGCGGAGACCACCGCCTGGCAATGAGCTTGGCAATTGCAGGGCTGGTGGCCGAAGGAGAAACCGTGGTGGAGGGCTGGGAGGTAATCGAAGATTCCTTTCCCGGATTTCCGGCCACTCTCAAGAGACTCGGTGCGGACGTATCATGGTAGCGGGAACCACTACGGTGGTGGGCATTGTGGGCTGTCCAGTGTCTCACAGCCTCAGTCCGGCCATGCACAATGCGGCCTTTAAGAAATCAGGACTCGACTGGGTGTATGTGCCATTCCGGGTGGAGCCCGACGCTCTGAGCGAGGCTCTCTCGGGGTTGCCGGCCTTGGGCGTTCGAGGTGTGAACGTGACGGTTCCGCACAAGGAACGTGTGATGGAGTATCTCCATTCGTTCTCCCCCGAGGCACAGGCGATAGGGGCGGTGAACACCGTGAGCGTTGAGCGCGGAGCCTTGCGAGGTGACAATACCGACTGGCTAGGTTTTCTACGAGACATTCAAGAGCTTGGAATAGACCCCGGGGGGCTGCGTGTATTGATCCTGGGGGCGGGCGGGGCTGCGCGCGCAGTTGGGTACGCTCTCGCCATTTCTGGAGCAAGGCTCATCATGTGTTCTTCCAGAAATAGTGGGAAAGGAGAGGCGATGGCGAGAGATCTGCGGAGCCTGGCCGCCGGGTGCGAAACCGTCTTTGTCCCCTCCGACCGATGCGCTCGGGTGGGTGGAGATGTGGACATAGTGGTCAACTCGACCCCCTTGGGAATGGCTCCCATGGTCGAAGCGTCCCCCTGGCCCGAGGAGATTCCGTTCCCGCAATGCAAGCTCGCGTACGATCTTGTGTACGCTCCCGCGCTCACACGATTTATGGAGCAAGGGAAAGCCACGGGAGCCACTGCAGCCAATGGCCTTGGCATGCTTGTCTACCAGGCTGCGGAATCCTTCCGCATTTGGACTGGGATGGACGCCCCAGTCGACGTGATGAGGGGGGCAGCCGCTCGTCTGGCACCTGCATAGCGTGCGAGAGAATTCGTACGACCAGGAGACTATAGGTATGGGCAGAATTCCTGTCCGATCGGGAGCGGACTCGGCAGGAGCGAGGATCGCTCGAGGAAACGAGAAGAGCTTATGTTGCGATTTCTTACCGCCGGTGAATCCCACGGACCTGAATTAACGGTCATTCTGGAAGGACTACCCGCGGGCATACCGATTTCCGCTGCGGGCGTGGACGCGGACCTCGCGAGACGCCAGAAGGGATTCGGGTCCGGCGGTCGAATGGCCATCGAGAAAGACCGCGTGCGGATAACCGGTGGGGTTATGGCCGGATCCACCACTGGTGGCCCCTTGTGTCTGGTCGTGAAGAATGCGGATTTTGCGGCATGGAAGGACCGCGACATTCAGCCGTTCACCATCCCCAGACCCGGTCACGCGGACTTGACCGCGGCCATCAAGTATGGCTATCGGGACCTGAGGCTCGCGCTGGAGCGAGCGTCCGCTCGAGAGACAGCGGCTCGGGTGGCCGTAGGGGCGGTCTGTCGTGCATTTCTCCAGCGTTTTCGGGTTACTATCGGATCTTACGTTACCAGCATCCACAATGTGCATGCTTCCATCAACGGTGACTATCGCGACCTGTTTCAGAGAGCGGAAGAAAGTCCTGTGAGGTGCCCGGACCCGCTCGCAGCGGACAAGATGCTCGCGGAAATCTCGAAAGCTGCGGAGGACAAGGATACGGTTGGTGGTGTCCTCGAATGCGTGGCACTGGGGGTACCCCCTGGTTTGGGCAGTCATGTTCATTGGGATCGGCGTCTTTCCGCCCGACTTTTGGCTGCGGTGGGATCGATCCCGGCCATAAAGGGTGTGGAGCTGGGGACTGCGTTCCATAATGCCGGCCTCTTCGGGAGCGAGGTGCACGATGCAATTGCGCTGGCCTCCCCACGAGGAGAAAAGACAATCTCCCGCGTAACGAACAGGGCCGCGGGATTGGAAGGCGGCATCACGACTGGCGAGCCGGTAATCATCCGGGCAGCCATGAAGCCTATCAGCACGATCCTCAAAGGGATGGCCTCTGTAGATTTGGCTACTGGAAAGGAGGCCTACACTCTATACGAGCGAAGCGATGTATGCGCTGTTCCTCGGGCGTGCGTAGTCGCGGAGGCAATGGTCGCGTTTGTCCTCGCGGATGCCCTGATGGACAAGCTCGGTGGAGACAGCCTGGAGGAGATGATACCACGGTTCGAACGACTTCGAAGGTGTACCGTTGAAGAGCTTCCCATGGATAATGTCCCCTGGAGATTTGGATATGAGTGAGGGGAGGCGACCGGCCACGCGGAGTCGACTCACAATACGGTTGGTCGGACCGGCAACCTTTGCAGAAAACGGTACTCGAGTATGACGCGTCCAAACAATGTCATTCTCACAGGATTCATGGGGACGGGAAAGACCGCTGTCGGCCGAATCGTTGCACGGCGCATGGGCTGGCAATTTCTGGACACGGACGAGGAAATCGAGCGCGGCGCAGGGATGAGTATTTCCGAGCTGTTCCAGAAGTACGGAGAAGACCATTTCAGGGCGCTGGAGCAGGCATGGTGCGGGAATCTCGAATCCATGCGCGACTTTGTGATCGCGACGGGTGGAGGCATGCCTGTCAACCCTGTTAATCGGAAAATGCTATTTGCGGCAGGGACTCCCATCTACTTGACCTGTTCCCCCGCTGAGATTCGAGCGAGGGTGGGGACCGCGCTATCCAGACCCATGCTCGACGGCAAGGATGTGAGCCGGACCATCGAGGAGCTTCTTCAGAAAAGGCGCCCTGCCTATTCCGCCGTCCCATTCCACGTCGACACTACCGGTTTATCGGAAGACGAGGCAGCGGAGCGCGTGATCGGAATCGTGAAGCACGGCGGTGACACCGTGAGTTACATTGCCGTGACGACTTCGGACACGGGCGGATATCCCTTGTTACTGGGTCATGGTGCGCTTTACCGAATCGGGGACGTGCTCCGAGATAGGGGTATCACGTCGCGCGTGGCAGTGGTGACCGACACCAATGTGGCCCCCTTGTACTTGCACGATGTCATGTCCGGTCTGGAATCGGTGGGATTCGCTCCTTTTGCCTGCACGATAGAGGCAGGAGAGCAGAGCAAGAGTCTGGCCGGGCTAACGGACCTCTACAGTGCCTTCGTGGCTGGCGGACTGGACCGGAGAGGGGCGGTCATTGCTCTGGGGGGCGGTGTCGTGGGAGATTTGGCGGGTTTCGCTGCGGCCACGTACATGAGGGGGGTCGCTCTCGTGCAATGCCCGACGACTCTGCTCGCAATGGTGGACTCCAGCGTTGGAGGCAAGACGGGCATAGACCTGGTGCAAGGCAAGAATCTGGCGGGATCGTTCAAACAGCCACTCGCAGTAGTGGCAGACACGAAAACACTCCTTACACTCCCCCCTTCCGAGACGAGAATGGGCATGGCCGAGCTCATCAAACATGCCGTGATCGGCGACCCCGATGTGTTTCGGCTGTTGGAGAGGGGGCAACCTTTGTCTCCCGAGCTCGTGCAGCGCTCGGTAGCGGTGAAAATTCGCGTCGTGGAGACAGATCCCTTCGAATCGGGATTGCGAGAAGTGCTCAACCTAGGCCACACAGTGGGCCATGCACTGGAGAAATGCAGTCGGTATGGAATGGCGCACGGTGATGCGGTGGCAGTGGGCATTGTGGCGGCAGCACGCATTTCGTCCCGTATGGGGCTGTGCTCCGAGGATGTGGTGGAGCGAATCGAACGGCTCCTCGGAGTTGTGGGCCTGCCTCTCCGCCATAGATTTTCTCCCAAGGACCTGATTGAGGCCATGCTTGCCGACAAGAAGGTTGTGGAGGGTCGCATGCGCTTTGTCCTCATCACCGACGTGGGAGCGGTCGCACACGGAAGATCAGTGGATCCAGCGCTTGTGGAGGAAATTCTCGAAAGCATCAGGGAGCGCTAGGTGGTTGTTTTCATGAAACATCCATGATCTCGCAGCTACAACGGAGCATGAAAGTCCGCGACCCGCTGGGCCGTCGACGGCGGCCACGAGCCACCCGACTCCTATCTTCGTAGCGCCGGTGTCTCGCCGGTAATCGGGTACTTTTAGGTAAATGCGGTTGCGTAGTTGCTTCAGTTTTGCTCAGGGAAGGGGAGGTTTGAAACCTGCTACCCTCTGCGGTGAGCCGGGTTAACTCTGCGGTAGAAGTACCTTTCCAGTGCCGGTAGGGGCGGGTTTTAGAAACTGTCTCAAGACTCGGGAAACAGCAGAAAAAGTGGTACGGTGACGAAGGATACTGCCTTGGAGCCCTCACCCCACCCTCTCCCAGAGGGAGAGGGTTCTGTCATTCCGGGAGGTTGCAAGTCCCTCCTCCTTTCGGAAGAGGGTTCTGCCATTCCGGGCGGTTGCAAGTCCCCTCTCCCTTCGGGAGAGGGCTAGGGTGAGGGTGCTAAAAAGAAGCATGCCACGATCTTAACATTTGCCGCAATTCCGAGACAGTTTCTTTAAACCCGCCTTCCCATTGAAGCAAGCCTAAGGAAAGAGTACCGGCGAGACGCCGGCGCTACGGGAGATCCGTGCCAGGAATCGCGCTGTACGGGCGGGATTCAAACCCGCCCGTGCCGGAATACGTCTCTCAGGGAGGTGGCAATTGAAATTCCTTGTCGTTCATGGACCGAATCTGAACCTTCTGGGAAAGAGGGAGCCCGAGGTTTACGGCTTGGCGACCTTGGGCGATGTCGACAGGTACCTGCAGGAACAGGCATCCTGCCTTGGAGTAGAAGTTCGCTGCATTCAATCAAACAGTGAGGGGGCACTCATCGACGCGCTTCACGAAGCAATGAAATGGGCTGACGGGGTGATCATCAATCCCGGAGGGTACACCCATACGAGCGTAGCTCTGAGAGACGCGATTGCGGCCGTCGGTCTGCCCACCGTGGAGGTGCACCTGTCCAACATTCATGCACGCGAGGAATTTCGCCACACTTCGATTACCGCGAGCGCATGTGTGGGCCAGATCTGCGGTTTCGGAGTCGAATCGTACTACTTGGGGCTCATCGCTCTCATGAAGCTGTCGGCCGCACGTTCGCAGACTTAGGTCGGGATAGCGGATCTACCGTCGCGTGTTGGGGGCGATGCGGCTGACCCGATTGCGGTGGCACGCCTCTAGGATGGCGGCGAGGTCCGTGGTCAGGCCAAAGCAATGCGCAACAACATGTTGCCGACAAACTGCGCAAACCAGTGACCAAGTCATGGGGACACAGTGGCAGGGCACGACGGTAAGGGCGACCGCCGGTCTCCCGGAAGGAAGGAGGAATGTCGGTCGCTGTCCCTGATTCCACTGAGTCTTCTATCGTTGGAGGCTCGTCCTCTCGGTGGGACGGGCATCCGAAAGTGTCTCAAAAGCCGCCAGTCCGTGACAATCGTGGCACACCCCCTCACCCTGACCCTTGTATGTTGGGTTGCGGTACTCACTGATTTTCGAGGGTACCGCGAGAGAGCGGGGGACGGGGGATTCTTCCGGCTCCCTCTCCCTCTGGGAGCATAGGCGTTAACTTCGTGGATGACATCACGTGATTTCAGTCCGTTGACTTAACAAGGACC
>Ga0067045_1031027_pt1 | contig 13412 bp, 13 predicted proteins | sample TerdegcTABiofilm_FD_59184 | JGI IMG/M metagenome (GOLD analysis project Ga0067045, IMG submission 59184) | Combined Assembly of (Gp0054472, Gp0054536) Wastewater bioreactor microbial communities from Singapore -Terephthalate degrading...
GATGTGAGACTTCGTCTCACATCGCCAAGCCGCCGTCCACCTTCAGCACCTCCCCGGTCACGTAGGAGGCCAGGTCGGAGGCAAGGAAGAGCACCGCCTTGGCCACCTCGTCGGGGGAGCCGGTGCGGCCCAGGGGGATGGCGGCGGCCAGCTTGGCCTTGGCTTCCTCCGGGATGGCCTCGGTCATGGCCGTGTCGATGTATCCCGGCGCCACGGCGTTGACCCGGACCTTCCGGGCGGACACCTCCCGGGCCAGGCTCTTGGTGAAGCCGATCAGCCCGGCCTTGGACGCGGAATAGTTGGTCTGCCCGCCGTTTCCGGTGATCCCCACCACGCTGGAGACGTTGATGATGCTCCCCGCGCGTTTCTTGATCATGTGCCGGGCGGCGGTGCGGGAAACCAGGAAGGCGCTGGTCAGGTTCGTGCGGACCACGGTGTCCCACTCGTCCAGGCTCATCCGGAAGACAAGGTTGTCCCGGGTGATGCCCGCGTTGTTGACCACCACGTCGATGCGGCCCTCCGCCGCGGCGACCGCGTCCACCGCCGCCTCCACCCCCTTCTCGTCCGCCACGTCGCAGGCGGTCCAGAACACCGCTCCGCCTGCGGAAGCCGCCAGGGATTCCAGCTCCCCGTGGTCTTCCGCCTTGGTCCGGGAGAAGTAATGCACCCGGGCGCCCTCCCGGAGGAAGGCGGCCACGACCGCGCGCCCGATCCCCTTGGACCCGCCGGTGACGATCGCCACGGAGTCTTTCAAAAGTCCTTCCCGCATCGCGCCCTCCTACAGGGAGATCGCGGCTACCTGATCCACCGTCCCGCAGGGATGGCAGGGTACCGTCTCGGAAACGCTCTTCCAAAGTCCGGCCAGGACGGTGCCCGGGCCGGCTTCCAGACAGGCGTCGTAGCTCTCCGCAAGGATGGCCTTCTCCTCGTCGACCCAGCGCACGGCGGAGATGATCTGTTCCGCGGCGCAGCGCTTGGCCTCCGCTCCGGAGGTGAGGACGCCCCCGGTGACGTTGGAGTAGAAGGGGATCTTGGCGTCCTTGAACTCCACGTCCGCCAGGAGTTCCTTGAAGCCGTCGTAGGCGTACTTCATGATCGGGGAGTGGAAGGCCCCGGACACTTTGAGCCGGATGACCCGCTTGGCCCCCGCGGCCTTGAGGGGGGCTTCGATCTTTCCGAGCCCCGATTCGGTGCCGGACACGACGGTCTGGCTGGGGGAGTTGAGGTTGGCGGGCCAGACGTCGTCGATTCCCGCGGCCTTGAGGGCGGCCTCGATGGCCTCGGGAGCGAGGCCGAGCACGGCGGCCATCCCGCTCCCGCCGGACCGATCCCCCGCCTCGGCCATGAGCCGTCCCCGCTCGGCCACCAGGCGGAACATGACGGGCAGGTCCAGGAACCCGGCCTCCACCAGGGCGGGCCACTCTCCAAGGGAGAATCCCGCCGCGCCGGAGGGTTTAGTCCCGTAATCCCGGATGCAGGCGGAGGCCGCGGCTTCCACCACGGCCAAGGCGATCTGGGTGATCCGGGTCTGCTTGAGATCGTCCTCGGTACCTTCGAAAATAAGCTTCTTCAAGTCCAGCTTGGAGATTTCCGACGCCATGTCGAAGATCTCCTTGGCCGCCGTGCTGGTCTCGTAGAAATCCTTGCCCATGCCGATATACTGCGCTCCCTGGCCGGGAAACAGGAAACATGCCTTCACGGGATCCTCCTTGGCAAAGTGTTGAAAAAGGCTAAGGAGCCTGTTTCAACACCACCTTAATCTCGCAATCGCGCGGAGAACCGCAGGTTCTCGAGCAATCGCATGGCAGGTTGTCGAAATGCTTCGAGTGTTTCAACAACCTGCCGGGATCGGACAAAGGGAACGCTAGCACGCCCCGGAAAGGGGTGTCAAGGATATGACACTATGACTATGGTTGTCATTTTGCCCTCTGACGAATTCCGGAATTTTCCGACAGGATGGAGCCAATTCAAAGTAGCTTTTTCAAAACTCCCTGAGTTTTGAAAAAGCCTCGATGGACAAGATGGGGAAAGGATGAACAGGATGAATCAGAATTCGAAGGGCGGGGGGACGACTACCCTCCCTATATCTCATCCTGTCCATCCGTCATAATCATGTTCATCCCGATTAGATATTTGTGGTACCCGTTTTACCACGGTTAAGCCGCGTCCAATATCCGGGAGGTCACCTCATATTGTATTGTCGGATCGATGATGCGAATGCCCTGCACGTCGGCGACGGAAGGGAGAAAACCATGAGCGATATCGGCGACCGGATCCGCGCCGTCCTGCGGGAGATACCGCCGGGGAAGGTCGTGTCCTACTCGGGAGCGGCGGCCCGGGCGGGGGTGCCGAACGGCGGCCGGACGACGGCCCGCATCCTACACGCCTGTTCCCGGAAGGAGGGCCTCCCGTGGCATCGGGTGATCCGAAGCGACGGCCGCATCGCCCTTCCCCACGGCGGAGGGTTCGAACTCCAGAAGGCCCTGCTGGAGGCGGAGGGGGTGGAGGTGAGCCCGGAGGGCCGGGTAGATCTCCGCCGATTCGGCTGGTAAGGGAAGCTCAGGACTCCGAGCAGGAGAGCCAGCGGGTGCCGAAGGGGGCGTAGCCCAAGGCTTCCAGGGAGGCGCCGAACTCCGCCCACAGGAAGGGCATGTCCACCGCGAAGTACCGTATGCCTTCCCGGAAGGCTTCCTCCCGGGCGCGCTCGATCAGGGTCCGCCCCAGGCCGATCCGCCTGCGCGCGGGATCCACGTACAGGAACCCCAGCACGGCGAAGGCTCCCTCCGCGGAGCGGAACATCCGTACCAGGGCCATGCCCGCGGGGGCCCCGGGTTCGCATTCGGCCGAATAGATCCGGTATTCCCCCGAGGAAGGTCCCGAGAGCTCGCGGTCCAGGGCGGCGAAGACGTACTCGACCAGGACCCGCGGAAAGCGGGACAGGGCGTCTTCCCGACCGGCCCGTACCAGGGCTTCGAATTCCCCCCAGCGTTCCCCGCCGCACCGCACAATCCGGAAATCCGACAGCAATAGCTCGTCCGTCTCCTCGGGCTCCAGTCCCAGCCGTTGAAGTCCCCGCACATGGCGCAGATCCTCGTACCATTCGACGATCCGGGCCTTCATGGCCCGGGACTTGTACTCGTACCACTTCCGTTCCGTCTCGGGATGGGCCTCCAACACGTCCTTGAACGCCCGGAAGACCCCCCGACCGCGGGAAAGGGCGGCCAGGAGATCCGCCCGGACCACGGGATGTCCTATGGTCTGGGCGAATTGGTCCATAAGGCGGAATCCGTCCTGGCTGGTCCAGATCGGTATAGACTCGAGGTCCCTCTCGCTCTCGTCGAGCACCTCCTCTTCCGATTCTCCCTCTCCCTGGAACGATACGAGCCCGGTTTCCATATCGATGTAGGCTTTCGCGTCCTGGTTCTCCATCGCGAAGATGATCGATTCCATGACCCTATCGTCCAGCTCGAACACGTCCGCCTCCCTGGAGGTACCAGGATAGCCGCGGTCCGAAGTACGGTCAAGGAACGGCGAAAGCGGCCCGGACCCGGTCCTCAGGGATCGGGAGCCGGAACCCGGGCGGGCTTCGAGACGACGTAGACACTCCGATACCCTCCGCCGCCCGATGCTCCGCCGGACCCCGGGCGCCGGTTCGGGGTCTCCGTCTCACCCCGTATTGCCTCCGGCAACGTTCGGGGGTACAGTGATCACCGGTCTTTGCCCCGTGCTTCCGCAGCGGGGGAAGGGAGGATGCGTGGAAATCAGAGGTGCCGATGTCGGCTTCATCGGGCTGGGAGTGATGGGCCTGAGCATGGCGGGTCATCTCCGCAAAGCGGGAGCCCGGCTTCACGTATATACCCGAACGAAGGACAAGGTTCTCGCCTTCCTGAACGAGGGGGCGGTCTGGCATGATTCCCCCGGAGCGGTCGCGGCGGCCTGCAAGGCCGTGTTCACCATGGTGGGCTACCCCAAGGACGTGGAGGAAGTGTATTTCGGAAGGGCGGGGATCCTGGAAAACGCCCGGCCCGGAACCCTGATCGTGGACACCACCACCTCCCGGCCCGATCTTGCCCGGAAAATCTGGGAGGAAGCCCGGAAACGGGGCCTCCGGGCCCTGGACGCCCCGGTGTCCGGAGGAGACCTGGGAGCCCGCAACGCCACCTTGAGCATCATGGTCGGCGGCGCGGAAGAGGACTTCCTGGACGCCAAGCCCCTCCTCGAGGCCATGGGCAAGACCGTGGTCCGTCAGGGACCCGCGGGAGCTGGGCAGTATACCAAGATGGTCAACCAGATCGTCGTCGCGGGAAACTTGATCGGGACCGTGGAAGCCCTGATCTATGCGGAAAAGGCCGGACTGGATCCTAGGACGGTCCTGGAATCCATCTCCACCGGCGCGGCCGCCAGCTGGCAGTTGTCGAACATGGTGCCCCGTATGCTGGACGGGAACTTCGAGCCGGGATTCTTCAGCAAGTACTACCTGAAGGACCTGCGCATCGCGGTCGAGTCCGCCCGTTCCATGGGGGCGGATCTCCCCATGCTCGCCCTGGCGGAGAGCCTGTTCGACAAGATGGTGGACCGGGGCTACGCCGAGAAGGGCACCCAGGCCCTCTACCTCCTCTACAAGAACGGGATACCCCGGTAGAGCTCCCGATGTACGAACGCCCCATCCTGGATCCCCTGCCCGATATCGTGTCCGAGGGCCGCTTCGCCTACGGGACCTACGCGAAGCCCTTCGGCCGGACCAACATGCTGGATGTGGAGCGGCCCTACCACCACGCGGTTCCCCGCTTCGTCAAGCTGTTCCGCCTCAAGGAGTGGGTGGCTTTCTATCTCGGGAACAGCCGCTACATCGTCCTTACGGCCCTGTACGACGCCAAGAGCGCCGCCCTGGCCCTGTTCCAGGGCTACGACCGGGAAACCCGGCAAAGCTTCGGCTTCCGCAGACTCCTGCCGGGCGGGTGCTTCCGGTACGGCCCCTCCCTGGACGGAAGCAAGGTGGCCTACCGCAGCGGCCGGGACCTCCTGGCCTACGACCTGGACCTCTCCGGCGGAGCCCTCCGGATCCGGGTGAACCACCGCAAGACCCGGACAAGCCCGGCCCTGGAGGGAGACTTGGTCCTGCCCTGGAACGACCGGCAAACGGCCATGCAGACCGTATGCCTGCCTCTGGGCCTGAACCGGGCCATGTACTCCACCAAGGCCCTGTGCCCCATGAACGGCGATCTTCGGATCGGGAACGAGACCGTGAGTTTTTCGGGCTCCGATTCCATGGGAGTCCTGGATGACCACAAGGGCTACTACCCCTATCGCCTCCGGTACGACTGGGCTATCGGCTTCGGACAGGACACCAAGGGGCGCCGGGTCGGTTTCAACCTGACCGACAACCCCGTCAAGGACCCCGAGCGGAACACCGAGAACTGTATGTGGGTGGGAGGCAGGACCTTCCCCTTGCCGCCCGTCAAGGTAACCCGACCCCGGGGAGTCTACGAGGACTGGGTCATCCAGGACACGGAAGGGCTGGTGGACCTCGTCTTCCACCCGGAGACCCGGTTCGACCTGCGGCTCAACCTCCTGGCCGCCCGGGTCGATTATGCCGGACCCTTCGGCTCCTTCAAGGGCTTCGTACGCTCCGGGGACGGCGAGAAGATCGACGCCTCCTGGGTGTACGGGATCGGGGAGAAGAAGTATCTGAGGGCATAGACGGTTAACAGTGGACGGTGGTGGGTGAACGGTGAAAACCCGGCCACTGACCACTGTCCACCGACCACCCTTACGTTTGCTTCCCCGTCCTCAGTTTCTCCTCGAAGCGCTCCGCGTCCCGGCCTTCGAGGCCCGAGGGTTCCCCGCGGACCAGGCGGCGCAGGGCTTCCATCTCGGGTCCGGAAAAGCGCGTCCCTAAAAGGACATTCCGTTCGAAGGATTCCGTGGCCATGGGGGCCACGGCCCGGGCCGCCTCCATAAGGACGGCCGCGTAGGCCCGTATCTCCTTCTGGGCATGGGAATCCAGCCGCAGGGACAGGAAGCGGAAGAGGTTGTGAAGGTCGATCTGCCAGTACCACTCGGTGTACAGGGACAAGGGCAGGTTCACCCGGGCGATCTCCCGGGCCAGACCCCGGTCCACCAGTCCGCGATAGGAGGAGTACACCGCCTTCTGGTCCCGTTCCATCTCGGCCCGCACCTCGACGGCCTCCCCGGGGGGAAGGATCCGGTCGGAGCGGCCCTGCTTGTTGTCCCGGCTTTGCAGGGCAAGGTCTTCCGGACCGGGCAGGTAGAATTCGTCCTTCATCACCGAATAGCGACCGGAGATCTCGTTCAGCCGGGCCGTACGGTGACGGATCCACTGGCGGGCAACGAAGATGGGAAGCTTGACATGGAAGGTCAGGACTACCTGTTCGAAGGGAGAGGTGTGGTCGTTCCGCAGGAGGTAGTCGATAAGGGCGGCGTCCTCCCGGACGGTCCGGGTCCCGGCGCCGTAGGACACCCGGGCGGCCTGGACGATCCGTTCGTCCCCTCCCAGGTAATCCACCAGGCGCACGAAGCCCTTGTCCAGGACAGGGATTTCCTTGTCCAGCAATTCTTCCGCGGCGGGCACTACGCAGTGGGGCATGCTGGGACAGTACCCTATTCCACAAAGAAATCCAAGGTAGTGAGCCGATTTCAAACGTCGGTCACTTTTGAAATCGGCTTTGCGATTGCTCGCCGATCGAGGATTTCAAGGTAGTTTTTTCAAAACTCCCTGAGTTTTGAAAAAGCCTAAGTGATACGAACCTTGTGCAGGAGGGGGCTGTCAAAGCCGCTCGGCCGACTCGGCCGAAACCCCGCCGCGGCTAGGGACTTCCGTCCCGGGGCCAGCCGGGGAAGTCCCCGTGGAAGTCCCGGATGGTGTACTTCACGCTTCCGGGGCCGTGGCAATCGGAACCGTAGGTCAGGAACATCCCGAGCCCCCGGGCCTCCCGGGCGGCGAGGCGGTTGATTCCCTCGGAGTCGCGGTTTTTGTAGTGGTAGATCTCGAGCCCCCGCACCCCCAGGTCCCGCATCCTGAGCAGAAGGGATCGGAACCGTTTCCGTTCCCGGGTGAGTTCAGCCAGGCTGTCCCCGAACTCGTGGCCCGGGTGGGGCAGGACGCAGATCCCCCCGTCGGAGAGGACGGTCCGAACGACCTCGGCCAGATCGGACTTCCGGTAGGAACCCGAAGGCAGAAGCTCCGTGTCGAAGTACGCCTTCCGGAACTCCCGGTACTCCGCTTCCGGCGAGAGAACCCCCCTCGACTTGAGGTACTCGAAGAGGTCGGTCTTGCTAAGGGAGAGCTCATCCTCCCGGGCGCTCCCGTTCGGGACCCCGGTTTTGAACCGTAGGAGGCCCTCGTAGGTCAGGTCTTCCCGGCAGAAAACCCGGGGAACCCGGGACATCCAGAGGCGGGCCCGTTCCCTGCGGCGCTCGAGGACACCCGCAAGAAGCTCCCGGGTGCGCTCGAAACGGCCCCGGGGGAAGTAGGCCAGGATCTCGCTTCGGTAAGCCGTCTCCTTGTCCGCGACGTCGATCTCCACCCCGGGCCAGGCCGCCAGGCCGAGCTCCCGGGCCTTGTTTAGAAACTCCGGGACTCCCCCCAGGGTGTCGTGGTCCGTCAGGGCCGCGGCCTGGAGGCCCGCGGCGGCGGCCGCCTCCGCCACGGCCGCGGGTTCCAAGGTCCCGTCGGAGCGCCGGGAATGGAGGTGGAGGTTGGCCCGCATCCGGGACCGCCCTTAATCCCCGGCCCCGGACCGGGCCGGGGCCCGGACGGCGGAGGCCCCGGGATGGACGCCCCGGGCTATCTCGTCCACGAACCGGGCGTGGGTCGCGCCGTCGATGGGATACCGGGAAAGCAGGGCGATCCCGGCCAGGAAGAGGGCGGCCGGAATGAACGAAAGAAGGAGCCGAATCCCCTCCAAGCCCGAGGCGGACTGCTCGACGTTGGGAACGTACCGGAACGCTGCCAGGACAATGCCGATGATGAAGCTCGACAAGGCCGTCCCTACCTTGAAGACGAAAGTGAAGTACCCGTACAGGGCGCCCTCGGGACGGATCCCGGTCCTCCATTGGGAGTACTCGATGGTATCCGCCACGATGGACCAGGGGTATAGGTACATGGAGCCTACCCCGTAGCCCGCCAGGGCGAAGAGCCCCAGGGCCAGGAGGGGGCTCCGTTCCCCCAGGTACCGGAGCAGCACGATGACCGCGATCGTCTCCGCCAGGGCCAGCATATACGCCCGGGCTTTTCCCATCCGCCGGGAAAGCGCCAACAGAAGAGGCATGAACAGGATGGCGCTGCCCAGGAGGACCCCCAGCCCCGCGGCGGTCAGCCCCGGGGACCTCAGATTGTACTTGAAATAGTACGGAACCGTGGCGGCCAGTATGTTGAGGGCCGTCATGGTGGCCAGGGTGGAGCCCGCCAGGATCAGGAAGGGCTTGTTCACGAAGACGCTCTTTAGGTTGGCCAGAAACTCGACCTTCTCCCGGCTTCCGAAATTCTTCTCCTCCACCCCCAGGAAGGTGATTATGTACATGACCGCTCCCACGGCGCCCGCGATCAGGGCGTACCTCCGGTACCCGGGGATCCCTCCCCCCATGGCCTGTACCACCACGGGGGCCGCGGCGCCGGCGATCAGGGTGCCCACCAGGGCCAGGGACATCCGCCAGGCGGTCACGGAGGAGCGTTCGTCCGCGTCCTCGGTCATGGAGACGGTCAGGGCGCTGTAGGGGATGTTCACCACCGTCTGGGCGGTGCAGTAGAGGATAAAGACGACCCCCGCGTAGGCCACCCGGGCGGGGGCGGAAAGCTCCGGCCCCAGGAAGAGCAGGAAGAAGGTCAACCCGAAGGGGACCGCGCCCCACAGAATCCAGGGTCGCTTGGAACCCCAGCGGGTCCGGGTTCGGTCCACGATGGATCCCATCATGGGATCCGATACGGCGTCCCAGATCTTTGAGACCAGCATCACCGTTCCCGCCGCTACGGGTGGTATGCCGAAGGCGTCGGTGAAGAAGAAGATCAGGAACATGGTAACCGTCTGGCCCATGATGCTGTACCCGAAGTCCCCCAGGCCGTAGGAGAGCTTGGCGCGGATGCCGAGTTTTCCGTTCATGTACCGCATGATACACTGCCTCCCGAAAGGACGCTAGAAGCATGAAGACGCGCCCCTGGAAGCCCAGCACCCGTACGGAATCTCGTCCCGAGGAGGCCAAGCCCTGGTTCGTGGCCCTGGCCGCCCTGCTGGCGCCCGCGTACATGAGGCTGGCTCTGCGGATCCGTTCCGTCCGGGTCGAGGGGGCGGAGGTCCTGGGCGGACAATACGACGCCGCCCGGGGCGGCCGGTCGAGGTTCCTGGTGGCCTTCCGCCACCCCGGGGACGCGGACCCCCACCTGGTCTTCTGGTTCCTCCACGTCCGCCTGCCCGGGGAGCTGGGACGGGCCCGGAAGGACTTCGGCGGCCGTTTTGTTTCCGGCGCGGAGATCCCCCTTTGGGGCGGACCCCTGGTCCGCTGGGCTCTCAGGCACGCAGGAGCCGTGCCGGTCCGCCACGGCAGTCTGGACCGTCCGACCCTGGACACTCTTGTTACCTCGATCGCGGAGGATCCCCGGCCCGTGGCCCTGGCCCCGGAGGGCCAGGTGACCTACCACGCCGGCACGGTGCAGCCCCTGGACGAGGGGGTCGCTCGGCTGGCCCTCTGGGCCGCGGAGCGCATGGCCGCCTCGAGCCGCCCCCTGCCCGTCCGGATCGTCCCCCTGGCCGTGGAGTACCGGTTCACCCCCCGGGCCCGGGCCCGTCTCCCGGCCTTCCTGTCCCGCCTCGAACGACGGTGCGGCCTGGCCGACGGTTCGGCTCTGGCTCTACGGGAGCGTCTGGACCGGATCTGGGAGCGCCTGGTGACCGTCGCGGAGGACCATTACGCCCGGACCTACGGCCAGGCCCCCGCCCCGCCGGGCTCCGGGATCCGGGAACGCCTGGAGCGGATCCTGGACGGCTCCCTGGCGCGGCTGGAGGCCTTCTACGGCCTTCCCTCCCGGGGCCCGGACACGGGAGGAACGGCGGGACTCAAGGCGCGGACCATGGCCGCCCGAGCCGCCGCGATGGATCGGGTCTTCCATTCCCCGGCCCGCTGGAAGGGCATGAGCCCCCTGGAGCGGGGCCTGGCCCGGAGGACCGCCGCGGAAGCCTTCTTCCTGGACCGGCACCAGCAGCTCGTGGACCTGGGGGAGTACCTGGATCCCGCCTACGCGGGGTCCGAGGGTTCGGAGACCTCCCCGGACCGCCTGATCGAGATCGCCCAAAACCTGTGGGACCTGGCCAACCGACTGGAGGGCGGGGACATCGCATCCCGCAGCCGGGCCTTCCGCAAGGACGTGGTCCTGAGGGTCGGGGCCCCCGTGGACGCGTCCCGCAGGGAGGGCGAGGGAAGCCGGACGGCGGCCCGGCGCGTTCTTTCGGACCTGCATCGAGCCTTCGAGGACCTGGCCTCGAAGCATTCCGCTCAATAATACCTTCGGGAGAACTCCGCGCGCATCCGGTCGTCCACCTCCAGGACCGCCCGGCCGGGCTCCATGCGGGGGTACATCAGGGACTCCTCCCGATCCTCGTGGGGCAGCCCGAACATGTGCCCCAGTTCGTGGAGAACCAGGGTCTCCAGGCAGTAGTCCTCGGCCTCCAGGGAGGCCCGGGGCGCCAGGCGCCAGGATATGTTGATCAGGATGTCGGTCTCTTCTATACGCGCACCCCGGCGCCAATTAAGGGCATAGCCCAGACGGTCCGCCTCGAGCCTTGCTCCCGACCGCCCTCGTTCCCGGAAGGGTGGATCGGCTACCCCCAGACTGATCGAATTCCTTCCGTCCCGCGCCGGTCCCCCCTCGTGGTACCCCGCGATCCGGAGCCCCGTCCCGAACTCCCGGTTCCAGATGGCCAGGCAGTCCCGGATCGCCTCCTCGAAGCCGGACGGCATGCCCGGCTGGAGGTAGACCGGGATGTCCCGGTCCAGCCGGACGCGGCGGGGCAGGCAGGAGGAGAGGAGGAGGACCGTCGCCGTTTCCAGAAGGCCGAGGGCCGCAGCCCCGGAAATCCGCCTTTTCATGGGAACAGAATACACTGCGGCAGGGCCGGTCCGCACGCGCGGTTCCGAGAAAATCCGCCCGCCGGTCCGGAGCGCCGCGGCCTTCGCAGAGAAGGTCCCGGCGCCAGGGAGCCGCCGGGACCGTTCCGCAAGGGCATGAACTGCCTCGGATGGAAAAAAACCGCTAGATCGTCGAGTAGATGTAATTCACCAGGGTGATGAAGTCGAAGACCGGCAGGCCGGTGCGGGCGCGGATTTCCGCGGCGAAGGGCGGCAGGTCCGTGCATTCCAGCACATACGCCCGGATCTTCGGGTGCCGCCTGAGCTCGTCCCGGGCCGCCTCGACGACCTCTCCCCGGACGGCCTCGACGTCCAGGTCCTCGTCGGGATTCGTGAAGATCCTGCTCCACTGGGGACGGTCCTCGAGCCCGCGGATATGCAGGTTGTCCGTCCTCCGGATACCCGCGGCCGCCAGATGCTCGGCCTTCAGGGCCGCCTTCTTCGCGGTGATGACGCAGACCTCCCCCCCGGCACCGACGATCTTCTGGGCCAGCGGGACCTGCAGCAGGCTCGAGGTGAACACCGGGACGTCCAAGGCATCCGCCAGCTCGTTCTGGAAGACGGCGTTGAACCCGCAGCTCGTGGTTATGGCCCGGATCCCATCCCTGGACATCCTTTTGGCTTCCTCGATCATCGAGGCCAGCACCCCGCGGTCCGGGTTTTCCAGGATGGTATGGATATTGGCTCCCTTCACGCGGCAGAACCGCACCGGGAACGCGTACGAAGCGGGATTCGTGCTGTTTCCGATCAGGGACTCCAGCTGGTCCAGTCCCCTCGGGGCGCTTCCGGCCTCCCAGCATAGAATCCCGATCCGGGGTGTTTCCTGTTCACTAGGCATGCTCCCCTCTCCCCTCCGCCTCCGGGGCCCCGGCGGGACCTCGAAGGCGAGTTATATCTCTCCGCCCGAATCCGTCGACCTCACGGGTCGAGCCGGCCGTCCCAGGCTGTCTCCTCCCGGGTCATGCGGATCCCGCGCTTTCCGAGTTCCCCCATGAAGGCGTCGAAATCGACCTCCCCGGGGCTCACGATGCCCTTCTTGGCAAGCCGGCCGTCCAGGATCATCTGGGCTCCGATGGAAGCCGGGAACCCCACGGTCCTCTGCATCGCGGTGAACCCCGTCGAAAGGTCGCGTCGGTCGACGATCTGGTATACCACCCGAACCGGCCGACCGTTCTTAAGGCCCCTCGCGTCCGTCCGGATAAGGGCCAGGTCGCGCTCCCCGGGACCGTACGAGAACTGTTCCTGCCTGCCCAGCAGCGCCGCGCAGAAGGCGGTGGGCGCCACCTTGACGTCTCCGACCGGGATGGGCTCGTCCGACAGGAACCCGCACTTGGCCATGACGCTCCAGAACGCGGCGTGCCCCGGCCAGCGGCAGATGTACCGGCCCATGCTCTTCACGGTTCCGCGGATTTTAAAGAGTTCCGCGTAGTGTCCGCTGTCCCCGTTCGGGAAGCATTCCAGGGGGCCTCCCAACTCGGGCAGGTCGAGGATGTGGGTGTTTTGGGGAGCGAACATCTCGTCCGCCGGCACCGCCACGTCCTTCCCCCCGCGGATGACCTTGGCGGGACGCAGGTACGAACGCATGACTCCGATGATGGACCAGGTGAACTTGTACCGGATGGGATTGTTCGCGGAATCCGGGGCCGGGAAGCCGGCTCCGTAGGAATGGAAAGCGTGGACTTCGTCCAGCTCGCCCAGGGTCTTCCGCCCGAGCACCAGGTCGATGCCCGGATCCATCCCGAACTCCTCCAGGATGGTCCGTCCCTTGGCCTTCATCACCGAGTCGATGTCCTTCAACTCGAGGAGCTGGGCCGCCCTCCGTTCGGGATTCTGTTCTCCGGGGTTGGCCAGGTACATGGTGGACACGAGGTTTACGCCCAGCTCCGCGGCCAGGCGGGCTACGGAAAGGGCGAAGAGCCCGGGCAAGAGCTCCACCACCACATCCGCCCCCCTCATGACCGCGGCAAGCTCCTCCCGCTTGGTCGCGTCCACCCGGACGCCCTTCACCCGCGGGTCTCCCAGGGCCCGGATGGTTTCGGGTATCCCGGCGATATTGTCGGCTACGACGATTTCCGAGATTCCGGGGGCGGACATCAGATCGGCAAGGCTCGCCTTGCCCTGCATGCCGTACCCCAGCTGTACAACCTTCTTTCCGCTCATCGGGAACCTCCTTCGGGGGACGATAGATCGGGAATATCCTCGGGTTTCCTGTAGGGGCGGCCCTGCTTGAGCCCGGTCTCCTCCAGGGTCAGGATCCCTTCATGGCAGGTGAG
>Ga0067045_1004017_pt1 | contig 13399 bp, 8 predicted proteins | sample TerdegcTABiofilm_FD_59184 | JGI IMG/M metagenome (GOLD analysis project Ga0067045, IMG submission 59184) | Combined Assembly of (Gp0054472, Gp0054536) Wastewater bioreactor microbial communities from Singapore -Terephthalate degrading...
GACCTGAGACAGAAAGATTAAGAGAAAGGCAATTATTTGTTTATTCAGGTAAGCGCAATTTTTCGACATATTATTGTGAATAATTATTTTGAGACGTTGTTTTTAATCGCATATAAAGTCTCGCGGATATGTGCTGTTTTAATGGCATATAGCCGGAGTTATGTGCTGTTCGGAAAACCTGCCGTAGACCCTTCTGTTGCCGGAGTTTGTTACCCCTCATTCAATTTTTACAACTCCATTCAAAATTATCAGAAAAATCCTATAATAAAATTTTCAATTTTCTGCCCAGTTTTTAGCTATTAGCTCTGCTTGTTTTAGTACAGTTTCTGTAGCGGATTTTTCTTTATCCGGCGGATAGCCGTATTTTCTCAAGATCTTTTTAACCTTTAATCTCATCTCGGCCTGCACGCTCTCTCGTTGCGTCCAATCTATGGTAACGCTTTTTCTAATCATTTCGGTTAATTCCAGAGCAATCTTTCTTAAGGTTTCATCGCCTAAGACTTTCACAGCACTATCGTTGACACCCAGAGCATCATAAAAGGCTATTTCATCTTCACTCAGGTTAAGCTCTTTTCCCCTGTTTTTTTCATCCCTTACTTTTCTTGCCAGTTCTATAAGCTCTTCGATAACCTCTGCGGCTTGTATGCTTTTGTTGGTGTATCTTTTTATTGTCTCTTCAAGCATTTTCATAAACGAGTTGCCCTGAACGAGATTTCTTCTGGATAAAGTTTTTATCTGATCATTCAGCAACTTTTTCAACGCCTCAAATGCCAGGTTTTTTTGAGGCATTCCTTTTACTTCTTCCAGAAAGCCTTCTGATAAAATAGAGAGTTCTGGCTTTTGAATTCCAGCCGCCTCAAAAATATCAATTATCCTATCGGATATTACAGCCTTGGATATGATTTGCTTAATGGCTGTTTCAAATTGCTCTATCGGTTCCTTTTTACTTTCAATAGTTTTGGTTAGCGTTGACTTTATAGCCTGGAATAGGCCAACTTCTTCTTTAATTTTCAAGGCTTCTTCATGAGGAATAGCCAGAGAAAACGCCTTTATTAGGGCGGTAGTTTCTCTTACAAATCTTTCTTTCTTATCCCTCTCTTTTAATATGTGCTCTATTGCATCGGGGAAGAATTTAACCCTATCCTCAGGTTTTAGTTCAAAAAATTTATTGTAATCAAAGCCGTAAAACATGTCTTTGACCACTTCGTATTTTTCAAGCATCAGGGCGACTACTTCTTCTTGCTCAAATGCGGGCTTGCCTTTGCCTCCGCTTTCAGTATAGTCTATTAGGGCTTTTTTCAACTCAGCGGCAATGCCCATATAATCGACAATTAAACCGCCTTCCTTACCGGGATAGACACGGTTTACTCTGGCGATTGCCTGCATGAGGTTATGCCCCTGCATGGGTTTATCAAGATACATGGTATGCAGGCAAGGTGCATCAAAGCCGGTTAAGAACATGTCGCGTACGATAAGTAGCTTTAATTCATGCCCTGGATCTTTGAAATTATCACCGATAATTTTTCTTCTTTGTTTGTTTCTTATGTGCTGCTGCCATTCCATAGGGTCAGAAGCAGCGCCGGTTATTACCACTTTAATGAAGCCTCTGTCATCTTCTTCGCAGTGCCACTCTGGTCTTAATTTTATAATTTCATTGTACATATCAATACAGATTCTCCGTGACATGCAAACAATCATCCCTTTCCCATCCAGGACAGAAAGCCGGTTTTCAAAATGCTCCACGATATCTTTTGCGATTTGTTTTATTCGGTTTGGGGCACCGGCTACTTTTTCAAGCTGTGACCATTTGCTTTTCAGACTTTCCTTCACCTGCGGCTCCTCGCCTTCTGTAACCTCTTCAAACTCCTGATCAATTTTGGGTCTCTCCTCGGGTTTCAAATCGAGCTTAGCAAGCCTGCTTTCGTAGTATATACGAACAGTTGCACCGTCATTGACTGCCTGCTCTATGTCGTAAATGTCAACATAGTTACCAAAAACAGCAGGAGTATTTTTATCTTCCTTTTCTATTGGCGTTCCTGTAAATCCGATAAAGGAAGCATTGGGGAGGGCATCGCGAAGATATTTTGCGTAACCATAAGTAATAAGTGATTGGTCGTTTTTATTTATGACTTTCGCAGAAAAACCATACTGGCTTCTGTGTGCTTCGTCTGCGATAACTACAATATTGCTCCTTTCAGACAAAAGCGGATACTTCTCCCTGTCCTCTTCTGCAAAGAATTTTTGTATGGTTGTAAAGATAATTCCGCCAGAAGCAACTTTTAGCAACTCCTGCAATTCTTTTCTTGATTCTGCCTGCACGGGTGTTTGTCTTAAAATATCCTGACACCTGCAGAATGTTCCGTATAACTGGTCGTCTAAGTCATTTCTGTCTGTAAGTACCACTATGGTTGGATTATCGAGTTCTCTTATAAGCTTACCAGCATAAAACACCATCGTTAAACTTTTACCTGAGCCCTGTGTATGCCATACCACACCTGCTTTTTTATCACCTCTGGGTTGAGTTTTGACAGAATGAAGACCATAGATTTCAGGATCTTCCCCAACAACCATTCCTGTTTCTGCTTTTGCCCTTAATGTTGATGCAATGGCCTTATTTACTGCCCAGTACTGATGATAGGCTGCAAGTTTCTTCTTTGTTTCCCTGTCTTTTTCAAAGACAATAAAGTTTCTTACTATATCCAGAATCCTTGCTTTATCAAACATCCCCCGCAGGAGAACTTCGATTTCTATAAAATCCTTTTCAGGTTTTTCTCCGTTAATGGTTTTCCACTGCATAAATCTTTCAGGCTCTGAGGTTATGGTTCCAGCCCTTGCCTGCAAGCCATCGCTGATAACCAGTATTTCGTTGTATTTAAAAGAGAGTAGGAATCTGTTCCTTATAGGTCTGCAGTTGATTGTAAGCATCCCAGATGGTGGCGTTTTCGTCGGCGAGATTTTTTAGTTCCATCACCACAAGCGGAATCCCGTTTGTAAAAATAACCACATCGGGGCGGCGCTCTATGTTATTTTCAACAACCGTCCATTGATTGCTTACCAGAAATTCATTATTGTTAATATCTTTAAAATCAAAAAGCCAGATTTTTTCGTATCTTTCTTCATTATCTTTACGAATGGCAACATCCACACCATCAACAAGCATTTTATGAAATCGTTCGTTTTCATGGATAAGGTTTTGACTTTCACTTGCAAGGACCTGCTTTATTGCCTGTTCGAGGGATTCTGAAGTGGCAGAAGGGTTGATTCTTTGTAAACTATCTCTTAATCTATCGACAAGCACGACCTCTTTGTAGTCATTTCTTAAAGCCAGACTTCCGCCGGGCAAATATTCCTCGTTGTCTCCGTGGGCTATCTCATAGCCTAAACTTTCCATTATAGAGAGCACAAGATTTTCAAGATCTGATTCCAAAATGACCTTTTTCATATCTATTCCTTTATAGGTTTATCTTCAACCATACTAGCAGGAACTCTGATTTTGCCCGACATAAGTTTGGGAAGAAGCAAGTCGCGGATGGTGGAAAGAGTTTGGATTTGTGTTTCATTGTGAAATTTCGAAAGGAATATGCATTTTAACAAAGGTCTAATTTGATCTAATATTTTATTAGACGGTATTATAATCTTCAAAGATTTTAAACTTTCAATTGTAATCTGTGGTTGGGCAGACCCCGTTACACATTGAGTAATATCACTCATTTTTAATAAGTAATAGATGAAATATGAATTCAATCTTTCATTTTTAGGTAATAAAACTAAAGAATTATGAGTAACATTAGAACAAGGAGAGGTAATAATTATTTTCCCCGATGCTGCACCTCTACAAGAAATTAAGGTTACTGGTTCTTTATATTCATAATCATTTAAATAACCAATTATTCCATTACCACCAAATACAGGAAATTTTCCATTTAACATTATATCCTTAGTGGCAATATTTTTACCATAAATAACGTTAAAAAAGTTTAACAATCCTTCAACCCTCCACCCCTTCGGTATTTCTTTGCCTAATTCCTCGTTGTAAACCATTTCGCCGCCTGAGCTTTTGTAGGGCTTGCCTTCTTCGTTGGGGAAGTTAAAATTTATAAACCACTCTTTGAAAATAGCCCTGCCGATTTCCTCAAGGGTTTTGTTCATCTGCTGGTTGAGTTCAATCTTCGCATCAAGGTCAGAGAGGATTTTGGCGATGGCGTGCTGTTCGGGGACTGGGGGGATGGGAAATTTTAGATGCTCTAAATAATCCCACCTTGCACGAGGCATTCTCGTTCCTTCTGACGAATTATTAGCTTCATCAATAATTCTTTGATCTGCTAAGAAGTAAAAGAAAAATGCGTTGTCGTTTTCTTCTTTGGTGTCGATAACCCAAATATCTGTTGAACAAACACCATCAAATTTTGGTCTTATAACTTTTCTAAAATAAGGTCTTAATTTCCCAAATAATATCTGACCCGCTTTAAATTCAAATTTATTACTTTCGATATCTTTTGAAGAGCCAATGCTTGTTAATCTGAGATTGTGTTGTTCTATATGTTCTAATCCAATGTATGGCCTGATGTTGGCTTCGGAAGGTTGAAAAGATTTATTTATTAAAAAGCAACATTCACCTATGCTTTTCACCTCCCACTCTTCCGGTATCATTCCTATTTCGGTTTGTTTGAAGTTAGGTTTTCGTGCTTTCATAGTGAATTCCCTAATCAAATATATTTTTTTCTTTTTGTTCTCTAATTTCTTTGATGAAAGATTCAATTTTTCCTTTCTTAAAATATTTTAAAAAATCTTCCGTAGTAATTGCTATATATTCAAAACTTTCCGTAGATATTTTTGTAAGATTAAATTCTGGGACATCAGAAAATAAAGGGTTCTTCTGAATATTTTCAATTTCTTCCAGGAGAATTTTTTTGTTACTACTTTTTAGAATTTTTAACTCATTGTTTATTTCAAAATCATTATCCTGAAATTTGTCATTTATTTTTGGATTTATTATAAATAAAACTTTTTCATCATCGTTCATTAATTCATTAAACATAAGATTATTTATGTGAGGGTCAAAAAAACTATAACCAATCACTAAGTAATATTTTTTCTCTCTTAATTTGACTTTAAATGATTCAAGTAGGCTAAAAAACGGTTCTATTGTGTAAACTTTTGAACCATGTCCAAATATTAATAAAGGGTCAATCTCTATATTTTCATTTTGCTCATCCTCCATTTTTTTTCTAACAGTTCCATCAGTTAAACGACACCAATCTAAAGAACCATGTAATTTGTAATAATTTATTCTTGATGCGGAATAAGTGTTCCCAACAAAATAAAATTTGTCAAAGCCAACCCATTTATTACTTACAAAGCCCATATATAAGGTATTTTCTTCTTGGAACGCGTTTTCCAATACAAGGTCATTATTTAACGTAAAAATTTCTAATTTTAACTTGGGGTCAGAAAGATTTTTTAAAAAGTCCTTTAATGGATTCAAGTAATCAAAATTTAAATTGTATGGTTCCAACCATTCTTTATAACATATATCAATAATTTTTCTTTCAATAGTTGAATATAAACTGCCTTCATATTTTTGTAATTCGTTTTTGTATTCTTGCTCTAACAGCATTATTTTATCAGACCAATTTCCTGTAACAGGATAAGGTAAATAATTATCTCTATTTCCGATTCTTCTGAGTAAAACTCCAAATTCTTCTATATTTGGTATATAAAAATATTTTCCATTGCTCTCGAGAGACCGCCATCGTGCCTGATAATCTAAACAGGAAAGGATAAATTTAATCATCTTTTTTTCGACATTTGTAAAAATATCATTATTCTCATCATTTGATTTAAGCTCCAGATCTTTGAGCATTTCGCCCGACAATTTAGCGCCTGCGGGTTTTGAAAATCCTGCACCGGTAAATATTAATACATCTTTAAATATTTCGTTTTTATCACTCATATAAACCACACTGTTTTTTGAGCTATTTCATTATCAGGTATTGTATTTAAACCCATATTAGCCATATATTCTGCAATTAACTTTGAGTAAATAATAGTAACAGGTTGGGCTTTTTGTTTTAAGCTTTTCCAATATAAGCGTGAAAACTCATATACCTGACTGATTAATTCATGATGGTTAAACGCATTGCCGGGATCAAAAATCCTTAACTTAATTGGGTATTCTTCTTGACGGATTGGATTTTCTGGTCTTTCCCAGTAACGAAGATTATTGAATAATAAATATTCATTGGGTTTTAGTTTGATATACGTACCACTCTGCGGCATAAGTCTTTCATAATCTAAATCGAAAGCTAAATCGGTGCTTGTTTTTGTATCGTTAATTTCAACCACAACAAAAGAAATTGTGGAAGAGAATGTTTCTTTTAGGGAATTTTCAATGGCTTTGTTTTCTTTTTCATTCAAAGGTTTATAATAGTGGATAACAAGTTTTTCAATATTTGGATTTTCTTTTTTGTATTCATCAATAGCTTTGGATAATTGAGAAATAATTGCCTGGATATTATTTGAAGAACTAAAATTAACTTTACGAATAATTCCTTCATTATCAAAGTAAACAGCAGAACCTAGATATTTATTATTATTTTCTTCTATGTATATTAAAACCAACTGTTAATTGCTTATAATGTTGTCTGGCTAATTTCCAAGGGACTCCTCCAATTTTTGCAAGCATAGCAATTGCAATATTGGGTAAACTAAAATGAAAATTATCTTGAAAAATCTTGTTCCTTTCAATGAATTGAGAGGGAATGTTTTTTTGAAGTAGAATTTTTTTAATTTCATAGTATTGCTTGCTTTGCTCTTCTGTAGCTGCAGTTTTTGAAAATGGCATTATACAAATAGCTAATAAATTCTCATAACGGTTTTCTTTTAGTGTTTCATTAATCAAATTGAGAATATTATTTTTATTTATATCGTATTTTATTTTTATATCCGAAAAATTTGCAGGAATACCGACATAACTTTCTAAACCAGGGAAATGCCTATATCCCCTTGAAAAATATATTGCAAGCTTATTAGCGCTTTCACCGTCAGGGTATATAAAAACTAGTTGGGTTTTAGTTGCATTTTCAGGAACCTTATAAGGTCCATAATCTCTCATACCATTTATGGTACTATAATCTTTTTGCTCATTTTTAAAAACCATTTTGTTGTTTTCAAAATCTACAAGTTCAATCTCATTCTTGTTTTTAATAATAAAATTTGGGTAAATAACTAGTTCACTTCTCAGCTCATTAGTAATTGTTCCTATGAATTTGCCGATTTCTTCATAATCTTCTTTGTAAAATTGGAATATCGGGTGAGGTGGGATTCCATTCTCTGCTCTTAGTTTTTTGTTAAATTTCACCAGTGTATCTGATATATCTTTTGGGTGTTCTCTTCTTTTTATTAGTAAATTGTTTACCACTATTCTTGTATTTAAATCGTTATCAATATCATCTTTATCCTTTACATGTCCAATATATGTATCTTTGCTCCCTATACTAACAGATAACTCAACATTAACAGGATTACCATAAATATGAAAGACTATGTCATATCGTATATATTTTTTAATATCATATCTAAATATGCCTATCTCTCTATATAGAGAGAAATCACACCCCTCTCTGAATGGCTCTATAATATACTTTTCTTTTAATTTTCGAATGAAGGTTTCCTTTAACCATTTTTTAAATAGGGCTTTGTTTTTTGAAAGATTAATGTTTAAATAATATTCAGAATTCTCATAAAAAGAAATATAGACGAAAGTTTCATTTTCTATTTTTTCTTTTTTATTATTCAAAAGTTTGTTTTTTAATTGATTTTCATTTTGCAAGTTTTTTATAAAATCAAATTCCAATATTCTTGATGGTTTATATCTTGCCCCTATAAATTTCGAATATTCGTCTGCTAGAACATCAAAGTGAAAATAAGCTTTTACCTCGTTTATATTAATATCAATCTTAAAACGATTAATTACTAAACTCATATTCTCTCCTTTTTAAGAATCCTAAATATACAGAAAATAAAAGTATTCATCTTTTGTTCCGGTATCATGCCGATTTCGGTTTGTTTGAAGTTAGGTTTTGGGTTCATATTTCCACCTCCCAGTATCCGCCTTTATCGGGGCCTATTCTTTTTAGTTTGTCCTGCTGTTTGAGTTTTTCAATATTCCACTCAACGCCTCTTCTGGAAAGGCCTGTAATTTTTACTAATTCATTTATAGTGATAGTAGGATTCTCTTTAATTGCCGCAATCATTTTCTCCACAGTTTTCTCCACAGTTTTCTCCACAGTTTTGTGGGAACTTTTATCTTCACTGTGTTGATTAACTAAATCTTCTTTAAGGGGAATAATGATTTTAAATATATCCTCTTCGATGAAAACAGGTTCATCATCTGAGTAAATTTTTACATACTTTGATAAATTTCTCACACCTGAACCGAGCTCGTCTGCCAGGCCAATTTCTTTAAAAATCCGCGCAATAGTAGGATTTTTGGGGAAGGGGGTAAAATCTTTTAACGATATATTTCCTCTAAAATGTGGCCTGTTAGCATTTTCACAAAATATTCTATTTTTTTCAAAAATAATTTTAGCCGGATAGGCATTCATATACTCCCTGTGAATTAAAACATTAGAGGCAATTTCTCTCATAATTTTACTTCGTAAACTGATTCTCTGACTTCCTTCTAAATAAAAAGGATCTGGCAGGTGTTTTTCGCTGAATGTCATTATTCTATCAAAACTTTCAATAAGATTGGTTCTTACATCATCTCTATCATCATATCTATCAAGATTAATTCGTCTTACAATCAAATCAGTTTTATGGTGGGGAACAACGGATAGTATTGTTTCATCTTTTCCAAAAAGCAAAATAGCTGCAAGTGTGAAACCTTGCTTGCCTGTTTTAAAGTCTTTTGTATATAATCTTGAACTTTTGAGTAGTTCAAAATTGGTTAAGGACTTCCATGGATGGTTACCATCTCTGATGACTGCAAGTTTACGGGCTTTTTCAATTAAATCTTCTCTTAAATCAGCGAGTTCACAATAAGGATAAATTGTATTTTCCGAATACTGGCTTTGTTTATTGATATAAATCTGTTCTATCAGCGACTGCTTCACGGTAATATCCAGATCCCCCATCTTCGTTTCTGTCATAGATCCTGCTATTACAGGAGTGCACCTGAGAACTTTGTGGTACATAGAGATAGAGTATTTTTTTATTTTCTATTTCAACAGTTTCTATTGATAGATAAACAGGGGGGCTTATTTTCTGAGGATTGTTTATGTTAGATATAATCTCTTTTTTTATTTTTTCAACATCATTTATTCCGGTAACTTCTTTTTTATCATTGACCCCAAGAAGGATTTCCCCACCATATCTATTTAAAAAGGCACAAATAGTTTCATATAAACTTTTCGGTACATTGTTTTTACATTCTTTAAATTCTAAATTAATGCTTTCATCTTTTTGAAGAAGGAGTTCTATTTTCTTAATCATGTTCGTGTTCGTTTAATTTTGTCTACATCTCTTTCTTTTTTCTTCCGGTATCAATCCGATTTCGGTTTGTTTATCTGCGCACTCTGTGTTGGCAGATTTGAAGTTGGTTTTTTGTGTTTTCATAGTATTACCTCCCAATATCTATAATATTCAAATCATCGCCAAAATCGCTAAGAATTTGCCAACTCATTGCCAAGTTTTTCAATGACATAATAAATATTTCTTCCTTTTTTTTGTCTTTTCCTACACCTCAAATTTTAATTGTTTTCTAAAAACTCACGTTTTTTTCATTTCTTTTCCTTTTTTGACGTCTTTGTGGCGTCTTTATGTCTGCTTTGGCGTCTTTGTGGCGTCTTTAACATATAATTTGTTCCCTTACCCGTAATACCGACTTGCTCAACTATCTTTTTCCTAACTAAATCTGTTAAATCCCGTGTAGCAGTTCTTTCTGATGTATTACAAATTTCCTGATATTCTTTATTTGTTATCTTTCCTTTCTCTTTCACATACAGAACTGCCTTTATCTGCCGCTCGCTCAGTCCCATTTCTCTCAAATTTTTTTCATTATAAATATCTTTATAGATGGTTACTTTCATCACGCCGCTATCGTTTTCAAAATCTGGCTCAGGTAGCCCTTGCTTTTTACACTCATCTATTATTTTTATAGTCCCCCTTCCCCATGTTTCAATAAAACCAGCATAATAAAAGACACTAGCAAGGAATGGATTTCTCGGCTTGGATATATGGTCGGTCTTTAATTTTTCAACAGGGATGTCAGGAGGTAATTTACCTTCATTCATTATAACGAGTTTATCGTCATATATCCTTATTTGTATCAGGGATTTACCTAAATAGTCCCTATGTATGAGTGCATTTATGATGGCTTCCCTGAGTGCTTCGTAGGGGTACTCAAGGATTTCCCGGCGATGAATATCCTCGTATTCAATTTTACTTATAAGATATTTTGTTCGTAAAAGTTCAAGCGTTTTTTGTAATTGGTCAAAGAGATTACCTTCAACTATATCCGTTGATACAACATCCGCAGGAGTCCTGAATTTGCCTATACGGGTTACTGCCTGTATATAAAAATCTTGAGGATTTTTCCCAAAAAGCAGAATGGCTGCTCTTTTTAGCTTATCGCTTTCAATTAATTTCAGTTTCTTTAAAATATTAATCCAACTTGATTCAGTTTCAATTGAAGGAATTTTATCTTTTGCAAGTTGGATAAAATTCTCAATCGCTTTCTGATCAATATCTTCTGATGTGGCTTTGGGTTCAATAACTTCATCCCAGGACTGTCCGCTTTTATCAAGAAGAAAATTCATAAGCTCCTGGCCATTAAGTTGTTGAGTAGTACTACCCGAGCGAGTATAAAACTTACCGTTATAAGAAACAGGAAAGTTTGATGGCTTTATTACAATTTCTATAATCTCTTTTCTTTCTTTTGTTCGTAAATGAATTTCTGGAGTAATGTTTAACTTATGAATGATTTTATTGGGGAGATTTTCTAATAGCTCTTTTGCATTTTTTGCTCCTATAATCTCATTCTTATCGTTAATTCCAATGATAAGCTTGCCTCCCTGTGTATTTGCAAAAGCAGAAAGCGTCTCTAAATATTCATCACGCCACGATTCTTTATATTCTAATTCTTGATTTTCCATTGTTCTTTTCTCAAAGTTAAAATCATAATTGTTTTAATAGATTTTTTGTTTTTCATATCTTCCACCCCAAACCCTCCAGATTCCTTTTTATCTCCTCATCAAGCCTTTTGCCTTCTTCCATTTGTTTTGCAAGCTCTGCTGTCAGTCTTTTCATCTTTTCTTCAAAGGCTTCGTCGTCTTCTTCCTCTTCTACGGTACCCACATAACGGCCCGGTGTTAAAATATGGTCGTGTTTTCTGATTTCTTCCAGTGTTGCTGATTTACAGAATCCGGGGATGTCTTGATATTCAAGTCCGTTTTCTCCTCGCCAGGCATGGTAGGTATCGGCTATTTTCTTTATCTCTTCCTCGGTAAGTTCCCTGTGTCTTCTATCAACCATGACACCCATTTTCCGTGCATCGATGAAGAGGACCTCTTTCTGTCTGTCCCTGAACCTGTGATTTTTCTTGTCTCTTGTAACAAACCAGAGGCAGGCTGGTATCATGGTGTTATAGAATAATTGCGAAGGCAGGGCAACTATGCAGTCAACAAGGTCTGCCTCAACAATATTTTTCCTTATCACCCCTTCATTGGAGGTCATAGAGCTTAAAGAGCCATTGGCAAGGACAAAACCGGCAGTGCCTGTTGGCGATAGGTGATGGATAAAATGCTGGATCCAGGCAAAGTTAGCATTCCCTTTTGGTGGCACTCCAAACTTCCACCTCACATCGTCCTGTAAACGTTCACCGCCCCAATCGGAGTCATTAAACGGAGGATTGGCAAGAATAAAATCTGCTTTTAAATCCTTGAACTTGTCGTCATGAAAAGTGTCGCCCCATTGAATATCGGCTTCAATTCGTCGAATAGCCAGATTCATTTTGCAAAGTCTCCAAGTAGTTTGGTTGCTTTCTTGTCCATAAATAGAAATATCGCCAAGAGTACCGCCATGTGCTTCGATAAATTTTTCGCTTTGTACAAACATCCCTCCCGATCCACAGCAAGGGTCGTAAATTCTACCTTTAAAAGGTTCAATCATCTCGACCAAAAGCTTAACAATGGAAGCAGGAGTGTAAAATTGCCCTCCTTTTTTTCCTTCTGCGTCTGCAAACTGACCGAGAAAATATTCATACACCCTTCCCAGTATATCTTTACTTTTATTTTCTCTGTCTCCCAAACCAATAGTGCCGATCAAATCTATCAGTTCACCAAGTCTTTGTTTGTTTAGAGCGGGTCTTGAATAGATCTTTGGCAGGACACCCTTAAGCGATTGATTATCTCTTTCAATCGCCTCCATTGCCTTATCTATGAGTTCTCCGATTTCAGGTTTCTTTGCATTTGCCTGAAGATAGTCCCATCTTGCATTTTGTGGCACCCAGAAAACCCTTCTTGCAATGTATTCATCCTTGTCTTCGGGATCGGCAAGTTTATCCTTTTTTACTTCATTATAGACTTCTGTAAATGCATCGGAGATGTACTTTAGAAAGATTAAGCCAAGCACCACATGTTTGTATTCAGCAGCATCCATGTTGCTACGGAGCTTGTCTGCAGTCTGCCAGAGCTTCTGTTCAAAGCCCAGATTTGCTCCATTAGATTCTTTTGTAGCGTTAGTATTATTTTTTCTGGACATAGTCATACCTCTTAGCATTATTCTTTTTTAGCACTTCTTTATAAATATTACAAAAAACTACTCCACCACTAAAAATAAGAAAATATTTTGTATAACCTACGTTAAATGAAAGCTGGGTAGCAATTTCATTTTATCTTGCCCTCCTATGAAGTCAAACGAAGGTAATAAGATCGTCACCCTTTATAAACTCCCTTCGGTAAAAAGTAGGTTTTCGCAGTGCACATGATTTCTTTATACTCGCAAACTCCGCCCAGGTCCTTCCGCTATTGGGGGATAGATACAATGAGGTTATACAAATACTGCTTGCCTGTTTTACCGGAGATCCCCTGGTCGCCCGCAACAATAGGGGTGAGGTGCTGAGATTTGCTATCAGGATTCCAACTGCATCTCTGGACGATCTTGTGCTTTTCAACGTGAGTCGATTTGCTTTTATGGATATACTCTTGAGGCATTGGCTTCCTATCACTATCTACCTAATTAAATTTTAAAGAAAAAAGTCTCAGAAGGCAAGGAATTTTAGTGTCGCTAGGGCGACAAATAGTTTTTGTAATAGAGCAGATTCTTGTGAAGATAAACTAGACCGTCGCGTGTCCTTTGGTAAATCAGTGGAAAGGAATTAAATTTTATTTCGATATTT
>Ga0067045_1031030_pt1 | contig 13391 bp, 15 predicted proteins | sample TerdegcTABiofilm_FD_59184 | JGI IMG/M metagenome (GOLD analysis project Ga0067045, IMG submission 59184) | Combined Assembly of (Gp0054472, Gp0054536) Wastewater bioreactor microbial communities from Singapore -Terephthalate degrading...
CCAGCGCGCACGTGACCGGATTATTTTCTTGCAGACCATCAGGCGTGACTACAAAGCCCAAAAGCCCACGGCCCCTGTGACCGAATTATTTTCTCAAAGATCATCAGCGCGGCTAAGACGGCGCTCAAGCGCCTGACTACAAACACAGAGCGTTATTTTCAGAGGAGGGCAGGCGTTGACAACGGGCAAGCGGTTGCCCCTCGGGTCGGGTAACGAACCCGGACACCATGGCGCAAAGTACGGCTTGCATGTCTGACACACTGAGTATATCATAACAGAAGAGGTGCGGAAGTCGTCTGTTTGACAGTCATTAGCAGGGCAAGCGCGCAAGGAGTTCAGAATGAGAAACCGTTCTCTTGTTCCTACTCCTTGGTGGCAAGTCGGTCTGACTGTGTTGCCAGGGTTGACTTTTCTGCTCGGACAGGTGGCATCACCCGCGGCTCTTTTGAGCGAGGTGTTGCGTTTCCTACTGCTGGCGGTTGTGCTCCTTTTGAGCATCTCGAGTGTCTTGGTGGCCGCTGTGCGTCGGAGTCCGTTCAAGGTGCCTGTCTGGGGCCTCATTCCGCTTGGATTGTTCACTGGGATGGGGTTGATCGGGGCAATAGACCCTTTCCGTTTCTATCCAACGTGTTTGCTTCTGGTCGTCACAGGTCTATTGTTTGCCAGGCACAATGGTCTGAGCGCCAGCCTATTTGTCCTTGCCGGCGGAATCATGACCACAAGTGGGGCTGTTGAACCGGTCATGTACTTCTGGGACAGTCCTTTTGGGACAATCTTTATCAACGTTGGGATGACCGTGTTACGGGGACTCCGCCGGTTAATTTGAACTTACGACATCCTAACGGTGATCATGATCTCCAGGTTGGTTTTCATCTCGCCTATCGCAGCTAATTTGGGGCGTTAGCTGCCCCAATTGACCATTTCAGGAAGAGGTTTTTTGATGAAGATATGGCGAATGTCCTTTCGCTGCGGAAATCAGGGCTATGAAATGTGGCCTCACTGTCGTGAGCTGGGAGTAGCAGCAATCACCTATGCCCCCCTGCATTATATAGACCTGACTCTATATCCTCCGGGTGAACCCCAAGATTTGTGGGCCAAACTGACCTCGTCTCAGAAGGCCAGCCTTCGTAGAGTGGCTTATGAAATGAGAGAAGGTGACATCATTTATGTTAAACAAGGACCCCGGATTGTTGGAAGAGGTATTGTAAAAGGTCCGTACAGATTTGACCATGAGTATCGTTTGCGCAGTCGCGCTACCGGCAATCCATGGTCTCATCAAAGAGCAGTAGACTGGGATTCTAATTTTGAGCCGATTGACATTCTATTGGGTGCGGAGCCTCTAACCGTTCTGGAATTATCAGGAGAAAGATTGAGAAGATTGGAGACTGCTCTGATGCAGCAGATAATAGTTGACAAAAAAGATGTCACCTTGCCCGAAGAATTGGACGGGGCTGACAGATTGTTTGAGGGTGTCAAGCGGCAGGTAGTAGTCAATACCTATGAACGAGACCCAGAAGCACGTAAGAGGTGCCTTGCTCATTATGGTATGAATTGTTTTGTCTGCGGATTCAACTTTGCGGATGTATACGGAGAATCTGGTAAGGGGCTGATTCATGTTCATCACCTAACACCGCTTTCCCAGGTAGGCAAGGAATACGAAGTTGATCCAGTTCGTGATTTGCGTCCCGTTTGCCCTAATTGTCATGCGGTTATTCACCGACGTGATCCACCATACAGCATTGAGGAAGTTAAACAATTCCTGTATCGATCCCGCTCTTAACGTGAGCAAGATATGGCTAACCCGCGCATGTTAAGGACGCGGTTTTTCACGCCTTGTGGACTGATACCTACCAGGCAGATTTCAGCCGATGCCACTGGCGCGGCGTGGTTGAAGCCCGGGCCGTTGGAGGTGACACTCATCTTCGTTCTATCAGAGAGAGGTAGCCAATGACAATCTCTTTTGTTGAACGCAAAGCCCGGGCCGGTTTGCCCGTTATCCGTTTCATGCAAGCCTACCTGCCCCTCTCAGTCGCGCACTGGTTTATTAAACAAAGCCGGGCGCACCTGCGACTGGATTATGATGTGACCCGCGAAACTATCTCTGCCGACGGCGTGCCGTGCGAATGGGTCATACCGCGAAACAGCCCTACAGGCCCGGTGTTACTCTATCTGCACGGGGGCGGTTTCGTTTTTGGATTGACATCCTCACACCTTCAGCTGGGAGCGTTTTTGGCGCAGAAGCTGGGGCTACGTATCCTGATGGTGGATTATCGCCTTGCGCCAACCTATCCGTTTCCCGCAGCCTTGGACGACTGTGCAACGGCTTATCGCTGGCTGCTAAAACAGGGGATTGCGGCTCAGGATATGGGGGTGGCCGGTGATTCGGCCGGCGGCAACTTGACCATTACACTGTTGATGAAGTTGCGAGACAGCAGCGAGCCTCTACCTGCGGCGGCTGCGTGTCTCTCGCCTGTGACAGATCTGAGCAAGGACAAAGTTCGCCCAGGATACAACGATCCCTTGCTACCTCCCCGAGCAATGAGATTCTATAACAAGTCTTATGTGGGGAACCACGATGCTCGCAATCCCTTGATTTCGCCGGTGTTCGGCGATTTGCGCGGGCTGCCGCCGCTGCTGATCCACGTTGGAGAAGATGAGCTCCTATGTGATGAGGCGATTCAGTTCGAAAAATTGGCCAGGGCAGCAGGTGTTGATGTGCGGCTGGAGATATATCCACGCATGTGGCATGTATGGCAGCTCTATCTAACCTTGCCCCAGGCTGTTCAATCGCTGGCCGACATTGCTCAATTTCTCAGATCGCGCATCGGGTTTGGCGTTCAGTGATTGCGCCCAACACTGGTTGCACCCGATACCCGCGCTGGTGAGCCAGACCCTTAGGGTGGCGGGTGTGTTGTGCGGAGGCTTGCCTTGAAGACGAGGCTGCGCAGAATGAAAGCACCCCTTTAGCGCTGACTGGCTCGCGCTGGTTTCCCTGATAGCGGCTTCGCCGTCGCGGACTAAGGAAGGCCTCTTTGCTTAATAGCGGGGGTTTTGCACGCGGTTTCGCCGTGCGCAAAACCCCCTTTTTGGGCTTGACATTTTCTATTATTGTCGTAGAATACTCTATAGAACAGAGTTCTCTATATAACCAAGGAGCATTGGATGGACATTTCTCCTACCGAAGCCGAAGAAGCGCTGGCGGCGATTGAGATCATGGCGCAGAAAACCCGCCACTCCATTGCCAGCAGCGGCACCTATATCACTTTGATCGTCACCGGCACCATCTGGCTGATCGGGTTTATCTGCACCCAGTTTTTGCCGGAAATCAGTGGCTATGTCTGGATCGGACTGAGCGTCTTTGGCAGTATCCTGGCTACCGTGTGGGGCTTCCGGATGGGCACCCGTGTCCGCAGTCCGGCGACGGCTGTTACGGCCAGGCGGGTGATCCTTTTCTGGCTGTTCCTGATCCTTTACTGTAGTGCCACCATTGCGATTGCCTGGCCGCTGGACGGGAAACAGGTGACCATGCTCATCGTCCTGTTCGCGCTGGTCGGCCACCTGGCGATGGGCCTGTTGCTCTCCTTCGCCGCCGTCTGGTGGCCGTTGCCGATCACCGCTCTGGTGTTGGCCAGCTACTTTCTGCTGCCCGGCCTCTTCTACTTGTGGATGGGGATTTTGGGGGGCGGCGGGATGATCGTCCTGGGCCTGTATATCCGCTTCCGGTGGTAAGCCATGGCTAATCTGAATGAGACGATCCACCAGCCGGTGCGGCTGCGCATCATGGCTGCTCTGGTGGCGCTGGAGGCGGGCGCTGAGGTGGACTTCACTTACCTGCGTGACCTGCTGGAGGTCACCGATGGCAACCTGGGCGCCCACCTGCGCAAGTTGGAGGAGGCCGGCTACATTTCGGTCAACAAGGTTTTTGTGGAGCGCAAGCCGCGCACCTATGTCTCCGCTACTCCAGAAGGACGCCGGGTCTTTCAGGAGCACGTGGCGGCTTTAGAAGCGATTTTGAAGAGCAGGTGAGGTAACTATGGACAACATCATACAAGTGGAAGGCTTGAGAAAAACCTACGGTACAACCGTCGCTGTGGAGGAGGTCTCGTTTGAGGTCCGTGCCGGCGAGATCTTTGGGATGGTCGGCCCGAACGGAGCCGGCAAGACCACGACCATTGAATGCCTGGAGGGGCTGCGCAAACCGGACGCCGGGATGGTCCGTGTCTTGGGCGTAGACCCGCAGCGAGAGAGCCACAGCTTGCGGGAACGCACCGGGATCCAATTGCAGCAATCCAACCTGCCGGATCGGATGAAAGTCTGGGAGGCGCTGGACCTGTACAGCTCGTTCTACCCCCGGACGGCCGACTGGAAGGAACTGTTGGGGCAATTGGGGCTGGAGGAGAAGCGCAACGCGCCCTTTGCCAGGCTCTCCGGCGGGCAGAAGCAACGCTTGTTCATCGCGCTGGCGCTCCTGCCGGATCCGCAGCTGGTCTTCCTGGATGAGCTGACCACCGGCCTGGATCCACAGGCCCGGCACGCCATCTGGGACCTGGTCCGTGATGTGCGCGCCAGGGGCAAGACGGTCTTCCTGACCACTCACTTCATGGAAGAGGCCGAACGCCTGTGTGACCGGGTCGCCATCCTTGACCATGGCAAGATCGTGGCGCTGGACACCCCGGCGGCCCTGATCCGTAGCCTGGAGACGGAAGAACGGGTCGTCTTCAATGTGGAGGGGGCTCTGCCGGCCAGTTTTGCCCAAGCCCTTCCCGGTGCGGTCCGGCTTGAGGTCCAGGGTGGGCGCGTGGTCATCCATGGGAAGAACGGTCGCCAGGCTCCGTTGGTGAGCGAAGTGGTCAGCCTGTTGAGCGGGCAGGGCATCCTCTTCCGCGACCTGCACACCGAGCAGCCGACCCTGGAAGATGTTTTCCTGAGCCTGACCGGCCGTGAGATGAGAGAGTGAGGTGGGAGATGAAAAGCCTGTTGAAAATGAGCTGGATGGAAGCCAAACTGTTCCTGCGTGAGCCGGCGAGCGCCTTTTTCACGCTGGTCTTTCCCTTAATGTACCTGTTCCTGTATGGGGCCATTTCCGGCAATGAACCCACGCCGATGTACAACGGTCAGCGGACCATTGAAGTGGCCATACCATCTCTGACTGCCGTGATCATTACCATGGCCGGCTTGATGTCCAACACGATGACGATGGCCACTTACCGGGAGAAGGGCATCCTGCGCCGCCTGCAGACCACGCCGGTCAGCCCGTTGATCGTCCTGGTGGCCCAGGTGCTCGTGATTTTCGCCATGACCAGCCTGGGGATGCTGCTGCTCATCGCCGCCGGGAAGCTGGTCTACCATGTGCATTTCGCGGGCAATGCCTTCAGTGTGCTGGGTGGTTTCGTTCTGAGCAGCCTGAGCTTCTTCGGGATTGGCTTTATCCTGGCGGGCGTCATGCCCACGGTGCGCAGCGCCTGGGCCGTCGCGATGGTGCTGGTCTATCCGATGCTGCTCCTCTCCGGCGCTTTCTTCTCGGTTGAAATACTGCCGGCAGCCGTCCAGAAGGTTTCGGCCTTCATCCCGCTGACTTACGTGGTCAACTTGCTGCGCGGCCTGTGGGCGGGCGAACCCTGGGGCCAGCACCTGCTGGACGTGGGCGTGCTGACCGGGATGCTCGTGGTGGGGGTCGTCGCCTCGGCGAAAACGTTCCGGTGGGAGTGAGGGGAGCAGGGTCTTCGCATTCTCCCCATACTTTGGGGCCGACCCTGCGTGCCGCGCGGCGGAAAGAATCCTTTGGGGTGATTGGGGGGGCGCGCATAGCGCCTCCCCAAATCGTCCGCTTTGTTTTGCTTCCAGGCAGCGGGAAGCTGCGCCTTTGGGGGCCAAAGGCTATGGTGAATTGGGTATGACCGGAAGTGTAAAGTAGAAGCGGCTGCCGTGGCCGGCAATGCCGTCGCTCTCAACGCCCACCTGACCGTTCAGTTTTTCTACGATGCGGCGCACGATTGAAAGCCCCAACCCGTGACCCTTGACATGGACCTGGTTAAGCCGGGTGAACGGTATAAACAGGCGTGCTTGATCTGCCGGTGCAATCCCTTTGCCGTTGTCGCGCACCCAGAAGCGAATTTGCGGGCCGGTCAGGGGAATAGTTAGCGCGTCTTCACCAGCTTGCCTGGTTACCAATTCGTGGACGGGGCCATCCCATCCCAGTTCCAGGCGTGGAGGAGTACCGCCATATTTACAGCCATTGCTGAGGTAATTGAACCAGACTTCCTCCACCCACAACGCATGACCTAAGACTTGCGGCCAGTGTGACGGCATATTGATTTCAGCGTGACGCTCGCGAATGAGATATTCCAGGCGTTCATAGGCCTGGTGCACGATGGGCTTCATATCCAGCGGTTCTGGTATCACCTCCAGCTTGCGGATGCTTGCCAGCAGGAGCAGCTCATCTACAATGTTGGTCAGGCTGAGAGCGCCGCGCCCCAGGGCCTGGATAGACTCCCGGCGGGTTCTTTCGGGCATATTTTGGTAATCTTGTTCCAAAAGTTCAGCATACCCGACGAGCATAGAGAGGGGCCCCTTGATATCGTGGGCCACGGTGTGCGCAAAGGCATCCAGTTCCGCGTTGCGCTCCTGGAGCTCCGCGAGTTGTTGTGATAGTTGACGAGTTAGATCGCGTAACGCCAAATGGGTGCGGACGCGGGCCAACACCTCCTCCGTCTGAAACGGCTTGGTAACATAATCCACGCCTCCGGTGGTAAATGCTTTGACCTTGTCCTCCACCGTACCGAGAGCACTGATGAAAAGAATAGGAATATCGCGTGTGCGTTCATCCTCTTTCAAGTGCCGGCACACCTCATAGCCATCCATTCCTGGCATCACAATATCCAGCAGGATGAGGTCCGGTGGGGCAGCCTGGGCCGCCGCGATGGCGTGCGCACCGTCGCGCACCGCGCGTACCTTGTAGCCGTGCCCGGTCAATAGTTGCGATAACAACTGCAAATTCGCCACTGTATCGTCTATGATCAAAATATCATGTTTGACTCCAGGAAGCCCCATGTTCTACCCTCGTTGCGACCATGTTATGGAGCTGGTATCGCTGCCAGGATCGCCGCGTAATTGTAATCGCTCGCGGCCTCCCGTAGTGCTGTGGCCAATGCGGGCCTGTGCTCACGGATGTTCTCGGCTAAAGCTGCGAGCCGGTCGCCGTCGGCCTCTATCGCGGCCTGCCGCAGGGCCGCGATCCAGTCGGCGGGCAGGCCCGTCAGATCAAGCCCCGGACCTGGACCGGTTGTGGGCGGAGTAATCGTTGCCGCTTCATGCACCAGCCGCACTCCCAGGAGTTTGACCAACAGCTCCTCAATCTCATGTTGGTGGAATGGTTTATTCACGACGCCGTCACAGCCCTCCGCCAGCATCTGTTGGCGCTCATCTTCCAGGGCGCTGGCCGTTATCGCTACAATGACCGTTGCCTCGCTCCCCGGCATTGCTTTGATGGCGCGTGTAGCCGCGTAGCCGTCCAGCCCCGGCATATGCATGTCCATAAAGATCAGGTGCGGCCGCCATGCCTGCCATACGTCAACGGCTTCCTGGCCGTTGACTACGACACGGATTTCAAACCCCAGCTGTTTGAGGATATTGACCAGCAGTTCACGGTTCTCTGGCGCATCCTCAGCCACCAGCAAGCGATAGGGCCTGTTATCGGCAGCCAGTTGGCCCGGTGCCAGGCGGCCAGGCGGCCTGCAGGGGGTGGGGAGGAGCTCGGCCCTCTCCTGTTCGCTGGCCAGGCGCACGGGCAAGTCCAGGGTAAAAAGCGCCCCGCGGCCTGGCGTCCCTCCCACGTTCGCTGCCACCAACTCCCCGCCCATCAAGCGCGCAAACTTGCGGCTGATGGCCAGGCCCAGGCCGGTGCCCTCCTGCACCAGGGCGCTATCGGACTGCATAAATGGCTCAAAGATGTTCTCCAGGTCAGCCGGATCAATGCCGGGACCGGTATCCTCTACCTCGCAGCGCAGCGGCCAACGGGCCGCGGGGGCGTGATGGCACTGCGTGTCTGGCGCGCGATAGGCTCGCAAGGTGATGCTTCCCTCATTCGTAAACTTGACAGCATTGCCCAGCAGGTTGATGAGAATTTGGCGAAACTTGCTGGCATCGGCGACAACGTGCTGGGGTAAATCGGGAGCGGCCTCTAAGAGGAGCACGAGTCTCTTTTCGGCGGCACGCAGGCGGAATAATTCCACCAACCCGTAGAGTAAATCAGGCAGGTCAAAGGCCCGCTCTTGCAACGTCAATCGGCCAGCTTCAATCTTGGCCATCATCAGCACATCATTGATGATTGTGAGCAGGTGTTCGCCACTGCTGTTGATGATGCCAAGCCACTTTTTCTGGTCGGGCGTCAGCTGTGGATCATGAGCCAGCATTTCCGAAAAGCCCATAATCGCCGTGAGGGGCGTGCGCAATTCGTGGCTCATGTTTGCCAGGAAGATGCTTTTGGCCTGGTTGGCTGCCTCAGCCGCGTCTCTGGCCTGGAGCAATTCAATGTTTCGCTGCGACAATTGCTGCGTGCGTTCGGCTACCCGCAGATCTAACCCGGTGACCAATTCGTGCAGCCTCGCGACCATACTGTTGAAGGCTTGCGTCAGGAAACCAATCTCGTCATGATACTGCACCGGGATGATGGTCTCCAGATTACCCGCTTCGACCTGCTTGACTCCCGCCAGCAGCATGTTGAGCGGCTTGATAAGGTTGAGGTAGAAGGCAACCGGGAAGCCCACGATGACAACCAGGCTGCCCACCAGAATGAGGTGTGCCAGTGGGAGAAGCGATTGGTGGAGATAGCGACGGAATGTCAGGTAATGGTCTTGCAGGATCCCCTGCGGCCCCCCTTGTAGCGGTAATTGGGTAAAGTCAACCATCTGTGGCGCTTGACCGGGCAATCCCGGCAGCGCACCCACCACCCAGACATTGGCAAATGGGCTGGCCTCGGACTGGTACGGCCAATCGGGCAGGCCGGCGTAAGTGATCTCAAATACCCCATCGCGGTGCAATACCACCTGGAAGGTGAACCGGGCTTGGGGATTATAGAAGGCAGGAGCCTGATACCATGTAAGGGTCAGGCGCTCTTCCTCAACCCTGGCAAACACGTTGTTGGGCAAAACCATAGAAACGAAAAGAGGAAAAATGGCTGGGGTCGTCGCATAGTGATATTCCATATCGCGGTAGTCAACGGGCGCATCTATACTCACCACGCCGTTGCACATGACCCAGACCGTTTGGCCTGTTTGCCCAAAGAATGGGAAAGTAAACGGGATGGCTGCCGCCGTCTCGAGCGGACCGCTCAGGGGGCGCCAGGGCTTCAAATCCACAGGGTTTCCCAGGTCGTCGGCGAAGTGAAACTCTGCAGGTGTTACGTCGTAACCGCCCCTGGCGTTAGGTGTAAAACGCAATGTTTGATGGTCGGTGATGGCCGGCCGGTAGAGGGCCGCGTGGGCAGGCGTCATGACCCAACCTACCGCGCCGAACACGGCCAATACCGTTACCAGTGTAATACCGACCAGGCGTACCTGGAAACTAGTCGTCTCCGGCAGATAGTCGAGATACACAGAGGCAAAGGCAAACTGGGTGAGCAAAATCCCTGCCGACATGCTGGACTGGAATACCGCTGTTGGAATGATAAAAGTGGCGCGCCCAATGTTGATCAGGCCTAAACCCACCGGTATCAAGAACACCAGCGCAAATGCCCGCACCGCTTGTCCTGCCTGATTCTGGGGACGTCGCAAACGACGCCGGTTACTTAGACCAGACGGGTTTTCCAACCCTGCCTGGTCTCTCTCTGCCTGTGAGACGGCGACCGCCTGGCGCAAGAACGCCAGCGGCGCCCACGCCAAACAGGCGATCAGGACGTAATCGGGTTGAGCGGGCCGGTACAAGACCTGGTGTTCCTGGAGCAGGAGCCGGCCGCGGTACACGGCAAATCCCGCCTCCCAGAGCGTGTAGAGGAGGTTCACCGCCAACGCGAGGCGCGCTTCCCATCGGCGCTGCGGATACAGGCGCGGGAAACGGTAGGCGAACTGCGTCAAAATAGTCAGGAACAACCCGATAACTGTGTTCTCCAGGTACACCGCGTAGAGGCGTGAAGAGGGGGGCAGCGCGGCGTCCCCAAAGAACAGTAGCACAATCATCAGCACGGAGACAAAGATGCCGAGCAAGAGAGGGGTGTGGGGGTTTGGGGGATTCTGGTCTTTAGAAGCGAAGATATGATACGAAAAGTAGCACACAATGACCAGGGCCAGGATGACCTGGGTCAGATAATTGATGGCCGCGGGGGTCAGATAGATGTCCGGCATAGGTTCTCTATATTGAGTTACCCATGGCTGGATCAATTAATTCAACGGTCTGAGCTATGACTTACCAGATATACCGAATCCACAATTCCCACGATTACCGAGATCACGCAAGCGTCGGGGTTCCTGAGCACCTGGCGTGCTCCGTTCCCCTCTCGGTTCACCAGGACCGTATCCCCGATCCCGGCCTGGGTGTTATCCAGGGCAATAAAATCCTCGCCAGGGGCTTCGTCTGGCAGCCCCAACGGCTGAACGACCAGCAGCCGCCGGTGCTTGTAATCCCGATGGCTGAGGGTCGTCACTACCGTCCCCACCACCTTGCCCAGAATCATGGCCGCCCCTTAAGTGAAATGGTTCCAGCCGGGTTGCAACGTCAGGTCAAACGTCTCCTCGGCGACGACGGCCAGTTCGTCCACAATGCCCACCAGCGCCAGATCAATCGGCACGAATTTCACCTCCGGCAGCGCCAGGGCGGCCTCGCGTGAGCGCACCATCACGCACAGGTCGCCGATGCCCGCATCCACCACATCGGCCGCCACTTGCAGGGGGCCCACCGGCTCCAATTTTTTATTCAAGGGCTGCACTATCAACAGTTTCAGGCCCTCGGTGCCGGGATATTTGAGCGTACAAACCGCCGTGCCGTGAACCCTGCCCAATAACATGCCGGTTACTTGACCCCCGTGCTGGCGAGCACCCGCTGGATGATGGTATCTAACAGGACCGGGTCAACCTGAGGGCCCAGACGGGCGATGACTGCGCTGCGAATGCGCTGGGGAAGGTCATCGGGAGCCGGGCGCGGGGCCTCCACCCCTGAGGGGGGCTGGAGGGGCGTCTGTTGCGCTACATAGGGCCGCACTGGGGCGGCCGGCGGGTTCTCCGGTTTGTCACGCACTAATTTCAGCCCCAGGCGTTGGGCTTTTTCGTAGGCCAGATCGGTCAGCACCACGTTATCATTGACTTCTAACGACAGGATGCCCCGCTTCACCAGGTCCTCAATGTCAATTTCGGTATAAAAAACTTTGGGCATAGCTCACCCCCTGGAAATGCCGACCGGACTCAGGCACCCTCTCGGCCGCTGAGCCGAACTCATTCTTCAACTTCTTGTGGGCTGCCACCCCAAAGCCGGTCTCTTCCTGCGCCAGGCGGCCCAGGCGTTCGGCGGCCTGGTAACCCGCTTCGGCCATCGCTGCACAAACCCGGTCCACTTCAGCCTGCGAGGTGTGCCCCCAGACTTTCCAGGCCGCATAGGCCCTTTGAACCAGGTCGCGCGCCTCTTGGATGGAAGAGAGATCTTTGTCCAGTGCCATGAGGATCACCTTGACTTCTTGAACACCGTCTCGCCGTCGACCTGGAGTGAATCAATAATCGCCATGATCACGGCATCCACCGGCGTATCTTTGGTGGTCGCGGTCTGCCGGGCGGAGGAACCGGCGCAGGTCAGAACCAGGTCACCCACACCGGCATCTACAGTATCTATCGCCACGTAGGGTTTGCCAAACGGTGCGCCACGTTCATCGGTTTGGCGGACGATGAGCAGTTTTTGCCCGGCTAATTTGGGATCTTTGATGGTAGAGACAGTGGTTCCAATCACTCTGGCGATCAACATGGGACCTCTCCTGAGCTCAATAGCTCTTGCTGCCGGCCGCGGCGGTCGCCGCCGGCTTGCTTCCGCTGGGACCCTGCACGATCTTGACCCCGGCGCTGGCTCCAATGCGGGTGGCCCCGGCTTTGATCATACTCTCGGCGTCTTCGTAAGTGCGCACGCCACCCGAAGCCTTCACCCCCATCTCCGGTCCCACCACCCGGCGCATCAGTGCCACATCATGGACGGTGGCCCCTCCGCCGGCAAAGCCGGTGGAGGTCTTGACGAAGTCCGCCCCGGCCTCTTTGGAGAGCATACAGGCGATGGTTTTTTCTTCATCGGTCAACAGCGACGTCTCCAAAATGACCTTGACAATCGCGCCACGGGAGTGGGCGACCTTAACCACGCCCCGGATGTCCTGAGCCACCACTTCCAGTTCGCGGGCTTTCAGCGCCCCGATATTGATGACCATATCAATCTCGGTCGCGCCTTGATCTATCGCGTTGGCGGCCTCAAAGGCCTTGACCTCGCTGGCGGTCGCGCCCAGCGGGAAGCCGATCACTGTGCAGACTTTGACCGGGGAGCCGGCCAGGAGTTGGGCACAGAGTTTGACCCAGGTGGGGTTGACGCAGACCGAGGCGAACTGGTACTTGCGCGCTTCAAAGCAGAGCTGGGCGATCTGGTCGGGGGTGGCGTCAGGTTTGAGCAGGGTGTGATCAATCATCTTCGCCAGGTTGATATCTTGTGGAATCATGCCAATGGAGGATGAAAGCCGCTCGGCTCCCGCCTCCACCACTTTCCCGGTCCGGTCGAAGCAGGTGCGCACGCACAGCCCGGCGGCACAGTTCAGCTTGCACTGCCCGCCTTCGGGCGCTGTGGCCTGCTGCTGTTGTTCCGCCATGGCGATCAGCACTTCGCGGGTAATAACTTCAACTAATTGTTCAACGGTCTTTTGATCCAGGTTCATTGAGTTTTCTCTTCTTTGGTCAATCCCGGTGCATGAGATGGACCCATTTGGTGTAAAGCCTCTCAATGATGATAATTTTGTTCACCCGGCGCTCGTGACGTCCGCCGCCGAAAGGCGTGGCCAGCCACACCGCCACGATCTGTTTGGCCAGGGCCACACCGATCAGCCCGGCGCCCAGCGTCAACACATTGGTGTCGTTATGCTCGCGGCCATTGACTGCCGAAGCGTAGTCATAAGCCAGGCCCGCGCGCACGCCGGGGACTTTGTTTGCCACAATGCAGCTGCCGATTCCCGCCCCGTCAATGATGATGCCCCGCCAGGCGGCCCCACTGGCAACGGCCCGCGCCACCTCATGGGCAAAATCCGGGTAATCCACCGGCTCTTTGCTATGGGTGCCCACATCCATGACCTCATAGCCCAAAGCCGCCACATCTTTTTTGAGAATTTCTTTCAGCTCATACCCGCCATGGTCAGCGCCAATGGCCACCACTTTTGGGGGGGCAGACGC
>Ga0067045_1004019_pt1 | contig 13389 bp, 15 predicted proteins | sample TerdegcTABiofilm_FD_59184 | JGI IMG/M metagenome (GOLD analysis project Ga0067045, IMG submission 59184) | Combined Assembly of (Gp0054472, Gp0054536) Wastewater bioreactor microbial communities from Singapore -Terephthalate degrading...
TAATTCAAAGAGCGAGTGAGCCCGAGGATAAGTGAGGGAACTGTTTGAGGCGCAAAGCGCCGAGTTTGACCGAACCCGAGGGCGAATGAGCTCGAACAATTATAAGGCCGAACATGAGCCGCGTTATATGACCAAAGGTCGCCGAAGGCGAATTTATAATTTTCAATGCTGATTATGTAAATAATCGTAAATGCGGGAGGATTTTACGCTAAACTTGTCGAATGTAATCCCGGCTTGTATTATGTCGTCATTAGCGTTTTGGGAGCGGGGTGGGTGTTTGATTAATTTTTACAACGTTACGAAGATCTATCCCGGCGGAATCAAAGCACTGACTGATGTTACTCTCCAAATCCGTAAAGGTGAATTTGTCTTTCTGGTAGGCCCCAGTGGCGCCGGGAAGTCAACATTAACGAAGTTGATTTACCGGGAAGAGCTTCCTACCCGCGGCCAGATAATTTTTAACGGGAGAAATGTCGTCCGTATGCGCCCGCGGGAGATTCCATACCTGCGGCGGACAATCGGCATGGTCTTCCAAGATTTCCGTTTGTTGCCGCAAAAAACCGTGTTTGAAAATGTAGCCTTTGCCATGGAAGTTGCCGGTGCCTCCGGCCGGGAAATAAAGAAAGTAGTGCCTAAAGTTCTCAATATGGTCGGTCTGGCAAAAAAGGCCGGTGTGTTTCCCGACCACCTCTCGGGCGGCGAACAGCAACGGGTAAGTGTTGCCCGCGCTATCGTGAATAACCCGGTTTTAATTATCGCTGATGAACCGACAGGCAATCTGGACCCGGAAACCTCCCGGGAACTGATGAAGTTGTTTTTGGAAATAAACCGCAGGGGAACCACCATTATTATGGCAACTCACGCCTGGGATATTGTGGACGCAATGAAGAAACGCGTTGTGGAGTTGGGTGGCGGACAGGTTGTGCGGGATGAGAAAGAAGGGACATATCGCTATGAGGCTTAGCGTAATCCGGTATTATTTACATGAGGCTCTACAGTCAATTTTACGGAACAGTTGGCTTTCCGTGGCCTCGGTGGGAGTAGTTGCCGTATCCTTGCTGATCCTGGGCAGTTCCCTGCTGCTGGTGGTAAATGCCGGCAAAGTGGCTGACAACCTGGAATCAAACATTGAGATCAGCCTTTTTTTGAAGGATAAAACGACTTCAATTCAGATAAAAGAAATTGAAAATAAACTTAAAGCCATGCCTGACGTTGCCCATTTTGAATTTGTTACCAAAGAGCGGGCACTGGAGGAAATGAAAAGGAATCTTGGGGATAAAAAAGACATCCTGGCCGGCCTGGAGGAAAAAAATCCATTGCCGGACGCTTTCCGGATAAAAACGCATACAGTTGAACAAGTGGCGCCGCTGGCCCGGCAGTTGGAGAGTTTGGCACAGGTGGATCAGGTTCGTTACGGTCAGGGGACGGTCGAGAAACTGGTGGCTTTTAGCCGCTGGGTGCGCACCGCCGGGTTGGTGTTGATGGTTTTACTGGGGGTTGCGGCTGTCTTTTTAATAGCCACCACAATCCGCCTTTCTGTTTTTGCCAGGCGCCGTGAGATCGGGATTATGAAGTTCCTCGGGGCGACAAACTGGTTTGTGCGCCTTCCATTCCTGTTGGAAGGAATATTCCTGGGTTTGATTGGTTCGTTTATGGCAGTGGTTGTTATTTATTGCGGATACTATACTCTAATCGGCAATATTCAACTTTCGTTACCTTTTATGCAACTAGTTACTGACCGGAATTTAATTATGCCCTTAATGGAGGGGCTGCTGCTTCTAGGGCTGTTTATCGGAGCGGCAGGCAGCATGATTTCCATGCGCAGGTTTTTAAAAGCGTAATTGGGTTTTTATTAACCGGGAGGGGTAACCATAATGGAATTCGGTTTTTTAAAGAAAAAAATAGTGGTGGCCGTTATGGGTTTGGTTTTACTTGCGGGAGCCATCGGGGCGGCTTATGGTGATGAACTTGAACAACAGCTAAACAATACCAGGGAGCAATTATACCAGAAGCAAAACGAAGCCGGGCAGGTGAGGGGTGTGGTCAAAGATTACACCCAGCAAGTTGCTTTGCTGAACCGGTCGATTGATGATAAGACTCTTCAGCTGAGTGACCTTGAAAAAAAACTTGGACAGGCTAAAGAAAATTTGCGTAAGACCGAGGCGGAACTGGTAGAAGCCGAAGCTAGACTGAGTAATAGCACTGATATATTGAATAAAAGGGTCCGCAACATGTATGAGATGGGCAATGTCAGTTACCTGGAAGTTCTCTTTGAGGCTCAGGATTTCAGCGACTTCGTAAATCGTTTCGAACTCCTGAAAAGGGTAGTGCAACAAGATGTTTCCATCATTGAACAAGTTAAAGCCGACCGCCAACAAATCAGCAACCGGAAGGCCGACTTGGAGGTGCAGCAGGAAAGGCTGATAGCCATGATTGCTGAGCAAGAAGTTGCCCGCAAGGAGTTGCTGGCTAAACAAAATGAAAAAAATGCCTTGCTGAAAGAGGCCAGTGCTGAATTGTGGGATCTTGAAGCGGAAGCTGCCCGTCTTGAGGCTCAGGAGCAGGAAATTTTGCGCCAGATCGCCAGCCGGCGTTCAAATTCACGGCCGCGCTCCATTGGGGCGTTCACCTGGCCGGTACCCGGTTATACAGAAATTTCTTCCCCATTTGGCATGCGTGTGCACCCTATTTTTGGGCACCAGCAAGATGCATAACGGGATTGATATTCCGGCGCCCACCGGTACGACTGTGGTAGCCGCCCAGGACGGTGTCGTAATAGATGTGAGTTATATGAGCGGTTACGGCAATGTCGTCATGATCGATCACGGCGGCGGCCTGACCACTCTTTATTCGCACTTGTCCGCTCAGTTGGTGGGAATCGGGGCGGAAGTGACCCAGGGCCAGGCCATCGGCAGGGTGGGAAGCACCGGTATGTCAACCGGGCCGCACCTGGATTTTTCAGTAAGAGTGGACGGCAACCCGGTTAACCCGCTCAATTACTTGTAAGGGCTTTCACGAAAGCAATACTGCCGGCTAATTTCAAAGCGTTCAAGAGTTTATAAAACAGTTACAATTTACTGCTATAAAAAGATAGGGGCAGATCTAAGAATCTGCCCCTATAAATATTCAAGAGGGTAATGCTTTAACTCATGGAAAATAATTTTGTCGGCACAGAGGTTTTGAGTCTAGCTTCTATGATATTGTAGTATAATAACGTATGTGAGGATGAGGACAAGAACGGTAGGTGTGTTTGGAATTGAGTTATTATGGTTTCGGGGCTGGTTCCAGGAACGGTAAGTGGCGTTCAGTTCTGGCAATTGTAGCGTTTGCTGTTTTTTTGTTGGTGGGTGGACTTCTGGCAAGTAATTACAAGCATGTCGGCAATCTGCTCAAAGTCGTCTCCCTGGTGCGAACGCAGTATCTTTACCCGGTAAGTTCCACCCAGTTGGTGGACGGGGCGATTAAAGGCCTGGTTAATTCTTTGGGCGACCCGTATTCGGTCTACCTTGATCCAAAAACATTTTCCCATCTTCAGGAGCAGATCAAGGGATCTTTCGGCGGTCTGGGTATTTTGGTGGGAGTAAAAGAGCAGTATCTCACGGTAGTGCGTGCCTATCAGGGGGACGCCGGCGGCCAAGAAGGGGATTAAAGAAGGCGATGTCATCGCCAAGATTGACGACCATGACGCAAAGGGCATCGAACTGGATACGGCCATTAACCTGATGCGTGGGCCGGTCGGCTCAAAAGTCACCCTTACCATCAACAGGCAGGGAGTGCCGGAACAGTTACAGTTTACCTTAATTAGAGAGGAGATCAATGTCCCGACAGTTGAAGGGCGGGTGCTGCCCGGCACCAGTATTGAGCATATTATTATCAGCCAGTTCACGGAGCGGACCGCGGATGAAATGAAAGAAGTCCTGGCTAAATTGCAGGCTGACCGGATAAAAGGAATTATTCTGGATCTCCGTGATAACCCGGGTGGTGAACTTAACTCGGCGGTGGACGTGGCTAAAAATTTTATTCCAAAAGGACCGATTGTTTATATAGATTACCGGGTGGGCCGCGAGCAGGTTTTCCGGTCGGAAGGAGCGACAATTCAACTCCCGCTGGTAGTGTTAATCAACGAGGGGAGTGCAAGCGCTGCTGAAATTTTGGCCGGGGCGGTAAAGGATACTGGTGCGGGAATCCTGGTCGGGACGAAAACTTTCGGCAAAGGTGTTGTTCAAACGGTATTTCGATTGGACGGCGGAGCGGGATTAAAGCTGACCACTGCCCGTTACCTGACGCCGGCCAAGAACGATATCCATGAAAAAGGCATTCAGCCGGATATTCAAGTACAGTCCGAGGATAATCGTCTTCATGACGTTCAACTGGATAAGGCGATAGAGATCATAAAACAGAAAATAGCCGGGTAGGGAATAAGTTTAATTTAAAATAGCCGTGGAAAAAATTTTCTCCACGGCTTTTTAGGTGTGGGGATATATTGATTATAGGGCCGAACATGAGCCGTGTTATATGCCCAAAGGTCGCTGCAGGCGAAGTCCATAGTTCATCTCTAAAGTGTTCGAGGTGAAGCGGATTGTTTCCTTTTACGGAGATCATACCCTTAATCTTAAAGTCCTTCCTGCAGGCGTTTCTGGACCCGCAATTTTGGCCGGTTTTTTTGTTGGTGGTAGGTTTAATCGCCTTGCAGTACTGGCGGACGGGAAGAATGAGGGATAGTTTCTTTCATCAGAAAACCGGCAAGCCCTGGATTGATATAATTATGGCTGCTGGTTTTGGACTGTTGGGCGGCCTGGCGGGAAGCTGCCTGATGGTTTTTATCGGCCTGACTCTTTCCGGTTCGGATTTGATTTATCTCTGGCCGTTGGCCGTTCTGTTAATGTTGATTAACATGCGTTTTTTATGTTTTGCCTACTCGGGCGGAGTACTGGCTCTTTCCTGCCTGTTTTTTGGTTTCCCCCGGGTGAATATCCCGCAAATTATGGCTTTGGTCGCTGTACTGCATATGGTGGAAAGCATTTTGATCCTGATCAGCGGCCACCTCGGGGCAGCGCCGGCCTATATCAAAGGGGCTCGCGGGCGGGTGATCGGCGGATTTACCTTGCAGAGGTTCTGGCCGATACCGCTCGTAGTGCTGGCAGTGGTAGGTACCGGTACGGTTCAAGGGGGCGTCGAAATGCCGAATTGGTGGCCGTTGATAAAGGCCGGTATACCAGGAGATCCACAAAACCTGATATATACCTTGATGCCTGTGATCGCCGGTTTGGGCTACAGTGACGTGTCGGTTGCCAGGAGCCCGGTGGAAAAAAGCCGCCTGTCCGCGCTTTACCTGGGCATCTATAGTATAATCTTGTTGGTTTTATCCGTAATGGCAGAGTGGAGCCGTACGGCAACGCTGGTTGCGGCGCTGTTTTGCCCGCTGGGGCACGAAAGGGTAATTTATATCAGCAGGAAGATCGAGTCCTGCGGGAGGGCACTATACGTTCCGCCCGAACGTGGGGTAAGAGTGCTTGATGTTTTGGTGGACGGGGCGGCCTGGCGCGCCGGTATCCGTTCGGGGGATATTATCTTTGCGGTAAACGGTCTGGGCTTGACGGATAAAAAAAGTTTTTGTCAACTGCAACAGGAATCTTTTTTACCTTTGACCGTAGATTACTACAGCCGCGCGGCGGGTAAAAACCGGCGAAGTCTTCTGGTTCCGCAGGGACCGGGGGACTGGGGTCTGGTACTTGTGCCCGAAGGAGATGAAGACAAATATGTTGAACTGTGGACAACAGGCCCTCTAGGACGCTGGCTGGAGAGATTTTGGAGAAAATTCTAAGTTGACACTTTTTGAATAATAGAGATATAATCAGTTCAAAATTAGCGTTCCATGGCACTGTTCTGCATTAATAAACGAAAAAGGGCAAGGTGGGAACAGGTTATGTGTGAAGCCAGCGCATATTTGAGGAAGCCAGGTAAAGAAGATGAGTTATTTCTGGAAATGGTTGACCGGGTGGTACCTTTCGAAGACGGTCTGCTGTTAGAAGATATTTTCGGCAAAAGAAAGATTATCAAAGCAAAAATTGTGGAACTGGCCCTGGTGGACCATAAAATAATCCTAGAAAAAGAACCGTTATGAACCTCCGCGGAACAGGTTGGCTAGTCCTGTTCCGTAGTTTTATTTACTTGTGAAATTAACTTTTTGAGAATTGTAGGTGGTGACCTATGAGCTTACATAAGTGGCGATTTTGTACGGCAATGGCGAGAGTGACTTATAGAGTAGGAGTTTTTTTAGTATCGCCATTGCGGCCAAACTTATTGCATTATTAACCGTCCGAAGATAAGCGAGGGAACTGTTTGAGGCGCGAAGCGCCGAGTTTGACCGAGCCTGAGGGCGAATGAGCTCGAACGATTATAAGGGGGAATATGAGCCACGTTGTAAGCCCATAGGTCGCCGAAGGCGCGTGGGGGTTAAAAGTGTTGAATANAGTTATCTATGAAAACGATTTTGACTTGAGCGAGGTTAACAGCCTTGAAGAATTGTATAACATGGCCAGGAACTGTGCCAGGTGCGGCTTGAGGGACGGGTGCTCCGGGGTGGTTTTTGGAGAAGGGAATCCGGAGGCTAGGTTAATGCTGATTGGAGAGGGGCCGGGGGCGGGAGTGAGGACCGGCTGGGCCGGCCTTTTGTCGGCAAAGCCGGGCAGCTTTTGGACAAGATCCTTGCCGCTATCGGACTGGAGCGGTTTAAGCACGCGTATATTGCCAATGTGGTTAAATGCAGGCCACCCGGCAACAGGGCGCCGCGTCCGGACGAAGCTGAGTCATGTCTGCCGTGGCTCTACCGCCAGATTGAACTGATTTCCCCCAGGATCATTGTCCTGCTGGGCAGCACTGCTTTACAGAACCTGATCGAACCTGACGGCAGGATCACTGTAATGCGCGGTAAATGGCTGGTGAGCAAAAGCGGGATCAAGATCATGCCTACTTACCACCCGGCTGCGCTTCTGAGAGATACCAGTAAAAAACGCCCCGTATGGGAGGATTTTCAAAAAATCAGAGATGAGTATTTGATGATGTAGGAGCTGTTATACCCGGTTTTATGGACCAGGCTGTGGCTCCTTCTTGTTTTGCCTGTTTTAATAGCGTCATGTAACGCTTTTCTGCCGTGTTTAATCTTATAACAGCACTGTCGACAAGCTCGCTATCGACGTAGTTAAATTCTTGCAGTGCCTGCTGCCAGTCCCGCCGCGCGTTGTCAACAGCCAGCGCCAGATTGGGCGCGTGAGATCCATCCGAGCGCTTCCTCATTAATCCGTTTATTCCCTCTATTAACAGTTTAACAATGGAATTGATCTTCATAGATGTTCACCTCATTGTATAAATATGTATGCCGGACGACAAATAAAACCCCGTAGCTATTGTTGGCGATATTCAATATTTCAGCATAGTTTTACGCATAATAATTTTTAATAATAATACGGGGTGAAGGCTGTGCATGACTATAAAAATAAGTATGGGTATTACCCACTAGTTTTCATAATTACAATGGTCATGATCTTGTTATGTGGCTGTGGCGGGAAAGAGCAGGCGCAGAAAAAACCGGTTGGTGGCAACGGGAACCGGCAGGAAATAAAAATTGCAGTAAGTCTGGCAGATATGGAGAGGGACGGAAATCAAATTATAAAAAAGACTATGTCCGGGCGTCAGGGCCAGAGCCAAAGTGATCAGGGCGGCGGCCAGCAAGGCAAACAAAACCAGCAGGCCGGTGAGATGGTAGTGCCGGTGCAGACTGGCGGTGGCCAGGGCAGTCAAGACCAGCAGGTGAACATCACCTGGCTCGACGCGAAAAATGATTTCGCCAAGCAGGAGAAGGACCTGGAAGAACTGGTAAACCAAAAAGTCAAAGTGGTGATCCTGCAGTTAGTTGATCCTTCGGCCGGACCCAGGCTGGTACGCAAGCTGGCCCAGGCCAACATCAAAGTGATCGCCCTGGAAACACTTCCCGCCAACTCCCCGTTGGATGGGTACATCACCTCGGATCACTCCAGAACCGGGGAACTGCAATCCCGCTACCTTCTCAGCGCAGCCCAGGGTAGGTCCTCGCCAATGAAAGCAGTGATTTTACAGGGTGATAAAAATGACCAAGCGTCGCGAGAGATTACTTCATCGGTGTTGGAAAATCTGAAAAACCAATCGCTGGTGCAGGTAGTCCTGGTCAAGGACCATCCCGCAAGTGATCCGCAGATGGCCAAAAATACTCTTGAACAAGCATTAACAACCAGCGGCGGACAGATCGATGCTGTTATAACTACCGATAGCCGTCTAGCTCCGGCGGTAACAGAAATGATCAAAAACCGGGGATTGAGCCAGCGGGTTGTAACCATCGGCGCCGGGGCAGACAAGCAGGCATCCCAGGCGCTAGCGGCGGGGGAGCATGACGCTGAAGTGGATATCATGCCCGAACTCATGGCCCAATATGCTTATGACGCGGCGGTCGGGCTGGCCACCACCGGGCACTGGCAGTACGATAAACAAATCAAAAACGGTGATTTTGACGTGCCTGCCAGAGTTACCCCGGTGCGCTTGATTACCAGGAATGAATCATACCTTCTCGAACAGCGCTGGGGCAAGCCGGCTGGACAGGAAGGCGGCCAAGGCGGGCAGCAGGGGCAACAGCAGCAGGGCGGCCAGAATAAAGGACAATCAAGTGATCAGAAACAAAGCAGTAGTAGCGATAAAAATAAAGAGGGCAGCGGCCAGGGCGATCAGGGTGGAAGCAAGAAAACGACGCTGCGCGTTACCACTCAGGACGGAAAAACAGTAGAGATGCAAATAAACGGTGAAATAAAAAAGATTGAAACGATTGACAGTCCAGGAGGCGGCAAAAGCGAAGGCGGGTCCCAAGGGCAGGCTGGCGGCGGCGCCGGCGGTCAAAGCGGCAGCGGGAGTTAAATATAGCATAGGAGAGGCTAAACTATAAGTTTGAGAAGATAAAACGCGCAAAAGCGGCGGCCAGAAAAGCTCATCCGGGTGTTGAAATAGTCGATCTGGGAGTTGGAGAACCTGATGAAATGGCTGATCCGGGAATTGTGGCCAAACTGGCCGGGGAGGCCGCGAAGCCCGAGAACAGGAGATATTCCGATAACGAGATAGTCTACGGCGTAAAAGGTTTGAATCCCGAAACAGACCAAAAGGCTCATTCTACCTTTATGTCAGAGCCCCGAAGGGAATCAAGGGCGGCAGGAGGTTTGAAAACGCCGAGGACTTTTCCCAGTACCTGATCACAGAAAAACTTATTTCAACTGTCCCATGGGATGACGCGGGCAGTTATGTCCGCTTCTCGGTGACTTTTATAGCGAACGGTATCGAAGAGGAGAAAAGAGTTATAGATGAGATAAGAAAGAGACTGTAGGATGTAGAGTTCGAGTTTTAAGATAAATAATCTTTGTCTCAAAAGATTTTTCTTTTGCAAATAAAGGTAATTACCTTATTCAGATAGTTGTAATCACGGCTTAATTGTATATACTATAAAATAATAATATTGTATATACAGGAGGAACAAGATATTGGAAAACACTAAACTAACCCCCATCCGGTTTCCGGTCGATCTCATAACTGACCTAGATAAGTTTGTCGGTGAGCGGCAAAGAAGTAAATTTATCATTGAAGCGACAAAAAAAGAATTATTGCGTTTAAAGCAAAAAAAAGCCTTAGAATCTATGGCTGGTGTTTTCAAAGAAAAGGATTACCCTATTTTTGCCACTATAGAAGACGTTTCTGCCTGGGTAAGACAGTTAAGGGAAGAAACTGAGGACAGGAGGAGGAAAATTTTTGACGCATAATGGTTTCCTCCTGGATACGACAATTCTAATTGATTTTTTCCGGGGCCGCAAGGAAGCCCTGCTTTTATTAAACAGAAATCTGCTTGTATCCTTAGGAATAGTGTCAGTTAACCAGTTCCACCATGTATTACCATCTCGGCAACACCATTTTGTTGTGTTATTATAGTTAACTGCTACATAAGCGTGAGCAGCACTAGCAGCTCCTATATAGGCTTTTATTGTTCTAGCAGCACCCGTATCGTTATTAACGGTAATATTAAATAGGTATTGCATGCCCCAATTACCAAGGTTAGCACCAGAAGAACAAGAATGATTTATACCTGAACAATAATCATGAATTTCTGTCATTTCGTTAGTATTACCGCTGCCACATGTAGAAGTGAAGTACTTGTATGGCATATTAGAAATATTAAGAGTTTTCCAGCCACTAATGAAATATGAATCACCATGGCCTCTATACACTTGTGAAGCTGTATTCCAAGGGTAGCACGTTGCTGTTCCGTCTATGTTACTACTATTTGTATATACATATGGGAAACACCATAAATTGCCGCTTGTATGGAATCGAACAAGTGAGTTAAAATATCCCCCCACCGGTACATCTTCTTCAAAAATCCATACAACTGAATATGGAGCAACTGTATAGCTTGTTGTGCCAGAACTATTAAAAAAGTCAGCCCAAATCCCACCTTCAACATCACAGTAATCAAATGGAGGAGAAGTACGATGGGCATTATTATATCTGGTTACAGTAACACTACTACTTCCTGAATTATAAAGTTGGACTCCAAATTTAATATCATAACCCGTTTGATTCATATACGAAGCGTATAATTGATAATCCCCATTAACCTGAACTTGGTTTAAAAAATGATTTCCTAGAGTGGAATCACCAAGTGCATCAGATTGTAACCGTTCCGGGTAATTGCAATATATCCATTTAACTGGTTGTCTTGTGAAGTTGAAGTAAATTCGGTTGCCATCAGTTAGTGTACTACTACTATTACAGTCATTAAATGTCATTAGTTTTACCCCCTTAATTATTTCAAATTTAATTATCGAATATTACATACTACTTTGAGCATTTAATTAACAGATTCGTTGATGCCTAAGCCTCGTTTTTTTTGTTTTTACTTGAATATAGGAAAACACCTTTTCAACTCCTTTCCTTGCCTTTTTAATTTAACTTCTGTTATATAAAAAGAAAATAGAGGCTGTTTTGACAACCCCTATAGCAATTTTTTTCTTTAAACTCAAGTTTGACACTTTGAGGCCAATTTTGGGCTATTCGAGCCAGCAAACCCAGTAAAATCAAGGGTAGGGTTTAGAAATTTGTAAATCTGTGCTGCCACGTTTGGTAAATATTTGTTATGAATACAACTTTACTTATGGTATAATATACATGCCATGTATGCTAGAACTAAAACATTCAAAAACAAAGATGGTTCCAGTAGAACCTACATACAGATTGTTGAATCAGTTCGTGAAAATGATAAAGTGCGTCAAAAGGTGGTTTTAAACTTAAGTCGCGCTGAAGAACTGCAAGAAGGTAGTCTCGACCGCCTGATTGCAAGTCTGGCGAAATTCTCTAAGAAAGAGTGGCTTTTAGCTGAAGCCCAGAAATTTATGGTTCACAGTGCCAGAGAGTGGGGGTTGGATTTAGTTTTTAGGCACCTGTGGGATCAGTTGGGGCTTGTTAGTATCTTGAAGAGTCACTTTTCTAAGGCAAAGACTTATAGCCAGTTGGCAGAAGCCGTATATGCCATGGTTTTGAACAGGATTAGCGACCCGTTGTCAAAGCGGGGAGTTGTTCAGTGGTTAAATGAAATATACCGGCCTGATTTTTCCCGGTTACTTCCCAATCATTTTTATAAAGCTCTTGATCTGCTCTGTGAAAACAAAGAAAATATTGAACTTGACCTATTCGAACACACCAAAAACCTGTTTGCCCTTGAAGTGGATATGGTATTTTGGGATACCACTTCAACTTACTTTGAAGGAAACGGTCCCGCTGAACTGGGCGATTACGGTTGTTCCAAAGATCACCGCTCAGACAGGATACAGGTAATGATTGGCGTAGTAATGACCCGTCAGGGCATCCCCATAGCCCATGAGGTTTTTCCCGGGAACACTTCTGATGTGGATACGTTTAAACAAATAATTGCCGCTATACGTAAAAGGTTTAATCTTACCCGGGTTATATTTATTGGTGACCGGGGTATGGTCAGTAAAAAACTGCTCGATCAGTTGGATTATGATCATATTGAATACATTGTCGGCATGCGTATGCGTAAGACCAAGGATGTCGGCGAGGTATTAAAGACCGGTGGTAGGTATAAAACAGTCAGGGGAAATCTTAAGGTAAAAGAAGTCTGGTACGATGCCGACAGGTACATTGTATGTTACAACCCGGCACAGGCCGAACATGACCGAAAAGCCCGTGAGGAAATAGTTGCAAAATTAGAGGACAAGATTAAAAGAGATGGTCTCAAATCATTAGTTGGCAACAGTGGGTATCGCCGATACCTGCTTTTAAAAAAAGAAGTTGTAACCGGCATTAATCAAAAAACCTTGCAAGAAGAATCCCGCTACGACGGCAAATATGTTTTACGCACTAATTCCGTACTGGATACTGACCAGGTGGCTTTGGCTTATAAAGACCTCTGGCGAGTGGAGCGGGCATTTAGAGAAATTAAATCCAGCATGGATTTAAGGCCTGTTTACCACTGGAAAGACAGCCGGGTTCGTGGTCACATTATGGTGTGTTTTTTAGCCCTGGTACTGGAATCGGCATTACAAAGAAAGCTGGCCGAAAAAGAAATTAAGGTTGAGTATATGTATCTGTTGCGTGATTTGCAGCAGTTAAAGGCTGTTGAAGTGACTCTTGGACAAGAGCAATATCTTTGCCGAACGGAATTGGTTGGCTGTGCTTATGAGGCATTCAAAGCGTTAGGCATTCGACCTCCTCTAAAAGTTGCGGAGTTAAGGGATGCCAAAATCACTGGTGGAGATAAGCAACCTGAATATTATACTCCTTCTCTTTTTTGAAGTGGAAGGATTGTTGTAGTGGTACGTCTCTTTGTTGTGCCTTCAATCTCTTGATATTACTGGATTTTTATTTTTGAAGTGTCAAACTTAAGTTAAAGTTTTAATATAAAATATTATGCTAACCCACTATATGCTGAATTTATACTGGAGAGTCCATTTCAGATATATTAAGATAGAAGTTGACCTTAGTTGCTTATGCTGCCGCATACTGTTCAGAAGTTGCTGGTGTTAGAGGTCTATGATCTGACAGATGAGACTGAGCAGAGGATTATGGATTTTCAGGGTAAAAACAGGATAACCTCAAACAGTGATTTTGCTGATGCAGAATTCAATTCTTCCGCCAAAGGTCCTTACCTCCTTTCTTGTTGTTTATTTAACCCACCCTATCTCAATTTTTTGGAGTCATTCTTTAAATAACTCCATTTATCAGCCTTTTTGAAAAAATTTATCCTGGGTGATCTACCCACTTACCGCCCCCTGCTTACCCTATCATGTCTCCCTGGGTCTTTTG
>Ga0067045_1004018_pt1 | contig 13386 bp, 11 predicted proteins | sample TerdegcTABiofilm_FD_59184 | JGI IMG/M metagenome (GOLD analysis project Ga0067045, IMG submission 59184) | Combined Assembly of (Gp0054472, Gp0054536) Wastewater bioreactor microbial communities from Singapore -Terephthalate degrading...
TGAACATGAAACATAGGTGTAATAGGCATGTACACATCGGCTGACTGAAATCTTACTGGCGAGGAAAAGGATGCCAGGGCCATGGCCAAACCGAAAGTATGGAGGACTAGTTGACGATGGCTATAGTAAACGCCTTTAGGATCACCCGTAGTTCCTGTGGTGTAAAAAAGAGTGGCTCTTGTGTTTTCGTCGAATTCGGGGAATTCGTAAACATCTGAGGCATTAGCCAACAAAGCCTCATACTCTCCCGCCAGGTCCAATGAGGTCTTGGGGGCAGTTTCACTCTCCTGCATGAGGATAATTTTTTTGACGGTTGTCAAATTAGGTCGAATCGATTCAACTAACGGAATAAACTCTTCATTAACTAACAACACGGTGTCTTCAGCATGATTGATGGTAAAGATTATTTGTTCCGGAGACAGTCTGACGTTAACGGTGTGTAGAGTTGCTCCTAACATTGGCACTGTGAAGAAGCATTCAAGGTAGCGGTGTGAGTCCCAATCCAGGACGGCGACAGTATCATCTGAGTCAACGCCGAGTGAGTTTAAGGTGTTTGCAAGCTTGTTAATTCTTTTGTAAAGATCTCGATAAGTTAGTCGCAATTTGTCTCTGTAGACAATTTCCTGGTCTGGCGCGTAAAGAAGAGGGGTTGTAAGAATCTGCTTTATCAACAAGGGGTATGAATAAGCCGACGGGGTTCTGGTGATAGTCCTTGTTACTTTCTCCATTCAAAATCTCCTCAGTGCTTTTTGATATTCGTCTTGATGAAGGATCACAGGTGTTCGCTGTTGATCGATTTAGACCAGATGCTATTGGCACACGTTCTTGGATATAATCCTACCTTCATTGACTTGTGTGTCAACCAATTTATTAAAAAACAGTCAAGAATATAGAAAGATTTGCCTTGATGAATCATTCCCAGTAGTAAATTGGTTGTGAAGAAATTATTATGATGGCAAATCAGTCTATTTTAAAAAATGAGTTATCAAATTCCTGTTTGCCAGCATATTTTTTCATGAACAGGGCAGGGACCTGGTCAAGATTCATGAGCAAATCTGGTGGTAGGTCTATCCCGAGTTGGCTCATCGCCTCCAATATGGCTTTGGGTTGCGGAGGGCACGTTTTCACGAAGGTAAGATTGTCCTTATGCGGGTGATTCTTGTGGGCCTCATAAAGGCACTTGCCAATTAGGAGACTTTTTTTACCAGGTGTAGGTTTCATAATCTTTCCGGTAAGCACTTCGACATCGTCCCATTTCTTTCCCTTCCATGCCATCGCAATAGATGTCAGGACAGCGCCTGTCAGCACGGAACAATATGTGCACAAGCTCAAATCGTATTTTGGATAGGATATTCCGTTGATTCCCATTTTCACCATGGGTAAAGGCAGTGAGTCGTCTTCATTGTAAGGGAAGGTATATTCATGAAGTTTAGCCAGTTTTTCTACGTCTTCTCCCAAAATTTTTATGTCTGAAAGGTCAAGAGGCCGATTCCGTTTTTTTGCGGCATGAACCAAATGTGGGACTTTCTCTCCTGAATAGCCCAATAGTTTGGCTCCAACTAGATCAGCAGAAAAAACATCTGAGGAAGCAACGATGATGTCACTACGATGAGCTTTTCCATCAAAACCTGGACCACGCTCATTGGTGAAAATCCCGTCGATTAACGTCAAGCCCGGTGGTATTCTGTCTGCGAGCATCGAAACCATGAAATTCAGATCGGTTCTGCCATCGGAGTTATGGCATCGTTTACGGGAATTGATGTCAATCGTGCCCTTAATGTTTTTGATGCCTAAGCTGACCACGGTCTGGGCGTGAGTTTTTAATACCGGCAGGTTGACGACAAAGTCGCTGTTTAAAATAGCCGAGCTGAAATTCAGGCTGATTCCGTCACAGATCTGGATTTTTTCAAATGATCCCTCAAATACGTTTAATAGACTTACGCCGTATTTTTTCCTTAAGTTTTCATAGCCAAGTTTTTCAAACGCATCAAACTGCGTAATCTTGTCCTTAGGGTCAAAAACTACCGTTCCTTCCCCTATTGTGATCTTGGAAACTCCCTGTTCCTTCAAAATAATCACTATGTCTTCAACAATCCTTGAGGTAGTGATTACCCCGAACTTGGGAAAGGTTACCGCTTTGCTCCAAAAGACTATGTTTGGTTTGATGAAAACGTGGTCAGAACTTTTCAACCTCTCAAGACCGTTGCAACTCTCAATTAAATTACGAACCGACTCAATGGGTTTGACATATTTTCCAAGTGAAACGACATATTTCGACATGATTTAAAGGCCACCTAAAATTTTTTTGGCTAGATGTAATCTAACGAATATTTCCGATGAAGCGATTGCAATGCTTTGAATCATCCACTGCAAAGAAATACAGTATAAACTCATGGAGTTTCAGTTGAAATGAAAAAATCCTCTAAACAAACAAATCTTCGGAAACCTCAACAGTGAGGTCCTCATCATCCATAAGCCGCTCAAACAATCCGTTTATTTTTCGAGCTTCGTAATGGAAGAAATATTTCATTGTGTGAATCTTGGATCTGTAAAAAGTCTCCGTTTGGACTTTTTCGGACGCTAGTGCTGTTGAGGCGGCCAAACCTTGCAACAGCCACTGCCAACTGATGGCAACTATTCCAAATAATTCGAGATACAATGTAGCGTCGGCCAGGAAATGCTTGATTTTACCGCTCAGAGCTAATGAAGCAAGCTTGACGGTAACAGTTTGAAGCTTGTCCAGCAGTGATTTCATTTTTTCGTGATATGGTTTAAGTTCTTCATATTCTGCGGCTTTCTCTATGGTCAGGTTTACTTCCTCTATGAACAATTTGAGCGCAGCTCCGTTATTGTGAACGACTTTTCGTCCCAACAAATCGAGGCCTTGTATGCCGGTGGTACCCTCATGGATGGGGTGAATTCGTGAGTCACGGTAAAACTGTTCCAGAGGAAATTCATCGCAATAGCCGTACCCACCTAACACCTGCAATCCAGCGCTAACTGACCAAATCCCCATTTCGGACGGGAATGTCTTTGCTATGGGCGTCAGCAAATCCAACAATAATGCGGATCTTTTTCTTAACTCATTAGACTCGGAATGTTTCATGTCGTTATAATAGGCGCACTGCAATATTAGAGACAGAGCGCCTTCAACTATGGATTTCTGAAACAAGAGCATACGTTTGACATCAGCGTGTTCAATGATCCTGATCGGAGGACTCAGAGGGTCTTTGCTTGCAATATCTCGTCCCTGGGCTCGCTGTCGAGCATATTCCAAAGAAGCGTAATATGCTGCCGAGGCGATGGCGGCCGCTCCAACTCCCACCTCAAGTCGAGCCTCATTCATCATCTGAAACATATAACTCAATCCCTTATTAGGCTCGCCCACCAGGTAGCCAAGGCAATCATCATTGTCTCCAAAAATTAGATGGGTGATAGGGGCCCCTTTATATCCAAGTTTATGATATACGCCGGTGCACAGGACGTCGTTAGCAATCAATTTGCCTGTGCCGTCCAGTCTCTTTTTAGGAACGACGAACAATGAAATTCCTTTTGTCCCAGCTGGAGAACCTTCAATTCTAGCAAGTAGAAGGTGAACTATGTTTTCGACACCATCATGTTCACCAGCGGAGATAAATACCTTCTGGCCCTTGATTTTATAAACACTCGAATCGATTTGAACTGCTTTCGTTGTTATGTCCGCCAGGGAACTTCCGGCCTGTGGTTCGGTTAGCGCCATGGTTCCTTGCCATTCGCCCGAGAACATTTTAGGAATGAAAGAATCCTTTAGAAAGTCTGAGCCGAAGGATTCAATCAAATGAGCAGCTCCTGTGGTTAAAAGAGGGTAAACCGACGCAGAATAATTTGCCGCGGAAAACAGAAAACCGCATGCGGTTGTTATGGTGAAAGGCAGCTGTTGGCCGCCGAGTTCGAATGGAGCGTTGGCCGATATCCATCCACCTTCACCACATTCCTTCATGAATGATCTTACGAGTTCATGAACTGAAACAGTAGAATTTTGATAGGAAGGTGGATTTTTGTCCATTTCAGATAGTGATGGAAGAAGAGACTCAGTAGCTATTTTATCAGCTGTCTTGGTGATCAAATCGAAAGTCTCTCTCGAATGTTCGGAAAAGTACGGGAATTTTGTTAAAGATTCCGTTTTAAAGACTTCGTGAAGAAGAAACTGTATGTTTTCAAGGCTAGCGAAATTTTGTGCCATCGTATTCCTCTCATAAAAAATATGGCTGTAATCCTAGTATTAAATGAGAAAGAAAATAAACAAAAAAGGCGCCAGGGTGGCGCCTTAATTTGATCGGCTATGTTCTTGTAAAAAATCTCATAAGGAAGCGATGGAAGTACGATCCTACAAAGAAGTGTTGAACATATTCAAGTAAATGATTTTACTATTTTTCTTTGACCTTCCACTCTTTCCAGACATTTCCGACGAGTTCAGGCCTAGGCTTTAAAGTCGGTTGACCAGGGGTCCAACCGGCCGGTATCACTTCTCCTGTGGCTCTGTTGTGTTGAAAAGCCTGAAGCTGTCTTACCAGTTCCGAAAAATTTCGGCCGACAGGCGGAGCCAAAATCTCAACAGCCTGTATAACTCCATCCGGATCAATTATAAATCTGCCGCGGATGTCGACACCACCCTTGGCATCGTAAACACCGTATATTTTGCCTATGTTTCCCCCCGCGTCGCTGAGCAATGGGAAAGGCAGTCCTTTAGGAATCATCTTTGAGAGTTCAGTCTGGTCCCAAATCTTGTGAGAGAAACGACTATCAACGCTCATTGCTAGCACTTGAGCATCCAATTTTGAAATTTCGTCATATTTTGCGCCAACTGACGCTATTTCGGTAGGTCAGACAAAGGTAAAGTCTCCCGGATAGAAACATAAGACAACCCATTTACCCTTGAAATCGGACAGTTTAATATTCTTAAAACCACCATCCTGATATGCTGGCGCCTGAAAATCCGGAGCAGGAGAACCTACTCGTGCCATTACCGGACTTTGAGGAGCATTTACCGTTTCAGCCTTTAGGGTTCCAGAAGCGGACTGGTTTTGGCCTATTGGACCGGCGGCCGGTTCGACACACTCATCGACAGGCTCTTTAGCTGCTGGAGTAGGCTTCGGGTCAGCGGCAAAAACCGTTATCCCTACGGACAACAGGGCCACCAACGTCAGAGAAAACAAGATCCTAAAAAATTTCATTCCGAAATTTCCCCCTTTCTAATATTACGCCATGCATGTACAAGCAATGGCCAGGTTCACATCAGTAAATTCTGTTCGCAAGACAAATTCATGAATACGTATTATTACTATTTAGGTATTTGATACTAACAAATTATCAAACCTATATTCTATAAGATATAAACCACCAAAAGACTATTGGCAACATATTTTTACTTATTTCGGAGGTAGATTTAACAAATACTTAATTGAAACGCAGAACAATGATTGAACAATTACTATTCTCCTTAGCAATAATTAAGAGAAACTTCTTCACAATCGATTAGAATCTCAGGCTATTTAGTTTTGAACTGGAAAATCGATGAATATGTCTGGGAGGATGGTGTTGGCTCCCCGAGTAGGACTCGAACCTACAACCTAATGGTTAACAGCCATCCGCTCTGCCGATTGAGCTATCGGGGAACATGTGTTTAGATACGGCGCCAATAAATGCCGTTTGTCAATTATCCAGTTATTTTGTCCAAAAATTCCTTGTTTGTCAATTCTGAAATATACTTGGTTCCAAAAAAGTTTTTGGCGTAATTTGTCAGAATGCGTATTTTACAGAGGTATTTCGTTTATTAAAGATTAATTTCGGTTCTTTTAGCACGCTTGAGAGATGAAAAAATATTTATTCAGCGGCCCATTTTTTCATGGATGGAACCTCCGCCAATTCCCATGCCTCGGATATTCTTGATTTAACGAAGTATTCGAACAGATCATCCACCAGGCTCATGCCTTCCTCTACTAAAGAAATTTTTTCCAGAAAGTTTCCCTCCGCTTCCAAATCAGCGTCTCTTTCGTCAGAAGGCAGGATGGCAGGAGTTTTGAATGAACCGAATGACAGCCAGGTTCCTTTCAAGACCATTGTGAACTCGTTTTCATCGCCTTTGAGGGATATTCTGGCCTCTTCAATCTTTTTGCCTTCCCTTAATGCGGCTAAACCTTCTCTAAGCTCCGAATATTCGCCTTTTATTGAAACCGTCTGCGGAGTTTCCACATCTGAGAGGTCCAGGGTCATTCGATCGAGAAATATTACCTGAATAGGTTTTTTACCCGGGATTTCAATAATTCCACCCGTTTGATCAGACTTGAACCACAGCCATGTTAAGAACTCTCTTCCCAAAAACGCTTTTTCTCTAAGTATATCCAGAAAATCCATTTAATTACCTCAGAATTCATGTTGACTATTTTGTCGAGGAGTAAAATCAGAAGCCTTGAGTTTTTCGAGCTTGGATTTGTCCATTTGGCTTGCCAAGACCTCTTCTGCTTTTAGATAGGGTATGAGAGGGATCAAGCTCAACCCGAAACTTTTCTTGAAATGATCCTCAAATCGTTCGCGAGCTTTTATCGAAAGGCTTGTGAAATAGACAATCGATTTTGAGGTATCCCAGACGAAATCAAAAACCTGTATTGATGGAAGCACCTGTCTTTTCAGAACTTCTTTTACAGTTTCTTTGAGTTCCTTTCTTTGGTTTGAGGATAGTCTTCTCTGGCCTGTTTCTTTTAGCAGTTTTCTAGTCTCTTTTTTCAGGTGAATTTCGAGGATACGAGGCGGAATTCTTACGGTGTCCACTCTCAGGGAAAGCGCCACGTAATTACCGTATAGATATGAGGCTCCGGTGAATTCGTATTCTGAAAAATCTTCTATTGAGGTCCAACCCACTCCGATAAGTTCTCCAGGACTATCAATTTCCCTGAACGAACCTGATTTTATACCGGAGTCGACGGCTTCCCAGAAAGAAACATTCATTTCTCCCTTTGTTTTGTATCTCATCATAGATGTTGATCTTGAAAAAAAACCCATGTTCGGGACACCCCTAGTTTTTTTAGGGCGTCATAGATAAATTCGTAATGAAACGCCCAGTGAGAATTTCAGGAAAAATTTGTTTTTGTCAAAAACCTTCACACCAAGATGCAGTTCATACCATCCTCATCGGATTACGGGTCATCACCAATCGAGCTAGAATGGATGAAGCTGCATAAAATCTCGGACATTTTTCTTGATGTCAGCCTCTGATCCCCAATGAAAATGATCGTGACCTTTCAGAAGCACAGAGATACAAGGATCTGGGCAAATCTTTATGAGTTCATTATATTTCTGTATAGAGCAAACGAAATCATTGTCGCCTGCGATCATCAGTTTAGGGCGTTTCTCATAGCTTAGAAAGCTGAAATCATACATATCAACCGGAGGCGATATCATGATTAAACGTGATGGTCTTTCATCAGAGGCAGCTGTTTTCATGGCGACCCAACTGCCGAAGGAGTAGCCGCTCAAAACCAATTTTGATCGGTCAAAACGGCTATCAGAACACAATAGATCCAGGCAGGCCGTGACGTCGATCGTCTCTGAGATTCCTTCGCCGTGCTTTCCGGCGCTTTCCCCCACACCCCGAAAATTGAATCTTAAGGCAGCGACGCCACTGGATACAAAGCTTTCACAAAGAGCCGATACAACGTTGTTAGACATGTTCCCACCATACAATGGATGCGGGTGGCAAACCAAGGCGGCGGGCATTTGAGGGCCTGTGGATTCTGGAATTTCCAGGACTCCCTCAAGGGTCACTGAGTCAGCGCATTTTATAGTTACATTCTCTTTCATGATTCAATTCTTCAGGTGGAGGTTTAGATTCATATCTCAGATTTTTACACCAAAACTTATACATGTTCTTTGGGCAACTTTACAGTGAAAGTGGCGCCTGAGGCTGATTTCGGTTTGACACAAATGTCGCCACCATGGTTTTTGACTATGGCATAGCTGATGGCCAGGCCTAGACCCAAGATAAGTTCCTGGTGTGATTGCCTTACGGTAAAAAATGGATCAAACACGTTTTCTATCGTCTCTTCAGAGATTGCAGGCCCAAAATCCTCGAATTGTATTTCGACGAAATCGTCCGAACTTCTCACATCAATGTTTAGGTTGCCAACACCATCCATTCGTTCAATAGAATTAACCATTAAATTAGTAATAACTTTTAGCAACTGACTTTTGTCGACATTTATTTCGGCTAAATTTGGGTCGAATTTAGTGTTCAGATTGATTCCTGGATATCTGTTTTGAAGGTCAAGCCCCTTCATCGCGTTCTGAACGATATCAGGAAGCATTTGAAGCGATTTTATCGGAGGTGTTTCATGGGAGAAATCCAGAACCGTCTGAACGATTCCTTTGGCGATATTTGTTTGCCTGACTATTGTCAATAGCTTTTCACAGGTTTCAGCATCCTCCTGGAACTTGTTTCTAAGAAGGTTGGCAGACTCGAGGATTTGACCTAGAGGCTCTTTCATTTCATGGGCAATGCTTTCAGCCAATTTACCGAGGGACGAGAGTTTTTCGGACCTCAGTAGCTGTTTTTCCATTCTCTTTTTTTCCGTTAGATCAGTAAAGATTCCTACGGAGCCTGTTTCTTGGCCACCCTCATAGAGCAGCGCCGCTGATATGTATACCGGAATTGTTTTTCCACTCTTGTGGAGAATTTGAATTTCTCTTTTCTGCAGGAAACCCTTGCCGCCAAAATCCTTCGATCTCAAATCCTTCATTATTTGTCTGGCTACTCCGGGCGGATATAAATTGATGATATTCATTTTTCCTATGACATCCTTTTTCGAATGTCCCAGGAGCTTTTCTGCTGCAGAATTGAAGAGAATGATCTCACCACCTTTTCGGATGCAGACAAGCGCATCCGGGGAGTTTTCAATTATGTTTTCCCTGAAGGTATAGGCTCTTTCCAGTTCAATGTTTGCTTCCCTAACGAGGGTTTCGAGATTATACGTGTATTGCCTGAGTTTCTTTTTGAGGTTTAATTTTTCGAGCGCTCTTTCTATCGACAATGAAATCAGTTCATCACTCACCGGTTTGACAAGAAAATTTGAGGCTTCCCTTCTTAGGCATTCGATCGCCATTTCCATGTCACCATGTCCGGTAATGACAATCACTTCTACGTCGGGATTAATTTTTCGAATACGATCGAGGACTTCTATACCACTCATGCCAGGTAATTTTACGTCTACAAGCGCTATTTCAGGGAGTTGTTTTTCAAAAATGTCTAGAGCCTCCGGTCCGTCTGCGGCTTCCAGAACTTCATAACCGTCCATTTCCAGTGTCATGCGTAACAACTGGCGAATCCCGGCTTCATCATCGACCAAAAGTATTTTTGTCATGTTTGATCTCCGGAGGTAAAAACAGGGAAAGTTAGCCTGAACCTAGCTCCGCCTTGATTGATATTTGAAACGTCGATTGTACCCTTGTGGTCTCTAACTATCTGGTAGCTGATAGCCAATCCAAGTCCGGTGCCTTCCCCGGATCGCTTCGTCGTGAAAAAAGGCTCGAATATTTTTGACCTGTAATTATCCATAATTCCGGGTCCTGAATCAGAAAAATCTATGATAACATTCCTGCCGTCGGTGGCGCTTTCTATTTTGATCTTTTCTTTCTTATCACGCGACTGTTGAGGATCGCAAACGTCTTCCTTGCTCAAAATCGCATCTCGAGCGTTCACCAGGAGGTTTACAAATACCTGTTCCAGTCTGTTGGAGTTGCCCAATATTTTCGGAAGAGATTCATCCAATATTAACTCGCACACTATTGACCTGGATTCCAACTGCTTGTCCATAAGGCTTACCGCATCGATTATGGTCTTGTTTACATCTACCAGAGACATTGTTTCATCAGATTTCCGACCGAATTCGCGTAACCGGTTTATTATCCTGGTCGACCTTTCTACACCGTTTCTCAGTTCCATGAGTATTTTTTCAAGATCATCGTTGGTTAGGGTTTTTCCCGATTTGATCTTCTTGGCCAGATAATCACAGCCCAGTCTTATGATATACAATGGCTGGTTAAGCTCATGCGCTATTCCTGTGGCCATTTCTCCCAAAGTGGACATCTTGCTGGAATGGATGAGTCTTGCTTGTTTCTCGAGTCTTTCTGTGGTGTCCCAAACGGCTGCAATGACCGCGGAACGACCTTGATACGTTCCTTGAGTCGCCTGGAAATTGACTGTGAAGACTGAGCCGTCTTTTCTTTTGTGCTGAATTACGGGCGGAAAACCTTCAGATGATGAAAAAGATGTTTGAAGGGCGTCTCCAATTTGATCACGATCGCCTTCTACAGCCAGGTCTGAAAAACGCATCGACAATAGCTCATTTCTGGAGAACTGATATTCCTCTATGGCTCTTGCGTTTACATCCAGAATTCTGGAATCACGGTTATCGATTACAAATATTGGGGAGGGACCGTGATCAAAAAGAAATCTGTAACGGGACTCTGAATCCCTTATTCTGTCTTCTGAAGCCTTCAGGCTTGTCAGCATCCTGTTAAACGATGCTGTCAATCGATATATTTCATCGGTTGAGGAGAATGGTTCAGTTCCAATAGGCGAATCAAAAGAGCCTGACGCTGCTTGTCCATCCAGTTCGTCCAGGATGCCGGCTGATTTCTCTCTGCTGACTTCATCGGCTTTTTTTGTAAGTTCGTGTAGAGGCAAAGTTATGAGTTTGCACAATCGGTCTATGAACAGCCACCCAAGGACTATCACCACTATGCTGGACACAAGATGAATGGCTTTTATGTTCTGGATGACCCTCGAATCAAGGCTTTCAAGAGGAAATACAAGAAGCTGCAAGACGATCCCAATTACAATCAAGACTCCTGAAACTACGAAAAGAGTCGATAGTAAGAGTCTGTTTTTGAATGAGTATAAAGATTTGATTTTTGAAGTGACAGCTTTAGGGGCCCTAGAAAGAGTTTTCTCTATCCACCTGTAAGGCCACAGTTTTACATAGTAATCAATGAACGCATCATTCTTGATATGATGCGAGGCTCCATTGGGTGTAGGGGAGTGCGATCCGGAGTTCTCGGTCTCAGAAGTACGACTTGTTCTGTTGCCTAACATGAAGTTTCCTCGTAATTGCAAAAGCCGTGCATAGAGAAAATCCACATGTCAAAGTTGTTCCAAACCATAGTGGGGACAGACGACTACATTGATTGTAAGGGCTTGGAAGAATTTTTCATAATGATTTTTGGTTATTCAGGAAAAATTTGGTGTCAGGTCGCTATGATGTTGTGTTTTAATCTCGGATAATTAATTTTTGAGATAACAGTATAAGGTTTTCATTTTTTGAGAGTTAAATGAATCAAAATATTAGATTTTGTTTCAAGGCTCCGCTAAATGTCAGGACATCACGAATGAAAAAGTTTTTGATTGTTTTGTTAATATTGCTGACTTACGGGGAGTTATCGTTGGCGGATAATAGAGAATTGTTGAAAGAATGTCCGAATCGGCCGAACTGTGTGTCTACTACTAGTTCCTCAGAGCGTTCCAGGATGGAACCGATTGCTTTCAAGGGGTCTGTTGATGACGCTCAGAAAACGCTCGATTCAATCATAACCTCAATGCCCGGAGCCAAGATAGTGGAAAGTAGGCCTGGGAGGCTCATCACAACATTTACTTCATCAATTTTCGGTTTTGTGGATGATGTAGAATTTGCGCTGGACGACTCTAAAAAATTGATAAATTTCCGTTCCGCTTCCAGGGTTGGCTATTACGACTTTGGGGTGAACCGTCGCCGTATGGAGGCAATTACAAAAGCATTCAATCTAGCTCAAAGTGAGTAATAGCGTTAGTCAGGAATTCCTGACGCTATAATTTTTTTTGAATAGGCTTCATGCAATTATAGTTGTAGTCCAATTAGTCTTGCTGCATTTTTCCACAATATGGACTCTAGTAACTCTTGAGATAATGGTAGAGCTTTGAGTATCTGAACTTGTCCTGAGATCGAAGGCACAGTCGGCCAGTCACTTCCGAATATGAACTTGTCTCTCAATTTTTCGATGTGGGGAAATATTTCGGCAATTTTCCTTAGAGGTATGCCTGACAAATCTATAAACACGTTCTTATGACGACGCAACATCCATTCGGCCTGAGAGTACCAGAAGGGGCGCCCACCGTGACACATTACAATTTTCAGGTGTGGAAAATCATCTGCTATATCGTCCAGTAGGAGTGGGTCNGCATACTTTATTCTCGTTCCTTTGAAAATTGAAGTACCNGTGTGGAACATTACNGGAATCCCGAGATCTTGAGCGGTTTCGTAGGCTGGTAATATACGAGGATCATCGGGCCAGAAGTGCGAATAAGAGGGTAATAGTTTGAGTCCCTTACACCCAAGTTCTTTTATGCATTTTTCTACCTGATCAGCCGGCTCCGGACCTTCATACATGCAAATTGAGCCGAATGGCACTAGTCTTTCGTGGTTTTTGCAAAAGTCTGATAACCATTCATTGGTAACCACTCCCGTGGCCTTTGGAGCGTATTCTGCAAGGCAAACGCCGTAGTCGACCCCTTGGGAAGCGAGATAATCGTTAAAATCATCAGGGGTAATCACTTCGGCATAACGTTCCAGGAATTCAAGGTTTGTTGTTTCAAAATACTCGTTGACCCAAGGGTTCCATTGACTAGCGCTGCTAGCATGGAGGTGAATATCTATCAATGGCATGAGTGTCTCTCTTTTCAGAAAATCAAAGGCCTAAAATGAAAAACCCCAATAATCATTCAGCAACGCAAGGCCTGAGAATATAGAATCGCACGGCGTTATCGCTATCCTAAATTTATGGCAAGTTCATATCAGAAGTGATAGTGTTTTTTGAATGTAACTTATTTGAGCAAAATATTTAAGAGTAGAAACATGAATGAAGAACTATTAAAACCATTTCCTCTAATTGATTCGCACGCTCACCTGGAACTTGAACCGCTCGTTAACGATACTCATAATGTTGTAACCAGAGCCAGAAAAGCGGGTCTGGTAGCCATAATCACTGTTGGGATTGACATAGAAGATTCTCGCAAAGCCTTGGAAATATCTCACGAATTCGATGATGTTTTTGTCAGTATAGGGTTCCATCCACACAATGCGCAATTTGCAGGCGATAAAGATCTTCAGATTATTGAAGATATGGCGGTTGATCCTAAAGTTGTTGGTTATGGTGAGATAGGGCTGGATTTTTTCAGGAATCGATCTCCCAGGGACGTTCAAATCAGAATATTTGACGAACAGATCAAGATAGCGCAGAAATTGAATAAGCCAGTGGTAATACACCTTAGGGATGCCTATAACGAAGGCTTAACGATGCTGGAGAAGGCAGCGCCGTTCCCTG
>Ga0067045_1031031_pt1 | contig 13382 bp, 15 predicted proteins | sample TerdegcTABiofilm_FD_59184 | JGI IMG/M metagenome (GOLD analysis project Ga0067045, IMG submission 59184) | Combined Assembly of (Gp0054472, Gp0054536) Wastewater bioreactor microbial communities from Singapore -Terephthalate degrading...
TTTCGATGAAAAAATTCATAATAAATTTAAGGAGATGGTTAAAGGAAAAGAAAAAGCATATCAACTTTCTTCAATTTTGGAGAAGCTTAATATCGATTCGATACAGGATACAATAAAGGATAAAACAATTGAGGAAATTAAACTTGCACGTGATGAAAAACTAAAGGAGATTGTCAGCATTCTGCTCCAGCTTGCAAGAATCTGGGCAAAGAGAAGTGAAATAGAAGGAGAGTTTGATAGTTTTTCCGTGCTTGATGAAGAAGAATTGATCCGGCCCGAAGAAAAAGAATTATTAAATAAATTAGATAAAGATACATCTGCTTCATTTGACACTATTACACAAATAACCCATCTTTATATAGAAGAATTGATTGAATATTATTTTAAGTTTGGCGGCGATGTATCTCTTTCAAAATTTATTAATCAACTTGAAGAGTTGAAACATGTTGTTAAAACAAAGTATAAAGAACTATTTAAACAATCCGGATTAGACCCACAAATCATTTGAGGTGATAAATGAAATCCAGAATTATTTCTTTCATTACTATCCTTTTTTTAATTTCTGCTTGCTCTCTATTTCAAAAAGATACTTTTCAGGGGACATGGGTTCTTACAGTTAAGGGTGATTATAACGACACTATTGAATTTAATGTTGGTGAAGATAATACCTTTAATTTTGTAAAAAGTATTGCAACACAAGGTCAAAATTTCGATGCTAGATTTAACGGTAAAATTTTAGAAGATGGAACATTTGTTTGCGATGTTGAAGTAATGAGTATGAAAGTTGCTCAATTTAATGGCAAAGTAAATTACGAGAATGGATCCGGTTCATGGTCTGGCACGGGAATGGGCGGAAACTGGATGGCGGTGAAAAAATAACTCTTTAAAATAAAAAGGGCTTGCAAACGCAAGCCCTTTTTATTGCTATAACAACTTCCTTATTTCTTCTCTTTGTAAGTAGCTTTTATTTCAACGCGTCTGTTCTTACTTCTGTTTTTCTCGTTGTCATTCGGGAATGCCGGTTTATTTTCACCAAATGCTTCTGTAGTAATTACGCTTGCATTAATTCCTTTCTTTACAAGGTAATCCTTCACAGCATTTACTCTCTTGGTGGAGAGTTTCATGTTATAATCATCCGGACCTAATGAACAAGCATGACCGCTTAAATAAAGTTTAGCATCTTCAAGTTTGCCAAATACATCGTAAACATTATCAAGTGTAGTTTTAGCTGTCTTGGAAAGTTTAGAACTGTTAAGGGTAAACCATACCATATCGAATGATTGTTCTTTTTCTACAACAGCAACTGGAACATCATCACTTGGGTCTAACGGATTAGTACCGCGTTTTACTTCAACGCCATCACCAACAGTACCGCCATCAGTATCAACTTTCAAAGGATCGGTTTTGTATTTTAATACTTCTTCACCATCATTTAGGCCATCACCGTCGGTGTCAGCTTTCAAAGGATCGGTTTTATATTTCATAACTTCTTCGCCGTCCTTCAAACCGTCACCATCTGTATCGGCTTTCAATGGATCTGTTTTGTATTTCAGCACTTCTTCGCCGTCATTCAGACCATCGCCATCAGTATCAGCTTTAGCCGGATTGGTTTTGTAGGTGAATACTTCTTCGCCGTCTTTCAATCCATCGCCATCACTATCAGGATTTTTTGGATCTGTATTGTATTGTTTTACTTCTGCACCATCATTTAGTCCATCACCATCTGTATCCGGATTGTTCGGATCAGTACCAAGTTCAAGTTCTTCGCGTTTGGTTAATCCATCCTTATCTTTATCAGAATTCATACTTTCACCGGTAAATGTTATACCGGCACCGATGTTGAAATAACCATCATTATATTCATCAATCTTGAAGAAGTTGATGTTATCGGTTAAAGAGTAGTTAACACCAACGCTCAAATCGAGTAGGACTTCATCACTTAATTTAATTTCTGTTCCTAAACCAACTGGAATAACACCGGTCCATCCATCAGCTTCAACAGCTTTTGGAGAAACAACGCCCGGTTTAGTACCAACATTATAATTCATTAAACCGATACCGGCATAGAAGTATGGATTCCAGCTTTCGAATTCGAATGGGGTGTAAAGTAGTCTTGCATCAATTGGAATGATGGAAGTGCTATACTCGCCGGTTCCTTTTTTCATAGTTGTATAGTTAAAGTCGTCACCACTTAAATTACCATAACCTGCACCAACTTCAGCGTTAAAATATTTTGATAGCTCAAATCTTAAAAATGCTCTGAATAGATAAGAAGAAAGTGCAATTCCATTATCATCTTCAAATTCTGTTGCTGATATTGCGCCATTTACCTGAAAACCACCCTTTAAACCAAATTCTTTAAATTGTGCATACGAATTTGTGCTTAAGACTGTTAGAAAAACTAAAAATACAACCAGTGAAAATTTCTTCATAGAACTCCCTTTTTGTTTAGTTGAAAAAATATTTATGTAAAAATATACTTTTATTAGATGGATAATAGTTGTTTCGGTCACAATGAACTACGAAAATTCAATGGAGATTTTAAGTCCGTACACAAAGTTAATAATTTTTACGCCAATTTCGCATTAAAAATCCGGTTATTATTAGCGCTATCCCAATTAAAGCAACTTTAATATATGCTTCAGAATAGTAATAATACCCACCAATTGCAACCGGTACATTTTGCATCTCAACGGTATTGAATCCTTCGCCTCTAACAATTTCTACTTTATAACTGATGTGGAAAAGTGCATAGGCAAGAATTACACCGCCCTGTAAAAAGCAAACTATATCTACTAAGGCGAAAACTATTGCTGACATGGCTTTTTTCATATTCATCCCTTAAAGGTTTTGGTACCCCGGAGAGGAGTTGAACCTCCGACCAACGGTTTAGGAAACCGCTGCTCTATCCACTGAGCTACCGGGGCAGAAAATAAAAACATTTTTTAGAACAAAATTAAAAAACTTGAACCTCCGTCCCGATAAAATCAGGATTAGGAAACCGCTGCTCTCCCGCAAACGGGACAAGTATCCACTGAGCTACCGGGGCAGAAATCAGAATTTATTTGTTAAGAACTAAGTTAAAAATACTCAACTTCTCCCGATGATGATTTCAGCAGATTCAGCAAGTTGTCGAGTTAAGGAAACCGCTGCTCTATCCACTGAGCTACCGGGGCAGAAAATAGAATTTATTTGTTAAGAACTAAGTTAAAAAACTCAATCTGTCTCCCGATGATGATTTTAGCAGATTCAGCAAGTTGTCGAGTTAAGGAAACCGCTGCTCTCCCGCAAACGGGACAAGTATTCACTGAGCTACCGGGGCAGAAAATGTTAAAATCTGCAAATAATTAAATGAAATATAAAAATTAGGATGCCTCTTTACAATAAACATTTAAGGATAATTCACCGTAAAGTGAAGATAAGTTGGAATTTTTTGATAAGCGCAATCGAATTGGTTGGATTAAAAGTTAATTAGCTAATATTCACCTGATAGTATTTAGCTCTTCCATTTTTGTTTTTATGAATTGAATATCATCGTAGACTTCTTTTTCAGCAGAAAGTTTTTGTTGAATTGTAGTTTCGATAATCCTTCTTATCATATTTATTATAATAATTTCGCAACAATTCAAAGTAATATTTTGTAATAGAGTATTTTCTATGTTGGGAATGGCTTGTTAATTAATTATTTCCAAAATGGTTTTGGTTTCTCTCTTACTCTAACACTTACTAAAATCAAAATAAGGTTTCTAAATAGATTATTATAGACAAGCTCTTAATTTATTCCACAATTAAAGAATGGTATAAATCTTTGCCAATCCCTTTCATTGAACCGAAATATTGAAGAGCTTTTTCCCATGATTTAATTTCTTTCACTGTCATTTCGCCTTTAAGCCGGTAATCGTGATTCTGTATAAAATTTTTTAATTGCTTATGAAGTAATTCGATTTTTTCCCTCTGTACTTTAACAAAGTATTTTATCATCTCATCAGTTTCTGCCTCGTTAATTAAATAAAGGAAATGATGTCTGCATAATTGGATCTCTTCACTTTCATATTTGCTTTTAAATTCAGCATCAGAATAAAGTCGTAAAATTTCGTGTGTGTAAAAAGATTCACTTTCTCTTTGTTGCAGACAACCGGGACAAGTTCCTCTGGGAACAAGTTCGGAAAGAATTTCTCTTTTATATTCTACAAAACCTTTCTTTTTTTTGAATGGATAAAATTTTTTATTCTCTTCACTATATTCTTTTTCATTAATTTTTTTAAGGAGTCGTTCTTCTTTTTGAAAAAGAGTTTCATATAGAACAGAAATGTTCAATCCGTCACTTTTTAATTTTTCTTCTATTTCTTTTAGAAGGTAAGTATGGTTATTACACATTCCGAAAGAAGCTAAATTTTTTTTATGAACCGTTGCATCGAGAGCATATTCATATAAAAGGAATTCGAAATACTTCTCAATTGTTCGCAGCATTGTATTACAAACTGGGCATCCGCCAATATCCAGACTGTTTTTTAGTTCTATCCAGCTTAATCCGCGCTTCATCCACGAAGTTTTATCAATTTCATTATCGATCATTATCATTTCCTTTCATCAATTTTAAGTAGTTTATCTCCTTTAACAAGTCGTGGATATTTCGGGTTTGTTAGATCTCTTATATCCTGTGTATATATTACCCTTACTGAAATATTCTTATCCAGTTCAGGAAATTCTAACTTGCTTGAATCAATTTTCCCGGCTTGTTCTGATAATAAATGTTTATCCAATTCATCGCGATGCCAATAAACTTTTCCACAGGCACCACACCTGAATTGCAATCCGGTTAATGTTTCTATTGCAAATGGAACTCCATTTTTAATCCTTAACTTAACTGTTAGCTTGGGGACGGACATAACTCACCTTGATGTAGTTTCATAAATTATCAAAGTAATTGTACCGACTAACATTAAAATTGCAGCGGCCACAAATCCATATACAGGAGAAAAACCTGACCATAAAAATCCTATTAATATACTAGCAATAAAATCTCCTAATCCATTTACTGTTCCCAAGATGCCCATTGCAATTCCTCTCTTTTCGGAATCAATATGATCTGCAGTAATTGCACTTTCTAATGTATCTTCAGCCGCTATATAAATTCCGGCTAATGTAAATAGTAGAAATAGAAAAACAATGTTTGTGTAATTAAAAATAAAGGCAAATACAAAACCAAGTACTGTTAAAACAGCAATAAAATAACCGGCAATAAGAATATTTACTCTTTTAATTTTATCACTAAGCGCACCAATTGGAAAAGAGGCAAGTGCATATGCAACATTTCTTACTATATACATTATTCCTGCAATCTGTGCTGCTTTAATTATTCCATATTTGGGTGTTAGTAAAGTTGTTGCAGCAAGGATTAAAAATGTAGGTGCAAAATCTCCCATCCCGAATAATCCAATTCCAAGCAAATATTTTTTAAATGAAGAGGGAAGACCTTTTAATGTTAACCAGAATTCCAGATGGTGATTAATAGTTTTTCTTTTTTCCTTAACAAGCAAAGCAAAAGTTATTACAGAAAGAATTCCCGGAATTAGTGTAATAAGAAAAATATTTCTAAATGGAATTGATTGATCATCTAACGATGCAGTTTGCCAAAAGGACAAAAGCCATACACCTAATATTGGTCCTACTATAGCTCCCACTGTATCTGCAGCACGATGGAATCCAAATGCTTTTCCTCTGTCTTTGGCCTCGATAGAATCTGCTAACATTGCGTCTCTTATTGGGCCTCTGAAACCGCGACCAAACCATGCAACAATTCTACCTACAAAAATTAGATGCCACGTAGCAGCTATAGCAAATAATGCTTTTGATAAACCGGTTGTTAGGTAACCAAGTGCTGTTAATAATTTTCTATGACCGAATTTATCAGAAATCCAACCGCCTAAAAGTTTTGTAAAACTGGAAATTGCATCAGATACACCTTCAATTATTCCAAGTGTATAAGGCGGAGCTCCAATAGTTGATAGAAAACCTGGTAAAACAGAAGTTGCCATTTCATGACAAGCATCAGAAAAAAAGCTAGTTAAACTCATTCCAATTGTATTTCTGTTTAACCAAGTAGATTTTTCTGTTTGTGTACCTTTTTCTCTTTTCATATTTGAATAATTACTTTTTGTTTTGTTGAATAATATGATAACTAACAATTATTGATATGAATGCTGCTAATGTAACATCTGTTAACCAATGTTGGTCATTATAAATACGTCCTATAGCAGTAATAATTGCAAGTAAAAACCAGAATCCCTTCCATAATTTATTTTTAATTAAGCTTGCTGCTATTACAGAGAATGCAAATGCAGTTGCGACATCACCGGATGGAAGTGATAGATGGTCATTGGGACCTAATGTAAATGGAATAAAAGAAAAATTCCCATTACCGGTATAGGGCCTCCATCTCCCTAATAGCGATTTTAAAACTGTTACAATTATTCCAGAGATTATGAAAGCTTCAAAAAACATTAATCCTATTTTTCTGATTCTCTCTTTATTAATTATTAGGCCAATCAAGTAGAATAGTATGAATGTAAAAAATATTAAGTATAACTTGCCGTAATAATGTCCTATACTAATAATAAAATCGTTTGTGCTATTATGAAGTTTTGCAAATAATTCCCTTACAAATTGATCCAACAGAAAGAGTAACAAATAACCCAAAATTATTATTGCAGTAAGTAGTATATTTTTTTTAACCAATTGTGATAAAAATGTGGGAAGAGTTTTTATAGTAATTATTAGATTTTTAAAATCCATTTTAATCATAAATGATCCTTTAATTTTCGCAAATGAATGTAGGGTTGTAATTTAATAGGAATTCTCCTACATCAAACAGTTTTTTTATGCAGGAGTTATTAATTCCGAATTTGGTTTTTAACTTTTTCGGAATGATTATAGGGCGAACTCCATCGCCGTTTTATATGCAAAATAATTATTTTTTTGTGATGTCGAAAGTCCTTTGAACCTTATTCTTCATCTAAAATTAGTTGATCAAGAAAAACTTTTGCCTCTTCCAGTAGATAAATCTCTTCATCCAGAAATTTAAGTATTTCCTCAACCGTAATGTTCTCCTCAGAATTAAACCATTCGAGGAAGTTATTCATGTACTTTTTACCAAGCTCGTATGTTTCTTGTTTAATTTCAGGTATTGGAAAAAGGAAGAAGCGGATTTCTGCCTGGACAATAAATTTAAGTTGATCGATTTGATGATAAAGCTCGGAGCGTAATTCGTGAATAGTTTCTTTGCCGGATATTGAATCAAGAGATTCTTTCATCGAAATACATTTATCGGTTAATAATTTATTTTTCCTTTTTTCGGAAATTGTTTCGAGTACTTTTATAACAAATTCGAAAGTTTGTTTTATATCTATTGTGCTTTCTTGCATTTTATAATCCTCCGCTTTTTCTACCGGTTAGTTTCTGAATAAGTGCATTAATTAAGTTTCTTTTTGAATGATCAATCTCATAGTACGAATCAATTTTATTCATATAATCAAAATCCTCTTTTAATCGATCAAGCTGCTTGATATTAATCGCATGCAGATTTTTTTTCAACCGTTCATTATCAATTATACTTTCTACCTTTTGTAAATGGTCGAAACATATTCCATTGGACACTTCAAATATTTTTAAGGTTTGTTCATCACCTAAAATTCTTAGGATATTTTCGATTAATTCTTTTTCATAGTTCTCGATATTTTTACATAAGCTGCAATCAATCTTAAAATCTTCTTTCTTATATGATTCCTGATCGAGAATAGCTTTTAGAAAAACAATTCTTGTTTTACCATTTGTAATTTTCTTGAACTGCCTGAAATGGAAATCGCAAAATCCACCTTTTCTTGCAATTCTGTTTCTCACATTCTCATCGTTTGAAACATCCAGCTGTAATTTGGAAAGAAGCTGGAATTCAAAATCGAGAATTAATGAACAGAGCGGACACCCTGATTCATGCTCTATTTTATATATGACTTCCTGTTTTATATCTTTCATTATGTGCTCCTTGTTATCTCAATTTAAATTTTTCACCGAGGAAAACTTTTCTTGCCAGATCATTTCGTTCAATTTCTGCCGGTGTTCCCTGGATAAGTATTTCTCCCTGATTTATAATATATGCCCGGTCAGTAATTTCAAGTGTTTCGTGTACATTATGGTCGGTAATTAAAACGCCAACATTTTTGTCTTTAAGATGAGCAATAATAATTTGAAGATCGTTTACAGCAATTGGATCCACACCGGCAAACGGTTCATCAAGAAGCATAAAGTAAGGATGAAGTGCCATTGCACGCATAACTTCCAAACGTCTTCTCTCGCCGCCTGAAAGGTTGCTCGCTTTTATTCCGCTTCTTTTCCACATATCAAATTCTGTCATCACTTCATTAAGACGCTCATTTATTTGTTGCTTTGTATAATGATTTACCTCGAGAATTGAAATTATATTCTCCTCTGTAGTTAATCCTCTGAATGCTGATGATTCCTGTGGCAGATAACCTATTCCAAGTCGTGCTCTTTTATACATTGGGAATTGTGTGATTTCAATATTATCAAATAAAACATTTCCGCTATCGGATTTAATATCACCTGTAATTATTTGAAATGTAGTTGTCTTACCGGCGCCATTTGGACCGAGAAGTCCAACTATTTCACCTTGAAATATTTCTAAACTTATGCCGTTAACAGCCATTCGTTTCTTATAACTTTTTTTAATTTCACTTACAGAAAGTTTGTGCATTATAAAATCCATAAAAAAACTCCTAGCATTTCGTATTGAAATGGTAGGAGTCATTAATCTTAAAATACTTAAGATACTTAAGAAGCGAACTCCATCGCTTTATTTTCTAACAAGTAAAACACTACAATGAGCATGTTCACTAACACGATCGGCAGTATGACCTAGTGAACTTCCCCATAAACTTGAATGTCCCTTATGACCAAGCACAATTAAATCGAAATTATTTTCCTTTGCATAGCTTACAATTCTTTTAGAAGGATTATCTGCCACAGAATATAATTCAATTTCAATTCCGTATTTAGCGGAGAATTCTTCAATATCTTTCTGAAGACTATCCAGAAACGAATCCGCAGCAGCTTGCTCTTCGCTAATTTCGCTTACGGTTTCTGGATAATGAGGTAATTTCGATTTTACCCATATCGCCTTCAAAATAGAACCGCACTGTTTAGACATTTCTGCGGCGTGAGCTAAAGCCATTTTTGATCCTTCCGATCCATCATAAGCGACAAGAATTTTTTTGAACATTTTAATTCTCCTTATTATTGGCAGAATCAATTTTTGATTTACCGTTGAATAACCTGCCCCAGGCCATCATTACATCAACGGAAGGTTGAAAGAATTTTTGTGCTATCAGAGTTGGGATTATAGCGCTTAGAATAACTACAGTTACTAATACAGTATATTGAGATTGATCGATAATATTATTGTTAAGACCAAACAAAGCAGATATAGTACCAAACGTTAAACCAGTTGCCATTAGTAAAGAAGTATAAGATGCTTCGCGGTTCCTCATTTTAAAACTTCTTGCTAATGGATAAACACCTGCAATCTTGGTAATAATTTTTAGAATTAAGAATAACCCAATGATTGCTAAACCTGTCCATATTGCCGAAAGAGAAACAAACAATCCGGCTTTAATGAAATAGAATGGTGTAAACATAGCAAATGCAATACTTCTCATTCTGTTGACGAGAGTTTTATCTCTTAAAAATACGCCAGCTACAACAAGTCCAACAAGGTATGCTGGTAATACAGCTTCACTTTTTGCAGTAGTTGCCAATCCACCAAGGAAGAATAGAACAAAGAAAATAAATTTTACTTCTGGTTCACTTATTCTTGTTGCACCCATTTTTACAATTATAAATTGCGTCCATCGTGGCATATACCAAAGCATAATAGACATTACAACTACAAAAACAAGAAGCCAGATATTAAAATCAGCGAATAAAATTCCGAGAGCCAGAACGGTTCCAAAATCTGTAATGAAACAAGCCGCAAGAATCATCTTTCCAAGTGCAGTAGAACCTAACCCTTTTTCAATCATTACTGCATAAACCACTGCAACCGAAGTTGTTGATAAGGAAATTCCCGCAATTTGCGATTGCTGCACCGACCAGCCAAGAAAAGATTGTGCAATAAACCAAACAATTAAAAAAGGGAGTAAAAATGAAATTGTACCAATTGAAAAACTGGCTTTTAAATTCGATTTAAGGGATGTAGGATCAATTTCTGCACCTGCTAGAAATGTAAGAACTCCGCTTCCAAGCATTGCAAGAAAATTTATCCATTCGGTTGTTTTATGAATCCCCAGAAAATTACCGGCTATTACACCAACAAGAATTTCAATTAATGCTACAGAAATTCCAACACGTATCGAAATTAAACTTGCAATTAAAGCCAGACCCATCCAAATAGCGGCCACAAACCAAATATTATCAAGCATAATTAATTCCTTACTTCTTGGTTTTATCAGCTATATACTTAATGATATTTGCTTTTTCAACTGTAATTAACCCACCGCAATTTGCTTCTTCAAAAATTTTATCAACTATAGGTAAAAAGTTTTCTATTTTTTCTTCTTCGTCAACAATTTCAATAATCAGCGGAAGGTCTTCAGATAAACGTAAAATTTTAGCTGTATGAATTCTGCTTGTTCCACCATAACCCATTATCCCTTTGAATACAGTTGCTCCTGCTAATCCCGCTTTTCTTGCTTCCATTACAATCCTTTCATAAACAGGAGTGTGATGCGATATATCAGATTCACCAATAAATATTCTTAATAACTTTGCTTCGCCCTGAATATGCATTTTTTTTACTCCTCTTTTAGTTTGCTAGAATATATGCTAAGTAAGTTGCTACAAAACATAAAGTTACATTTAAAAGAACATTTAATGCTGCAAAAAGGAATTCTGCATTTCTAATTAGGTTTATTGTCTCTAAAGAAAAAGTGGAGAATGTGGTAAATCCACCGCAAAACCCAATAGTTAGAAATAATCTTAGATTTTGAGAGATGAGACCTTTATCGGATAATAAATAAATAATTATACCAAGTAAAAAACTACCAACTATGTTAACAGCTAATGTACCATACGGAAAATTAGCAGGTAAAAATTTATAAACGAAATTAGAAAGCCAGTATCTGGATGCACCTCCAATTGCAGCACCCGCTGACACTAAGATATAGTTAATCATAAAAGCATTATCTCCTTATTGAATTAAAAATGTAGGAGTTATTAGCCATGGTGGGCGGTTTCCCCCGATATTCGGGTATTGGTTTTTGTTGTAGTGGTGAACTCCATCACCGTTGCAAAAATAGAAAAAAAATCTAAAATATCGAAGTGGCAATTCGGTCTATTTTACTAAATTTCACTACACAAAATTTGAGAATATGTAATTAACAAAAGGAGAAGCAATATGACAACAATAGTTGATGTATGGGGACGCGAAATTCTTGATTCAAGAGGGAACCCTACAATCGAAGTAGAAGTGGCTTTAGAAAATGGTATTATTGGAAGAGCTGCAATTCCAAGCGGCGCTTCAACTGGAGAAAATGAAGCCGTTGAATTAAGAGATGGTGATAATACTCGATATCTTGGCAAAGGTGTTAAGAAAGCAGTCGAGAACGTGAACAGTAAAATTGCCGATGAATTAATTGACTTTGATGCAACTGATCAAGTAGCAATTGATAATATGTTAATTCAACTTGATGGTACACCTAATAAAGCTGAATTAGGTGCTAATGCAATTCTTGGTGTTTCACTAGCTTGTGCAAAAGCCGCTGCAGAATCTCTTGGCTTACCTTTGTATCGTTATATCGGTGGTGTTAGTGCAAGAACTCTTCCTGTTCCAATGATGAATATTCTTAATGGCGGTAAACATGCTGATAATAATGTTGACTTCCAGGAATTTATGGTAATGCCCGTTGGCGCACCAACATTTTCAGAAGCACTTCGATATGGCGTTGAAACATTTCATACTTTGAAATCAGTGTTAAAGAAAAAAGGTTACAATACTGCTGTAGGTGATGAAGGCGGTTTTGCCCCTAACCTTAAATCGAATGATGAAGCTATCGAAGTAATTTTAGAAGCAATTGAAAAAGCTGGTTTCAAAGCCGGTAAAGATATTTTTATTGCTCTCGATCCGGCTGCAAGCGAAATGTGGGATAATGAAAAGAAATCATATTATTTCTTTAAGTCGGATAAATCCTATATGGCTCCTGAAAAAATGGTTGACTATTGGGTTAACTGGATTAATAAATATCCAATTATTTCTCTTGAAGATGGTATGGCAGAATTCGATTGGGACGGTTGGAAATTATTAACTGATAAAGTTGGCAATAAGATTCAATTAGTAGGTGATGATATCTATGTTACTAATACAGAAATTTTTGCAAAAGGAATTGAAAAGGGAATTGCTAATTCAATCCTAATCAAATTAAACCAGATTGGAACATTAACAGAAACTTTAGATTGTATAGAAATGGCTAAGCGTGCCGGATATACATCCGTTATTAGTCACCGCTCCGGCGAAACAGAAGATACTACCATTGCAGACGTTGCAGTTGCAACTAATGCCGGTCAGATAAAAACCGGTTCTGCATGTAGAACAGATAGAATTGCCAAGTACAATCAATTATTACGAATTGAAGAAGAACTTGATACCACTGCAGTATTCCCCGGTATCTCTGCTGTAAATTATAAAATTAAATAAGTGAATTGAATTTTAATTTGGCCTCGCATTTTGCGGGGCTTTTTTATCTCTAATATTTTTTGAGGAATTTATGCCTAAACAAACTTTGCAATCAATTAATGCACTTATCAAAAAAAATAAGATCGAGGTAATTGATTTAAAAGCGATCGACCTTGCCGGTAGATTACATCACATCTCTTTGCCTGTTAATGATAGCGTAATGGTAAAAATGATAAAGGAAGGTGTAGGATTCGATGGTTCAAGTTATGGTTTTAAGAAAGTTGAAAATAGTGATATGATTTTAGTCCCCGATCTTGATACTGCTGTTGTTGATCTTTTCAGGGAGGCACCCACATTAAGTTTTTATTCAAACATAATTTTAACCGATGAAAAAAGATCCAGATTTTCTCAGGATGGAAGATACCTTGCAAAACAAGCAGAAGAATTATTGAAAAAAACTACCGGAGCCGATAAATCCATGTGGGGACCCGAATTCGAGTTTTATATTTTCTCCAAAGTTAATTATGACACAAGAACTGCAACATCATATTATACGGTTGAACATGCTGAGGAGTTTTACAAGAAAGCGTATCATGCTGCAAATCCATTTGATATTTATGACGATTTCCGCGATGAAGCA
>Ga0067045_1031032_pt1 | contig 13377 bp, 13 predicted proteins | sample TerdegcTABiofilm_FD_59184 | JGI IMG/M metagenome (GOLD analysis project Ga0067045, IMG submission 59184) | Combined Assembly of (Gp0054472, Gp0054536) Wastewater bioreactor microbial communities from Singapore -Terephthalate degrading...
GTGGGTAGATGCGCTGTTGGAACACCTGAACGGGCAGCGCCCGCGTCTCGACCTGCCACTGGATGTGCAGGCCACCGCTTTTCAACTGCGCGTTTGGGAAGAATTGCGTAAGATTCCGCGCGGCCAGACTCGTTCTTACAGCCAGGTGGCCCAGGCGATCGGCCAGCCAAAGGCGGTGCGGGCGGTGGCGCGAGCCTGCGCCAGCAACCCTGCCGCGCTGGTCAACCCCTGCCACCGCGTCCTCCGCAGCGACGGGGGACTGGGCGGTTACCGCTGGGGGCTGGCGCGCAAAGAAGCGCTGCTGGCGCACGAACGGCTGGACGGGGAGTAGCCATCCATTGCCCGAATTCTTAACGGAAGAAACGCTCCGGAGCTGTGTGCTTGCGCTGGCAAAAGCCGAGCCGGTTTTTAAGCATATCCTGGAAACGTTGGGCGCGCCGCCGCTCTGGGCGCGCCCGCCTGGGTTTTCAACGCTGGTGCACATTATCCTGGAACAGCAGGTCTCGCTGGCTTCGGCGCGAGCGGCTTTCGAGAAGCTCAAACAGGCCTGCCCGAGCCTGACGCCAGAGCAGTTCCTCAGCCTGGATGACGGCGCGCTTAAAGCGATCGGCTTCAGTCGTCAGAAGGCGGCTACCTGCCGCAACCTGGCGCAGCGCATCCTGGAAGGTGGCCTGGAGCTGGACGCGCTCGCCGGTCAGAGCGACGAGCAGGTGCGCGCCGTCCTGACCGGTTTGAAAGGCATCGGCCCGTGGACGGCAGAGATCTACCTGCTGATGGCGCTCGGCCGCCCGGATGCCTGGCCTCACAGCGACCTGGCGTTGGCGGCTGCCGCCAGGCGGACTTTCGCCCTGCCGGAAATTCCCAAACCGCCAGAACTCGAACGTCTCGGCGAACGCTGGCGGCCTTACAGGGCAGCCGCTGCCCGTTTGCTTTGGCATTATTATCTCAACGTTGAAAAGGGTACAGGCAGTTATGTCGCTTAAAAATTGGGCTCGTCTGGTCGTTTTGGGTTTCCTGTGGGGCACTTCTTATGCATGGATCAAAGTTGCGATTACAGAGATCAGCCCGGTGGTGCTGGTGGGCTACCGTACCCTGTTTGGGACGCTGGGGCTGCTCTTTTTCTTGATCTTTTGGGGGAAAGGGCAACTGAAATGGCGGGAGGTCTATCCCTTTCTGGGCGTTTTTGCGCTGCTGGGGCTATTCAACGTGGGGCTTCCGTTTTTTCTCATCACCTGGAGTGAATTGTACATTGACTCGAGCATGACTGCGATCCTGCTGAGCGCCAGCCCGCTCCTGACCGTCGTGATTGCCCCTTTCTTCCTCCCGGAGGAACGCTTCAGCCTGGCTAAGCTGGGCGGGGTGTTGGTCGGTTTTTTGGGCGTGGCGATTCTGATCCAGCCGGGGGTAGGGCGCGGCGCCAGCGGCCATGCAGCCGGTTACGCCGCCGCTTTACTGGCCGCGCTCTCTTACGCCGCCACCGGCGTCTATGCCCGCAAAAAGACGCAGGGACCTCCCCCGGTCGTTCAGGCCTTCTTGCAACTGTTGATGGCGGCGGCATGGCTATGGGGGGCTATTGCCGTGACGCGCCAGCCGGTTCAAGTCCCGAGCCAACCCCTGACGTGGGCGGCTGCACTCTGGTTAGGCCTTTTAGGTTCCTCTCTGGCTTATATCCTGTTTTTTTCGCTGCTGCACTCGGTTGGAGCCACCCAAACGTCGCTGGTCAGCTATATCACACCGCTGGTCAGCGTGATTTTGGGCGTTTTTCTTTTAACCGAACAGTTGCGCTGGCAGTCGCTGCTGGGGGGTCTCTTGATTTTGGGCGGCGTGGCGCTCACCAGTTTTCAGCCCGCAGGCGACAGATTGCCTGCAAAACAGCCCTGCGGCGATGACGTGAAGTAATTCATAATCACTCTGAAAAATTTGATACCGCTTTTGTACTGTGCTTTCATTTCTGGACAAAAACGAAAAATAAGCTATATTAGATATTGACTATCTAAATTATATGAATTATATTCAATAAAATAAACCGGTTGTTCGATTTTAATGAGGGATTATGCCTAAAGTCACCGAAGCGTATCTGGATCAACGCAGGCAGCAAATTATGAATGCAGCTTACCGGTGTTTTGCACGGAAAGGGTTTCACCAGACCACCATGCGCGACATCTACGCAGAAGCCGGATTGAGTGCAGGAGCAGTCTATCATTACTTTTCCAGTAAGGAAGAAATCATCAAGGCCAGTTTCATCTTTGATTATCATCGCGGGCTGCCTGTGCTTCAACAGGCCGCTGAAAATCCAGATCCCTTAGATGCCATTGCGCGCCTGCTTGATTTTTTCTACGCCGGCCTGGAATCCGCCGCCGACCTGGGCGCTGACCGGGTGAACATCCAGGGCTGGGCAGAGGCGCTGGTCAACCCGCAGTTGCTTGCGCCTCTGCACGAATCTTTACAAGCCTTTCTGGGCGAGCTGAGTAAAACCGTTCGCCGCGGGCAGACGATGGGGGTGATCGATCCTGCGCTTGATCCGGAAGCGGTCGGTGAAGTCATCCTGTCCAGCTATTTCGGGCTATATCTACAAAAAGCTTTTCGCCCAGACCTGGATGTTGGGAAATATAAAACGGCTGTGCTGTCTCTGTTTAACGGTAATTTTAGAGTTGCTACTTAATGAAAAGGAGTGCACCATGCGAACAATCGTGAAATGGACCGGTATTGGACTACTTGGATTAGCAGCGCTAATCCTGCTGGCTGGAGCGGTGCTCTATGTATCCACCTCTCGGCGGCTGAAAAAAATGTACTCACTTCCTGCCGAGACGATCTCTATCCCGTCAGATCCAGAATCCATAAGCCGGGGGCAACGCCTGGTCACCGCCCGCTGCGGCGGCTGCCACGGCCCGTCTGCGGGCGGCACGGTGATATTTCAAGATGGAGCGTTGGGAACCATTTCTGCAGCCAACCTGACGGCAGGACGCGGCATCGGTGGAGAACCACTTAAAGATTCTGATTACATCGCCGCCATCCGTCACGGTGTAAGCCATGCTGGTCGCCCAATCCTGACGATGCCGTCCGAATTTTACTACTATATCAACGACCAGGAATTAGGAGAAATGATTGCCTATCTACAGAGCTCCACCCCAATCGAGAACCCGCTGCCGGCCACCCGGATCACACCCTTAGGGATTGCGCTGATCGGCGCGGGAGCGTTTGGAGATTTGATTGCAGCAGAAAAGATCGACCATCAGGCTGCCCGGCCGGCTGTTGTGGAGCCAGGCGTGACCGTTGCCTATGGAGATTACCTGGTGCGCGCCGGTGAATGCAGAACCTGCCATGGCATGAACCTGAACGGAGGAAAAGATCCGGATCCCAATGCCCCGCCCGCTCCCTCTTTGACCCCTGGCGGCGAATTATCCACCTGGAGCGAGGCAGATTTTATCAAGGCGCTGCGCACCGGCAGCACACCGGGCGGCCGCCAGATGAGCCCGTTCATGCCCTGGATGTATATCAGGCAGATGACGGATGATGAGCTGAAGGCAATGTGGCTGTACCTCCAGTCTCTCCCTCTCGAGGGTCAGAAATGATGATAAAGACCTTTCTTTCGACCACCGGCAAGGGGATCTCGCGCGCCGCTTGCGGACTGAATGGAAGCTGGTTTGTTGAGCAAACTCTCGAAAACCAGGAAGTAACTTGCCTGGCTGCAGACCCTTTCAGGCCTGGAGCAGTTTACGCTGGAACACGCGCCTCTGGGATATTCACCTCATTGGACGGCGGGCAATCCTGGACGCCAACCGGGCTGGCCGGACAGGTTATTAAAGCGATCACTGCCAGCCCCCTGATCCCAGGGATGCTGTTTGCCGGGACCAAACCGGCCTGCCTGTTCCGCTCCCTGGATTACGGCTTGCATTGGGAGGAGCTGAGCTCATTTCGCGGCATCTTTTCGCGCCACTTCTGGTTTTCTCCGGCAGAACCGCCCTTCTCTGCGTACATACAGGAAATTGCCCTTTCACCAACCGATCCAGCCATGATCCTGGCAGGAATTGAAGCGGGCGCGGTGGTGCGCAGCGTGGATGGCGGGAAGACCTGGCAAGATCACCGTCCGGGCGCGTTGCGGGACTGCCATTCCATCAAGTTCCATGCTTCGAATGGCAACTGGGCGTATGAAGGAGGTGGAAGCGGAGGCGGCGTAGCTATCAGCCAGGACGGAGGAAACACGTGGAAACAACCAAAAACCGGTCTAGACCGCCATTACGGTTGGGCCTGCGCTGCTGATCCCCAGGATCCTGCCATATGTTACGTCTCAATTTCGCCCTCACCATCTAAAGCGCACAGCGATGGAAATTCACAGGCTTATATCTTTCGCTCCACCGGCAACGGGCGATGGGAAAAACTGGGGGGAGGCTTACCGCAGCCCCTCAGTCACATGCCTTATGCTCTGTTGACGCACCTCAGCGAGCCAGGTTGTGTTTTTGCCGGGATGAGCAACGGAGATGTCTGGAGTTCACGCGATCGAGGCGAAACCTGGGAGCAATTACCAATCAATCTGCAAAGCATCCACCGCCATATGATCATGATATGAAAAGAATGAACAACCGATAAATCCTGACTATCCGATTAATCGCCGGGATCACAATAATCGAGCGGCGCCAGTGTCAAGATTTCTCGGTCGCTCGGCGCCCTCAAAATGACGGTTGTGCAGGGCGCAGGGTGAGAAATCTTTTCTTCTCTCTTTACCGATTCTGGACCGGTCACAGAGAATTCCGCCTGCAATGGCGAAAATAAGGCAATTTACTTCCCCTGAATTTTTGAGTGGTTATGCTACAATACGCTTTGAAATCCGGTTTTGGATGCAATTAACTCCTCAGGAAAAACTTACTGGTTTGTTTTCGAAAGGCGGTGAGGTATGCTCAAACAAGGTAAGGCGATTAAAAAAATCCCTGGCGGCAAGCTGGTGCGGGTGGATGTGACCTACTCCCCTGCCCGGCTCGAAAGCGTGAAGATCACCGGCGATTTCTTCCTGCACCCCGAAGATTTGCTGGTGGCAATGGAAAACCGTCTGACAGGCGCGGCGCTGCCGCTTTCCAAACCGCAGATGGCGTCTGACTTGCAAGCTCTGCTGGATGAGCAGGGCGCCACCCTGATCGGTTTTAGCCCGGCAGATTTGATGGATATTTTAGAGGAGGCGCTGCAATGAAATACCGCATGATCCCTTTCCGCTATTTCAGCGCAGCCATGAACATGGCAATTGACGAGACCCTGATGGAGGGTATTCGCGCCGGTGGGGCGCCGGTCATCCGCTTTTACGGCTGGGAGCCCTCGGCGGTTTCGATCGGTTACTTCCAGGGGCTGGACTATGAGGTGAACCGCGAGGCTTGCCGCCAGGCGGGCGTGGATGTTGTGCGCCGCATCACGGGCGGCGGCGCGGTGTACCACGACCGGGATGGCGAGATCACCTACAGCATCCTGGGACCGCTGGAGGAGTTTCCTGCCGATGTGATCGAATCGTATCGTCTGATCTGCGGGCATATCATCGAGGCTTTTCGCATGCTGGGGGTCGAATCCTCGTTCCAGCCGATCAATGATATCCTGGTGGACGGGAAGAAGATCTCCGGCAACGCCCAGGCCCGCAAGCGGGGGGTGCTTTTGCAGCATGGCACCATCCTCTACCGCGTCTCGGTGGAAACAATGTTTACGCTGCTCACGGTGAGCGAGGAAAAAGTCTCCGACAAACTGATCCGCAGCGTGAAGAAACGCGTCACCAGCCTTTCAGAGATCAAACCGGTATCCTTTGAAGCGTTAGCCGCCGCGTTGGAGAAGGCTTTTAGCCAGGGGCGAGAAGTGGAAATGGGAGACTATACCGCCGAAGAGCTGGCGCGCGCCCGGCAACTGGCCGCCGAGAAGTACAGCACAGAGGCATGGGTGGCAATGCGCTAAACCGCAAAAACAGGAGGAACCCTTATGGCAATTGAACCCGGATTGGTCGGCGAGTACACGACAATTGTCAAAGAAAGCGATACAGCCGCGGCGGTGGCGGGGGGCAACCTGCCGCCGGTGTTAAGCACGCCGCGCGTGGTCAGCCTGCTGGAGACCACCGCGCACAGCGCGATCGAAAAGTTCCTGGCCGAAGGGCAGACCAGCGTGGGCGTTTCGGTGCACCTCAACCACACCGCCGCCACGCCGGTCGGGATGCAGGTGCGCTTCCGGCTTGAGCTTCTGGAAGTGGATGGCCGCCGTCTGCGGTTCAAGGTGGAAGCCTGGGACGAAGTGGAACAGTTCGCAAGCGGCGAACACGAACGGTTTATCATTGATTGCGCCCGTTTCGCTGAGCGGTTGGAGAAAAAAGTACAAAGCTTAAAGAAATAAAACCTGGCCCATCCAGCGTTTTGAAATACGCCCACAGCGCTTGGGGTGGTTTTCTTTTTAATTTGTTGCTAAATGGTTTCATGTTAGTCTTTAAAGGGTTGTTTTTTGGCGCTGGATCATGAATTCATCATAGAGAATTGATGATTTTAAGTACTTATTAAGCGTTCCTGAAAAGAGTATCCTATACATTAACGGTGGGGTTTCGGGATCCCCTGATCCCTGAAACAACGGAACAACAACACAACCCAGCATGATAAGCACAAACGTGAATTGGGGGGCCGATTCATTCTGTTTCGTTTGCCTGATGCTCTCCAGGCTTTGAATGCGTCTGGCTGTGTTTAGGGTAGGATCCCCTACGGACTTCGCGTTCCCAAGAAACCCCAGACTACCTTGGGAAGCTGGTATGAGAATTTGTAACACCGGTAAGATCTATGACTGCATTTTCTATCGAGACCAAATCTGGCCTTCTGGCCAGATTTTTTTAACCGGTTGCACCAGGCCAATTTCCACCTGGCCTGTTCAGACGCCCCTGTTGGGCGCTATTGCCCATCTAATCTTTTTCTACCAATCCCATTTTTAACTTAATGAAAGGATAACTGCTATGGACTTTCGATTGACTGAAGAACAAGAACTATTGATGAGCAGCCTGAAAGAACTGCTCGAGCGAGAAGCTCCTGAGAGCTATATCGCCGAACTGGACGAGAAGCATGAATTCCCCTGGAAACCCTGGAAAGCGCTGGCCGATAACGGTTTTCTCGGCCTGGGGATTGACGAAAAGTACGGCGGTACCCCTGCCGATGTTCTGACGCAATGCCTGGTGGCGGATGTGCTTGGCAAATATGCCTTCCCGGTCGGCGTCATCTATGGCCTGGGTGTGATCACCATCCGCGACATCGAGCAATTTGCCTCGGACGAGCAAAAAGCCAGAGTCCTGGGCGGCATCATCAAGGGCGAGCCGCCGGTAGCGCTTGGGATCAGCGAACCGCAGGCCGGTTCAGACGCCGCCGGGCTGAAGACCAGCGCCGTGCTGGAAGGGGACGAGGAATGGGTGATCAACGGGCAGAAGATCTACTGCACCCTCTCGAACGTCGCCAAATACATCCTCCTGATGACCCGCGATTCGAAGGCCGAAAATCCCTACAAGGGCATGTCCATGTTCCTGCTGCCCACAGATACAAAAGGCGTCCGCATCAACCCGCTCCCGAAGGTGGGCTGGTGGTCGGTGCCGACCTGCGAAGTGTTCTTAGATGATGTCCGCCTGCCGAAGAGCGCGCTGGTCGGGACGGTCAACAATGGTTGGATGCAGTTGATGGCCAACTTTGAAATCGAACGTCTCATCCTTTCCGCTTCTTGCGTTGGGGCGGCTGAGGCAGCTTATGAAGATGCGGCCACCTACGCCAACCAGCGCGTCCAATTTGGGCAGCCCATTGGCAACTTCCAGATGATCCAGGAAAAACTGGTTGACATGGCCATCAAGATCGAGAACATGCGCAACTACTACTACAAGATCGCCTGGATGATGGACAACAAGATGCCCGTGCGCCACGAACATGCTATGGCCAAGCTCTATATCACCCAGGCCAGCTTCGAGGTGATTGACGACGCCATGCAGATCCTGGGCGGTATGGGATACATGATGGCTCACCGCATTCAACGGCTATGGCGGGATGTGCGCGTCATGCGCATTGGCGGCGGCACCGATCAGATCATGTACAACATCGCCGGCCCGCAACTTCTCAAGAAATTTAAGAAATAACCGAGCGCATAGCGAGACTGCCCCCGGCGATTCGCCGGAGGCAGTCTCTGAGAATCTTGTCCCTTGATCTATCTTATAAGGAGTTAACATGGCTAAGACTACTGATATCCCCGTTTTTGGTAATCTTTCCGGGCTAAAGGTGTTCAGCACCGGAACCGTCGTCGCTTCTCCCTACTCTGCCATGCTTTTCGCTGAGGCAGGCGCGACCGTCATCCACGCCGAGAGCGCCGTCGCCCCCGATACCTGCCGGGCCATTCCATACGCCTGGAACCAGGAGCACCGCAACGAGTTGGGCATTGCCATCAACATCCCGACCCCCGAAGGAAAAGAGCTCTTCTTCAAGTTCATCCGCTGGGCGGATATCTGGTTCGAATCCTCGAAAGGCGGCACCTATGCCAAATGGGGATTGACCGATGAAGTGATCCACAAAGAAAACCCCAAACTGGTCATCGTGCATGTTTCCGGCTTTGGGCAAGAAGGCGTTCCCGAATACGTCTCTCGCGCCTCGTACGATGCGATCGGCCAGGCCTTTGGCGGCTATATGTTCATCAACGGTTTCCCGGAACCCATGCCCCCAACGCGCGCCAACCCCTACACCTGCGACTACGTCACCGCGCTCAACGGCGCCTGGGCTGCGCTGGCCGCTTATCTGAAGGCCCAAAAGACCGGCAAGGGCGAAGTCATTGATATCGCCCAGTTCGAAATGATGATGAAGATCCAATTGCACTACCCGATGACCTACTTCATGGATAAGAAAATCCTGCCTCGCAATGGCAACGCCGATCCCAAATTTGCCGGTTACAGCGCCTACAAATGCCAGGACGGTAATTACGTCTTCATCGGTCTGGTCGGCGGCGGCCCCATGAAACGCGGCCTCAAACTGCTTGGATTAGAGAATGATCCGGACTTCCCGCCAGGGATCCAGCTCGCGCTGCACGGTACGCCTGCTGGGAAAAAGCTGGAAGAGGGCATCCAGAAGTTCTGTGACGCCCACTCTGCGGAAGAAGTGGACAAGATCTTCATGGAAGCCGAGGTGCCCTGCAGCATCATCCTGAACGTTGCCATGGCCGAAAACAACCCGCACTACCTGGCGCGCGAGGTCTTTGCTGAGTGGGAAGACCCGCAGTACGGCAAGGTCAAGGGCGTCAACACCATGCCGCGCTTCAAGAACAACCCCGGCAAGATCTGGCGCGGCGCTCCGCTCTATGGCCAGGACAATGACGACGTTCTGCGCGAGTTTGGCTACACCGATGAACAGATCGAAGAACTCTACCAGAAGGGCGTCGTCAAGGCTGGCAAGGGCTGCCACTAATTGATTTCGTTTTTTGGATGTTCGCCTGGAAATTTTCATCGCGGTTTCACAGACCAGGAAGAACAAGGGGGCGCAAAGCCCGGAGGGTCTCCCCAATTGCTTTCACCAAAGACCCCACCAGAGATCCTTCGGGCACGCTCCCCGAAAAATCGTTTGGTTGCATTGGCTCTGCTGATTGGGTTGAAAAGGATAGGTTATGGAATACAAATTCGAAACGCTTGATATTGCCCTGGATGAAGGCGTGGCGGTGGTTACGCTCAACCGTCCAGAACGGATGAACCCGCTCAGTATGAAAATGTTGGAGGAACTGGGGACAGCCTTTCAAGACCTGCGGAAGGATGAGGCTGTCAAGGTAGTTGTGCTGACCGGCGCCGGTAAGGCCTTTTGCGCCGGAGGCGATATTGACGACATGAGCGGTGGTAAACTCAAGCTGGATTATGTCGCCGGTCGGACGCTGGGCAAGACCATCCTGGCGATCCAGGGGATTGAAAAACCGGTCATCTGTGCCCTCAACGGCATTGCCGCTGGCGGGGGCGCTGGTGTGGCGCTGGCGTGCGATGTCATTTACGCTTCGGAGAAAGCGAAATTTTCAGAAATTTACGCCAACATCGGCATGGTGCCGGATTGCGGCAATCTCTGGCTTTTGCCGCGCGTGGTTGGGCCATACAAGGCCAAAGAACTGTGTTTCACCGCCGAAATCATTGATGCACAAGAAATGTACCGCCTGGGTATCGCGCAAAAGCTCTTCCCGCCCGAAGAACTGATGCCCAAGACAATCGAATTTGCCCGCAAACTGGCAGCCGGGCCGCTGCTCTCTTACAAACTCTCTAAGACCTTCATTGATCGCGGCTGGGGCATGTCGCTGGAACAGTTTTATGATCTGGAAGCCCTTGCCCTTGAGATCGTCATGCAAAGCGAGGATTTCAAAGAGGGCATGGCAGCTTTTCTGGAAAAGCGAAAAGCCGTCTATAAAGGCAGGTAAAGTTTTTCGCAATTGGATTTCAGTCAAACAGGTTGTTCAGGCAGGGGAGCGGTTCATCTTCTCCCCTGCCGTGGACGGACGACAGAAATGATCATATCGGATCGCCCGGGCGGGGAGAAAACCTGCCCGGCTGATTGTGTTTGAATAATACGAATTAAGAAGGTAAGAGACAGGAGGTTCTATGAATATTATCGTTTGTTACAAGCTCGTCCCGGATCCCGAAGACGTCGTCGCAAAACCGGATGGCTCTATTTCGCTTGACCAGGCCGAATGGATCATCAGCGATTATGATTTGATGGCGATCGAGGCCGCAGTCCAGCTGGTAGAAGCAAATGGCGGCAAGGTGATGGCGCTCAGCGTGGGGCCGTCTCAACTCGCGAACTCCAAAGCCAAAAAGGATGTCCTTTCACGCGGCCCGGATGAACTCTACCTGGTGGTGGATGATGGCCTGCGGGACGCCGATACCAGCCTGACGGCGCGGACGCTGGCGGCGGCGGTTGCCAAACTGGGAGAATTCGATCTGATCCTGACCGGGGAAGGTTCTGCCGACCTGTACTTTCAACAAGTTGGCATGCAGTTGGGCGAATTGCTCGGCTTGCCCACTTTCAACGCCATCAGCAAGGTGGAATGGAGCGGCGGCAAGCTGGCGGTCGAGCGCAGCCTGGAAGACGAAGTCGAAGCGCTGGAGGTTCCTGCCCCGGCGGTTCTGGCCGTTACGACCGATATTAACCAGCCGCGCTTACCTTCCATGAAAGAAATTCTAAAAGCTGGCAAGAAACCAGTGGTCGAATGGACGCTCGGCGATCTCGCGGTGCAAGATGGTCTGGCCCAGCGGGTGGAAGTGCTTTCAGTGCGTTCCCCCAAACAGGTGAATCGCAAGCAGATCCGTATCGAGGGCAAACCAGAAGAAGCCGCCCAGGCGTTGATCGGCCATCTCAGCAAAGAAGGCGTCCTTTAGGAGGTGCAGCATGGCAAAAGAAATGTGGGTATTTGCGGAAAAACCGGCGCTGCAGGCAGAATTGCTGGCTTGCGCCAAAACGCTGGGGGACGCGGCCGCAGCGGTCGTTTTAGGAAACCAGGCAGCGGTTGATCAGGCGTTTGCCCAGGGCGCCGATAAAGTATTCTGGCTCGGTGAAAAACCTGATCATCTCCTGTTGGACGATTATGTTCCTACCCTGGCGGCGCTCCTCAAAGAGCAGAAGCCGGCCGGAATGCTGGTGGGCGCCACCCGCCGGGGCAAAGCCATTGCCGGGCGGTTGGGTGCCGCGCTGGGCGTGACGGTCCTGGCAGACGTCAAAAAATTCATTGCCGAGGGCGATAGCCTTCAGGTATCGCACATGGTGTTTGGCGGCGCGGCGGTGCGGTTGGAAAAAGCCGTCACCGACATCATGCTGGCTACCGTCAGCTTTGGCATCGTCGAAGCCCTGCCGCCGGATCCCAGCCGGAAGGGAGAGGTTGTAAAGGTGGCCTTTGTCGAGCCCAAATGGAAGGCCGTCCTGCGAGAACGCAAACCTCGCCCGCCGTCATCGGTCAATCTGGCCGCCGCCAAAAAGGTGGTTTGCCCCGGGCGCGGTATTGCAAAGAAAGAAGACCTCGAGATGATTTTTGAACTGGCTCGCCTGCTCGAAGCGGAAGTCGGCGCGACCCGGCCCCTCACCGAAGGCCTGGACTGGCTGCCGCGCGAGCGCTATATCGGCGTTTCGGGCGCTTTTGTCAAGCCAGACCTGTATCTGGGGGTTGGGGTTTCCGGTCAGGCGCAGCACACCGTCGGCATCACAGAGTCGCGCGTCATCGTCGCCATCAACAAAGACGGCGAGGCGCCCCTCTTCTCCCAATCCGATTACGGCATCGTAGGCGACCTTTACCAGATCGTGCCGGCTTTGATCAACGCGCTCAAAGCCCGTAAGTAAGGATCGAGGAATGCCTTATGGAAGAAAAATTTGACGTCATCATCGTGGGAGCAGGCCTGGCTGGCAGCGCCGCAGCCTACCGCCTGGCGCAGGAGGGCTTAGAGGTCGTCTTGATCGAACGAGGCCCCTATCCCGGCGCCAAGAACCTGAGCGGCGGCGTGCTGTACGGGCGCGTCCTCAATGACCTGATCCCCGAATATTGGAAAGACGCCCCCATTGAACGCTACATCACCAACCAGCGGGTTGCTTTTATCACCGAGCAGGCCTTCTTTAACATTGATTTTAAGAACCAGGTTTTCAGCCAGACCCCCTACAACGCCGTCTCCGTCCTGCGCGGCAAGTTTGACCGCTGGCTGGGAGAAAAGGCCGAAGAAGCCGGAGCGATGCTGGTGCCCGGCATCCGGGTGGATAAGGTGTTAATCGAAGACCGCCGCGCCGTTGGGGTTGTGGCGGGTGATGAAGACATGCGCGCCGATGTGATCATCGCCGCCGACGGCGCCAACTCCTTCCTGGCCCAACAGGTCGGCTTGCGCGGCCGCTTTGAGACCGGGCACCTGGCCGTGGGGGTCAAGGAACTGATTGGGCTGCCGCGCGAGACCATCGAAGAGCGGTTCAATCTTACGGGCGATGAAGGGGTAGCTTACGGTGTAGTAGGTTTTGCAACCCGCGGCGTGGCAGGCGGCGGTTTTCTTTATACCAATAAGGAAAGCATCTCTGTGGGGCTGGTGATGCACCTCGACGAGCTGATTGAAACCGGGGTCAAACCAGCTGAGGTCATCGAAGACTTTCTTGCCCACCCGATGGTGGCGCCGCTCATCCGGGGCGGCAAGCTGCTGGAATATGGCGCTCACCTGGTGCCAGAAGGCGGTCTGGCGATGATGCCCCGCCTGGCGATGGATGGCATGCTGGTCACCGGCGACGCAGCCGGGCTCTCGGTGAACAACGGTTTTGTGGTGCGCGGCATGGACCTGGCGATTGCGTCGGGGGTGGCGGCGGCCGAAGCGGTTTTGGAAGCGAAGAAGAAAAACGATTTTAGCGCCCAGGGTCTCAGCGCTTATCAACGCCT